>Ga0315295_10004440_pt1 | contig 11980 bp, 11 predicted proteins | sample YL17G14_0_MG_FD_204453 | JGI IMG/M metagenome (GOLD analysis project Ga0315295, IMG submission 204453) | Sediment microbial communities from Yellowstone Lake, YNP, Wyoming, USA - YL17G14_0 | ecosystem: Environmental > Aquatic > Freshwater > Lake > Sediment | place: USA: Wyoming | collected... | reverse complement strand
TCCCTGTATCTAATAAACTAATTCCATTTGCCGCATTAGATATTGTAATTCCAGCAAATGTAGGCGTATCAGATGTTGTTAATCCAGCAACTGCCGCTTGATTAAGAGTAACCCAAGATTTACTTCCAGTCCAATATTGAGCCGATGTTCCACCCGTTATTGTTGGTTCTGCACCTACACTTGAAGCTGTTAATCCATGAGCTTCAAACCCATAAGTGGTTGCTGTAAGTGCTTTTAAAAAATGCCCAGGTGTTAATCCAGAAACTGGATGATTTGTAGTATCTATTAAATTGTGGATTGTATTAGCTTTTCCAGTAAATTGCGTTTGTATTCCACTTGTAACACCACTTAGATGTCCAAGCTCTGTGGCAGTAACTGCAGAAGAAACAAGTTTCTTATCAGCATCCGTACTAACCGCTCTGGAAGCCGTTAACCCAAGAATTGTAAGATCTTTTAAAATCTCCATATATTATCCTAAGACTACGACAGCATATTGAGCGGCAGTAGGAGCAACAGCAAATCTAAGAGTAATTGTATTAACATCTTTATGCTCAATATCTGGATAAACAACATCATAAGGGGTGCTATTTCTATATACAACAACTTCTACATTTCTTGTATTTAGACTATGAACAACATCCATTGCTACATTCGTACTGTCTCCAACGGTAGCCGTATATTTCTGTGGAACTCCTAAATTTGCTACACTTACATCAATATCCACTTCATTATTGGTTGTATCTAATGCTACAGTAATCTTGCTAGAAGCCGCATTAATATTTCTAAATTCTAATGTGTTTCCATTTTTCTGCTTGAATAAACCTTGTCCACCAACACCCACATTGCTAGCTGTCACGCTTGTACCACCAGCATCTTGAGTAAATGTAAGAGCCGTAGTATTTAATGTAATGGGGTCATTGGTTGTTAAAATCCATCTTGTATCACCTAAAGTAGTACCTTCATTAACCCAACAAGCTAATCCACCTTTCACTTCATCATTAGAGTCGGCATCAATAGCTCTTGTCAATTTCCATGGATTACTTACATCTCCAACTTGTGTTAGAGTATAGATGCCATTATATTGTGGAGTCCCCGATTCATCTTTAACAAGTATTCTCTCATTTAATGCTAAAGTTATTCCATCTACAGCAGGAAAAGCTCCATTACCAGATGCGGTAAGAACATTTGCGGCAAAACTATAAGAAGGTAAAGTAGTAGTTGTAGCTATTCTAACAGCATTCTTAATAAGTAATCCATATCTACAAGAGTCAGCATAAGCTTTATTTGCGGCATCTGTATCAGCAGAAGGGGTAGCCAAACTTGTAATCTTCTTGCTATTCAGACTTACATCGACAGTAGGAGCCGCCATTTGGTCTAATCTACTTGTTCTAACCTGTACATCAAAGTTAGAAATAGTAGAAGAATCTTGACTTCCAGTATGATATGTCCTATTAAGATAATAAGCCCCATTCTGACCACCCAACTTTGTAACGCTAGCATCTCCAGAACCATCTCTTAATACAATGGTATTAGCTGTATCTGCAGTAGCCGCTAGATATAATCCAACCCATGTAGTTCCATTCCATACGAAGAATCTATGAAGTGCAGTATCGTAATAAATTTGACCTTCTATAGGCGAACTTGGAGCTGTACCAAGATTCTGAACTATAGCATTCTGAATTTCATTTTTATTTAAATCTATAGCAACTAAGTATTTTAACGACATTTTGTTACTCCTTTAATTACAATATGCTTCTCCAGAGAAAGCAGAAGCGAAAATTACTTGAAGACTATTATCATCTATATAATGAGTCTCTCCAATTATCTGTCTTTCATTTGTACTATCGTAAACAACGACAGAACATTTCTTTCCAAGATTATGATTTATTGTCCAAGTAGCTACAGGACTCGACTGAACATGTCTATAATATTTATCGTTAACCATAAGTATAAAGTCTCTTACTGTTATATAATCTATATTATCATCAGTAGATAGCATAATTTCTGATATATCCTCGTCGTCAAAGGCAACAGTAACTTGAATTTCATCACTCACTTATAACTCCAAAGATTTATTCAGAATAACTTACACTCAGCACATTTTCAAAGAAGAATATAATTGGATGTACTTCTGCTACAGATTCTATTATTTGTTCTAGATGAGTGGTATCAGATACAACAACAGTTCTTATATTTCTTTCAATATTAACTTTAATTCTATTTTTCTCTTCTTTCATTTTGTAACTCCAGAATCAACTATAGCTTTTCCTTGAATTAATCTTTTAACATCGTCACCATTCATTATCTTAACATCGTAAACATAAGAGCCACCAGGCATTTTCTTCGTTAAGATAGCTGGTATTGTTATTCTTGCTTTACCAGAAGTTGCATCTACAAGTTCAAAAGTTATTGTTCCAAGAGGAACATCTGAATCTTTGGTTTTTCTAACCATCCCAGTTCCAGAGTATCCTGTTAAATCAAAGGGAGTTCCATCAATTTTTGTTAGAACCAAGACCTTAGAAAAGGTAGCACCCTCTTCAATAGTTATATCTAACAGTCCAGCAGGCATATTATTTTATCCAATTCTTTACTGCATTATAAATAATTACACCTAATACTGCCCCAGCTCCAGCACTTATTCCAATCATTGTTAGTGTCTCTTTAGAAAATAAGCTAAAATCTGTTTTAGCATCAGGCAATTCAAAATTAAACTCTGCATTAACATCATAGATAAATGGATTCGTATGAGCAATTAGTCCTTTATAGAATCCTTTATCTGTATTATAAATAGAAACAAGTGAAGAATCTATAAGAATCAAATCCACTATTTCTATTCTTGGTCTCTCAAACCACGCTCTTGCATTAATATAGTAATAGGAAAGAGATGTATCTACTTCTACAAATGTCTCACCTAAAGAATCTTGCTTTAGTTTTCCAATTAGAACTTGATTTTCTAATTCTACTTTTTCAACATGACTTATAAGAACTTTTAGTTTTCCATCTTGTTTCTTGATATAATTCTTAAGTTGCCCATTAATGTTTTTTTCTTTCATTAAATCTTCAGATATCATAGCATATCTTTCATGAGCAACTTTGTTTGAATCTAATAAAACTCGTGTTAGCGTGTCCTTTTTTGCTAATTCATTTGATACATTGATATACTCAGCCTGCATCCGTTCACTTCTTAAGTATAGCAAAACCACACCCACAATTAATCCAAGTGTAATTACTGATACAATTAACAAAAAGATTTTCTCAGAAAACGTATTTTTTCCATTACTTTCAGGCATTTGTAATCCCCAAAAGGTCTTTATTGTAATTTGCCATTACCTTAATAAAAACCTTTTCTCTTTTAAGAATTTCATCTAATTTGCTAAAGAATGAATTAAAAGCTATTCTACTTTTATAAACACTGCCGATTCCATCTTCTACAGCTAAATTAAGTCCAGTAGCTATACAACCAGCGACATCTTCTTTTTTATTTCCAATGTGTATTCTAATACCATCAAAACCTAAGACATCTATTAATTGTGGCATCATCTTGCCAAATCTCATAGAATGTGTTATTAGTACTTGATAATTTCCATAAGGAATGGCTGTATTTTCTGGAATCTTTTTCGATAATATTGTAGAAAGAGACATTTCAGAAGAAAGAAATCTATCTAAATCTTCCATAGTATAACACTCTAGGTCTCCGCTATCCCAATAGAGTTCACCTAAACTGCAATCTACCAATATGTTTCTTATCAAATATAACTTCTTCATGCTTATTCCTTAAATTCAGGGGAGCCATGCCAAAACTTAGATGCGCTAGCATGCTCCCCCTTTTCCCAATCTCGAGGAAATTTAAGATTGAGATTATTAAGGCTTAATTTAGGAATCTACTTTTGTAGAACCATTTATAATAGTTACTTTCTTATTACTAATCGTATTTAACAACGAATCAGACGCATAAGCCATTAGGAAAACAATATAGATTCCATTAATTGTAACAGGGGCTAAAGCAGATTTATTTGCGGCATAGTAAACGCCTATTTGGGCAAATGTAGTTAATACTGATACAATTGTTTTTCCAAAATCTAATGCTATCCATTGCCATAAAGTTACTTTGTATCCTTCAAAAAATTTCTTAATCCAATGGAGTACAATAGCAACAACAACCACTAAAAGATAGATTAATGAAGGTGTTTCAAAAGACCCTGGAGTTACAACAACCGTAGAATCTGGTTGAAACCCTACAAGAATCCATACAAAGACTAGCATAAAAATAGGTATAAAATTCTGCTTTAAATATCTTCCTATCTTTTTAAACATATAGACTCCTATTTATTTTAGATTATTTGTTTATTAGATTACCTTTTATATCTTATTTAATTGGATATCCCACATCAGTCTTATAACTTACTGTTCCTGATAAATTATTATTTTCATTATAATCTGTTAAATTACTACGCCAACGCCAATTTGATAAAGCAGTCCCACTCGGAGGAACTGCCAAAATACCGCTTGTTTTTACATTAATAATATCTGATTGAGTAAAAGCATAACCAACAACAATTTGTATTTGTCCTATCTCACCTTTCCAATATGTAGAAGTAGCTGGTGCTTTACCCACATAAAGTTCGTCAAGATTCTCGAGTTTACCATAATCAATAAGGCTTGGAAATGATGCTCTAACAACAACAGTATCTTCATATATACGACAATTCTTTGTACTATCTCCAGCTGTTAAATTCATATCGTGAACAAAAGTACATAACGTCCATACAGAATCTATTACATTTGTAGAATCACAGTCCCAAGTTTGACTATAATCTCCACCAGAAGCATCACGAAGCCCCCATTGAAATTTGTTTGCCGTTGTACCAGAAAGTTTAAATGCCGACATAGTTCCGGCATCCATATTAGAAATTATAGGCTGTGTTCCTGCAAGTGCATCTTTAGTATGTCTAGACCAAGCAAGTATTGTAAATGGTCTGCGCTCATACATACGTACACTATCCAAATAAATTATATCAGTTGCAGAAGACGAATTAGGTTTAATCCAAAATTGTTTGCCAATTGTATTGGTTGTTGCTTTAAAAGTAATCTGCCTATGATACCATGTATCTGCGTTTAATCCACCAAGTTGTTTTGTAATAGAACCAACACCAACTTTAGGATAATTTGTAGCTGGAGCCTGCGTGTGCCTAACACGAAACTCTACAACATACCAATGATTCGTTGTTAAAGCACCAAAATAAGCTGCACCTAATTTACAAGAGTCTGGCCCATTAGCCGCATCAAAAGTTGCTTTAAGAGAGTATGTTCCACCAAATGGAGTTGCATCCTGTGCTATTATGCAATCATTAACAGCTTGCCAATTACCTGTAGATGTTTCAAAGTCTTTATTAGTTTGTGTAGGTATCATTTCTGTACTATCAAATGCTAGATTTGATGGAGTAGTCTTATAAGCATATTGGCTTGAACCATTTAATCCAAGAGCATAAGCTGGATTAGATGCCGCAGTGGCAGAATCACTATTACTAACATTACTCCAATTTGTTCCATCCCATGCTTTTACAGCAAACCACCAAGTTCCAACTCCTACTGCCCCTGACTTATAATACTCTATTGTTCCTGATGTATCTGGCACTAATATTGGAGAAAGCTCTATTGCACTACTCCAATTTGCATCTGTAATGCTATCTGTATAGTATTTTACCAAATATTTTGAAGCAAATCCCACTAATCCATCATCACCAACAGCTGTCCAATGTAAATAAGCATTATTTAAGATTCCCAATGAATCTAGAACCATTGTTATTGTACTTGGAGCTGTACCATCACCAGCTTCCACCTGCTGGTCATAAGCACCAATATCAGTAGCACTTCCATTTGGCATCGTAGTTCCAGCAAAATCTTCAATCTCTCCCCACCAACCTGGAATTGCATAACCACCATCAATTGCTGGAGAACCTTGATTTGGCTTATAGTAAGACAAAAGAGTTTTTATTCTCTTAACAAGCGGATTACTTGCAAGATTACCAGAGATTATATCCCCACTATCTGTCTTTACATTAAATGCCGTTATCGTAATTGGTTGTTGTTCATTATCTGCTGACGGCCTATAAGAAATTGTGGAAGTAGAACTGTCTGAAATTACAATATTATTTCGATAATAATTCTTGCTTGTAAGTTTATTAACACATAGGCCGGCATATTTGCCACTGACTAAAGATGAATACGGATTGCGATTACAGTTTTGAAGTATATTATTATAAATATAATTATTGGTTACTATAGAAGTCCCCAGATTGCCGGAAACGTAAATCCCCCAATCGTCCGTATTGCCAATATAATTATATGCAAACACATTACTATCGCAAACCGAACCGGAATCTATATATGTGACAAAAAATGCTTGCGCCCTTGCGTTTGAACCTCCAGGCAACGTCCCACTACTATAAACTGTATCAATGATATTGCCGACAAAAAAGTTTTTATTCCCTCCGAATTGACTACGAGTAGGCACGTGATGAATCCAGTTGCCCCTCATAATAATTCCGGTTGTCTGGTCTTTTCTATAGCCGTGTATATCGAACGGACGACTATATTCTGTTTGCGCGGTGAACTCGCATCCTTCAATCGTCCAATATCTTGTATGGTTACTTGTTGAACTGGAAGCTAAATTAACCATCGAATGAGGATGCGAAATGAATTTAGTATAACCAATATACACAGAGTCACTATTTCCACTATATACTCCATCACCTGACCCTGCACCCTGTTCCCAATTATGATTAATCGTATCGTTGTAGTCAAACAGACAAGCAGTTATTTGTGAAGCATTTGAATTATTAAGATTCAATCCGGCGTATTGATTATTTGTAACTGTGCATGAATCTAATTTAAATGCTCGACTATTCACCACATATAAATTATTATACCCCCCTTCAATCTGTAAATTCCGTAATGTAACACCTGTACGTCCGTTACAATGAACAGCATAATACCGTATAATTGGGATTTCTAATGAGGTGTATTCGGTACTTGGAGCAACGCCATCTGTTGTCGTAAATACATAAATATAACCGCCTGAATATTTAAATCTGAATCTTGAGTTAATATCTGCTATCGTGTATGCTTCACCATATTCAACACCGTTAAACCACATTCTTTTAACAGTTGTTGCAAGAGATGTATATGACGCCCTATAAATAGAATCACCACCACCTGTATATTGACTCCAAGGCCAACTATTCCAAAGTCCGCTTGGACTTTGCAATGTATCTTTTGCTGTTATAATTGGTTTTGCACCTACTCCATAAGCATCAACCGTAATTCCATTTGAAGGAATATAAAGTGTATCTTCCCAAGTTTGCCCACGTTTCAAATGAATTGTATCGTTATTTGTAAATATACTTGTCTTGATTTTATCCAATGTTTTCCAAGGATGTGTATAAGTACCACTATCACCGTCATTTCCATTTATAGCATCAACAAACCATCCAGAGTAAACTCCAGGTTCTGGACTCGGCATTCCATAAGGATAGTAGCTTTCTGGTTTACCATAAATTTTTCCCCAAATAGATTCAAATCTATATACTGTGGTAAATGGCATTGTATCTTGTTCGCCAACAATATTATCTTTCCAAAATATCTCGTTTGGAAACGATACACTTGGTTTACCAGACGCAGTAGTTATAAAAATATCTATGTGCCCATAGATTGGAGAAATATTAGAAAATGTATAGGTTATATTAGAACTTATTGTATCTGTAAAAGCTATTATTGGGCTTTGAACCGTTTGCCAATCTATATCTGTTCCTGTAATTGAATGGGTAATATTAGCAGTCTCTATATCATCAAGAGTAGCAAGAGTAGATACACCACTCTTAGTAGGAAAGTGAACCTCAGAAAGCATGCCATTACCAAAAGGATAATAAAAAACTGGATGATAATAATAGGGAGCAAGTCTATATAATTGTATTTTAAGTGTAGAATCTTGCCATGCAGGAGCAGTATTACTACCTGACCAACGCATTCCAAAAGTCCCATCTAACTTGAAATTACCTATTATATGGGTGCCACCATCTAAAGTAATTGAAGAATCTGGAGAATTTGTAAATATTCCTACTTTATTTCCTGTAGAATAAAAAGCCGTATCACCATAATTAATTATTCCAAAATTGTAACCACTCTGAGGCAAATATAATTCTACAAATTTCTTAACACTGGTTCTATCACCAAGCATCCAAACACCATTAGTATTAGTATCTGCCGCAACAATATAATTCATATAATTTACTTGGTTTTGAAGATAGAGTGTCGTAGTTAAAACAAGTGGAGAAGATGTATTCGTAGGTCTTAGATATAAACCTTTTGTAAGAGTTACAGATTCTAGATTTAAAGAATCTAGAATCTGTTGCCTTGTAGAAATACCACCCCCACCACCTCCAGAAGTATATATTACACCTTGAGGAGAAATATATAATGGCGGTGTAGCCCTAACAGGGATTGTACCACTCACTCTTGGCCAATATATAGTAACATTAGAATCCCCATTTACAGCATAAACTTTTATAGTATCTGTTCCATCTGGACTTACAAAATATATGACAGTCGTATCAAATCTAACATATTTATTAAATTGAACGGGGCTTCTAAATTGATATTGTCCAAGAAGTATATTAGATAATAAAAGAATGAAAGTAAAAAGATATGCTATTCTCCTCATTTTTTGAATTCCTTATGGCATAATTATTAAAATATCACAATAATAGTTAGCTAAATCTGGACCATTTGGATCTAAAGAAACTTGAAATGTCAATTTGCCATTTGCATCAACACTAATAGAATTCTTCACAATCTTAGTTAAACGATACAGATAAGTATCCCCAACCAACTCTGATGGTTCTAGAATTACAATCATCGGAAGATTCGAAGCACTAAATTTAGGCCAAGTTTGTCCACCATCTGGAGTTGCTATAGGTGCAGTCCCTGTAGTCAACGTCTGAGGAGTCATATAAGCATTAGCATTTATCTCTACATTCTTCTTATAGTAAATGCTCTTACTGGATGGCATATTAAATCCAGCCAATCCAGAAAAGTCTCCTTGCTTAATTCCACCAATATATAAATCATATCGAGGCGCTGGATTTGTTATATCAGCATAGTATAATCCAGGATTTGATGTTGATTCTGTTAGAACAATGGAATCTGAATCAGCAGATTTATTGGTAGGATTAGATGAAGATTGATTGGGTTGAGGTTGTAAAAAAGCAGAAAGAGACTTTCTAGGTCTCAAATATCCAGTTGCTATTACCTCCTCTACTAAAAATACTGCAAATCTTGGCATCTTTATCACTCTAGAATATTTAGAAAAAGTGGCCGCCAAAATAGCGGCCACTTTCTGGATTATGGATTAGGTTAAGATGTAGTACCTTGAACAACATATCGATAATCACGATGTCCACATCCACCGTAATAATTAAAATACATTTCCCAAACAATTTTACGCTTAACTGCGGCGTCAGTATTGCCAGAAAGTGTATTTGAATTTGGTTTCTGAACCCAGAGCCACAACATACTTCTTCTAGGAACACCAAAATAAAAGAGTCCCGCAGTTGTAGCTAAGAATGGGGTTGCTACTGGACGAATTGTTACAGCGCCCTTTGGTCCAAACATATTAACATCATTGTAAGCACTTCCAACAGCTTTCTCTGTCAAAAGTAGACGACCTAATGTTAATTCATTCGATTTGTGAACAACAACAACTTCTGGATTAATAGTAAGAATCTGCCCGCGCTCATCCTTCATTGCGGCAAAGCAACCAAAAGCACTGGCAAATCCAGCTTCTGTTATTCCACCTGTAACCTTATTGTTGTTTATCTGTCCATCAAGACCTGCAATAGCAGAGTGATTGGTATTATAGAAGTTAGTATTTACAAATGCAGTCCCACCAAGAACAAATGCCCTTGAAGTTGCTTCTCCAAAAGCTGACCTTGGAAGACATTCTAACGTCTCAATAATCATTTTCTCTCGATGTTGGACACCATCATCACCAATGTTCTGTGCGCTGTCCATTATATCTCCAGTTCTATCATTGAAAATGGCTTCAAATGTCAAGGAAATTCCACGACCAAAGTCCATCTTCCTGATAGTAACTTTCTTCTCTTCAAAGTCTGTCTCTTCGTAAGATTGTGTTTCTAATCTACGTCGCAGACCTCCAAGAGCCGTCATACCCCGAACAGTTTCGTCATCCGTAATTACGGCGTCTCCATCTGTGCAGAGAAATCCAAAATCTACTTTTCGGAGTTCAAAAGGCTCAATAACTACAGCATGTGTCAAAAGCGTAGATGTATCTGTAAATGCAGATGATGCAACTGCTTCATTTAATTGAACCAGATTATTTATATCCACATTTGATAAATCTACAAGCCCTTCAAAGAGAGCTTTAAAACTAATTGTCCTCGGATTCACTTTTTCTGTTCCAAGAATCTTCTCTCTAAATGTATCCACAATTAGCTGATTAGCTTTCTTAACATTACCGCCAGCTTGCTGTAGGCACTTCTCCTTTAACTCCTTCAAAGCGCCACTTCGTATCATATTTCTTCTCCTGTTTTAAAAGGTTCTTTTGATTTATTTAATTATTCTTTTCTCTTATCAAATCTAAGCGACTATTAAGTCAATAAAGCTAATCTAGCATGTCCATCAATCAGAATTTCACCCTTACCAACAGCATCTACACCTTCTGAAACAGCAACTGCGAAAGAACCTGTAAGAGTAATATCTGGATTGTAATCTGTATTGTATAAAGCACCTTCATAAGCACTATACTTGTAGCTCGTCAGACTATATAAGATAACGAAGTCTTGACCAAGCACACAATTTGTAGCATCTATAAGGATTTTAGCTTTCACACATACAATAATCTCAGTGTCTTGAGCTTTCTTACCAGCCGATGCAATGCCAATGAGTAAATTCTGCTTCACATACAGATCTGTGGCATCGGTAGGTGTAAATTTCTTTGCGACATTACCAGAAGTGTCCCAATAGATAAATGCATCTTTCTCGATTACATCAGCAGCTGTAGCGGGAAGCTTAATAAAATCATCAGCGGCATTAGACGGTAGTAAAACTTCTACCCCGTTCTTGTAGTGACTCATATTAATCTCCTTAAAATTAATTAGTTATTTATTTATTTTATCTTTCAAAATTTCATTCTCTAGGAAAATTACCTAGAAATCTCTTGTGCTACTTTCTTTACAAGTGACTCGTCAACTGTCTTGTCACCTTCTGGAGAACCTTCTACATGAGTTGTCGTAGAGTTTTTGGAAGCTAACTCGATAATTTTCTTCCTATCCTCTATAACAGCTTTCATGTCTTCTTCTTTTTCACAAGATTCCAAATCTTTTACGAATCTCTCCGTAATTAATTCTTTGGCAATCTTAGATTCCGTCAGAAGCTCTTGAATCTTCTGCTTCTTAGTGACAATCTTTTCAGCGACAAGTTTCTCATCATAAAGACGAGATACGTCATCGTGTTTTTTCTTTAGATCGTCATAAGCCGTTTCTTTCTCTTTCAATTTCTTTTCAGCCTCAGCTAATTCAACCTGATGCTTTTCCTTAAGGCTTTTCTCCGCATCTTGCAGAGCTTCTTTCTCAAGCTCCATACAGATATCTGGATGCTCGTGCCTTAGTTCCTTAAGATTTTTAAACATAGTATTACTCCTATTATTTAATATTGATTCTTTTTTAATTAATTTTCCATCTGAATCATAATGGGCATTTGGATTCTTCCAGAATTCTAGTTCTTTTAATTTATCTAAAGCAGAATCGAAAGCCTTCTCTATAGAACCAACAACATCTCCTTTATTATCCTTTGTTATTTCCCAGATACAGTCATAAAGAAAACTATTTAAAGTAGTAAGAACAACATCCACCTGTGAGAAAACTTCATTTCTATAGTATCTCGTAAAGAAAGACGTCATTTGTTC
>Ga0315295_10004439_pt1 | contig 11980 bp, 11 predicted proteins | sample YL17G14_0_MG_FD_204453 | JGI IMG/M metagenome (GOLD analysis project Ga0315295, IMG submission 204453) | Sediment microbial communities from Yellowstone Lake, YNP, Wyoming, USA - YL17G14_0 | ecosystem: Environmental > Aquatic > Freshwater > Lake > Sediment | place: USA: Wyoming | collected... | reverse complement strand
AGTAAGACGGTCGGGGGTGCGGGAAACCGCGCCCCTTTCCTTTCTTGCATGTCGACCACGATGCATCCGGGACGGCTGTCTATAACCCGTCTTGTTATGCGTCACGGCTATATCGTCAATAAGAGACGAGTCCCCCATCCCCTGCGACCAGTGCATTCCCCCGCGAGTCCCGACAAAGACATACATCTACTCGTTCCCATGCTGCATCGCTCCTTTTTTTCGTGATACTATCTATAATCAAGGACCGAGGAAAAAGTAGCCGGCGAAACCCTGCAAGGCAGATAAATGAACGGGGAGGAAGAGCCGATATGCCGAAGACACTCTGGGACCATCTACCGGCCAAGCAGTACCTGGCCGCTCAGGAACAGCACCTGGTGCGTTTCATGCGGGAAATGGTCTATCCCTACAGTCCCTATTACCGCGAACTACTCGATTACAACCGCATCAAGCCGAGTGTGATCAAAACGGTGAAAGACCTGTCTTGCGTACCTTTCACCACCAAAGCGGATATCGCTCCCCTTCCCGAAGACCCGGATATCCCGCTGTCGTTGGTGCTCCAACCGACCCCCGAGCGCATGAAGGAGGCAAAGCTCTCCCTGCGCCTCAAACAGAAGGGCTTGAGGCTTACGCAAGGAAAGAAGGGGCTCTCTCAGTTGATGGACCGGGAGTTCCTCCCCATCCATTACCACTTCACCATCGGGCGGACGGCACTGCCCACCCCCATCCTCTATACCGGTTACGACCTGCAGCGTATGCGGGAGGCCGGGAGGCGGTTGTTCGAGCTCCTGGAGCTGAAGCGGGAGGATATGGTGATCAACGCCTTCCCCTTCGCCCCCCACCTGGCCTTCTGGATGAGCTATTTCGCGGCAGAAGCGGCGGGCGTGCCGGCTCTGCACAGCGGCGGCGGGCGCATCCTGGGGACACACCGTATCCTGGACGCCCTGGAGCGCCTGAAGGCAACGGTGCTCACGGCCACTCCCAGTTACGCTTACCACCTCCTGCGACAGGCGGCCAGCGAGGGGCGGGATTTCTCGAGCCTCCATACCCTGATCATGGGTGGCGACCGCCTGCCCGCCGGCCTCAAGGGAAAGATCCAGGAACTCCTGGGCAAGGTGGGAGCTGAGAAAGCGGCCGTGGCATCCACCTACGGTTTCACGGAGGGAAGGGTGGCCTGGAGCGAGTGCCGGCCCTCCGCCCTGTCCAAGGAGGAGAGTTCGGGCTATCACCTCTTCCCCGATATGGAGATCATCGAGATCATCGACCCCGAGAGCGGCAAACGGCTGGGAGAGGGCGAGGACGGCGAGGTCGTATATACCACCCTGGAGTGGAGGGGCAGTGTCCTGCTGCGTTTCCGCACCGGGGACCTGGTCAAAGGAGGCCTGGACCTCTCTCCCTGTCCTTACTGCGGACGCTCCCTGCCCCGGCTGGGGCTGGAGATAACCCGCACCTCGGACTACAAGGAGTTCGAGTTGACCAAGCTCAAGGGGACGCTGGTGGATCTCAACGCTTTCTACCCCTTGCTCTCGGGACACAAGGATGTGCTCGAATGGCAGCTCGAGATACGCAAACACAATGACGACCCCTACGACCTGGATGAGCTGTACCTGCACGTCACCCCCGCCGAGGGGATGTCCAAGAGGTATCTGGAGAAAGAGCTGCGGGAGCTGCTGCAGCGAGAGGTCGAGGTGGCTCCCACGCGCATCGTCTTCCACAGCTTGCCCCGCCTGCTACAGCGCCTGGGGCTGGACACCGCGGGACGCGAGCGCCGCTTCGTGGACCTCCGGTCGGGAGCCGGGGCCGGGAGCTTAGAGCCGGCGGATGAGCTGGAGCCCCAGGAGAGCATGGACTTGGAGGAACCGCCGGAGTTGGAGGGTTTCGAGGAAGATCCCAGCGACGATAACCTCTTGGGAGAAGATTAGACGGACCCCTTCACCAAGCATAGAGGGAGGCGGCCCATGATCATCCTGGCCATAGACGAGGGCACCACCGGGACCAAGTGCATCTGCTACGACCGCGACCAGCGCATCCTTTCCAGCGTGTCCCTGGAGTTCGAACAGTATTACCCACAACCGGGATGGGTGGAGCACGACGCTGAGGAGATATGGGAACGCACCTGCGAGGCGGCGCGACAAGCGCTCGCCACAGCCGGGGTGGAGCCGGCTGAGGTGGCGGCGGTGGGGATCACCAACCAGCGGGAGACCACGGTGCTCTGGGACCGCTCCACCGGCAGGCCGGTGCGTAAAGCCATCGTATGGCAATGCCGCCGCAGCGCCGATATCTGCCGCCGCTGCGTCGAGGACGGCTTTGAGGGCATGGTACGGGACAAGACCGGCCTGGTGCTCGACCCCTATTTCTCGGGCACCAAGCTCACCTGGGTCATGGAGAACGAGCCCGAGATCGCCCGCCGGGCCGAGGCGGGAGAGCTCTGTTTCGGCACCATCGATTCCTGGCTCCTGTACCGCCTGACCGGGGGGCGCGTCCACGCCACCGACGTCTCCAACGCCAGCCGCACCCTGCTCTTCAACATCCGCGACCTCGCCTGGGACCCCGAACTGTCCGGGATGTGTGGAGTGCCCATGTCCATCCTCCCCGAGGTCAAGGAATCCAGCGGCATCTTCGGGGAGACAGACCCCGACGCTTTCCTGGGGATAACCGCCCCCATCGCAGGGGTGGCCGGCGACCAGCAGGCGGCCCTCTTCGGGCAGGCCTGCTTCCGCCCCGGCATGACCAAGAACACCTATGGGACGGGGAGTTTCGTGCTCATGAATATCGGGGGCGAGCCGCGCTTCTCGCACAAGGGCATGCTCACCACCGTAGCCTGGTCCATGGGGGGACAGGCTACCTATGCCCTGGAGGGGTCCATCTTCATCACCGGGGCGGCTGTGAACTGGTTGCGCGACGGGCTGCAGATCATAGAAAAAGTGTCCGAGATAGACGAGCTCGCCTCGCAAGTGGAGGATACGGGCGGCGTCTTCTTCGTTCCCGCCTTCGTGGGGTTGGGGGCCCCGCACTGGGACCCCGAGGCCCGGGCGTTGCTGATCGGGATGACGCGGGGGACGGGCAGGGCGCATATCGCCCGCGCGGTCATCGAGTCCATGGCCCTGCAGACCGCTGACGTGGTGGAGGTCATGCAGGAGGAAGCGGGCATACCCCTCAGGGAGCTGCGCGTGGACGGGGGCGCCAGCGTCATGGATATGCTCCTGCAGTACCAGGCGGACCTGCTGGGCGTGCCCGTACGCCGGCCGGTCATCGCCGAGACGACCTCGCTGGGAGCGGCGTTGCTCGCAGGCCTGGCGACCGGCTACTGGAAAAGCATGGAAGAAGTGGAAGAGCGGTGGAAGCTGGACCGGGAAGCCCTTCCCGATCCATCCGCCGCCGGGCGCGTGCGCGTCATGCGCAGGGACTGGAAACGGGCCGTGCAGCGCAGCCTGGACTGGGCGCGCGAAGACCAGGACTATGCGCCGGGGAAGTAAGCGGAACAAGGAGGGAAAAATGGTAGAGGACGTATGGCCTGATGCTCAACCGTTTTCGTTCGATGGAGGTAAGACGGGGGTACTGGTGGTGCACGGCTTCACCGGCTGCACCCAGAGCATGCTGCCCCTGGGCAAGGGGCTGGCGGATGCGGGTTTCACGGTGATCGGGCCCCGCCTGCCCGGCCACGGCACCACCGTAAAAGACATGAGCACCCGTACCTGGCAGGAATGGACGGGCGAGGCGGAAAAAGGATTGAAGGAGCTGCTCGAGCGCTGCGACAAGGTCTTCGTCACCGGCCTCTCCATGGGCGGCACCATCACCTGTTTCCTGGGCGAGCGCTACGCGGACAAGGTGGCCGGCCTCATGCCCATCAACGCCGAGGTAAGCAAGCCTACGCGTGGGCTGTCACTGACCCCGGTGTTGAAGTACGTGCTCAAGACCATCCCGGGAGTGGGGAGCGACATCAAGGATCCCGACGCCAAGGAATCTTGTTATGACAAGGTCCCAGTTCCCGCCGCAGCCGAGCTTTACAAGTTAACAAAAGTCACAAAGCGGGATATCGGGAAGATCACCGCCCCCATCCTGGTCTTCACCTCGCGGCAGGACCACTTAGCGCCGCCCTCCAACGGGCCTTTTATCTTGGAGCACGTGATCTCCACGGATAAAGAGCTGGTGTGGCTGGAGAACTCCTACCATGTGGCCACCCTGGACTACGACAAGCAGCTCATCATCGAGCGCTGCGTGGAGTTCATCAACCGCCTGGCCTAAGGAATCGGGTACCGATAAGACCCCGGCGACAAAAGAAGCTGTCACGGAAAAAGCGGCGGCCCCGAGGCCGCCGCTCAAATCAACCGCTCCCGCATCTTATTCACGTTTCTTGTCCAGCAGTTCCTTGCCCACTTCCCAGGCATCCGCGAAACGCTCCCCCAGTCTCCAGTAGCCCTTGTCGTCCATGGTGAACAGGATCGGCCCCACCGCTTCGTAGTCTATACCGCCTTCCTCCAGGCATTCCTCCTCGCAGTAGGCTTCCACGATCTCCCCGATGAAGACATCGTGATGGGGCATCTCCAGCGTCTGGACCAGCTTGCATTCCATGTTCAGGGGACAGCTCTCGATCATGGGAGCCGTCTCCAGGACACCATAGAACACGTCGAAAACGGAGGCCTTGTCAAACTTAGAGCCGGAGACCAGGCCGCAGTAGTCCGTCTCCACCACCATCCTCACGGACGGTATGTTGATGCTGAAGGTGCCGTTCTCCTTGATGCCCGCGTTGGTGTAATGGACACGGTTCATGGAGACGGAGACGGAACGGAGGTCTATTATACCCACGTGGGCGATGGTCACGAAATTGGGTTTGCCTTCCACTATCGCTCCCACCAGGACGGTCGGCAGCGGGTAGAGGCAGTTCCTCGCGCCCAGCTGTTTCTTCATCGTCACTCCTTTACTCGGGCAGCCCTGATGCTCAGGGACTGCGCAGGGTACCGGCGAAGACCTGCCACGCCAGCACCGATTTCGCCAGCAGGCTCAGGATGATGTAGACCCTCTCGCCATACAAGTAGTCGCTCCACTTCCCGACCTTCTTGTATTGCAGGACCATGTTGATGGCGAAGATGTTGAAGAACACGAAAAGTATGGGGAGGATGAAATAGACGAAGGTGGGCACTTGCGCATCGGGGTTGGCGATGGCGGAGAAGAAATAGAGCGCTATCACCACCCAGGGGACGATGCCCGCCAGGCACCCGAAGTAAAAGGCGGTCCAGTTGGTCTTCGCGGTGGTCTGGTTGTGCAGCTCCATCATCCAGCCGAAAAGGATCATCATCATGTTGAGGAAGAAGATCATGATCAGGCTGCTCAGGTCGTACATGCCCGAGAGCATGGCGATGACCACGAGCATCAGGGAGGCGGTTATGGAGTACTCCATCCAGCGCGCGTAGTTGGCCCCCTTCTTCAGGTTCCTCACGTACCATGCGTTGATGCCGGGCAGGGTGAGCAGTAAGAGGGCCAGTCCGCTGAGCAACAGGAAAGCCGCGATCAGGGGGCCCAGCCTCACGCTCCCCACTACCCGCGGCAGGCTCGGCTCGTTCAGCATGGCCGGATCGGCCCTGAGGTAATTGGTGGTCACCGGCAGGGTGCTGGCGTTGCTCAGGACCAGCATGAGCACGCCCTCCAGGAGAAGGATCGCGCTCACGACGCCGTTGAAAATACGCAGCCGCTTGAAGACCCCCTCCGTCGCCTCTACCGTCGTTTTCTCGACCATGGCATACCCCTTTCCTCTCCCGTCTCCGTACAGAGCGATGCTGTAATCCTTCAGGCTATAAGTCCTTTCGTTTAACATTCTTACCTGTGGACAGGGAGAATAAACCAGGTGCCGATGCGCCGGGGCTGTCTCTTACGGCCAGCGCGGCAATACGAAGGCGAAAAGGACCCCTGGTGCCGACGCGCCAGGGGTGGCCTCACGGCCAACACGGCAGCGCGAAGGATGATGAATATTTCGAGCGGCCGTGCAAGGAGTACCGCAGCGACGCAAAGGTCATACACTGGGCGGAGTGATGACCATCGACAGGCTGCCCTCGCCCCCGCACAGGTTCTCCCAGCCGTGGGATTGCTCACCCTGGAAATAGACGGCAGTCGCCCTCCCTCAGGTGGTGGAGGGCCAGCGTTACGAATATACTTCCGAGGCGGTCTGAGCCTCGGTCACGGAGTGTCGTAGCTTTTCACTTTACCGATCCGCAGGACCCCGGCGGCCGGGCTTAACATATCTCACTTTCATCGCCCTTCGGCACTGCGCATACAAAGCCTGCGCCTCTTGCAGGCCGCCAAGGATAGCTTCTTCGCCCCCTGCCGGTTCAGGCTTTTTGATTTTCCCATTCGACCGGGTGTGCTCCACCTTCGTAAGCCGTTTCCCGGTGATCCGCTCCACCGTATAACAAACATGTCCGGTTTCGTTGCATCTCGTACGGAGAGTATGTATCATTGACCCGATAAGAAAATTATATTTACTATATAAGAATTATTTATGAACGAACTCAACTGTTTCATCGTCCTGTTCGACTCCACCCACCACGCTTTGAGGGGCGAGAAAGCCCTCAAGGATGCGGGCATAAGACACGCGGTGATCAACACCCCAAGGGAGTTCAGCGTGGATTGCGGCATCTCCCTGCGGGTCGATCCCGCACTCAAGGAAGAGGCGCGATCGGCGCTGGACGCAAGCGGGATCATATATGCGGGCATAGAGCCGTACCGCTCGCGCTGGATATAGGAGTGTGAATACGAGAGGGGTAAGCATGGCGGATTACCGGGACATGTGGGATGAACTGGGGCAGCTCTCCACGCGCATCCAGGCCCTCATCGAGATGGTGGGCAGCAAAGACAAGGTCTAAGACAAATGTGCGGCTCGGTCCAGGCCCTCAAGCAGTTGGCGGGCCTGGGCCGCATACTATATGGTACATTTGACACATAACCTCCCCCGGCCTCCAAGCCGGGGGAGGCATTTTGCCGAGGTCGATGCCTTGAAAGCGGGAAGAACCCGGGGGAGAGCGAGATAATGACCATCGCCGGCCTGGATATAGGTTCGCGTACCATCGCCCTGGTGGAGATGGACGGCGGCGGCCTGGTGCGCAGCATGGTGGTGGAGACCACCTTCGACCCCCTGGAGCAATGCCGCCTCATCCTGGAGGACCGGGACTTCGATGTCCTGGTCGCCACCGGCTACGGCAGGCACCTGGCCCAGGCTAACTTCGCCGACCGGACCATCACCGAGATCAAGGCCTTCGCCCTGGGCTGCCACAGCATCTTTCCCGCGTGCCGCACCATCCTGGACATAGGCGGGCAGGACACCAAGGCCATCTCCCTGGGGCGCGGGGGGAAGGTACTGGACTTCCAGATGAATGACCGCTGCGCCGCTGGTACCGGCAAGTTCCTGGAGGTGATGGCGACGGCCATGGGCCTTTCGCTCGAGGAGATGGGTCGCATAGCCCTGGAGACCGAGGGCGAGGTGAAGGTCTCCAGCATGTGCACGGTGTTCGCCGAGTCCGAGGTGACCGGGCTCATCGCGCGCGGCACCCCCCGGCCCGAGATAGCCCGCGGCCTGCACGAGGCCATCTGCGACCGTGCGACATCCCTCCTCAAGCGGGTAGGGGTGGAGAGAGAGGTGGTCTTTGCGGGGGGGGTTGCCCGCAATCCCTGCCTCGGGGCTCTGCTGCAGAAGCGGCTGGGCCTGCCCCTGCTTATCCCGCAGGACCCGCAGATCGTTGGTGCCCTCGGCGCCGCCCTGTCTGTGGCCTCATAGCAGACCTGCCGCTTCTCTCTCACGTACGTACGCGTGCCAGGCCTGGACTTTCGGAAAAGTCCAGGCACTGGGACACCGTCGCGCCGCAGACGGCGCTGTCGCTTTCGCGATACAATCTACCACGCGTGCCTCAAAGGTGACCCCATCAATATACGCCGAGGTCGCGCAGCTTCTCCTCGTCCATGCCCGCGCGGTGGCCCAGCTCGTGCAGCACCACGTTGCGTACTTTCTCGCGGATGTCATCGTCGCTTCCCACTTCTGACAGGATGGGCAGGCGATAGATCTTGATGATGTCGGGAGCGTGCGCGTAACGGTCTCTCCCCCACTGTGTGAAGGGCACGCCGGTGTACATGCCCAATAGATGCATGGGATCATGTACGCCGGCACGGGCGGCATCGGCGGGAGAGGCGACGTCCTCAACGACAAAGGCCAGGTTATCGAAGGCCAGTCTCTGAAACTCCTCTGGGAAGCCCGCCAGGGCCTCCTCCACCAAGTCCTGGAACTCCTCCAGGTTCGGCTGATCACCCCGCTCCCTCAAGGTTTTGATCCGCCTCTCCCCATCGCGGTCCCCAAGCGCCGCATGAACTCCTCCGGATCATCCCTTTCCCAGACGTTGCGCCCCATGGCCACGCCGGCGGCCCCGTCATATATGGCTCTGGAGACCATCTCGAGCACCTCGTCGTCGGCCGCCTTCTCCCCTCCCAGCACCAGGACGGGTACCGGGCAACCTCCAGCCACCTTGACCAGGTTGCCTCCCTTGGAAGGGTATTTTATCTTCACCATATCCGCCCCCAGCTCAGCCGCCGAACGCGCGGCCACCGCAAGGGCCTCGTCCTCCGCCAGCCCAGAGCTCCCCCGCAAGGCTACCATGGCCTCGATGAGCAGGGGGACCTCCCAGCGGTCGCAAGCGTCGGACACGGCGGATACGGCCTGGATGAACTCCCCCTCCAACTCGTGGCCGAACTTGACCGTGACCGCCACCCCGTCGACCCCCCAGCGCAGGGCATCCTCTACCGTGGAGATGATGCGGTCACGGAACTCCTGGGCCCCCTCCAGGATGGTGAACCCTCCGCTGATACGCAGCACCAGGCCTACGTGGGAGGGGACGGCCTGCCAACCATGGCGCAGCATGCCGCGTGTGAGCAGGAGGGAATCGGGTGATCCCTTCACTACCACCTCGATGGCCCGGCGCGGATCCTCGAGGTGGCGCATGGGACCGCCGATGGCCGCATGGTCCATGGCCACCATGAGTATCTTGTCGTCATCCCCGCAGATGCGGTTCATCCTCACCTGTTTTCCAGTAGACATCCCTCAAACACCTCCGAGGTCCTCGAATTCTCTTATTACCGTCTCGTCCATGGCCACCACGACGCGGTAGAGCGTGGGGTCGAGCGAGGCTTCCATGGCCCTCTGGGCCTCCGCGATGGGGAACACGGCCGATACCAGCTTCTCCAGGCGCATGTCCCCCGCGTTCTGTAAGGAGACAGCCTGGTGGAAATCCTTCTCGGTGCGGCTCTCGCTGCCGGTGACGGTCAACTCCCTGTAATGGATGACGTTCGGGTCCAGCTCGATCCTGATCCCCTCGGGATTGGCCGAGAAGAGGACGATGATCCCCAGGGTCCCCACCACGTCCAGGGCCTCTTCCACCGCCTCCTTACCCGGAGCGGTGACGATGACCACGTCCACTCCCTTGGGGCCCACGGACTCACGCAGGACCCCGGCTGGCTCCTCTACCGAGATATCGATGGTGCGGTCGGCGCCCAGGCTGGCTGCAGTCTCCAGCTTGGAGGGGTGGACGTCGCTCACAGCGCAGAACATGCCGTAATGTTTAACGATGGCCAGGTGGAGCAGCCCCATGGTCCCGGCCCCGATGACCATCACCTTCATATCCGGTGACAGGCGGGTGCGCATCAGGCTGTGCACGCAGTCGGAGAGCGGCTCGGTGAGGGTGGCCCGCAGGAAGCCCACCTTGCCGTCGATGCGGAAGACCTGGCGCGCCGGACGCAAGACATACTGGGCCATGCCGCCCAGCACGGGCAGGCCGGGGTCGAACTTGTTCTCACACTGGTTGGAGTGGCCGGTGCGACAGAAGGGGCACTCACCGCAGCGGTTGAGCAGGTCGAGGACGACCGGCTCCCCGGGTTGCAGGTCCGAGAGTACGCCTTCCCCGACCTCTACGACTTCACCGGAGACCTCGTGCCCGAAGACGAGGGGGTAGCCTATCTTCTGCTCCCCGGTGAAGAGCCTCCGCTCCAGGGTGCAGATGGCGCAGGCTTTCAATCTAACCAACACCTCGCCATGTCCGGGCCTGGGAATCTTTACCTCTCGCACCCGGACCTCGCGCGGCGCGGCCAGCTCCACGAACTTCATCTTGTCCATGGGACGCTTGCTCCCCATCCGTTTAACTCCAGCCTGCAAGGATTTTAACACAAGGGCAACCATCATGAACGAAGCGCAGCGAGGCGCGGTATCAGCGCCTCCACGCCTATCGTGAGATTAGATAAAAGCGCCTGTGTCCGATTATCGTTAAGCAAGATTAAAGGCTTGACTGGAAGGAGCGGAGCGTCGCGGCGATCCCGCGAAAACCCGCGAAACGAGGAGCCCTGCGCCGGAGCTTTTATCCGTGCTTAGGCTTGATGCCCGTCTGATCCTTTGCGATCGCACGGTTGACCCAATGTGGACGCCTGGCCCTGTGTGTCGATTGGACGGCTGACCCCGGGGAGGATTATCCTCCGGTGTAGCCTTCGGCGAAAAAACGATACGGGGTAGGGCCCTCGACGGCGGGGCAGTTGGTGCCTCCACTGCGGTCCTTGTAGTAGAAATACATGGAGCGCTCCATGAACAGCGGCAGGTTGGAATCGACCCGTGTGGAGAAAGCGCAGTCCTCCAAGCCCGGCACCTCGTTCACCCGCAGGCTTAAGCGCGAGAGCGCCGGTATGGCCACGTCCCTGGTCACCTCCGAGGTGTCTTCCTTGGAGAAGGTCAGCCTGGCACTGGCGGGCTCGCTGTTGGGGTTGGCCAGGAGTATCCAGGTGTCGAAGTCTCCCCCGGTGTATCCCTCGGCCGAGCACAGGCTCCGGGCGGGCTCGTTCACCGCCGCCGAACAGTGGCCGCCGTCGATCTCACCGTGATAATCGAAATACATGGCCCGCTCCGCCACGATGCCTACACCGTTGAGCGATGTGATGGTGACACCGAAGGACTTGTCGGGCACCTTCTCCGCGGCATTGATGGTCAAACGGGACTGCGGGGGTATGGTCCTCTTATCGGTGACGTTCTGTCCGTCTTGAACGAGGTAGGATACCTCCACCTCGGCGGGCACCGTATTGGGGTTGGCCAGGAGAATCCAGGTGTCGAAATCCCTCCCCGTATAGCCCTCGGCCATGTATAACTTCTGGGAGGTCTCGGTAATGGCCTGGGTACAGTGGCCGTCCCGCTTATCCTTGTAGTCGAAGTACATGGAGCGCTCCGCTACGATCTTGACCCCGTTGAGGGAGCGGTAGCTTAAACCCACGCTCCCGGGCTTCAGCCCCGCCACATCGTTCACCAGGATGGTGAAGCGGCTCGCTGGGGCAAGCTTATAGGTCTTCACGATGGGGGCGCCTCCCTCCAGGAGGTAGGTCACCTCGACCTGCGCTTCCTTGTCCTCGGGGTTGGCCAGCAACAGATAGGTATGGAATCCTTTGCCGGTGTAGCCTTCGGCGAAGTAGCCCTGCAGGGTGGCCTCGGCCGTCCCTACCGCCGCGTGGCCACCGTCCGCCCAATCCTGATAGTCGAAGTACATGGCGCGCTCCGCCACCACCCCCGGCGCCGGTGCGCTCACCTCCATGGAGACCTCGTCGTAGGGAAAGATGTCGTCCACGGGGACGGTGTAACGGCTGTGCGGGGCCAGGGTGTAGGTCTGTGTGAGCGGAGCTTCCTGGGGACGCAGGTATCTTACGTCCACGGGGAGTTCCTCCTGGGACGGGTTGTAGAGCAGCAGCCAGGTATCGAAGCGGTCGTTATAAGGGCCGCCCACCACCCTCCTGCCCCAGGCGAGATGGGTGCCCCAGTAGTCGTTGTTGTCCAGGCAGTCGATGCTTACGCCGCCGTTGGAGCCGGTGGAGTGAATGAAGAGGCCGTTGCCCACGTACATGCCCGCATGCCCGATATAACTGGAGGGGGTGGCCGGGACATCCTCGTAGAAGAAGATGGCATCGCCGGGCTCCAGCGCCCCCC
>Ga0315295_10004437_pt1 | contig 11982 bp, 13 predicted proteins | sample YL17G14_0_MG_FD_204453 | JGI IMG/M metagenome (GOLD analysis project Ga0315295, IMG submission 204453) | Sediment microbial communities from Yellowstone Lake, YNP, Wyoming, USA - YL17G14_0 | ecosystem: Environmental > Aquatic > Freshwater > Lake > Sediment | place: USA: Wyoming | collected... | reverse complement strand
TAAAAACATTCTCCGTGACATCCTGTTCTTCACTCCAACATCATTTGGATCACAAGAACAGATGATATGCGATGCGATTGCGATGAAAGGAATAGGTCTTATTGTTGTCGATACGATTACGATGTTTTATCGATTGAATCTTGAAGAGGACCGGGAAGGAGCGATCCGTTCATTTACGAGACAAGTAACAAACCTGCAGCTTGCTGCTCGAGAGAAAGATATCTGTGTGATTATCACCGAGCAGGTCTATACAAATAAGAAAGGTGAAATAAAACCTTTTACGAACCGTGATGCTGAACATATGACAAAAACGATTTTACGGTTCGATCGAAAAGGAATCGGACAACGAGAAGCAACCATCATCAAACACCGGTCACAGCCCGAAGGGAAAAAAGCGAATTTTCGGATCAGTACGATTGGATTAGAATAACTTTTCCTAAGACTACGATGTATAGCCCTTATTGTTTAGCTTTTATACAATTTAAATAATCAACGTGTGACATGAGTAATCAGATGGATGACTAAAACTATTTAATATCAGTTATGATGTAACGAACAAGTATGGATGAACACGAGGATATCAACTATAAAACACTGCGCAGAGCCCAACAAGATGAGCAAGCCTCGTCTCTTCTTACAAAGATTAATGTCAGTTTCTACAAGGATCTTTCATCGTATATCAAAACCCTTGAGCGGAGCATTGAAAATGAAAAGAACCCATTAAAACTCAAGCTCTTCACTGATGAAGTCCAAAACACAAAAAAAATTGCCAACAGCATCTATGAGCTTCGAGAGAAAAAAATTGTCCAGGCAGCACTTGCGACAGCTCGTAGCGCCACCCCTGATCTGACAAATCTTCTTGAGATTGAAAAAAAATTGTACAGATCTCTTGTGGAACAGATTATTGTCTCTCGCAGTGAAATCTTTGAAAAACCAACGGATTTGCCTGTTACAACACCACTAGCATCACCAACGAGTAATCCAGCCAAGCAAGATTCTAACACACATCCGATTGTCCGTGTCTTAGAAGACACCCCTGCATTTATCGGAACCGATGGAAACACCTATTTGTTGCGTAAAGAAGACGTGCTTTCAATGCCAAGCGAAATGACAGAACCACTCCTGAAAAAAAAGGTAGTCGAACCGGTGAAATAAGGCACCCTACATTTTTATATACCTTTCTTACTTACGGTTACAATCGAACTGTGATATCTATGAAGATACCTAGGAAAATTAAACGGTACTGTCCTTACTGTAAAAAACACACGCTTCACGAAGTTGACAAGATGAAAAAACGAAAAGCAAGTGAGCTGAAACGAGGACAACGACGGTTCAGACGAGCCACCAGTGGATACGGAGGGTTTCCTCGACCAAAACCAGAGGGGCGAGAGAAAACCAGCAGACGGATAGCAACCCGATTCACTTGCACGGTCTGTAAAAAAATGCATCAGCCGCCGAGCATCCGGTCAAAAAAATTTGAGATAGAAGGTGAATAAACCTATGGATCAACCAAAAAGCAGGTTCATTAAAGTACGATGTAATGATTGTGAAAACGAGCAAGTCCTGTTTGACAAGGCAAGTACGACGGTCCTGTGTCATATCTGCGGCAGTAAACTTGCGACCCCAACTGGCGGGAAAGCTCGGATAAAAGGAACCATTTTAGAGACCATTGAATAAGGTTTATCTCTATGATGAAAAAGGAGTACCCTGAAGAAGGAGAACTCGTTGTTGGTACGATAACCAAAGTCCAAGGTTTTGGCGCGTTTGTGTCACTTGATGAATACCCTAATAAAGAAGGGTTCATCCATATTTCTGAAATAGCGACAGGCTGGGTAAAACGTATCCGTAATTTTGTCAGAGAAAAACAGAAAGTTGTCTGCAAGGTCGTCCATGTCGATGAAGCAAAGAAACATATCGATCTTTCCTTAAAGAAAGTCAATGATCATCAACGGCGAGAGAAAATCCAGGATTGGAAGAATGCGCAGAAAGCAACAAAACTCTTTGAGATGGTCGCACAAGTGCTTGGGAAATCAGTTGATCAATGTTATAAGGAATTCGGCGATGCTCTTGTAAAAAAATATGGAACGATGTATGCGGCATTTGAAGAATGCGCTTATGATGCAAACACCCTGAAAAACGATGGTTTTTCCGGGGATTGGCTGAAGAAATTCGAGGAGGTTGCCAAAGGGAGCATCACGGTTCCTTTCGTTGAGATTAAAGGGATGCTTCTTCTTACGTCCTTTCTTCCAGATGGGATTACTCATATCAAGGAAGCACTTAGCATCGCTGAAAAAAGCGAGTTCGATGACGTCACCATCGATATCAAGTACATTGGTGCGCCTCGTTACATGGTTAAAGTCAAGGCTCCTGATTATAAGATTGCAGAATCGCAGATGAAAAAAGCGGTTGAGCGCGCTGACGCGTATATGAAAAAAATGAAAGGTGAATGCGAGTTTCAACGTGAAGTCGAAGCATAATGTCTGAAATACTGTATTGTCAACATTGTCAGCGGTACACCATTCATCCGGTCTGTGGTGTCTGCAAGGGAAAAACAATATTCAATAAACCTGCTCGGTTTTCACCGCAGGATCATTATGGGAAGTACCGCCGGGCGTTAAAAAAAAGAAATGGGGAAGAGCTGAGACAATGAACCTAGTAGAAATAAAGTACATTGAGAAAAAACCAAAACTTAAAAATCCGATTTTTATTGAAGGATTACCTGGGATTGGAAATGTCGGGAAACTTGCTGTGGAACATCTGATTGATACTATGAAAGCAAGAAAATTCGCTGAGTTGTACAGCAAGGATTTTCCTCCGCAGGTGTTCATCAACCCTGATGGAACCATTAAATTGGTCAATAACGAGTTTTATTATTGGAAGGCAAAGAAGAAAGGCCAGCAGGACATCGTTCTCTTAACTGGGGATTACCAGGGTCTTTCATCGCAAGGGCAATATGAGCTTGCAGAGTCCATCCTTGATATTGTTCAGGACCTGGGTGTGAAACAGATGTTCACCCTTGGTGGGTACGGCCTTGGTCGGGAGATTAAAGAACCAAAGGTGCTTTTTGCGACCACCGATGTTCGTCTTGTGAAAACCATGAAGAAGTATGGGGCGATTTTTAAGAAAAACGAGCCTGGTGGCGGTATCATTGGCGCGAGTGGTTTGCTGCTTGGTTTAGGCAAGCTCCGAGGATTGGTCGGTACCTGTTTTATGGGTGAGACGCCTGGATATCTTGTTGACCCAAAGAGTGCGAAAGCGGTCCTGAAGGTTCTTACCAAAGCGGTGAATGTTGATATTGATCTTTCGCGGCTTGAGGAGAAAGCAAAGGAGATAGAGTATATCGCTCAGCAGCTTAATGAAATGGAAACGATGGTCAAAGAAAAACCAGACGATATTCGATATATTGGTTAATCTCTGATACTGAATTTTTTTTCTTTTTCCTGCTGTTTCAATCAATGAAAAAAGGAAAGAAAAAGAAAGATTGTGTCTTACTTAATAACGATGATGAAAAATCCCAAGATTAATGCACTCTTTTGTGAGGACATTTCTTTTACGTTTGCAGCGGATATTCGTAGTGAGATTGATATTTTTCCGAATCCAAAAATAAGGCCTGTACGCAGAGTCATTTCTTCCCCAGGTGGTAGTTCTGATATCTCAGTAGTGAAATGTCTTCCGATGAAAACGAGTCCACCAGAAATCGTGTTATTGACTGTAACATCCCATGCGGTGTAATTCCCAACGTTTTTAATAACAAATGAGAGTCCTAAACCGCCTTTTATTGTAATTTGCAGGAATGTTTCGTGGAGGCCATAGGTCTTGAAGCATCCGTCAGCATCGGTAAATTCACTCCAGTTTTGACCATCGTTTAATGAAAGGTAAACAGTTCCATTTTGATAGATGTTTGTGCCATTCCCAGAGATCCAGTAGTAATTGTCGGTGATATTAGCGGTGTAGACAACAATGTAATACGTCTGTCCTGGAGTGACCCAGAGGTCATCGAAGTTGAATTCTATCCATGCTAACTGTTCCTCTGTCGGGGTTCCGTTAACAATGGGAAATTCACTTGGTTCGACAGAGACGACCGCGAGATCCTCTGCTGTTAAGTTATCTCTTACTGCTAAGAAACAAGGATGTGCGGTGGATGCGTTTCTTGCCATTAAAAAGAATGTTCTTGTCAAGACTTCCATCTGGGGGATAAAAGACTGTGCTATTGAGAGATTTGCATAGTAACCAAATATATTCGTTCTCCCCAATGGTAACGACCCATCATACTCAGTCATTGATTGGTCAAGTTCATCGACATAACGCGATTCGGTGGTACCACTTCTTTGAGAGTTTTTCTGGTTCTGGTTTGTTGCTGTAACAGCAGCCCCTAGTCCACATAGGACTACGATACCAATAACGATACATGATAACAATTTTTTCATGTTTTTCCTCTCCCGTTGTATTTTACAACTAATTATTATAGGAATGATGTATATAAGGATTTTCGTATGGATACTTATGATTGAACAGAAGAGAGAAATAGAAAATATAACAGCCGTTTTATTTCTATTGTGTATGATTGAGGATATTGTCTTATGAACGCTTTAGAATTCTTTTTTCAAATTGTTTCAAGTCGGAGACAACATGCAGGCCTGTTGTGTTTTTCTTTCTATCAAGATAAAACGAGGTAATGCCAAGTTTCTGCGGAGAAAGATAATCGAACTCTTTATGATCGCCAACGTGTATTATTTCTTGGGGCGAAATATTCAGTTTTTTACAGATCATTGCATAGAAATCCGTGACTTTTTTTACCGTATGAAAATCTGAGGTTGATGAAAAAACCTTATCGAAGTAGGCATGTAATTTGGTTTGTGTGAGTTGCACGTCTATGAATTCTTTCTTTGCATTGGAGCTGATGATGAGGCTATAGTTTTTTGATAATCGTTTCAGGACTGCTGGGACTTCTGGATAGATCTCTACGTTGTTTCGATAGTCTAAAAGCATTTTTTTCCAATCTGTTTGGAGGTTGAAGCGGTCGAACCAGTACCCTGGGTCGTACCATTCGATGCGGTTATCTCCTATCTTTTCGTACTCTTCAAAGAGATATTTCTTTGCAGTTTCTCCATCGACGTGATGTTGCTTGGCGTAGAGCGCTGGGACTCCTTCAAGCCAGAATGCGTCTGCGAAGGTATGTTTCGCGATGGTACCATCGAAATCAAAGGAGATTATTTTGATCATAGAATCTGCTGATACATCCTCTGTTGTATTAAAAGGTATTCTGCGGAGACATGTCTGAAGTTTGCATTTTTCTTAGGCTTTCTGTACGGATTTTTGTTTGTTTTTTCTCATCAGATCATATCCAATGACCGCAAGAAGGCCAGCGACGATAAGGACGATAGCGATACTTACGGTGGTTGCAACATTGATATCGGTGATTGTGTTTGGCTGGGCCATCCGTTTCAACCAGATGCCAAAGAACGCCCAGAGAACAACAAGACTAAATGCAAGATCTTTCCGGAGAGCAAGCATAAGGTAGGTAAGGAGTGTTCCGACCGCGATGATGATGATCGTCCAGGTTAACTGGTCGATCCCGAAACCATCCCATTGTATTGAGATGAGGTACGTGGTGACGTTTGCTATCGTTGCAACGGTGATCCAACCAAGATAGACGCTAAAGGGGACATGGACACAGAGTTTTTCTTTCATCGTAATGCTTGATTTTCCGATCTTTAGACGAACATAGATTGCGAGCAGAGAACAGAGAAGGAGGATCATGATGAGTACTGAAAGGCCGACATGCTGATAGTGCCAAAGGTAAATCCAGACGCTGTTTGCGACACCACTCAGGATAAATAACCCGCTGATTTGTGACAGAAACGGCATTTTAATTTCTTCTTTTTTGAACATGTCTCGCGCTTGGTACACAGCAAAGACAATCCATAGGATGTAAATAATACTCCAGATGGAAAAAGTGAGACCCGCGGGCACGAAAAAATTCGGTAACGCATCAGAGAGTTCTTGGGTGGTTTTTCCGTTGAGTGGAAGAATGACCGCTAAGGCGTTCACTAATATGGTAATTAGTACTGCAAGGATGTTTCCTGCTTGAAGGATTCTCTTTTTGCTTCGTGGCGTCATACGAGTTCCTCTTTGGTGAAGAATCGGTTTCGTAAAGATAAGCTTTGCGTGCATCAAATTTTTTTTTAGCGAGGGCAGGCGGCTAATCCATGTTTTGCTAAATAGTGTTGATGGTACTCCTCTGCAGGATAAAACGTCGTTGCTTGGGTAATTTCAGTCACAATCTTTTTGCTATGTTTTCTTGATTGTTCAAGATTCTTTTTTGAGAGCTCTGCTGCTGTTTTCTGTTCCGGTGAATGATAGAAGATTGCTGATCTGTATTGTGTTCCAACATCTGGTCCTTGTCGATTTTTTGTCGTTGGGTCGTGGATATCCCAAAAAACCCTAAGGAGTTCCTCATAGGTTATTTTCTGAGGGTCAAAGGTGATTTCGACGACTTCTGCATGTCCGGTTTTATCTGTACATACATCTTCGTACGTCGGGTTTTTCAATATGCCACCGGTATATCCTACCGTGGTCGAAAGAACACCGTTGAGGTGTCGAAATGCTTCTTCAACATGCCAGAAACAGCCTGCTCCAAAGATTGCTTTATCCATATGTGTTCACCTGTCGAACCAAGCAGGATTCTTTCTCTATTAATAATTTTTCTTTATATTATTAGGAGACCGTTGAAATACTGAAATCCTTAAAGGAAAATTCTCTAGTCCGACGGTACTGGTAAAGAATTTTTCATAAAACGATGAGCTTTGAAGAGTACTCGGCGATAACGTGTGTCTTATGCTGTATCGCTATTCATCAAAATTTAGTGACTGTTTCTTGTGGGAAAAATTTTTCTTGCTGGAATCTTTTCGCTCGTTGTTTGATTACTTCAATTAAGGTATCTGCAATGCCATCTAAACTATCATCAATTTCTTTGAGTGAATAGCGTTTCGTCGCAAATCCTTCTTTGTAGGATTCTTCATCATTCATCAGGTCTATGACTAATTGTTCTGGGTCTAAATTGTGGTGTTCCCCGTCGATTCCGATATAGAGACGAGCATCCTTGATAGCGATATCAACATGTTTTGAGCTGTTATAGGATTCCAGCTCGCAGAATACGCCTCGTTTTCGTAATGATTCATAGAGTTTCAATGCATGGGGCGAGGCGCGTTTTTCTCGTTGATGATGCATGCAGAGGGATTTTCCGAAGTTGGTCATGGAGTAATCATATTCGGTTTTCGGGAGTTTCACATTACAGATTTCGCAGAAGAAATCTTGCGGGGATGTGACATCTCGTTTCAAATCCCGTTCGAGTTTCGCGAGTTTTACGAGTCTGTTGTCTTGTTCAATTTTTTCCCATATGATCTGCAGTACTTCATGTAGGCTTAACGCATCAATAGTGATTTTATATTTTATCCCAAGTAATTTCGCAAGCTCTCCTAACAGATCAGCAGGGTATTTTCCTTGATATTTCTCAACAAAATTAAAAACAATGTCATATGCTTTGTTGTCATTTATCTTATCTAACAGTTGCATTAAATGAAACGTATAACATTCATTACAAACAACCTTGCCATCAGGTAGTTTACGATACGAAGTCCAGAGTCTTTTACTGCATCGTTCGCAGTTGAACATTTTGTCCCATCCCATACGAATCCCATACCAAATATCCTGTCTTTATTTAAATATCTTTTCAATTTTCCACTTTCCGTGTGCTTTTTGTTGATAAATGTGCAAGAATTGGTATTAATAAAAAGAGATAATGCACTATGTTCCTCGGTATCCTCTTTTCAAATACAAAGGGAGGAAATCCCCTGTAATACATGAAACAAACAATAAAGAAATATATAGGACATTGCTATTTCCATGTCGCTAGTAGGGAATTCCTGTGAACGAAGACGATAAAAAAGAATTTCTCAATGATTTCAAAAAAGGAGATATCGATAATAAATTAGATATGTGGTACTACGCTGTTGACCAAGAAGCACTTTGGGAGGAAATCCTTGCTGAAATGTCAATGATCGCTCAAGCAGCAAATCCTCATAAAGGAAAAGTAGTCGACGAGGAATAAAGGTATCAGCTATGAATGGAGAAGACAAAAAAGAACTGATTGAAGAATTCAAGAAAGGCGATGGGACGAAACGCTTAGATTTGTGGGATTACGCACTTGCTCAGCAAGTCCTCTGGGAGAATATTATCGCAGAACTACAGAGAATCGCCAATGAGCAAGGGGTTGACAAAGAGCTTGATAAACGCATGGAAGACGATATGAAGGGAGTGGAGTAAGGATCGCGGTTATACACCAACATATTTTTTACTGATTTCCCATAATTTTTTCGCAGCATCCATATCATAGGTTTCTGTCTTCGTTTGTTTGACCGATTTTTTTTCGAAATATTCTCCGGTGATTGTTTCAACCTCTGAGGAGCCTGCAAGATAGATCGGGGTTTGCGCAGCAATCGATGGTTCTTTTCCGAGGAGTTTAAAAAATTTCGCGGAGAACCACCCTGCGTCCCTCCCAAGGTTTGTCGCACTCATCCCGGGGTTGACACAATTCACCGTCACACCCGTTCCTTTAAGTTTTTCTGCCAAAAGTCTTGTGAAAAGAATACTCGCGAGTTTCGAATGGCCATACACCTTCATCCCAGAATAACCATGTTTGAATTCAAGGTCATTGAAATGGATTGTTCCAGAGTGCAACCCTGAGGTGAGATTAATGATTCTCGCTGGTGCGCTCTTTTTCAAGGCATCTAGGAAAAGGTTGGTCATAAGAAACGGAGCAAGATAATTGACCGCAAAGGTGTTCTCAATCCCGTCTTTTGATTCCCGCCGATGGTAATCCACGATCCCTGCATTATTGATTAAGACATGTAGCGCGGGATATTTTTTGAGAAACTCCCTGCAACAGTCTCGAATCGAGGAAAACGATGAAAGATCACAAAACAACACGTCGATGTTGGTATTCTTTGTTGTTTGGATGAGTTCTTGTCTCGTTTGTTCTCCTCGTTGTACATCTCGTGTGGTGATTACGACTGTTGCTCCAAGCATCGCTAACCCTCGTGCGGTTTCTTTGCCTATTCCTGATGTCGCACCTGTGATTAGTACGATTTTTCCTTTCATGCTCGTCCACCAATATGTTTTTATGAAGATAGACGACGAAGCTATATTAATCTACTGACCGGAGGAAAACCCTGAAGGATTTTTTAAAGGAAAGATTAAAGAAAGATACGTCTCTTTTGCAGTACATGGACTCATCTCGGAAACAAAAAAGGAAGCGGCATCTCTCCCGGCTCGTCGAACATGAGCTTCATGGTTTATCCCCGATTCAGACGATTATGAAAATGGCGGAACACCAAGCGATTCGGAAGATGGGATTAAACCCTGAGGAGGTGATCTCGTTTGGTGGAGGCTGGTGCAATCATACCGCGCCTGAAGCATTGAGAAACGCCTACCAGACGATACTAAACGATGCTACATTGTTTCACCAGAGCGGGAGGTACAGTCCAATTATTGGTGATTCATCCTGCCGAGAGCAGATATGTCATTTCGAAGCTGCCCTCTACAATCTGACGTCTTTGGAATCAGAGAACATCTTGCTTGGTCATTCCTCAACACAACTGTTCCATGATGTCCTGCGTGTGGTATGCGACCCTGGTGAACCAGTGGGGTTTCTTGATCCGACGTATGCGAATTATCTGAATGCCGTAAAATGTGCACTCCCCGGCTCACCGATCTGGTTTGTACCCGCATTACATCCACAGAAATGGACGTATCTAAAAACCCCTGATGAGTCATTAGAAATCCTCAAACAGTACTGCGAAAAAGGATTACGAGTGTTCGTCATTCCAGTCCCTGATAATCCCACGAGTCAGATTCCTTCAGAAGAATTCCTAAAAAGCGCATTGGAAATCATGACGGATGCGAATGGCTACCTCCTCTTGGATCATGCCTACAAAGCATTGTGGTTCGGGGAGATGCCACGATGTTATTCGTGGTCCCCGGTGGAGCATTCTCATCTGATCACGCTGCATTCCAACTCGAAATGGTTATCAAGTCTTGGGAGACGCTTAGGCTGGGCTGAGGCACATGAGACAGTGATCAATGGGTTAGAAAAAATAAACGAATCCGTACTCTTATCTCCCGATAGTCTGCATAGTATGACCACCGCCCGGTTCTTAGAACAAACCCTGGCTGATGGTTCTTTGAAACAGTATGTGAATGACGTTCGCAGGCTTTATGAAAAAACAGCTGCGGTCATGATGTCTTCTTTAGATTCCTATCTAGGTTGGAAACGGCTCACACCTGATGGAGGGTTGTATACGTGCTGTCCGACGCCACATCACGTGAAACCAAGAGGATTTGTCGAACGATTGTTGAAAGAAACCAGCGTCCTGCTTATCCCTGGAACTGGTTTTGGCCCAAGCATGAGTTCTGGGCTGCGTCTCTCCTATGGTCCGCTCTGCTATGAGCATAAACAGATCATCGAGGGGATTGAACGGATTAGTCATTATCTCGCAAAAACAGGATGATTCCTCTGAAGGATGATGATCGTCATCAACCAGTATTTTTATAAAGAGGTGCTCTGATTGTGGATAAGGAGGAATCATTCATGAAACATCTCTGGGTTGTATGCATCTGCCTCTGTTGTGTTTTACCACTAGTGCAAGCAAGTATTGTTACAAATCAAAAAAATACACAATCCCCCTCTGACGCTTCTGTCTTGGACGGGGGCTGGGTCGAGGAACGAGATAATATCACAATTCTTCATGTGAGCGGATCTCATTATCAGATGGGATTCCAGCATGGGTACTTGTTACAAGAAGAAGTTCAAGAGAACGTCCGTGCTTTTTTATATTATGCTGAGAAGTATCTTCCCTTGAGCGAATTGCTTGCCTATTGGAACATCTCCAAGCCATATGTCCCGCCTGAGTATATCCAAGAGATACAAGGACTCGCAGATGGGGCGAACATCTCCTTTTATGATATTGCCGCATCTATCATGGCGGTCGAGTATTCTGATCATGGATGTTATGGGATTGCAGCTTGGGGGCTTGCCACCTCAGATGGACAATTATATCATGCCCGGAGTTTTGATTTACCCTCAACTATTCAAGACCCGGTGAGTGGAAAGTACGCCCATGAGAACACCGTCCTTATCGTCCGAAACCCGGACAATGGTTCTGCCTCGCTATGTCCTGCGATCGCAGGTTCATTTCATACTGGTGGCGGTATGAATTCACAGGGAGTTTCTCTTGGTATTCAAATCTGCTGGAGCAAAGACCAGACGTTCGAGGGGAACCCGTATCATTTCCGTGTACAGGAAGTCTTAGATACTGCGGAAACAGCACAGGAGGCTATTCAGATATTAAATACGAACCGGACCCACGGATTCAACTTTATTGTCTCGCAGGCGGACCCTGCAGAAGGCTTTGTCCTTGAGCAGACAGCGAATCTCACCTACGTCGGCACCCATAACGACTCAGTGGAAAGCATCCAACCTTTCTGGGCTATTGAGCATGTGGTGCGACGAACGAATGTGTTCCTTGAACCAACGATCGCGAAGACCCAACGAACACCCTATAATCCAGCAGGGCTGATTGCATTTTTCAAACTGTTGTTCTTTCAAAAAAGCAACCCTTATTTTGCAGTATATCAGTTGTATCAATCCGTGAGTAAAGAAATATATGTTTCCGGGGGTAATCTCAGTCTGAACAAAACCATGGACGTGCTGCAAAACGGGTATCGTGCGAAGGATTTTCCACTCTTACGTTTAATTGAACGACTAGGAAAAGGAACAGGGATGGCAGAGGCATGGACCCAATGGGTCGCATGCCCAGCGACCGGTGAAATGGTACTCAGTTTTGCAAATCATGACCAGATGGCGTTCAAAACAGAGACTCATTATTTTAATCTCTATGAGTTGCTCAGTGAATCTCCACCATA
>Ga0315295_10004436_pt1 | contig 11982 bp, 10 predicted proteins | sample YL17G14_0_MG_FD_204453 | JGI IMG/M metagenome (GOLD analysis project Ga0315295, IMG submission 204453) | Sediment microbial communities from Yellowstone Lake, YNP, Wyoming, USA - YL17G14_0 | ecosystem: Environmental > Aquatic > Freshwater > Lake > Sediment | place: USA: Wyoming | collected... | reverse complement strand
GCAGATCAATTTGCAGATCGAGATGGGTCTAAAGTCAGAACAGCAGGCGTTTGCAGCCCGGGGGCTGGACTTTGTGACGAAGACGTATTTACCAGCGCGGTTGAGTGAGATGGGGATAATTTGATCCTTATGTGGATGTGGGACCATCTAGATGAATGCAGGTTACTGGAGAAAAAAATCCAGAGTATTTTAAAAAAATATTTGACAGATAACGCAACATATAAGCAACTCGATATTCAGAGTTTTTACAGGAATGAATTCAATATATGATTCCACTACCTTGTGTTTCGATAATCACTCCTTCGTTTAATAAAGGCCCTTACATTGAAGAGACAATATTGAGCGTTCGTAACCAGACATATAAAAATATTGAACATATCATCATCGATGCTGGTTCAACTGATGAAACGCTTTTAATTTTAAAAAAATATGGTAACGATTTGACATGGATCTCCGAACCAGATAATGGCCAATCTGACGCAATAAATAAAGGATGGAGACTGGCAAAGGGAGATATCATTGCATACCTGAATGCGGATGATACCTACTTACCTGATGCTATCGAAACTGCAATTCAATTTTTTGAAGAAAATCCTGATATTTATATGTTGTATGGTGATGGAATAACCACTGATGAAAATGGAAAAAATCCACGTCCATTTCACTGTGGGGAATTCATTCTTAAAGATCTTGTTTTTTGTCAGTGCAATATTTTTCAGCCTTCTGTTTTTTTACGAAAAGAGATATTTGATACTATTGGAGATGTGGATGTAAAACTCCATCTTGCAATGGACCTAGATTACTGGTTACGAATTGCTCCGGTATATCCTATTGGCTATCTGCCTAAGCCTCTCTCAATTTTTAAAATTTACCGGGATGCTAAAAGCTCTGCGCTGATGCACAATTTCATTACTGAATATGAATATATTCTGGATAAATTGTTTGCAAACACCCATATCTCTGCAGAAATTCTCCAATACAAAGATGATGCTTATAATTTTGTATATGTGAAAGGTGGCCTTGATTATATCCATGCGAAGATGATAAAAGAAGGTGTACGGTATTTATTGAAGGCTTTTCGAATGAATCCTGGAGGATGTATAAAAAATACAATATCTCTTATTGTGCGATATGTTACCAAAGAAGAATAGTCTATCGTCATGTAATTTTTAACTGAACCTCATCGAAGAAATTATATGACGGTATTCAGGTCTTAGCCTAATATAATTTGGGTAATATGCTATTTAAAACCTAAATCAAAGAAAAATTTTCTGAATTAAAAATAGCAAAAATTGTCTGTCCACCCAAAATACAATTCAAATAAATAAATATCCATTTCTGTCATGGAAATTTCTCCATAATGGAATAATTTGTTTAAATTTTTTTCTATAAACTAATATCAAACACATCAAAAAAATAGATTTAAAAGATGGTTTTAAATTTTCATTATATTTTTCCCTTGTTCTTTCTATACCCTCAGTTAATGCCATGCTCACGCAATCAAAAATATACCCCTCCTCGAATTTTGTGATTTCAATTATATGGTCTGTTTGTTGTCCCCAGAATTTTAAATCGTAGCTCACAGATGCGAATTCGTACAATACTGCTCTTTTTTTTAAAATTTGTATTGTTGGTATTTTTTTTGCCCAAGTGGATGTTAACAACCAAGTTATGCCACTTGAACAGCCTAATAATAAATTACAATATTTTGACAATTCAGCATTTTCCCTGAAAGTTAAGGAAGAAGCATCGATAATGCGCTCATGACTGGAATTAATTTTTTGATGACTCGTTATGATGATAACTGAATCTTCAAATTTTTCAACAATTTTTTTTGAAATTTTGTATGCAAATTCATTATTTACCTGAGACTGATTGCTACCGGGGGAACTCTCAAATAAAATTACATGTTTAAATTTTTCTAAGTCAAATCGTTTTACAAAAAAATCTACGTTTTCAATCTCGTAATTTTTTAATACTATTACCGGAGCTACAGGAACAGTAATTGGATTCGGATAACTTCTGAATATTGTTGAACGGATCGTTCCATCATAATTATAAAAATTATCCGGACAAATTTGCGTAAAAAAAACATGGTCATAAAAACCATTTTCTTTTTTTTCTATCGCCTTCTTTTTTGTTTCTTCCCATGCATCCCCAGCAGCATCACTCATCTTTTCAATAAAAACCTCCCAAATATCGTCTATGTAAGGGTTATTCTGAATAACCTGCGAACAGCGGTTGCTAATAGCCCATGTCAGATGGCAACCTGGGTAATCGTGTTTTATTTGTCTTGCCAAAGCAGTGACATAAAGGCAATCGCCCAATGCTGCCAGTTGTACTATTAAAATTCTTTTTTGTTCCATCATTTCAACATCATATCACATAAATTCTCAAACGTAATTTTCGGTTGCCACCCGATAGAATTAATAGTTGATGGATCACAAACTAAAATTTTATACTCCGGCAAAAATGATTCTTTTAGGTTTACATATTCCTTCCAATCTTTATTAATTCTATTAAAACAAATTTCAAGCCAATCCTGAATAGAATATGCTTTTCCAGTCCCAATACAAGCCTCAAATATATTATCTTGATCGATAAGCTTAAAAATACCTTCTGTAATATCTCCTGCGAATGCCCATTCTTTTTTTACGGTTATATCGCCAAGCGTAATTTTCTCGTTACCCCCGTTGGCAATCCTTTTGACAGCATCAGCAATCATTTTACTTAGGTGGTTATCTTTTCGTAAAGGACTTTCATGATGAAATAAATAACCGACGTAGACCCTTATTCCGAGTGAGCGAAAGTACCGTGCTGCATAGACCGATTGAATACGAGCTACAGAATATGGACTCTTTGCTTCAAAATTATCTGTTTCTGAAATCGGTTTCCCCGTATTTTCGAACTGGACTCCACTGGCGGTGATAAAAACCCGGCTTTCCGGGCTGTGACGTTTGACCGATTCAAGAATGTTTAATGTCCCTGTTGAAATGGTTTCGTGGTTTTCGAAAAGTGCCTCATGTTTTGTGCTGGAGTTTGCTGCAAAATGGAAAATGTAAGTTGGCCGAAGTTCCTTGATTTGGCACTCAACAAAAGAATAATTGCTTACATTGCCGATGACATCGCCACTATTACGTGATACGGCAATGGTTTCGATATTTTTTTTATGCAACAATCCAGTCAAGTAATGCCCATCCTGACCGTTTGCACCGAAAATTAATGCTTTCACGGGATTCTCTTTTGGAATGTTAATGTAGCAAACGTATAGAGGCACCCATCATAGATGAAATCTAGCATGGAATCATCCCATTGTTGGTCGTCAACGAGGGTGCAATCTTTTGCACAAGGAATCAGTCTTTCAATAAAGTCTTTTTTAGTATAAAACCTCATATCTGTTTTTGGCAATCTGTCTCCAAGTCTATAACTATTGTTGTAATCACATGTCAGAATTCCTACACCCTGCGGTGCTAAAAGTTCGGCGATCTGCGAAATAAATGTTTCATCATCAGCAACATGTTCAATAACCGATGTTGAAAAAATAATATCAAAACTTCCTTTATCGGTTGCGGGCAAGTGGAAATACGTCTCAAGATCGTAATTGAGAGCGGGGTCAATTTCTTCAATGCGATAGCCTATCATTTTCAGACAAGCAGCCGCTGTGTCCTCAAAGGAGCCTACGCAAAGAATTTTTGGGTGAGATTTCTTTTTCGCAAATTTATAGACAGAATCCAGAACAAATGCCTGCTGAACATTAGCTTCAGGGATTTTTCGAGCCATTATACGAGGCAGATACGTCTTCATCTGTTCTATCACTGATTGATATTTCTCTCGGGATCGATTATTCAAAATTCGATTGAAAGATACACTTGAAGCGATCTCTTTGTAAGGATGCGGGGATGTATACTGCGCAATCAACATTTGGACTGTATCGGGAATTTCGTAAAATTTTTTTCGGAAAATTCCGATAAGAGAGATGAATTTTTTTTGAATATGTCTTTTATTTTTGTTGGAAAGAGAATTCAGACCTGTCGTAATGTCAATGTTCATCTCTTTCGGAATAATCAAAAAGTTGATATCAGTTATTACTTCAACAACTCGATATTGAACAGATTCAACAAATTGCATATAATCAACGAAAGAGGTTCCAAACTCTTCTTGAAATTGTTTTTCGTATTCAAACAGGATAGGCATTCTATTGCGCATGATTGTTTCCCGGGCTCCTTTCAGCGCAAACAGATCACTACCCTGAATATCTACTTTCATAAAGCTAATAGTACCTTTAATATCGAGACTATCAATTGTAATAGTGTTTACAGTCCTTCCATCAACCGCTTTCGGATCAATTCCATAACTGCCATATGATCCGAATCTGGAGAAATCGGGTTCAGGATAAAATTTTGTCTCTCCTATGCTGTCGAATACTGCTTTGCAAATAGGAGTGATATTATTTCGATTATTTACTTCTATGTTTTTTTTCAATATCTCACATATTTCATCGGATGCTTCAAATGAGTATATATGACCTTCCTCGCCTACCAATTCCGAAAACAGAAGAGACATCTGTCCAAAATTGGCACCAAGATCAAGAACGACAGATCCTCTACGAATAAATCGCTTCGCCGTTTCCAGTATTTCAGGTTCAAAAATCTGTCCCGACTTCATTGTTTTGATTATGATATCAGTTTCGATATCCGTGGGCAGATAATAAATGCCAATATCTGTCTGAAAAGACTCGACTTTTCGTTTTAAAAACACATCCGTTTTAGATTTGGATAAATCATTTTCTGAATTATCCTTTTTAATGGTTACAAATTTTGTTGACAATTTTTTTATCTCCAAATGTTTCTTCATTTTCGCTCACAAAAAATTAAAACTGTGAATTAATACGTTTAATATGCATTTTGTGAAGGAAAAATGATAATCTTTTCTCTATTGGGGATTTTAAACATCTTGATTGATTTTTATTTATTATATCTTCAATAATTCTTTCATAATCTGAAAGCAAATTTTCAGGGCTCCATTTTTCACAAAGTCTTTCAAGGTGCTTCACTCCATTTCCAAGAATTGTTTTTAATGAATTATCTTCAATACAAATACTTGGATAACAATCAAATAAATGCCTGAACATTGAGCTCTTTGTTATCGCAAAAGGACGTTTTACAGATATTGCCCAATCTGTAGCACTGGAAATACCACGGTCATCTTGATATTCGTAGAGAAAAACATTAAGATCGTTTTTTGAAAGAAATTTTAATATCTCTTCTGTAGTAAGATGCTTGTGAGAAATACTTAGTTCAATACCATCTTTTGTAAGTATTTTATGAGATGTTTCAGCTATCATTCGCGCATTATCACCACGTTCATCTCCATATTTTGCAAAAGAAATATTCAGATTAATAATTGCAGAATCCAATTCTTCTTGAACTCTTTCAATAATTTTTGTAAATCCCTTTCCTTCAGTAGCGAAGCCAAAACTCCCCACATTGATTTTTTGATTATTTAGTGGCTCACTTTGAAAACGAGGAATTAATCGGCCGGTTTTGTAAACAATTGGATTCTTCAACAAAAGTGTAGGATCTGCGGCAATATGATAATCAAAAATTAAATCGTTTGCTCTATCCGCAATTTTTTGAGTTACTTCATGTATAATACCAATTTGTGGTACTCGAATTTTATGAGAGTTAATAATTAATCCATAATTTTTTCCAATCCATCCCATTGTACAGGGATGGTAATTATAAATGATAATTGATGGCTTTTCCTTTTGAAATATTTCGTAAAATTCTTCCCAACTATCTGCTTCCCGATAAAGAAAATTATATTTCTTGGATTGTACCAGGACATCTCCAATAGCTTTACCGAATTCGTATACACCACATTTTTGAAATTGATGATTGACAAAAAGAATTGTTGTTTTGTCCATATTTTTAACACCGTGTAATTTTTATTCGCATCTAATATTTTAAGATGCACGTTCGTTTACATAAACATAGTTTCCATAAACATAGTTGTCTGTTGTAGAAACCGGATATATATTACGATTCTCTAATACAAATCCGAAAGAACAAATGAGTGTATCCATCTTCTCTGAAGTGCTGTCATTTTGAGCTAGCCAGTAATCATTATATTCAATCATTATTCTATTGACTTTGTTATGCTGCAATAAACGGATCATACCTCGTATAACATTTGGTTCATAACCTTCAACATCTATTTTCACCAGATCGATAAATTCAATGTGATTGTCTTCAGCAAAGCAATCCAGCGTTATTAGTTTTAATATGCCGAGATTTATTGTTTTAATATGCCGCGAATTTATGCCATTAGCATAACAGAAACTTGGGGAATGAAGTTTACTATCCCTTAGTGACAGTTTACGATCCTCTGGATTATCACTTAATCCACAATTAAAATGATAAATATTATTAATTTTATTCTGTTTTATGGATTGACAAAGTTTTTCATATGCATATAACGACGGTTCAAAACTGTATACTTTGCCAACGTTGCCTACGATTGAGGAGGCTATTAATGAAAAATAGCCAATATTGGCTCCGACATCAACAAAAGTCATGCCCGGTTTTAAAATTTCATACACCCACTTTGTTTCAGTAGGTTCAAATATTCCAAGAGAAATGTTAGATTGAATCTCTTCAAATTGATCAAGATATATTGTGTAACCGGCGAGTTGAAATTTTTTTGAGTGAACCCTTCCTAACCCTCGCAATCTCCCCATGATCTCATTTAAAACATTCCTTATATTCTTTCTTATTATACTAATCATGGTTCTCCTTATACTATCTCTATCTCTGGCATCGGAAAAATAAATTTACCCCCCTCTTCAATAAACTGATGTTCCCGTTCCAGAATAAAGTGCTTAAAATGCCATGGGAACACTAAAAAATAGTCTGGCTTCATAGCACGTGCTTCATTTTCCGATATAATCGGAATATGAGTTCCTGGTGTGAAACACCCAAACTTATCCTCATTCACATCCGCAATATAGGGTATGTGCTTGCTTGTCAGTCCGCAGAATTGAAGAAGGACGTTACCCTTGGTGGAAGCACCATAGCCGAATATCGTTTTTCCATCACTAATCAACGCTTCAACCAGTTCCAATAAGTTTTTCCGGTGAAGGAAGACCTTTTCTTCAAAATTTCGATACGGTCTTGGAGTATCTAACCGCATATCGTCTTCCTGCCGCAACATCCATTCGATTACCGGATGATTGGAGCGGTAAGGTGCATTTTTTTTGCATGCGGTGACTGCGAAACTGCCACCATTTATAGAATTCATCTGTACGTCTACAGTCCGGAGTCCACATTCTTCCAACAGACTCTTGATCACTTTAAAAGAATAGAATTCGAGATGTTCGTGGCAAACAGTATCGTATGCGTTGGAGCGAAGCATTGAGGGCATGTAACTTTGTTCAAAGTGCCAGATGCCGGTATCTGACAATATTGCCTCGATATCTTTTACGAACATAGCCGGCTCTTCGAGATCGTAAAACATGGCAATAGATGTGATAATTTTTGCTTTTTCAGTAGGGTATTTTTTGGAAAAGACTTCCTTGGAAAAAAAATCTGTAATAAGATCGATATCATCGGTATAAAAACTTTTAAATTTTGTACCAGTTGGATCAATTCCGACTTTTTTACATTCTACCGCATAAGCTTTTAATGATGTTGCGTCATTGCTGCCGATATCCAGAACCAAGTCTTTTTTAGAAAGTTTTACTAAATTTTCCAGGGTTTTTATTTTATTGGTAAGATGATTCACCATATACGCATTTAATCCGGAACGATACCCGTAATTATCGCCATACATTTCTTCAAAGTTGTAGGATTGTTTTAATTGGAGCAATCCACATTTGGTGCACCATACAAGGTCCAAAGGACCTCTTGATACATCATCTGACATATGATGCGGGAAAACACCGGTGAGAGCTTGTTCTCCCAATGAAAGTACATTTATAAGATTGGTAGTATGGCAAATGCGGCAATTGTTTATTTCAGAATACATTTTTTGGCCCTTCTCCATAGTTAATAATTCTTGTCTCTAATTTAATGTTCACTTACTATCATCTGCTGCAAACTTTTATCAATTTTATCGATACATTGGGTCCGTTGAAGATTCAGTAAAGCAAGCCGCTTGACAACGTTATCTTTTTCATCAGGAGGCACTTTCTCAAATTCATAGACCTTCTCCTGCTCATGCCACAAATCGCAGTTTACCTTCGCGAGTTTGGAAAAAACCGTACTGATTGTACCTGTTATTTCAGTTATTTCATTTCCTTTCTTTTTATAAATTTTATTTGAGGAAAAGACTAATCGCTCTTGTGGTATCTTACCCTTCGCCGCGTTATGAATAAAAGTATCTATCTCTTCACAAAGTTGTGTTTCCTGATGAGTGAGACTCCCAAGCCGCTGCACATCTCCTGTATGAAATTGTTTCAGTTTTACTATTATGAGTTTGTCACAAAGTGATCCCAAGGTTTCTGCCATACCTACTCCCATTTTCCTTATTCCAACAATCAACAGGAATAATCCTGAACAATGTTGCTTCCCTACAGGGATTCAGAATTTTTAGTATAATTAAATTAGGTTTGATAACTTATCTTTTTGATTATTAACATAGTACTTAGCATAACTTACCTTTTTTTTGGCTTCATCAGCATTCTCGGAGTAAATTATCTCCCGCTATCATAACCACTTCGGCCACGGAACCCCGAGATTGACACTGAGATCCCTTAGTTCATCGTGAATTTCCCGGTCCAGTTTAAATAAAACGACAATATAGGTTACTGCTCCAATGATTACTACTGATAGTACAGCTAAAACCTCTGTAAGCGGCAGAAGAAAATGGATAAACACAAGGAAAATACCCATTATACCTGAAGCATAAACAATATTTTTCACAGGCTCGTACTCGATTTTCACTGAAATAACCCGGGAAAGGAGAATGACAGCACCAAGTGCATTGAGGGTCATCGCGATGAGTGTTGCCACAGCAGCTCCAGTGATTCCTAAAACCGGAATAAGGGCAAGGTCAAGAAGAATGTTTGCGATGGATGCAATAACTGTTACCCAAAAGGCATCTTTCGGTCGGTTGAGGGCTGCCAGACTCATCGTACCAAGGTACATGAAGATATTAACAATCTGCACAAGTAAGAGGAAAAAAAGGGCAGATGTTCCCTCAACAAAAGATGCGCCATAAAGATAATAAAGGAGACTTCCCCCTAGAATCCACCCTCCGATGCAAGTTGGTATTGCAAGAATAAGGGAATAGGTAAAGGCCCTCGCCAGAGAATTTTCAATTTCTGTAACCTGTCCTTGAGCTCCCCAGTTGCTTATCTTTGGATAAAGAACGGTATGGAAAGCCAATGTCGTGAACGTAGCAACAGAGGTGAGCTGGAACGCGGTGCGATAGATTCCAACATCCGCATTACCCATGAAAAATCCGATGAGAAGTGTATCGGCATAGGTAAATACAAGTGAACCACTCGCAGTAAGGAAAATCCAAAAAGAAAAGCCGGACAAATTTTTTAGATGCGATAACCTGAACCGGACAAACCTCAAGTCAAGGTACCGGAAATTCATTAACCCCCCGACAATGAGCCCCCCAACAAAACCTCCGGCAAGTCCGGCAACACCAAAACCGAAAAAGACTGCAGTGATTTGAAAAAGAATTCGTACCAGTGCATCCCAAAAATTACTGATCTGAAATACCCCAACTTTTCCAGAACCATATACACCTATCCCAGAAATGCTTGAAAAAACTGATACGATAAGGGCTAACAGGAGCCAGAAAAAAACTCCTGATGAAGTGAGATCCTTAAAATAGGGTTCTGCAAAAAGGAGCAAAGATACAGATAATGCAAGAAGTACAATTCTGATAAAAACAAAAGCTGAAAAATATTCATTGGGCTCTTTTCCCTCAGATATCCGTTTGACTGCAGCCCCCCCAAAACCTCCGTCACCAACAAGATTTAAAATTCCAAAATACGCAAGGAACAGGAAGTAAGCGCCGAGTGGTGCCGGCCCTAGTGTATGGGCAAAATATATCGTTGAGATAAATCCGATACCCGTTAGCGCAATCGTTGAAAAAAGAGAGATCACACTCTGTCGCTGGATTGAGCTGATATTCATAAGACGAGAGATAAAAAGGGAATCGGAAAGCACATAGTAAGATTGTTGAGAAAATTGTTAATGATTTCGCGATATGAAAAAATAAAATGTTGATCAAAAATTATTGAGATTCCGGAATTTCTGTGAAAAAATTGCATGCGCAATAAAAATCGGTTGAAGTTCTCCAGCAACGCCCTTCCTGTTTGTCTGACAAATCCGGGGTATTTACAGGGATATTTTTTTCGATCGCTGTTTGGCGTCTGGCACTCCTAAAAAGAGACAGAATCGGCCTCTGATTTATAAAGTCCTCTAAAAGCCGTTATTTTTGAAAAAGGAAACTTTTATAATGACACCATTTCTCAATTTCGCAGGATTTTCTCAAAAAACCTACATCAGGTTATGCAGAAAAATAAAGTGTGCCACAACGCGTTTATGAGGCTGCCAAGGGTATTATATGAGGCTCAATTTAAGCCCAGTTTTAAAATCCGTGACTTTTATTGACACTAATTCAATCGAGTCTGTCATTTGTTGAAGTGAATGGGTTCACCATGGCATCATAACGAATCGGTATGCAGAGACTTGGCAATTTTTGGTATTTTTAATCTGTTGAAAAAAATTGTTTCGCAATTCTGTCGTGAAAAGGGGAAAGATCCAAAAAGCTGAATTCAGCAATGATCTTCTGATCCCTCATGTTGAGCGGGCTTTGCTGAATGTGCTTCATACCACTCAATTGTTTGTTTCAATCCTTCCCGGAATGGCATCTTTGCCTTAAACCCAAACTCTATTTGTGCCCGGTTCACATCCAGGATGCGTTTCGGCTGGCCATCCGGTTTTGTGATATCCCATCTCACTTCTCCATAATAACCGGTTAGTTCTTGTATGAGATCCACAAGATCACGGATCGTGATTTCCCTGCCGGCTCCTAGGTTTACCGGATCTGGTTTATTGTAATGTTCAGTAGCCAGAACGATCCCGTATGCAGCATCATCTACATACAGGAATTCACGCGATGCCGAGCCTGTGCCCCAAACTTCCACGATGGATTTGTTTCCCCTTTTGGCTTCGGTAAATTTTTTGATGAGTGCAGGTATAACATGCGAGCTGGCCGGATCAAAATTGTCGCCCGGACCATACAGGTTCACCGGGAGAAGATAAATTGAGTTGAATCCATATTGCTGCCGGTATGCCTGCGATTGTACAAGGAGCATTTTTTTTGCTAATCCATAAGGTGCATTGGTCTCCTCCGGATATCCGTTCCAGAGATCCTCTTCCCTGAATGGAACCGGGGTAAATTTCGGATAGGCACAGATTGTACCAACGATTACACACTTTTCAATCCCTTCCTGCCGTGCCGCCTCGATCATCTGGATTCCCATGATAGCATTGTCATAGAAAAGTTGTCCCGGGAAATTCTGGTTGAATCCGATACCCCCCACCTTCGCGGCAAGATGAATAACGATATCACAATCTTTGACCACCTGTACACAACTCTCCCATTTCCGCAGATCGATCTCTTTGCTGCGGGGAATAACGATATCTTTCTGTGCCACTCCTTTTTGCAGGAGCTGGTTTACTACTTGGGTGCCAAAAAAGCCAGCTCCCCCTGTCAACAAAATGCGTTTACCCGACCAGAATGTCATTTCCCTGACCTGACGTTTTTCTTGTATAATTCCTCAACGTCTTTGACGAAATACTAACCCTTCTTTTACGTAATGTGCACGTGATTTTATGTTATGCATTAGTAATCAATCAGCTTTCCACCACCTGTCCGAAAATTTTGATCTGACTTTTTGATCTCCCTCCCCAATGGGCACCAATCCGGAAGCACGCATATCGGCGTCCACCATGATCT
>Ga0315295_10004435_pt1 | contig 11984 bp, 13 predicted proteins | sample YL17G14_0_MG_FD_204453 | JGI IMG/M metagenome (GOLD analysis project Ga0315295, IMG submission 204453) | Sediment microbial communities from Yellowstone Lake, YNP, Wyoming, USA - YL17G14_0 | ecosystem: Environmental > Aquatic > Freshwater > Lake > Sediment | place: USA: Wyoming | collected... | reverse complement strand
TTTTGATGATGTTCCAGTGTATCGGTCGGATCGTCGGTGGTACAAATGACCTCTACGTTCATTTTCCTGATCAGTGACCTTATGCTGAAATCCCCCGATCGCAGCATCGCAGAGGCTTTTTCATAAATACTTGCAGATGTTGAAGGAGACAATAGGTCGTAAATCTTAAAATATCTTGCCAGCTCTAAATGAGTCCAGTGATATAATGGGTTACCGGCTGTCGCGGGAACTGTCTCAGCCCATTTACTTAATTTCTCTTCAGGTGCAGCTTCCCCTGTGCAAAACCTCTCATTTATACCATTTGTTCTCATAGCCCTCCACTTATAGTGGTCGCCCTCAAGCCAGGCTTGTCCAAGGTTGTCAAACTGCCGGTCCTCTGCTATCATTGAAGGTGAAAGATGGCAATGAAAGTCAATAATTGGCCTGCCCTCCGAAAACTCATGATACAGCTTTCTTGCAGTTTTGGTCTCAAGAAGAAAATCTTCGTTAATAAATGGTTTCATTATATTCCATTAAGAAATTTACAGATCCTCTATGATTTATTTATGTAAAGCAATTGAACAAATAAAAATAGCAAATTAATCTGCCATATCAATAAGAATCAGGGTTGATAATTAATCATTTTAAGGGGTACAAATTGTAATAAGTGAATCTGATTTAGTTATCTTTTCATTCAAAGGTTGTATTTTTGAGGACACCTGATATCGGAACATTATCTTTTAAACAAAATACTATGAAAATCGAACTCAGATATGCAGTACACCCTGAAGATTTCAAAGGATATGATACAAAGAAACTCAGAAAGGAGTTCCTGATAGAAAATGTTTTCATACCTGATGAAATTTTTCTGGTTTACTCAATGTACGATCGTTATATGGTCGGGGGAGCAATGCCTGTTAAAAATAGCCTTAAACTTGAAACCGCAGACGAACTCAAATCGCCATATTTTCTTGAACGACGCGAGATGGGAATCATAAATGTGGGAGGCGAAGCAGAAATAGAAGCAAGAGGAACCACATTCAAAATAGGATTCAAGGATGCTCTCTACCTTGGAAAAGAAACCATGGATGTAATTTTCAGGTCGGTTGATAATTCAAAACCGGCAAAACTTTATATAAACTCAGCACCAGCCCATCATAACTATCCTTCAAGAAAAGTGACCCTTAAAGATGCAGAGATTGCAACCCTTGGTTCTGCTGAAGCCTCAAATCACCGGACGATAAATAAGCTGCTGATTAACACTGTTTTGCCAACATGCCAGCTTCAGATGGGAATGACAGAGCTTAAGCAGGGCAGTGTCTGGAATACAATGCCTGTCCATACACACAACCGCAGGATGGAAGCATATTTCTATTTTGAGATTCTGGAGAAACAGGCAGTATGTCATTTTATGGGTGTTCCTGATGAAACACGGCATATCTGGATGAAAAATGAGCAGGCTGTTCTTTCCCCCTCATGGAGTATCCATAGTGCAGCCGGCACATCGAATTATGCTTTTATATGGGGAATGGCCGGTGAGAACCTGGATTATAGTGATCAGGATGTTCGTTACCCGGATACATTAAAATAACTATTTACTTCAATGAAAGAATTGTTTGATCTTACAGGTAAAGTAGCCCTTGTGACCGGGGGAACCCATGGAATTGGTCTTGCCATCAGTATTATTCTTGCAAAAGCCGGAGCTAATGTTTGTGTCAATGACCTCCGTGAGGAGAAACTTCTTGAATGCAGGGAGGCATTTATAAAAGAGGGGCTGGATGTGTTTACACTTATTTTTGATGTTACTGACGAAAAAGGTGTTAGCAGCGGAATAACCCGGATAGAGAAAAATGTGGGACCAGTTGATATCCTTGTCAATAATGCCGGGATAATCAAAAGAATACCGATACTTGAAATGAAGGTGGAGGAATATCGCCAGGTTATTGATGTCGATCTTGTTGCTCCGCTGATTGTTTCCAGGAGGGTTGTCCCGAATATGATAAAAAAAAGATGCGGGAAGATAATCAACATGTGCTCCATGATGAGTGTCTATGGACGGAACACTGTTTCAGCTTATGCCTCGGCCAAGGGAGGACTGATGCTTCTTACCCGTAACATGACATGTGAATGGGCAAAGTATAATATTCAGATCAATGGCATCGGACCAGGGTATATTGTTACTTCACAAACTGGCCCGATACATGAAAACGGGCATCCGTTCAATGATCTCGTAATGACACGCACCCCGGCCGGCCGTTGGGGGCAACCCGAAGATGTGGCAAATGCTGCTCTTTTCCTTGCTTCAAAGGCCAGCGATTTTGTCAACGGGCATATTCTCTTTGTCGACGGCGGGATCCTGGCTAACTTCGGATATGTGAAAGGGGAAAACGATCTTTAGGTCATGCATGTCATGCAAGTATTGCAGGTCATACATCATACAAGGTCATGCATGACTGGCACGACTATTCCTTTTCATCCTCAGGAGTTGGTTTTGCATAAAGGTCTTCAACCCTGATTTTACCTTCAGTCTCATCCTTTGCAGGTTCGGGTGAATATTGCTGATCTTCACGTGCCCTCCCGTTAAAATAAAGAATACATGCATAAATTGGTAATAGCGGCATTGTAATCGCATTAAGCACTGCTGAAAGAATTATGTAAAGCGGCTTTGTGGTAATTTCAACCAGCGATGCTGCCTCGCTGGGATCAGCAAAAGCTTTGAAAAAGCTGCCGGTAAATGGCAGAAGAATAAATCCGGATAAGATTACTGAAATAACCAGGAGGATGATTAGAAATACTGCTGTCCATCCCATGTTTGACCAGAAATTACGATGGGCAAGTACAACTGTCCGGCTAATAGTATTTGCTATGCTGGGCCCTTCAACCATCAGAATCGGAAGAATGAAAAGGTACAGCGTCATAACATAAATGGCAGCAAACAAAACACCTACAAATAAGATCAGCAATCCAAGTATAAGCGCAAATGAGCCGGCAATTGCAAGAAAAATCATAATTATCAGGTAAGGGAAAAAGTATCTGAGTGAGTTCAGCAGACAACGGAAGAAATTGTTTTCCCTGTCGAGGGGATTATAAATGACGTAGTAATTAAGAATTGTAGTGAACAACAGGCTGACAACAGATACTAAAATCATGGGCCACACATAATCCTTAAGCTTAAGCATTATCTCATTTATGTCAGTAACTGATTGTAATTCAGAAATATTAATGAATGTTGACAGATACTGGAGTATCAAACCCATTATAAAGGAAATTATAAACAGGGGGACAAATTTCTGTTTGTAAAAATCCCATAATGAGTTCATTGCACTGTCGATAGAGTGAATTCTGTAAAGCGGATGGTTGTTTATCTGATCCATGTTCTTTTGAATAATATGTAAATCTAAAAGTAATCTAAATAGTTAAATGTGACCCTATCGATTTTCAACTGGCTACTGGCTGCCGGCTACAGGCGACAGGCGACAGGAAAATCCCCTGCTGCTTGACGCCTTTGGCCTTTATTCCTTATTTCCCGGGTCTCCATCCCCGTATTACATTTGCGAATGGGAAAATTGAGTTATTTTTTCTGGGATTAAAAATCCCTTCATTTACCTCTTTCACATCCTCTATTGTAAAGAATGCTCCCGGGTTAAACTCGTTAATGATATCAAGCACCTTTTCAAGCTCATTACGGTGTACAATTGAATAAACAAGATGGACCTTTTCTTTTGCTCCATGTGCTTCAATAGTTGTTGCCCCAAATCCATTGCTATTAAGGGTTTTAACAAGATCCATCCCGTTTTCATTTGTAAAAACCCTGATCATTTGAATTCCCATTGCTAGCTTTTCTTCAATTATCATTCCGACATAATTTCCGGTCGCGAACCCGGCAGCATAAGCCACATAATTTATATAATTATCAAGGTTTTGCATTATTTTGCTGATTGCAATTATCCAGATCAGAACCTCAAAGAAACCAAGAATGGGAGCAATTTTCCTGTTACCTTTTGAGACAAAAATTATACGCATTGTTCCAATAGAAACATCGCAAATCCTTGCCATAAAAATCAAAAGCGGCATTATTGCATAGCTGAACAGGTCCGAGTCAAAAAATGAAGTCTCCATTTCGTTAAAATATTAAAAAGCAAATATAGGAATTGTTATATATACCCATAAAATGAAAATATAAAGGATTGAGAAAGGAGATATCCTAAACTTTTTTTATACTTGCCTGTTAAATGAAAGATACTTGATTTATAGAGTCAAGCAATTTACACGAACATGAAAGATTATTAACCTTCAGAAATTAATCACACATTTTAAAAAAGTAGAATTATGAAATTGAGAAAAACAGCATTGCTCTTCAGTATCGTGGTATTGATCATAGCAGGTTTATCAGCTTGTAACCAGGCTCCGGCAAAGAAAAATACAGATCCCAGTATTGTTTATTACAGGAACCTTCTGTTCAGTGAGACTCCATGGGATATTGAAAAAGGATCCCATAAGCTGACTCCTGAAGAAGCCGTTGAAATTAACAGCTATAAATTTAAATATGATAATGAAGGTCGTCTACTGTCAGTTGAATATGTAAGAGGAGATGAATTACTTGGGTATTCCTCAATGGGAGAGGCAGCAAAGGCTACCTATGAATATTCAGGTAATAAGCAGATCAAGCGCTTTTATGATGAGAATAACCAACAAATCGAATCCTCCGGAGCTTTTACTTCAGAGTATGCTATTAATGAAAATGGGATCCGGACAGGCCTTAAATTTTTCGACAAAAACGGACAGCCGGTTGAGAACCGGAATAAGATCCATTCCTATGTATGGGCTGTTCTTGATGATGGAATGGTACAGGAAAAAAGATATAACCTGGCGAATGAAGAGACTATAATGAATCCTTTCTGCCCCTTCTTTGAACTCAGATTTACTTATAATGAACAGGGTTACCTTGTAAGAATGGCCAATTATATGGGTGATACCCTTTATAATTGTACTGCTGAGAATTGCGGTGACATCGGTGTCTCATATTTTTCCTTCGAACCGAACGAGCATGGCGATCTAGAGAGTTTTTCAGTTTATAACGTAACCGGACAAATGTCAAATCTGTATTGGGGATGGTCCCGAAGGATAAGTAAATATGATGAAAACGGGTATGTTCTGGAGACTGTGGTTTATGATCAGGACAATGAATATGTTGGCGGTAAAAGCATTCCTATTACGCAAAATACTTATGATAAGTATGGTGCTTTGATCGAAACCAGGAACATGGACAAGGACAGAAACATTATTAACAGTCCTGAAAATGGTGTTGCAATAACCGAATACAAATATGATGAGAAGGGTAACCGGACTGAGACACTGAGGTTTGATAAGGAGCGGAAACCTGTGTCAATTTAAACTGAATTCAATATTGGCATATGAACAGAATAGCTTATTTAGCACTGCTTATTCCCTTAATCATCGTATCCGCCGCAGGCGGATGCTCTGGAAATAAAGGGGAGAAGAAACAGGAATCCATTGTACCGGTTGTAACAGCTCCGGTTCTGGATAATGAAACAATACTTCTTCTGAAAGATCTGGAGGATAATGGTGATTATGTCAACAGTCAGTTTTTCCCTTCCCTCATTAAAGCATCCGTTGTGCAGGAAGAAATGGAGAAAAACAACCTGGTCATTGATCTCAGAGTGCCTGTACTATTCTCCAGGGGACATATTAAAAGAGCTGTTAATAAGCAGTTTAAAGAGCTTCCTGATTATTTCGAAACAGGTATTAAACCCTTTGAATATGACAGGATTATCTTGGTATGTGATAATGGCCAGATCTCAAGCTATACTACATCCCTCCTCCGATTAATGGGTTACGGAAACGTATTTGCAATGAGATGGGGAATGAGTGGTTGGAAAAAGACCTATGCACCGGAGGGTTGGCTGAAAGGTGTATCAGGGAAATATGAAGATCGTCTGGAAGTGGCTGTCAATGAGCCCCCTAAGCCTAAAGGAATGCCGGAATTAAAAACCGGCTTTAAAACAGGTAGTGAGATTGGAGAGGAAAGGTTTAAAAAGCTCTTTGAAAATGGTACCGGAGATATACTAATAACAGCAGATGAAATTTTCAGCAATCCTGAAAAATATTTTATAATTAACTTTGAGCGAAAGGATAAATACGAAGACGGACATATACCCGGAGCTATAAGATATAAACCTGAATCAACGCTTGGATTCAGGAATATTATGTCGACAATTCCGTTCGACAGGACGGTTGTGGTTTATTGCGGATCGGGTCATAATTCAGGCTTTGCTACTGCATTCCTCAGGCTCTTCGGCTATGATGCAAGAACATTAAAGTATGGAAACAACAGCTTTATGTATGATAAGATGATAAAAGAGAAGAGTGCGTTATCATGGCTCCCGTTCACGCTAGCTGAATCGAACGATTTTCCTGTAGTAAAATGAGTCAAGGGGTATCCTTATCCTGAAGTTCCGGTCTGATGGCTGTATCAGTCCGGAATTTTGTTTCCTGGATTTCATAATCACTCCTGTTTGAAAGAACATAAATATTCTTCAGTCCCATCTCGCTGAGAACCATCCATGTCTTTGCGGATTCTGAGCTGTCATCAGAAGAAAGAATGACAGGACCTTTGTTCTTGCGTATACGATTAAAATTCTCTTTATCAAGTATCGATTCAGGACTCATTCTAAGAGTTATGTCCTGAAATTGTTTACTGACAGATGCTTCATTTCCTAAAGAAACCAAAAGTTTTTTCCCGTTGAGTTCTGATACCTGATCTTCAGTCAGGATGTTTAAGCCGATAGCTGACGGCTCTGCCCATTTTACAGCATCGTACCTGAAATTCTTCTGGCTGAATGTCCTGATCAGAACCAGTAAAGACACCAGTAAAAATATTGAAAAAACCAGCCAGTATTGTTTTACTATTCTCATAAAATTTAATTGATAAATGATTTTATTATTCACATCCGCCGTCAAGCTTCTTTTTAGAAAACTTTTTAGATTCCAGAAACTTTACTTTAAGACTGTCTGGCAGGTTGTTAAGTTCAGTGAACATGTTTCCTGCCCGTTTCCTGGTTTCAAACAAGGCATTTTCTCTTGCCGAGATCCTTTCACCTGTGAATTTTGTTTCAAGGATTGTTCTGAACCATTCTGATACTCCACCTTCCATTACAAAGCTGTTTTTGTATCCGAGTCCCCTGGTATAAACAAGTGCATAAGCTGATTCAATACCACCGTTTGAATAAAATATGTTCTTAATGTTCTTATTGCTGAGATATATTTCCGGGTCCTTTTTTATAAAATCGGGATAGGGGATATTGACAGCTCCGGGGATTGTCTGTTTTCTGAATTCTTCCGGCGATCTCAGATCTATCAGCTGAACCGTGCTGTCTTCCTTAACAATGAATTCAGCAACCTGATCGACAGTGAATGAAACCTCTTTGCTCAAAACATCCGAAAGGAGCTTGTCCGGCTTTACAATAAATGAGCGGTTTGCTGAAAGCGGCAGTATTGCCAGGAGAAGTGCAAGTAACAGGAGAATCAGGGAAAATTTCTTTCTTGTTTCCATTGCGGATTGTTATAATTCAGAGGTTATTTCAGGTCTGGCAAATCTCTTTTCTGCGAGTTCAGCAATCCAGAACATGATTGCAGCTGCGGCAACCATAATTAGCGTAAATAAACCAGGAGAGAGACCAAGTGATTCATTTATCTTAACAGGTCCCTTAAACTGAGTATTAGCCAAATCCTGAATGATAGGATAGGTTTCTGCAAAGATAAAGGCTCCTGCCAATCCTCCTGCAACGAAGACCATTGCATCAATTTTGCCGATGGACATGGCACACACTCCCGTGCCCGGACAAAATCCGCCCATTATAAAACCTGCACCCATTATTATTCCGCCTACTATTGCTGCAGTTACATAGAACTCATTGACATATACCTGATTAAGGCTCAGCAATCCAAGATAACTCAGGAACTGGGATCCGATTAAAGCAACAATTGCGGCTGTAAAAAATACTTTAAGCACAGTGGTGTCATATCCGTAAAACATCCCGGCCAGTTTCCGGCTTGATGAAAAGCCGGCCTGTTCAAGAGCAAATCCGAAGCCTGTACCGATCAGAAAAGCAATCAGCAAATTGAGCCATTCGGGGAATAAAAAATATGATGAAAGTGGTGCCATAATTCTATATTTATTTGTTTCTGTTTTCCAACATATTAAAAAACGGCTTTTAATACTGCTTTTAATACTGCTTTTAATACGTTGATACCTTAATCCCTGTAAGCCTTCATACCTTCAAGCCTTTTTTATATCCAGTTCTTTCTGAAAAACCAAGCAAAAAAATAAGCCGATCCGAAGATGGCAATCATGGTAACAAATCCGGCAAGGGAGAGCACTGCCATTCCCGATAATGCTGCACCGCTGGTGCATCCTCTGGCCAGCTGCGCTCCGTAAACAAAAAACACTCCGCCGAGAAATGCAAAGATCAATCTTCGTACAACAGATATTTTCGGAGATTTCTCAACTTTTAGCTTCAGTCTTCCTGAGACAACACCGGAAATAAAACCTCCGGCAACTACTCCGAATATCTCGAGTGAAAGCCAGTTGGTCAACGGTTTTTTGCCGTTTTCAAAATATTTGGAATAGTAAATTGAATTTTCTGCATGAGGCCGATCGACAGCGCCCACTATTGAAACAACGCAATATTTGATTCCGCCGCTAGCTCCCAGGCCACGGCCGGAAATAAACATGGATGCCAGCAACACTATCCCAAGCAGTGTTCCTGCCATATATGGGTTCATGTATCTCTTTTTCATTATTAGAAATTCTGCTATTAATGATTCGTAATAAAAACAAAAATAACAAATAGTATTACATTACAAAATTTAGATTGAATTCTGCCCCAACTCGCACCCCATACCACGTACTCCGTACCACATACCATTCTTCAAATAGTGTTATCTTAGCATCATTAAATCAAATTCAGATGCCCAGATTCAAACTGACAATCGAGTATGACGGCACCAGGTATTCCGGGTGGCAGATGCAGAAAGGCGGAAAATCAGTTCAGGGTGAGATCATTGATGCCTGCAGAGAATTATTCGGAAGCGATAACATCGATCTGTACGGAGCCGGAAGAACTGACAGCGGAGTACATGCAACCGGCCAGGTCGCCCATCTGGAGGTGCGGACTGATCTGCCTCTTATCAGGATAAAGTATGGAATTAATGACAGACTTCCTCCAGATATATGTATCCTGAATGTTGAAAATACTGATCCTTCGTTCAATGCAAGGCATGATGCTGTAGCCAGGAGTTATATTTACCAGATAAGCCGTCGAAGGACTTCATTCGGTAAAAAGTATGTCTGGTGGATCAAAGATCCGCTTGATGTAAATAAAATGAATGAAACAGCAAGGCATTTTGTGGGATTGAAAAACTTTAAATCGTTTACTGATGAAGACCAGGAGCAGAATTCCACAAAAGCTGAGATTAAGCATGCATCTGTATGTGAATTTGGTGATCTGCTGGTTTTCCATGTAATTGGTTCACATTTTCTATGGAAACAGGTTCGGCGGATGACCGGGGTTGTTGTCGAAGCCGGACGCGGTAAACTGAATCCCCAGGATGTCGTTTCATTCTTCAGGAATAAGTCGGATACTCCTGCAAAACTTACTGCACCTCCAAGCGGACTATTCCTTGAAAGAGTCTATTACAAAGAATCAGATATAGTGTACAATACAAAGCCAGTTATTAACATATAACATATAATAATTAATGTTTCCTGCGAGATAACGGGAAATCTGATTTTGACATCTGTAAACAATTATTTAATTTTAAGGTTATTAATATCAGTATAAATATTATATGAAACGTCGTGATTTTATCAAATCCACAACCCTGGCAGCTCCTATGATAAGCTTTTTTCCAGCCGATCTGAATGCTATTTCACGTAGGAAGATGCCTGGCAAGATCGAAATAAGATCTCTGGGACAGACAGGAGAGATGTTGTCAATAATAGGATTCGGAGGAATTGTAGTAATGAATGCAACTCCTGCTGAAGCATCATCACTTGTAAAGCTAGCGATCGATTCGGGTATTAATTATTTTGATGTAGCTCCATCTTATGGAGATGCTGAGATTAAACTCGGACCGGCACTTGAGCCTTATAGAAAAGGTGTTTTTCTTGCCTGCAAGACAGGAAAAAGGACAAAAGCTGAGGCACGTGCAGAACTTGATCAATCGTTGAAGAATCTGAGGACTGATCATTTTGATCTTTATCAGCATCATGCTGTCACATCACTTGAGGATGTCGACACGATACTCGGTCCTGGAGGGGCAATGGAGGCATTCCTTGAAGCAAGAAAAGAAGGAAAGATCAGATTTATAGGGTTCTCTGCCCATTCAGTTGAAGCAGCAATGGCACTTATGGGCCGTTTTGATTTTGACACTATTTTATTTCCTTTCAATTATGCTACATGGAACTCCGGCAATTTTGGTCCACAGGTGATGGCACGCGCACAGGAAAAGAAAATGGGCATTCTGGCTTTGAAGGCTATGGCCAAAGGCCCCTGGCCTCAGGATGCTGACCGGTCGAAATACCCGAAATGCTGGTATGAACCGCTTGTAACCACTGAAGATATCAGAATGGGATTGCGGTTCACATTATCCCATCCGGTTACTGCTGCTGTTCCTCCCGGAGAGGCTGAATTATTTAAGATCGCGCTTAATATCAGGAATGATCTTAAACAGCTTGAGAAAGCTGACATAAAGGCAATAAAAGAAAAAGCTGCGACCGGAGTACCTCTTTTTAAATACGAAGGAACTGTTTAGTGTTTAATAATGGTTATTTTCCTTTTGCGGCATATTTCAGGCGGAGATCGACTACCCTGTCATATAAAAAATAGCAGGCTTCTTCACATTGTGTCTCGGTGAATTTTACCCTGGGAGTGGCAGCGTCGACAGCAGTATAAGTTTTTCCTTCAAAAACATAAGTTGCTGTAACAGTGTACTTTTTATTCAGTCCAACTGTAAAATTGTACTCTGAGCCCCAGGGAATTGCTGAGCCATAAAGGACACTGTCCTCAAGCTCACCTTCATAAACATTAAGTACCACCTGTGATTCAGTTTCTTTGAGTTTTATAAGCAGTATTGCCTTATCCGGTTCATTTTGTGTGCAGTCGGAACAATCAGTAAACCAACCCTTGTCTTCACATGAAAAACAGATAACAATTGCAGCAAGGAAGAAAATTTTGAAAACGCTCTTCATAGATTTTAGTTCCATTTAATAGTCTTACCAGGCGAACTGGTCTTACTGAGAAAAGAATTATAGGCTACACCTATTCTTAACCATAGAGGACCTATATGGTAAAAACCTGTATTCATGTACTCCAGATCGGCCCTGATAGTTAGATGTTTCTTTTGAAATTTTACACCTGTGGCAGGCATTATCCTGAACTTATTTTCAGGGGTTATGTTTGTTCCCTTGAATTTGCTGCCAAAGCTGTAACCTGTTGATAAAGAGGCTGAAACCGTAATTTTTGTCCCCGGAGCGTATTCTGAAACCGTGAAGTCCTTAAAAATACCTGCAAAAACAATAGAACTTTTATCAAAATACTGATAATAATCATTCCCTTCTGTTTCAAGAAGAATTCTTGTATATGTAGGTTTTATATCGCAACCGGCAATAAATCCGGCGTTGAGAAGAGGTTCTTTGAACGAAAAGATCAGGCCGGTAAAATAGTCCCTTATGTTAAATTTTACAGAAGCGGATATGGATACCTCATCTATTTTTAATCCCTGTCTGCCAATGACATTTTCCTTCTCAAGTAACTCTACAATATTTTTTCTTCCCAGTGTACAGGCTACGGCATATGGATTTACTCCTCCCTTTTCAGATGATGTCCATTTATCTCCTTTTTCAAGGAGCAATTCCACTGCCGGCAACTGATTTGATTCAATTGCCAGAGCAAGGGCATTATAATTGTATTTGTTCTTTTCAT
>Ga0315295_10004434_pt1 | contig 11986 bp, 10 predicted proteins | sample YL17G14_0_MG_FD_204453 | JGI IMG/M metagenome (GOLD analysis project Ga0315295, IMG submission 204453) | Sediment microbial communities from Yellowstone Lake, YNP, Wyoming, USA - YL17G14_0 | ecosystem: Environmental > Aquatic > Freshwater > Lake > Sediment | place: USA: Wyoming | collected... | reverse complement strand
CTGAAGCGAGGTCAGCGTCCAAGTGCTCCACTTGAGCACGAGCAAGGGCGCAAGTGGACGCAAGGGCCACCAGCACGAGCGACGCCGCCACGATAAGGGCGGCGGTAACGCTGAGGCGAAGAGTAGACCACACGCCTCAAGTCCACCTACACTGAGACTTGCGTACGCTCGTATACGGAGAAGGTGAGTCCTTCCAGGGCGGGCTCGGTCACCCGACGCTGCTCCCACTCAGGCAGGACCGACGCCAGCGCCTCCACGACCCGTGCGTCCAGCAGCGCCCCGGCCTGGGAGCGGAGGACGGCCAGCGCCTCCTCGGACGCCGCCGCACGACGATAGGGCCGGCTGCTGGTAAGGGCATCGTACATATCAGCGACGCCGGCGATCCGGGCGATCATGGACACCTGCTTGTCCTTCAGACCGCGGGGGTAACCGCTACCATCCAGGCGCTCATGATGATTCTGGACGAAATCGAGGATCCCGCCTACAAGTTCCACTGGTTTCAGGATGGCCAGGCCAATACCCGTATGCTCCCTGATGGCAGTACGCTCTTCGGCCGTCAGTTCGTCCGTCTTCATCAGGATGGCGTCGCGGATGCCCATCTTCCCGATGTCGTGCAGGTATCCACCGATTTCGATATGGCCAAGGGTCTTCTCACGCAGACCCAAGTGCCGGCCGAGCATGACGGCAAGCTGCCCGACGCGTGCTGAGTGCCCCCGCGTGTAGGAATCCCTGGCATCGATGGCCGACGCCAGTGCCCGGACGGCGGAAAGGTGCTGGCGCTGCAGCTTTTCCGTCATCTCGTCAAGGGAAGAAGCCAGGATACCGATCTCATCGCCGGACTTTACGTCACTGCGCGCGGTGAGGTCGCCCGCCGTCACACGACGCGCAGTGCGGACAAGCCGCAGAAGCGGCTGCGTCAGCAGGTGAGCCAGCAAGAACCCGATGGCGAGAACGGCAGCCATCCCAGTCCCAAAGAGCAGGGCCATCTGTAGGCGAGTCGTCGCATTCGCGCTGAAAATAAAGTGGGTGGAGAGCCCAACGCTATACAGCCCCACCGCCTGGTCTCTGACATCGAGCCGTCCGTAGAGCAGATCGTAGTCGCGCCCCCAGAGAGTGCGCTGCTCGCGCACGGCGCCGCTTGTTGCGCGGGTTGCCTCGTCCAGGACGGTGCCACCCATGTCCAGGCGCGCCTCATCACTGGAAGCTTCACCCGGCTGGGCAAAGGTCGAGACCAAGGGCTTGCCATCGAAATCGTAGATCGTAATGTCCGCCAGCGCCTTCGCCTTCGCCTGCTTGGCAAACGAGTCTAGGGTAGTTCCAACTAAAACCACACCCAGAAGCTCGCCGTCCCCGAAGATGGGGCCCGCCGTATAGAGGACGAAGCCCTCGCTGGTCTCGACGATCTGCGCGTACTTGTCGCCCAGTTCGTCGGCCTCACCCTGGAGGACCCGCCCAACGAGCGGCCAGGTGGCTGGCTGGTCGGAGTTGCTGATCTCCTGATAGCGGAGCCCGGCTTTGTCCGCCAGGGATAGCGCTTTCAGTCGCTGTCCCTGCGCGTCCAAAACCTCCACTCGTTCGACTGCCGCATTGGCGGCGACCGGCTCTACCAGACCCTGAAGTCTTTCCTGATCCTTCCCCTGGATCGACTCCGCCACTCCCTCGGTGAAGGCAACAGCACGCACTGTTTCCAGGTGCTCTCGCTCTTTTCGAACCACGTCATCAGCAGTGACGCGTCCTGCCTCCACGAGTTGGTTGTCAAATCGCTCGGTGAGAGAGCCGGTGACGAGGCGAGTGACCAGATAAGTCGCAACGATAGCCAGGATGGCCGACAGAAAGACGTAAGGGAGGATGATCTTCCAGCGGATGTGACGCTTCGGCCACGTCAGCACAGCGAGGGGAGGTAGCGCGCGCGAGAGACGATCCACTTCATACAGTAAGACGAATGCTGGAGAGTGGCGTTACAATAAGTGGGGATTGGCGCGATCGCCTTGAAAGTTGTCGGGAATGTCCGCCCAGCGGATTCGGTGTCCACTGGCCCATGGCGCGACAGCTAGCCGCCGCCCAGAAGGTCGAGACCGGCGTCTTCAGGATCTGGCCACGCCGTTAGGCGTCTCAGCCCAAAACAGGAACCCGGCTTGCACCCTCCGATACCGCTACGCCCCGATGGTCTTCAGGATCACCCGCAGGATGGCGTCCGTCCCGAAGGACAGGGAGCCGACACCGATGCGCTCGTCGATACCGTGGGCGCGCTTCCCCAGCTCCGCGCCGTCCTCGTCGGGCGCCGTCGGCTGGAAACCGTAGGCGATTCCCCCCAACTGGCGCGCGAAGCGACTATCCGACATGCCGGGCACCAACATCGGCAGCACCGGCACTCCCGGCGCCAACTCGTGCAGCGCATCCTCGATAGCCCGGAAGAACTCATTGTCCGTCGGCGACCAGGAAGGCTCGGCCGACTCCAGCTCCTCCACCTCCACCGACGAAAGGTCCAGGCCCGCTCGCCGCAGTTCCTGATAGACCGTCTCCTTAGTCTGGCCGGGCAGCAGGCGGCAGTCCAGGGTCAGCTCGGCCGCGCCGGGGATGACGTTCGTCTTGCCGCCGGCGGCGGCCACGTTGGGCGATATGGTCAGTCGCAGCATGGCGTCGATCTGCCCCGCCCGATCCGGCTGGCGCGCCGCCTGCCGCAACAGGAATCCAGAGAGGGGCGAGTCCAACAGCAACGGCGCCAGCACCCTGCCGCTGGCCCCCCGCTGGGCGACCAGCACACCGGTAAGGAACTGCCGGACGACTGGCATCACGATCTTACGCGGCACGTGCCGATGCACCTTCTCGACGGCGTCGCTCAGCTTCACCAGAGCGTTGTCGGCGGCCCGAGGCATCGAGCCGTGTCCCGGCCGGCCCCTGAACCGCAGCCGCAGCCAGAGAAGGCCCTTCTCCGCCACGTCGACGGCGTACACATTCTTGCCGGGGGCGACGGTCACAGAGAACCCGCCGCCCTCGTTGATGCAGTAGTCCGCGCGCAGCGCCTCCGGCCTCTCCTTGACCAGCCAGGCAGCGCCGTAGTCCCCACCCACCTCCTCGTCGGCCACCGCTGCGAAGAGCAGGTCGCCCTTCAGGCGCACGCCCGCCCGCTTCAGGACGAACATCGCCTCGGCCTCCATGGCCGTCAGGCACTTGCAGTCTAGGGCGCCCCGCCCCCAGACGAAGCCGTCCCGCACCTCGCCCGCGAAGGGCTCCGCGGTCCACTCCCCCGGCTCCTGCACCGGCACCACGTCCAGGTGTGACAGGAGGAGCATCGACTTGCCGCCGCCTTCGCCGGGCAGGCGGGCGATGACGTTGCCCCGCCCGGGCGCCGACTCTACAACTTGCGCCTCGATCCCCTCCTCCTGGAACCGCTGCCGCAGGAACTCGGCGCAGGGCGTCTCGTTGCCGGGCGGGTTGGTGGTGTCGAAGCGTATGAGCGCGCAGAGGAGGTTCGTCACCTCCTCTGCGTACTGCTCTCTGGAAGGGAGACCGTCCCAAGACATGGGCCGCCTCCTTGTCTGGCCTAGCTGGCGATGGTAGCCGCGCCGCTGCTCAGACAGACCTCGCCCCGCTGCGCGGTCTTCACTTGGAGGAGAATGCGCGTGGCACTCTCCCGCCACATCTCAATGACCAGGGTCTCGCCCGGAAAGACCGGGCCAGCGAAGCGCACTTCCAGCTCCTTCAGCTTGTCAGGGTCGCCGCCGCAGAACTTCTGGATGACGGCGCGGGCCACATGCCCGAAGCTGCACAGCCCGTGCAGGATGGGCCGGTCGTAGCCGGCCATCTTGGCGAAGTTGGGCTCGATGTGCAGCGGGTTGCGGTCGCCCGAGAGGCGGTAGATGGCCGCCTGCTGAGGGAGCGTCGGCATCTCCACCACCGCATCCGGGGCCCGCTCCGGCGGAACGTTTCGGGGGCCGCTGGGGCCGCGCTCGCCGCCGAAGCCGCCCTCGCCGCGCAGAAACGCCCCGAAGGTGTTGACGCACAGCACGTCGCCGCTCTCATCCACCGTCTCGGCATCGATCACTACCACGGCTCCACTGCCCTTGTCCCAGATGTTCCTGACCTTGCCGGTTGTGGTTACCTTACCCTTGGCCGGGAAGGGCTTCCGGACCTCGATGCGCTGCTCCCCGTGAAGCAGCATGATTGGGTTGAAGGTCATGAGACTGTTCAGGCCCATGAGGGCGGGGAAAGCCGGCACCACGCCGAAAGTTGGGATCACCTTAATGGGCGCCTGCTCATAGACGTACTGCAACTCGTCCGTGCCGGCGCCCACGCCCAGAGCGTACAGTATCACGTCCCGGTCCGTGTACTCGAAGGTGAGAGGCGTCATGGTCTTGCCAACAACGTCCAGCGTGACGGGCATCGTGTCCTCCTTTGCCCCCCAACGGGGCGCTATCGGTCGACGAAGGCTATCTGGCCTGCGGGTCGGTCTGCCAGATGGCGAAAACGTTGCCCTCGGTGTCCATCGCCTGGGCGAAGTAGCCCATGGTGGGCACCGGCATCTTGGGCACGATGATGCTGCCGCCCAGTTCCTGGATCCTGCGGATGTAGTCGTCCGCTGACTCCACCTCGAAGTACACAGTGGGCTGCTGCTGGGGTACCACCCGCTTCATCATGCCGCCGCCGACCTCGTTCTCGCCGGTCTGGATCAGGTGATAGCCTCCCTCGACTTCATCTATCTGCCAACCGAAGAGGTTCTTGTAGAACTCTTTAGCCCGCGCGACATCGTCGGCGGGGATCTCGAAGTGACAGAGCTGATGCGCCATCGATCACCTCCTTGTGGCTCCACAACGTACGAGCCCGGGCCCGCCGGAGCCCGATTGACTATCCTATTCCTAAGCTCCAACCACTGTCAACCGCTGCCAAGGGGTCTAGGTTTCGTATCTGAAATCGGCCCCGCCTGGGCGATGGGTGCCGTCCGCTGGCGGGCCGCTGCAAACGGTTGGTCTGCAAAATGTTTGCAGTCGGGGCCATGAGGGCAGCTAACTGCGGCCGCCGATGCGGATCGCCGCCGACCGGGGGATGGTGAGCTGCTACGCGAGGTGGTCCACACGCCGCCCGCCGCTTCTTGCCGCCCTCGAGACGTTCTGCATGATGCGGGTGCTGGCCCGGGGAAAGGGGCGATCCCCATGCGTAGTGATGCGCCCAGGCTACCTCTTGTCCTCGCTGCCTTCATCGGCGGCCTGGCCCTGTTCGCGGCGGGCGGGTGGTATGCCCGAAGGCGGTGGCTAGACTGATGCACGGCTGGGTCCTAGTCCTCGCCCTCGTCAACCTCATCCTGGCGGACGCCATCGTGTAGTTCACCATTGCCTAGGGCTGGCCGTAGTGCCTGCAAACCCGGGCGCCCACGGCCAGGGGGCACCACAGCGTCGCCGAATGGTGTCCGCTCGGCTGAGGCGGATCAAGTTGACCAGGCGAAAACGCCCGGCATCGCGCCTAATCGGATGGGAAGGCGTCTGAAGCCTCAGTTGAACCCAGCTTTCCCTTCACACCTTCCCAGATTGCGTTCGCTACGCACTGTTGCCCTTGTTCGTTTGGGTGAACCCCGTTGTCCGTGGCTATGGTGAGATCCACGGTGAGGTTGGGACGCGTATAGCCTTATTAGGCTGCGACATTCGGCCTGCCTGTCACATAGCCGGTTCCACGGCGTCGGTAACGCGACCTGCGTAGGGACGCGGTTGTAATAGCCTGCAACGGCGACAACGAGGCGAGGGTTAGATATCATCTCTTCGTGCGGCGGGGCTGCACCGATGGGAGGTCAAGGACTGTGTCGTCAGAACACGAATACGTTACCGAGAAGGTACGGAGTTTCGAAGCCGAGGGCGCCCGGGTGGCACCGGGGGATGGCCGCGCCGGCCGACAGGTGGACCTGCTGCAAACAGCGTCGCTGCGATTGGGAGACAAAGCCCCAGACTTCACGCAGGATTCAACGCAAGGACCCATCCATCTCTACGAGTGGATGGGTGACAGTTGGGCGGTTCTCTTCTCACATCCCGCTGACTTCACTCCCGTTTGCACAACCGAGCTGGGAATGGTGGCGCGATTGAAGCAGGAATTCGACAAACGCAACGTGAAGGTGATCGGCCTCAGCGTCGATCCTCTTTTCCGCCATGACATGTGGGCACACGATATCGCCGAGACCCAGGGAGTGGAGCTCAACTTTCCACTGCTTGCTGACGCGGACCGAAAAGTCGCGCAGTTGTATGACATGATTCACCCAAACGCGCACGCAACCGAGACGGTGCGATCCGTGTTCATCATTGATCCGAAGAAGACGGTGCGTCTAATACACACTTATCCTGCCTCGACAGGGCGCAACTTCGACGAGGTGCTGCGAGTTATCGACTCGTTGCAGCTTACTGATGACCACAAGGTCGCGACACCCGCGAACTGGAAGGCTGGCGATGACGTTGTGATCCTGCCCTCCATCCGCAATCAAGAGGCCGACAAGCTCTTCCCAAAGGGCTACAGAGAACTGAAGCCGTATTTTCGGATGACTCCCCAGCCCAACATCGAGCCTGCCGAATAGGAGCCGCCCCGCGCGTAAGTGGCGGCCGAGGCCACTCGGGTCCCACATCCGGCCGATAGTTATCATTAAGAAGGCGCATAGGTCGTTCGTCGCGAAGGCCGCCGCTTCCACGCATCGGTCGTATCGAAACACGTTGTGACCTTCCTGCGCCCCGTGTTGGGAACCTGTGGATAGCCTGGCGCAGTGCTCCGCGAACGCTTACACTGGGGGAACGCAACTCGGATAAAGGGGGACGCCGTGAAAGCCGTGGTCATCGAAGAGTATGGCGGGCCGGAAGTGCTGCGCCTGCGCGACGTGCCGGAGCCCACGCTCCTGCCGGCGCAGGTGCTGGTGGAGGTGCGTGCCGCCGGCGTCAACCGCGGCGATCTCCAGCGCCGCGAAGCCCCGGGAGATGAAGGGCCGGCGCTGCCTCTGATGATCGGCTGGGAGGTGGCGGGCGTCGTCCGGGCGACCGGCGAGCTAATCCAGAACGTGCGCCCCGGCGACCGGGTGGTGGCCATCCTGACCAGCGGCGGCTACGCCGAACTGGCGACGCCTGTCGGGATGGCTACGCTGCCCATCCCCGACTCGCTCAGTTTCGAGGAGGCGGCCGGCATCCCGGTGGCCTACCTCACCGCCTGGTTCGCCCTGATGCGACGCGCCGCTCTGCGCGGCGGCGAGACGGCCCTGATCCAGGCGGCCGGCGCCGGTGTGGGCACGGCCGGCGTCCAGATCGCCCGATTGCGCGGCGCGCGCGTCATCGCCACCGCCGGCAGCGACGAGAAACTGGCCCGCATTCGCGACCTGGGAGCCAACGAGACCATCAACTACCGCACCACCGACTTCGCCCAAGCCGTCCGCCAGTTCACCGGCGGACGCGGCGTGGACGTGGTGCTGGAGTCCGTGGGCGGCGACACCCTGATCCGCAGCATCGAGCTGCTGGCGCCGGGCGGACGGCTGGTGTCTGTGGGCAACAGCTCTGGCCAGTCGGGCCCCATCGACAGCAGCTTGCTCATGGAGAAGGACGTCTCGCTTATGGGTCTCTACCTGGGAGCCGAGCTCATGACCAGCGGCGCCATCGACGAGTTCGCCAAGGTGGTGGACCTCTGCGCCCGCGGCGAACTGAAGGTGATCATCGACCGGGTGCTGCCCCTGGCCGAAGCGGCCCAGGCCCACCGCGTCCTCGCCGACCGCGCCAACTTCGGCAAGGTGATCCTGCGGCCATAAGCCCTCTCAACAAGGGGCAGGGCTAAAGCCCTGCAGCTACGCTCTACCCTTGCCCTCACCCCAAGGGTGCCCGCGAGGGGCGCCCCTACTTGGACCCGTTGGCCTCTGCCCCCTTGACCCTTTGGCCCTTTGACCCCTGCTGCGCGTTTCAATATAGTGAGAGCACAAGCACCTAGTCGCCAAATCCCGTATCAGCCAGAGGCTGAGCCGCCTCCGGTGGAGATTTCGGGAGCGGGCGATCCGACTCGTGGTGAATCTCCCCGAAGGTCGGGGAGTAGGGCAGGCCTTTCAGCCCGAACCGTTCACCCAGCCCGCCGGCGTTGGAAAGGCTTTCCCCGGCTTGTCGGGGAAGGCTTTTCGTTGTCGATGAACTATCGCCTGTGCCCCAGCAGCCATGACCGGGCCTGAGCTCCCCGCACCCGATCCCGCCGCCGCCGACGCGCCGTCGCTCATCGACGGTTATCCTACGCCCGCCCAGGCCAGGGGCATGCGCATGTTCTGGTGGGACGGACTGTTCGCCGGCGTGCCCATGGCCCTCCTGCTCCAGTACCTTCCCCTGTTCGCCGTGGCCTACGGCGCTAACAATGCCGAGGTGGGCCTCATGGCCGCCGGAGCCGGCCTGGGAGCGGCCGTCGCCTTCTTACCCGGCGCCTGGCTCTCCGATCTGTGGCGACGCCGCAAGAGCTTCGTTGTCCTCACCAGCGGCCTCCTGTCCCGCGCGCCCTTCATCGCCTACGTCCTCATCCCCTTCGTCGCCGACGGCGAGGCCGCACTGCGCCTCATTATCCTCCTGGCGATGCTCCAGGCGTTCCTCACCAGCCTGGGCACCCCTGCCTGGACCTCCCTGGCAGCCGATATCGTCCCTCTCAGCATCCGCGGCCGCTACTTTGCCTGGCGAGAGTTCATCTACGGCGCTGGCGGCATGGTCGCCGCACCGGCGGCTGGCCTTATGGTGACAGTCTGGGGAAAGCCGGAGGGATGGCAGGGCGTCTGGCTCCTGGCTCTGGCTGCCAGCGTCCTCTCCGTCTGGTTCTTCAGCCGCATCCCGGAGGAGCCGCGACCGCGTCCGTCCGCGGAGGCTTCCGCCGCGCCGCCCTGGCACTCCACCATCCTGCGCGACGCCAACTTCCTCATCTTCGGCGGCACGGTGTTCCTCTGGAACATCTCTCTCTACGCCGCCGCCCCCTTCTTCAACGTCTATCTAGTGAAGAACCTGGGCGCGTCCGTGGCCTGGGTGGGCGGTCTGGCCGCCGTGGCCTCCGCCTTCGGCCTCGTGGGCCAGGCCATGTTCGGCCGCCTGCTAGACGCCAGAGGCTCCCGCTGGCTGATGGCGGTGTGCGGCCTGTTCATTCCCTTCCTGCCCTGGGCCTGGTACGTGATAGACGCCCCCTGGCAGATCATCTTCGTCAACGCGGTGGGCGGCGTCGCTTGGGCCGGCTACATCCTGGGCAGCTTCAACTTCCTGCTCATCGTCTCGCCACCACAGCAGCGCCGCTACTACGCCGCCGCCTACCATACCCTCGTCTTCCTCTCCACTGCCGCTGGCCCCCTCATCGGTGGCGTCGTCGCCCAGAGCCACAGCATCAAGGCCCTGTTCGTCATCTCCGGTGCCGGCCGCCTGGTAGCCCACGCCCTCTTCCTCCGTTTCGTCCACGAGCGGCGGTTCGACGCGAGGCTGACCACGGCGGCCGAGACGGCGCCCGTCCCGCCTGCCTAGGGGTATTTAGGAACGAGCGGATTGTAGTCTGCGATGTAGTCTGTCATCGGATATGGTAACGGACAACTCGAAGCGGCTCTTAGTAGGACAACCTGATGTAGGCGAGGGTCTTCAGACCCTCGCGCAAAATCCCCGTAGGGGTCCGAAGACCCCGACCTGCAGGGCAAGAGGCCTGCATCCGCAAGGCGGACAGCCCTGCCCGCGCATGCAGTGCTGAAGGAGCTCCTAGCGGCGCGTCGAGCGGCGGATGACGTTCATCAGCTCGCGGATCATCTCCTCACCGCGCTCCTCACGGATGGCCTCGACGACGCACCCCTCGATGTGGTCCTGGAGCAAGAGAAGCGCCACCTCATCGGCGGCGTGGGAGAGGGCAGTGAGCTGCTGAATGATCTCCGGACAATAGCGGTTGTCCTCGATCATCCGCTGGATGCCGCGAGCCTGACCCTCGATCTTGCGCATCCGCTTCAGCACGAGGGCCTTGTCCTTGCTGTAGCGGTAGTGGTGAACGGCGTGCACGTGTTCTATCATGAGCATCCCTTCTCCAGTTGAGTAACCCCATACTAGCAGAGAGTTTCCACCCCGGCAACCTCTTACTAACGCTCCAGTCATCCGATTTCCCGACGGAATGCCTGTCATGCAGAAATACTTATCATAATCTTGCACAAAGGGGTTGACTTAACGGCGGCGGAGTGTATACTCCTAGGTAGTATCAAGAAGACCTTGATGAGGGCGTGGAAACATGACCGCACCCAAAGACCACATGAACCAGGCTCCTCCTGAAGGACGGCCCCCGCAGGGGACAACCGCAACGCCGTGGGGCGGCTGGCTCCTGCGGGGGCTTGCCTCTGTCGGAACCGTCGCCGTCCTTCTGGGCGTCTTCGCCGCCGGTTTCGCCACCGGGCGCTTCCTGGATGACGGTGGTGGCTCCGCCGCCGCCGCTGCGAACCTCGATGCCGTCCTGCCCACCGACGGCGTCACCATTCCGGCTCGCTGGGGCGACACCCTCCCCCGCCTGGTGGAGCAGGGCGTCATCGACATCGAGAAGTTCAAGGCCGCGGCGGCCCGCTCTGGCTCGCCGCTGACCGAAGAGCAGCTGCGCCTGCTAACCGAACCCTCCGACGAGAACCTGAGGATCGACGCCAGCAACGCCTACTTCATGGTCACCGTCCTCTGGGGGCTCGGCATCGCTAACAAGAACTCGATCCTGGAGCAGGGCCCCATGTTCCAAGCGGGCTGGGACAAGCGCGGCAACTACGCCGCCACCGGCGGCTGGATCCTCGGCGACCGCGAGGGCGGCGAGATGGTCAGCGCCTACGAGCTTATCAGCCTCACGCCCGACCAGCAGGCCACTGTGGAAGAGATCGCCTTCAACTCCTACCGCCCCTGCTGCGGCAACGCCACCGCTTTCCCAGACTGCAACCACGGCGCCGCCGCCCTGGGCCTGGCGGAGCTCATGGCTTCCCAGGGCGCCTCTGAGGACGAGATCTTCCAGGCTGTCAAGTCCTTCAACGCCTTCTGGTTCCCGCAGCAGTACAGCGTCCTGGCCACCCACTTCGCCCGTCAGGGTCAATCGTGGGACAAGATAGACGCTCGGGAGTTGGTGAGCGCCCAGTTCTCCAGCTCCAAGGGCTGGGCACAGGTGAACCAGGCTGTCCAGTCGGGCGGCACCGGCGTCCCGCAGGCCCCATCTGGTGCCGGCAGCAAGTGTTGAGCGTAGAGTGATGACAAAGAGACGTGCCAATGGTCAAAAGAAGACGAGCAGAACCTGGCGCCGCTGGCTCCGTCAGGTCGGCGCCGGGGTGGCCGTGGTGGCGGCGCTCGGCGTGGTCGTCCTCGCCGTATTCGGGATGACGCGAGCCGGAGGCAACCAGGACACCGCAACTCAGCCCAACATCACTCCCGTAGCCGAGGAGACGACCGAAGGAGCCACCACCCGCCAGGGCGGGCCCGCCATGTTCTTCGAAGCCACGTCCGTGGACTTCGGAGACGTGCCGCTGAACACACCCGTCTCCTACGCCTTCCCGTTCAGTAACACAGGCGACGCCACCCTGCAGATCGAGGACGTCCAGGTCAAGATCTTGGAAGGCTGCTGACCGTTCCAGCCGGTCGTAGGTTCTACGACCCTCAAGCCCGGCGAAGAGAGCGAGATCTCGTTCACCACCCAGATGCACCAGGGAATGGAAGGGCCCCACCTGTTCGAGATAGCCGTCAAGTGCAACGACCCGGAGGAGCCGGTACACAAGCTCCTGGTGAAGGCTAACTTCGGGCCGTAGGAGGGTATGACGTGAAGCGGCTGGTCTGGGGCGCCCTGACGCTGGAGTTAGCAGCAGTGCCCGTGCTGGCAGCGCTGCTCGTCCTGGCCATGTCCGGTTGGGGCGGCGAGGACTCGTCGGCCACCGCCCAGGGCCCTCAGTTCCCAGCCTTCGTCTACGAGTCGCAGACGTCTCGAAATGCCTACCAGCTGGCCGTCGACAACCGTCAGCTCTTCTCGCAGATGCCCTGCTATTGCGGCT
>Ga0315295_10004433_pt1 | contig 11986 bp, 4 predicted proteins | sample YL17G14_0_MG_FD_204453 | JGI IMG/M metagenome (GOLD analysis project Ga0315295, IMG submission 204453) | Sediment microbial communities from Yellowstone Lake, YNP, Wyoming, USA - YL17G14_0 | ecosystem: Environmental > Aquatic > Freshwater > Lake > Sediment | place: USA: Wyoming | collected... | reverse complement strand
GTTTAAATCTGAAAAAACTGTTTTCTGGTACATTTAAAATTATGTCGCAACGAATTAATGATAGGGATATTGAAAGCCGGATCTTTATTGATACGACTTTATACAGCTCATTCTCTCAGATTACCAGGGAGAATGTATCCTCAGAGCTTTTAGAGCTTGTAGGGTTTCAGGATGCCGTGTCTGGGGCTGCAGAGCCAATACTTCCGATTACGATACGGATAGCAGATAAGACCGGGGCAACGCTTGAATTTACGTTGCTCATTAATCCGGATAACATGAACCATGGCAAGACCCATTCGACATATTTTAATTATACACGACAGGGATATGTTACACAGTCATGGGGTCCTAATCAGGATTTGATAACGGCCACAGGAAAAACGGCAGCCTTTATGGTTCCTGGGACGGGACTTACGGATGCAAGTGAAAGGAGCTCTGTCAGTTTTCATAACATCATGGCTCTTCTTGCCACATATAGAAACAATGGATATAATCTTATAGATCCTTTGGCTCTTCAGACGGAGGTCACTAGAGTAACCAATTTAGTACATGGGGCTTGTATATTGTATGACGGTCAGGAATTTTATGGGCATTTCAATAATTTTACATTGGATAACAGTGCTGATAGTCCTTTTACTTTTTCGTATAATTTTGAATTTGTCGTGACTTCTCTGAGCAGTAATTTTATAAATGTCAGGGGTCATTTTTCAGAAATTGGTAAAATAATACCAGAAGAAAAGATTCCTGTTTATATTAGCGCCCCATTAGTGGATGTGCCTGATATTGATGCTGAGGCAGAAGTTAATATCTATGATACATCTACATTAATAACAACAATAGGGTTAGATACTGAACAGAAAAGAAACAATTTTAGAATATCATCCAAGCGAATAGAGAGATATGGGTATGACCCTTATTTTGAAGAGTCCTCAAAAGTATATGGTACAAATATAGATCTTGCTAAAGGGCAAATGACTACAGAATCAGGAGTAGATCCATACGCAATATCTGAGGCAGGTGCAAAGGGGGCAATTCAATTCATGCCTGAAACTGCTAAAGCTCAATGGAAAAAAGACCCCTATTTACAACAACAGTTTCCTAATGGGCCTGAATTATTTAATCCTCGTTTTAGTGTGCTTGCAAATGGTAGTCTAATGAAGGATTTGTTGGCAAAATACGGAAATACCAAATTGGCTCTTGCAGCTTATAATGCGGGTGAGCCTCGTATTGATAAATATTTGAGGCATGTTGGTGACCCCCTTACAGAGGAGACAATTCTTTATCCAGATATAGTTTTAGGTTATGCAAATGCCTATGCTCAGACAGGGACTGGCACTACAGTTGCCCAAAGCACATCTCAGACTAAAACCACAAGATATGCTCCTGTTACTCCAGGAAAAGACACCAATAATTTCTCGATTTCAACAAAAGGCCCAAAGGGTAAAATGTTAGCTTATCAGAGAAATTTAGTAAAAAAAGGAAAAGGCTAAAAAATAATGGCTTTTGGCGAAGGCATATTTACTCTAAAAGAATTTCAAGGTCGGGGGGTCATAAAGCTGGCCCCTGATGCTGTTGTATATATTGGGGGCAGTACCGAGATCCAGGTCATTGCTCCGGTAACAAATGGGCAGGGTAAACTTTCTTTTAATGACGGGATTACGAACATCTCTGTCCAGAATAATATTGATCCTCCGGGATCTTCTACGGCCAATATAGAGGTTGCTACTCCTATTTATGGTGAAAAGTCTAAGTATTGGGTACCTTTTCTTACTCCTGAAGGTGACCTCGTTAGATATCCTCTTTTTGTCCCTATGATGGAAGTAAAGATTTATTACAAGGGTCGTTTTCTTGTAAATGGCAGGCCAAAATATTATCCGGCATTTTGGGGTCTTGTGACAAATGTTGAAGAGAATTATTCTGGTGGTATGTGGAAGATAAGTCTTCAATGTGTTGATGTTTTACATTGGTGGGCCTATAGTCGAATAAATATTCATCCTGTTCCTGCAGATAATATTGCTGCTGGAGGGGGCCTTAAAATTACGGCCTATGCTACTATTTTTGAAAAACACAACCCTTTCTCCATTATTTATAATCTTGCCCGTGGTCTGGGAATGCATGAATTTGTGACTCCTACATGGGTGGCACAGTTAACCCCGTCACAGACTATATACCCTAACAATTTATATCAAAGGGTCACGTCGGGAATCATGTCTGCCTGGGCCATACGATTAGGGAATCAGGCCAATCTTTTAAAGATGTATGGGGCACAAGGAGGAAAAGTAGATGCTAATGGAAAGACAATGCCTTTGGCAAATAATGAACGAAGGACAGACTCAGATACTACATTAAATGCACAGGCTGAAAAAAACTCTCATATTTATGGTATAGATAATGAGATGCTGCAAAATTTTACGGTATTTTTTGAATTTGATAAAATGGGGGATTTTTCAGCAGCAGAATATTCTACAAAATTGGACATAGCAACGGAAGTGAAAACCCGGTCTGAGTATGAATTTTATCAGGATGTGAACGGTAATTTTATATTTAAGCCGCCTTTTTATAATATAGATGTTAAGAGTATGCAGCCTTATGTGATTAAACCTATAGACATCATAAGCAGCTCTTTTAGTCAGGATACAGAGGCAATAATAACTGTTCTTCAGTTATTTACATCATTGCATCCCCAGGTACGCCATACCAGCTATGCCCGTGGTTCTGGATTTCACATGGACATTGATAAGGCGAAGAGGTATGGTATACGTTATCATGAAGAGAATATGGAATATATTTCAGATAGGACTATTGCCAGGTCTCTGGCCTTGGCTAAAATGAACCAGATAAATGCTAAGACTTTCTCGGGCAATGTGACCATTCCAGGTCGTCCTGAAATAAAATTGGGGTATCCCATTTACATATCTCACAGGGATTCTTATCATTATCCAAAATCTATAACGCATAGTTTTGATTTTGGAGGGAGTTTTACTACAGTAATAGCTTTTGAGACAGAGAGAAAAAGAAAGTATGAATTTAAGGGTAATGAATGGGGTGATATCCAGAAAAGTCTGTGCTATGTGTTTGAAGAGGGTCTGTTACCAGAACCGCCTAATAAGGATGCCCCTCAGGTTTATGATAATACAAAAGCTGAACAGGTAATGGCAGAGCTTCAAAAAAGTAATTCTCAGGTAGTATCGATTCCTCAGGGGCGGTATAAATTAGCTCCTATATCTGAAATTTTACCAAGTTATCCTGGTAAGAGTGCGAAATTCTTTTATGGGGTCACATCAAATACAGTGCCTTTTACAGATGAAAATGGCTATGAAATAGTGGGGGCGATGCCCTACGGACGTGGGTTGAGTGCTGTTCGTATTGGATCTAAGGCTGAAGATGTTGTTCCAACAACTGAAAAGAATCCTACGGAAATAAAGACTCCCAGAACAGGGGCTGATGAAGAGTCCTTGGGTATGGAAGGTTTATTTTTTAATAATGTTACTAATGTCAGTAAGGGTGAAGAAGGAGCGGTACCTTTTTATCTTGATACAGCCGGGACACATGCCTTGACGAGTGGTTATCAATCGGATCCTGCTAAGACACCTTTATCCAATATAGATTCTTCTAATGTTGCTGGTTATTCCTCCAGTATAACGAATTATCCTGGCCCTACAGGAATTCAGGGTCCTATTACCGATACAGTAGCGACAAATATAAGTCCAAAGAGACAAAAATCTTCTGGTAGTGGGGGTTATCAACGGATTGTTACACCACCTCCAGAAAAAACGGTTGTTGCTAACGCAAAATTAGAAGTAGGATCTGAATCTTGGCAGCGTAAAACACCCTAAGGATAAGACATGAATTTTACAAACAGACAGTTTAATAATGGTGAACGCCCCGCTCAAGCTTTTAGAGGCAATGGGGTTCAAAAATATTTCTATTTGAGACTGGGCATTGTTGAAGATATTGACTTAGATAAATATGAGATGGTCATAACATGGAAAAATGGTCCAGGACTCCGTCCAAGAATTCCTATCAGTTTTCCTTACATGGGCCCAGCAGGATGTATGGGGGCACTGCCTGAAAAAGGGGCCATTGGTATATTTATGTTTTATAATGAGGGTGGAGGAGAGGGAAAAGGGGCTCCTCTATGTTTGGCATATCTTCCTTCAGGACTCGGGACAGCTATAGATCATAATGTTGTAAAGATTCTTCCAGATGTCATACCTACTGATGCTGTTAATGAGATTCTTCATAGGCATAGAAAGCTGAATAAAGGGGACATGATAGTAACCTCTCCTTTAGGAGCAACTTCTTTCCTGAATGAAGATGTAGAATTTCATGATAATAATCATGATACGCTTCTGATCCGAGATGGGGATCAGTCCATCATCATGAATTCAATAAATAATTTCTTGTTTGCTGACGGGGTGGCCGTGAGTTCGGGCCCTGCTATACGTAACAATCTGGTAGTGTATGATAAAAATGGAAAGAAGATCCCCTATAGAAACGGTAGTATTTATACTCTACCCAATGGAAAACAGAATATTTATCTTGTGCCGCATGGGGATGAGATCAGATATGATACCCAGTTTTATTCAGAATATAGACTGGATGTAGATGACTTAGTAGATAGGAAACTAGATGTTAATGAGATGATCCAAGACTCTGGTATGTCTACTCGGGATCCTATAGTGACTATGGCGTTAGGGAACTATGTCGGGGCGGATCCTAAGAATCCTCAACAGTATGGATATCTTCTTAAACCAAACATTTTTACATCTGCTACGGATAAAGTTGGTCAGTTCAGCTTGAACTGGGCAGTACAGAATAATGGCCTTGATGAACCATCATGTCTAGGCCTGGCCTATGCCTTGCATTTTCTTAAAACAGGATGTTTCATAGGTGTAGATAAAGAGGGGCATTATTTTTGGAACCTTCCTGCGTCCCGATCAAATCCTCTTGGGACTGGTCGGTCCATGTCTATACTGGCTGCTGGGAATCTGAAGGAAGTTTGGGGTCCAGCAAATAGTGATTATAATTCATGGGATTTGACCGCAAAGGGTGGGATCCGATGGGATGTAGGGGCACATAATGCCAGTGGTAAGGGGAGAAGTATTGAGATTACTACGGATAAAAGTCTTTATCTGAATATAGGTGGAGAGGATGATGATGGATTTGCCAAGCAGGAAATAGTTATTGGGAATATTAAGGAGACTTGTTCTGGGGACAAGACAGAGGACCTCAGTAATTTAAGGGTTTCTATTAAAGGAATGAAGAAGGAATCCATTACTGGTTCTGCGTCTGAATCTGTTCAATCTAACAAGACTATTAGTGTTCAGGGAGTCTTTGCAGAGATTGCTGTAACGGAAAAGCAGTGTAAATTTGGAAAGAGAAATACAACTATTCTTATAGGGAATGATGAGCTAACTGTTTTAAAAGGGGATATAACGGAGACAATAGTTACTTTTGGAAATAAAAAGACCATGGTAACTACTGGAAATATTGAAGATTTTATTATTGCTGGGGAACGTAAGACGACTGTAGGTGCTGGAAGTTATAAAGTAGGAGTCTCTGCAGGAGTGATAGAAATAAAGACCCTTGCAGGAACTGTGGAAATATCGGGCACTGTTGTTAACGTCACAGGAACCCTAATGGTAAATATTGATGCCCCTATCGTTCGAGTGGGTAAAAATGCCCCCTTTGGTGGGGCCATTACAGGACTTCCTGGAATTCCTAGTCATTTTGATCCTATAACGGGTACGCCCGGTAAGGGCTCAATGAGTGTTGGAATAGCCTAAAATGCCTTTAATATCACCAGTAATTCAGGGCCTGATGACTGCTAAAGCGGCATCAAGTCTTATTGCAGGAACTCAGTTACCATCGCTCATATCAGCTATTTCGAGTGCATCATGTCAGTATATTTTGGCAACGGGTACAGTAACATCCACAAATATAGCTTTAGGACCTGGTGCGGGGACTCAAACAGGGACTATTGTGGGACTTGTACCAACGGGTATGACAGCTCTCATGCTTTCTAGAGCGGCTTTGTTAGGTATGGCAGGAAAAGACATTACCAGGTTATTTGAATCCGTATCTTTTGGGGTGGTTACAGGAATGAGCACCGTTATTCTTCAGGGTGTATTAATAGGGGCTGGACCTGGGACAGGAACAGGTAAAATTATGGGTCTTGTTCCAACAGGATTACAAGCGCTTATTTTGAGTCAATCCTTATTTCGTCTTATTAGTGGGACACAAATAGCTAGTTTAGTTTCATGTATTGCTTTTGGTATATGTACCCATATCATGTCTTTTGGAACAGTGCTGGTAACAAATATTGGTGTGGCTGCCGGACCCCCTGCAGGTCCGGTTCTTCTTCCAGCAGTACCAGGAATAGGGAGACTTGTTTAAAATATGCTTAGTTCTACACAGATTTTAGCTTTAAATACAGTAGATTTGGTCAATTATGAGATCCGTGGAGCCAAGACTGGCATCAATAATGCCACCACGACAGGTCCTCTTTATACTGGAGGGACCTATTATCCTGCAGATAGTACAGTAACTGGAAGCGCTTATTTCAGTGGGGCCCTTGTCACCAGTATTTCCTTCGATGCTCCATATGGTGGATTAGACGCTTCAGATTTTAGAATAGCAGGTTCTTCCAATGCTGCTGATATAATTCTGAGTGATGGCACAGAATTTTCTATAACCAAAATTCTATCCCCCAGTTCTGTTAATGTTGATCAAAGTGCCCTGGCTCCTAGATTCTTTCCAGTTATATATAAGCTAGGACAGCGTGAATATCTTGTTGAGCCAGATTCCAGACATAATACTGTCTCTACAGGAACAGCCACATTTACCCAATATGGAACAGCCGTAACTGGGTCTGGAACCTCTTGGGCCACAGATCTTACTTCAGGTGATTTTATCAAGCATGATGGATACCAACAATTCTTTCCTATTCAAAATGTCATTGATAATAATAATCTTATCCTGACTTCAGCATATGGTGGAGATACAACGATAGGATCTTATACAGCTAAAAGGGTGGCAATAGGCCGTGTCTTGACCCAGTATACCAAAAATGACTTTTCTTACAATAAAGAAACAGCTTATTGGACCTATGATTCTACAACAGACAGCAGCATGTCCACGTCTCTATCTTTCTCTCCTTATGTTGACGGAATAGAACTGAAATTTTCTAAAGCTTCCGTTAATACAGCTCCAGATTTGATGGACGTAGCCGTGGTAAGGAATAAAATTTTTGCTCGACGGACTCAGTATGATACCTTTCAGTTTCCCTTACCTGTTGTGCCTTATCCTGAGTCCACAATGGAACTCTTCATAAATTATTTGAAAAAAGATATGTACCCTTCTGGGAATAGGGACTATGTCTTGAACTATTCTCAGAATCCTATTTATATGCTTCCCCCGGCTCCAGAAGATCGAAAAGTAACCAACATAATGTTTCTTGGCCATGTAACGAATGTTCAACCCTCTACAACAAAGACAGAGTCAGGATCTATATCTTTTACAGATAGTGTTGGAAATGCCCTATCAGAGATAATGCCTGGGTCGGAGAAGGTTTATCTGGATGGGACACAACAGACCAGATACAGGGACTATGTCCTAGAGCCTAATTCAGGGACGGCCGTAATTTCTGATTCTACTATTGGAGAACCTCTAGTTAAATATGTAGCTTCGAATGTTGGGAGATATATAAACTATGGTATTTCATTTCAGCTAAATGGAGTACCACAGAGATATTCTATACCTGCTAAGTCTACGGATCAGGTCCTTTTTCAGCCTGCTACAGGAAGATTCAAGCCCTCTAATAAAGATTATCCGGGGCCTGGGGATACTTATGAAGTTCATTATCAAGTTGAGGGGACAGCTATAGATGAGGAATCCGTAAATATTATAGCTGATCAGACTTCTTTTTTTACAAGTCTTTTCCCAGTAAGACGTAATTCTGTTATACTTTCTAAAGATGGGATCATTCTGGATGAGGAGACTGATTTTCATTTAAGCTATAGTACAGGGGCAGTTTTTTTATCAGAGCCATTAACAGGAGCGGAAGCTTTAACAGTGAGCTACACTCCTTTGTCATTACAGGTGAACGGCCTCAGTAGATCTGATAAGACCTCTTATTGTACAACATATGATTCAAGATTACGTATTGAAAAAGCAGTGGATTTTGATTTTAGATTGACAAATTTGGCCTTGGATGCTTCCAGGTTATCCGTGTTAAGGGTATATAACGAAACCCGGTCTAATGATTATGATATTACGGATGTATATACCTCTGGAAATACTGTTCAATTGCAAAAAAATGTTACAAATATTGCGGTAGGCTGTGACTCTTCAGACATTGTCTTGATGGATTATAAATTTATCAGTGAAAATGTTGAATATAAACCTGCTATAATCAATAACTTTGTTATTGCTGCAGATAGTTCTGTCGTTTATATAGAAAATCAGAATATTCCTGCGTTATTTCCAGCAGGAAGTATTATGATTCTTAATCAACCTGATGCGGCTATTGCTTATTATTCTATCATAGATTTTTCTGGTTTTAATGGAGCAGATACCAAAGTCACACTTAAGACACCAATTTTGGATGAGCTAAATAATCCAGGAATTTATGTCTGTGACGCCTCTGTATCTTTTAATCCTGTGCCATACATATCAAATCCTGGAGTATCTGGAGAGAGTACTGTATCATTTCTTGGCCCCAATATTAAAAATATTTTCAGACCAGGCACTCTTTTGAGTATAGATAACTATATCTATGGTGTGTCTGGGGCCACATTCAATACAGACGATATGGGGGTTACCTTTACATCTGTATCTCTTGCTTCGAGTATAAGGAATGATTTTACATCTACAACTGTATATTATAGTGACTGCCCTGTTTATTTAGAAGGGGCAACAGAACTGATACCAAGAGAACCTGTTATCACCCTTATTAATCAACCTGGGCTTATTCTGAGCTCTGTGAGCAATACAACACATGATATAGCTTTTGATGCCTCAAATCTTTACATAGATGCATCGTCATTTCCTTACAACACAGGGACTCTTGGTGGAATAGAATCGGGTATTCAGGCTGCTTTTAGTGATATCCGTGTCCTGACATATATACCTTCTTGGAGGAGTGATAAATTTATACCTCAGGAAGGCTTATCAATTTTTAAAGATTCCAGTACTGTGCTTTATATGGCCCCTGCTTTGAATATTGATGGGACGGATAGTACCTCTTTTGGTATTTCTGGGTCAGGCAGTATAGTTCTTGATACGGGGGTTTCTTACGGTCAGAGATGTTTTTTGGATTATCAAGGGCAACAATTTCTTGATAGTACCCAGGTCAGTTTTTCTGTTGATTATTTCACTAAATTATCTAAGGGCTCCAGAGTTGAGGCATCTTTTCAATATATTAATCTGGATCAATTTTATATTCAGGTCATGAGTCAAAAAGATTTCTATCAGACTGTAACCATACCCAGGGCTAGGGCGGAAGTGGCCCAATTGTCCGGAAATGTGGGACAAGGTGGAGAAGTATCAGGAGATGAGGATGAAGGAAATTCCTCGGGAGGTTTGACGAATGATGAATACAGACGGAAAGATGCTGAAATAGAGTGTAGGGTATTCAAGAATATTTATGACTTTTTCAGCAATAGACTTGTTTCTTTTGGTAATGAAATGTTGGCTGCGACAGGGCTGAAGCTGCTTAATAACGATGGGACTTTTTCAGAGACTCAGCAACAGACAGCCACAAAAGTTGTAAATAGAATATTTCCTTATACAGATTATACGAATAATGAGGCCTATAAAGCGAACCCAATTACTGGAGAATTTAATAATTATTGGACAATTTTTACACAGGGTCAGACCGGGGTATCAAATATTGGGTCTTCCTACGGGGCCCCCTCTTTCTGGACTCAACAGTTCCCTGTGGATGGTACAGGATATATTGGTCGTGCAGATTCCACGAAACGGTATAAAATATCCTCTGTCGTCAGTGATAGTAGTATTTCTTTAACAACTTCTTTTAAAGAACGGACAACAGTGAATCCTGAGACAGAAAGATATGCAGGATCTACGGCATATCCTATTTATGATGATGACGGATTTTTAGGGGCCAAGATTATTGGCACCAGAAATTCAAATTTTGGCCTGGCAGATGGAGACATCTTCAGGATACGTTTAGATAGTAGTAACTCCGTGTACAGGTTTCAAAATTCTTTAGACCCCTATTTAGCTCTGAGATTTCCAGTGTCAAAGCTCAGTATTACTGATATAGCCGAGCAATTAAGCACTATGCCAGGTCTGTCTGCTACGGCCGAGCCAATTCTTGACCCTACAACAAGTTTTGGTTATAATACAGCTTTGGTTTTGAGGACAGGGCCGGGTGTTAATTATATGAAAATTGGGGTAGGAAATGCCGTCAGCAAATTAGGATTTGTTACAAACACGGAGGCCAGGGGAAATTTGGATCGAACAGAATATGAACCTGAAAATCACATGATAATTCTTGAGCAATATTCCATAAATTATGAAAATGGTTATTTAGTGTCTCTTATTGCTGATGGGGTACCAAACAAACTTAATAGACTGACTAATTTAATCAAAGCATTTTCAGTTTATTCTGGGGTATCTGCAGAGATTCCAATAATAGAAAGAGAACTATTACGACTTGAGACTGAAATAGAGGCTCTTAGCAACATCATTACAGAACCCAGTCTTAGTTCTTATGCCGATTCCTCTGTGGCTTATACAAACGCTTTAATAGCGCAACAGGAAGCCCTTGTAGCTCAGACCTATGATAATAACATAGTTCCTACCTGGGAAGGGAAACTACAAGCATCTTCGTGGGTTATGGATATAGATAGTTCTACACAGTATATCAGAGGCCTTCAGAGTGGTATTGGGGTACCGGATTCTACTGGTCTGGGCATAGTTTCTATTAATGGGGCCACAAGTTTTTATTTACAAGCTACAGGAGGGTATGATATACGAATTTTGGATACCACATCAGGCTCTTTTATATCCTCTCCGGTTTTAAAATATGAGGATGATAATTTTCTTGTAGACGGGTCATGGACAGGTTGGAATGTTTATGGGTATAGTTCAAATAATAAGGCACAATTTCATTTTAATGATACCACGTCCGTTTTTTCAATGAGATATAATCCAGTGTCTCCAACGGCCAGTTATGCCGTTGATAGAACAGCTATAAATATCTATTTAAGTAGTGGGCCGTCTTTTACCTATCGGTATGCAGATTATCTTACAGTAGGATTGTTAAAGGCAGGGATAGATTCTATATCAGGAATGGACGTGACAGGGCCTTTGTGGTTTGATTCTTCAGTTTCAGCATCATTAAGATTGGCAAGTGGTGCAATCAATCCTGATGCAACAGTTTTTCCGGCTTTGAGGGATTGTTACGTCGCATATCAAACCATTTCTGATCGTCTTCTTAATAACAGGCTAAGTTTTGAAGTTTCTCGGGGTCTTGAGTTAGGAAACAGATACACGTATTTGACCGATGTTCGAGAGCTCGGAATAAAGACGGGTCTTGTAAGAGAGGCCCTTCTAAGAGGCAGTGATGGATTACCGGGTGATCTTTATGGATGGGCAGATAATAGGTTTAACAGGAGACAAGGATGCGAAGCGAGGCTGAATCAAGCGACACAAATGATGGGCTCGAACAAGTCAGCTCTGACAGTAAATCAGAGACTGTTGTAGAAGAGCCCCTTCAATGGGAACGGGCAGATAAAGAGGGGCAATTCATTATAGATCTTGAAAAAGCCATAAAAGATCTCGGAGGAGCTATGATAGTTCATGTTAATCAATTACAAAAAGACTTTAAAAAAATAGAGAAATTTAAATGAATGCAATAATAAATCTAAAGGCATCTATTAAGGCTTATCCTTATTTAGATCCAGATACAACTGTCAGGCTTACGGCTCAGAATGGAATTGGGCCCGTTGATATA
>Ga0315295_10004432_pt1 | contig 11987 bp, 8 predicted proteins | sample YL17G14_0_MG_FD_204453 | JGI IMG/M metagenome (GOLD analysis project Ga0315295, IMG submission 204453) | Sediment microbial communities from Yellowstone Lake, YNP, Wyoming, USA - YL17G14_0 | ecosystem: Environmental > Aquatic > Freshwater > Lake > Sediment | place: USA: Wyoming | collected... | reverse complement strand
TTCGCTGACCCCCTGAGGGGAACGACGCCGTCCCCCTCAAACTCCCCCGCGGTGGCGCGTCTATAATGGATCGTCATATAGCCACGTTATTTGTGAGACGCGCCACTAGACCTGGGGGCCGAGAATTCCGTAAAATAAATCGATGGATTGAGTTTCGCCGCGGATTCTTCCTGCTCCAGCCGGAAGCGATCCATTCGGCCGAAGGAGGTCGGGATGAATAAGAAAGCATGGTTTGCGTTCCTGCTCGTGATCGTCGCTGTGCCCCTTTTCCCGTCTGTCTCTCAGGAACTGAGCGGACCGGAAAAGAATTTCGAGCATCTCTGGACAACCCTTGACCGGAACTATGCCATCTTCGGACCGAAACACGTGGACTGGCGGGCTCTCTACAAGGTTTACCGGCCGCGTGTGACCGCCCAAACCACCGACGATGAGCTTTTCGCCGTCATGTCGGCCATACTGGGACACCTGAATGACAATCATGTCTTTCTGACATCCGAAAAACCCAAGCGCTTCTTTTCCGCGGGCTATCTGTACCAACTCCTGGGAGAGGGCGGATTTGAGGCGTTCCGCAAGCTGATCTCTGAGCGCCCCGTCCCCGACAAATACTTCAAGGCAAAGCTCACCGAAAGCGCTGACAAAGTCTTTGCCTACGGCTGGGCGACCAACGAAATCGGCTACTTTCATCTCAACGGGTTCGAAGATCCGGTAAAGACCGCCGCAATGGTCGATGATATCATCCGGATCTTCAAGGACGCCAAGGCGCTTATCGTCGATGTCCGCAGAAATGGCGGCGGGGACGACCAGGTCGGAAAGGTCATCGCCGACCGGTTCGCCGACCGCAAGAGACTTTATATGACAACCGAGATCCGGAGCGGCGACCGGCACGATCAATTTTCCTGGAAGAAATACTGGCACGTGGAGCCCGGCGGACCCCTCCAGTTCACCAAGACAACGATCCTCCTGACCGACCGGACCTCGGTCAGCGCCGCCGAAAATTTCGCTCTGGCCATGCGGGTGCTTCCCCATGTCACCGTTGTCGGTGACCTGACCTCGGGATGTTTCGCCGACATGTACGGGGACCAGCTCCCCAACGGCTGGCGGTTCTCCGTTTCCTACAAGCTCTTCGTGGATTATGCCGGGTTCTGCTGGGAAGGGATCGGCGTTCCGCCGGACCTCAAGCAGATAAACAGCAAGGACGACACGGAGAAGGGAATCGACGGGGTCTTCGAGCTCGCCGTCAACTTGATCGAATCCGGCGGGCTTTCCCTTCAGCCGGAAGAGGGAAGTCTAAAGGGCGTCCGCCGGTCGCTCGCCGCCCAGCTCAGAAAGGATATCCCGGAAAAAGGGATCGCCGCGGCGCTCGTCACCTTCGACAGCCTGAAGGCCTCCGATCCTGACGGATCTTACGTCGACGGCGATGAGCTGATCGAGTTGGCCGACGAACTCACGGCGGCGGGGAAGCTCGGCGAGGCAATGGAGGTCCTGGCTCTTCTCGCCCGCGAATTCCCCGATATGCCGGAGACCCATTTCTCTCTGGGCAAACTTTATCTCAGGCGGGGCTTGGTCAATGAAGCCGTCGCGAGCCTGGACCGGGCGGAAGCCGTCAACCGCCGGAGCTATCCCTTTGAAATCCGGACGTATTACAGCGGACTGCTTCTGAAAGCCCTTTACCAGGGGGGACTCCCCGCTATGACCGGCTTATTCAATGGCCTCAAGGCCAAAGATCCCGGAGAAGTCAACGAAACCACGCTGAACGCTCTCGGCTATGACCTGCTGTCCATTGCCGATATGAAAAAGGCGATCCAGGTATTTAAGCAAAACGTCGAACTTCATTCGGACTACGCCAACGGTTACGACAGCCTCGGCGAAGCCTACATGAAGAGCGGGGACAAGAAACAGGCCATCCGCAACTATGAGAAGGCGCTGGAGCTCAACCCCAAGAATGAGAACGCCATGGAGATGCTGAAGAAACTGCGGGCGAAATAGCGGCGGTTGACGCCCCGAATCGCGCCTTGATCTCACCCCAGCCCTCTGTCAGGCCGCATTGAGAAGCGTAGAAATTTGTTGATTGTTGAGACCTGACCCCAGGCCTCCTTGATTCTTCCCCAGGCCTCCTTGAACTCGGACGCCGATTTGGGGTATCGTCATACCCAGGGAGTTCAAATGAAACAAATCATCATCATCGGATCGGGCATCGGCGGGCTGACCGCCGGAAACCTGCTCGTTCGAAAAGGACACAAGGTCACGATCTTCGAAGCCCACAGCTCGCCGGGCGGCTACACGGCCGGTTTCCGGCGTCAAGGTTTCTACTTCGAGAGCGGCACCCTCTCTTTCGAATCATCGGACGTCGTCTTCCCGCTCATGAAAGAGATCGGCGTTTTCGACAGGGTGGAGTTCGTGCGCCAGAAGATAGCCATCATCACACCGGAAATGAACGGCGTCTGCGCGAGCTACGAAGACCTTAAAAAACTCGTCCGCGACTCTTACCCCGCCGAGAAAGACAGCATCGACCGCTATTTCCGCATCGCCGACAAGATGATCCGGGTCATGTACGCCGTCATGCGACCCCAAGGCCCGGGCGGCTACCTCGCCTATCCCTTCCAGCTTCTCCGGATGATCGCCCTATATCAAAAATATAACCGCCTGAAGATCGGCGAATTTGTTGACGCTTATTTCGGTCGCGGCACGGCGCTCAACCGGTTCTTTAAAGGCCTCGGCTACCCGGATATGTCGGCCGCCATAATCGGCCCGGCGCTAGTCTCTTTTTTCGACGATTATTGGACCGTCCGCGGCGGCATGCAGAGCTGGGCGGATGCGTTGGTCGGTAACTTCCGTTCCCTGGGAGGCGAATTGAGGCTCAGCTCCCGGGTCGATAAGATCGTCACCAAGAACGGGGCCGCCGTCGGCATCGAATCACGCGGTGAATTCCATCCAGCCGACTGGGTCGTCTCCGGCGCCGATTACAAGAAGACATTCCTCGAATGGCTCGACGACAAGACGATTCTGCCCGAAGATCTCCGCGATAAGATCGCCAAGGCCGGCGTTTCAGAGGGGATCACGACCGCCTATCTCGGGCTCGACATGCCGGAGGCGGAGCTCAGAGAACGGCTCAAGGCTCCCCACGTTTCCTGCGATGACCTCCGGGAGGACGTCGACGTCCGCACGGCGGGGAACGACCCGGACTTCTTCCGGAAGGTTGCGATCGGCCTCTATTCTCCATCCCTTCACGATCCGGGGCTGGCGCCTGACGGAAAGTCCGGGTTGATGATCCAGGCTGTCTCACCCTACCATTGGCTGGACAATTGGGGCGGAACGGACAGGCCGAAATACCGGGAGCTCAAGGAGAAGGTCAAGCTAACCCTGATCGCCAGAGCCTCGGAGGTGATTCCCGGTCTGGCCGGCCGCGTCGAGTTTTCCGACCTGGCCACACCTCGCACCTATGAGCGCTACACCGGAAACACCGACGGCGCCACCTCGGCCTGGAGCTGGAACCCGAAGAACAAGTTCTATAAGAGTGCCATGAGCGTCAAGATCGACACTCCCGTCCGGAATCTCCTCATCGGCTCCTGCTGGTCTTGCCAGATCGGCGGCGTGCCCAGCGCGCTCGGCGCCGCCCGCAAATGCGCGAAGAAAATCGGCTGATAATTCGGTGCCAGGCAACTCATTTCCCAAATTCTCAAAGTTCCGGATGCCGACGGTGATGGTCCGTCGCATCCTGGAAAGCTTTGGCGACGAGAATCAGCTCCGCCTCGCCGAATAGCCGCCCGATGAAAGTGATCGTCGCCGGCCTCCGGCCCACAAATCCACAAGGAATGATGAGCGCCGGGTGCCCTGTGTAATTGGTCTGCCAGCCGTCCGGCCAAGTAATCTCTGCATAAAGATCGATGTCCCGCATCGCCTCCGCCATCTTGGCGATGAGCACGCTCCTGTACCGGGAGGCGTGGAGGTATTCGACGGCCGGTATGAACCGGGATCGCCTGTGCCGGTCGGGCCAGCGTGATTTTGGGACGAGGTCGTCCTGAGCCCCGCGGGTGAAATCGTCGTTGGCGGCCGCGGCCTCGGCAAAAGCGGCCATTCTCTCCCCCGACTCCGGCATCGAAATCTCGAGCGGAACGATCTCGGCCCCCAGCTTCCTCAGAACATCCAACGCCTTGAGACGCTCGCCGCAGACCGCCTTAAAGAACTCTGCATCCTCCTCGCCCTCCAGCTCTTTCTCGTTGTAAGCATTGTAGCCGATGCGCAACCGCCGGAAGTCGCACCCGGGATCCCAGTTGAAAGGCGCGTCGATGATGCTGTTATCCCGGCCGTCCGGTCCCATGATCGCCCGCAGCACGAGAGCGCAGTCCTCGGCCGAACGGCAAATTGGAGCGGCTTTGTCCAGGCTCCAGCTCATCGGCATGACCCCGTGCCGGCTGACGCGGCTGAAAGTCGGGCGAAGGCCCGTCACTCCGCAGATCGCGCATGGGGTGATCATCGAACCATAGGTCTCCGTCCCGACAGCGAAACCAACGCATCCCGCCACGGTCGCCGCTGCCGGACCCGCCGAGGAGCCACCCGACGAGGTCTCCGGATCCCATGGATTCTTGGTTGTCCCGCCGAACCACTCATCGCCCGTGGCCAGTCTGCCCGTGGAGAGTTTCGCCAAGAGCACCGCGCCCGCCTCCTCCAGCTTTTCCACGACGGTCGCGTCCCGGTCGATAATCCGGTTACGGAACGGCTCCGCGCCCCAGGTTGTGGGATACTCTTTGACAGAGAAAAGGTCTTTTATCCCATATGGAACGCCATGCAGGGGCCCGCGGTATTTGCCGGCGGCGATCTCCTCATCGGCCCTCTTCGCCTGACGAAGCGCCAGTTCTTCCGTCAGGTTGATGACAAAGGCCAGCTTGGGGTCGTATCGCTTCAGGCGTCCAAGATACATCCGGGTCAACTCTGTCGAAGAAACCCGCCGATGCTCGAGGAGCGTGGCCAATTCGATGACCGAAAGGTAAGCGGCCTCCTCGACCGTCGACGGCTTCCAGGCAGCCGGCCGGCTGTAGACAAAGGGCAGCCGCTCCGACGGCAGCTTGACACCGGCCGGGACAGGGTTGAAGACCATCGCGGGGAACACCGTCTCATCCATCCCCGACTCCCGTAGAGCCTTGTAGGCTTCAAGATTCTCGCTGATCGTTTCGGCGATCTTGCTCCTCTCCTCCGGCGTGAAACCCAGCCCGATGAGTTTCTCCGCTTCGGCGATCGTCTCCGGCGTTATCTTGCCCGAGCTTTCCGGAGCCGTGTCCGCCATCCCTGCTGCCGGGAATGCCGAGGGCAGCCCCAGCGCCGCAAACTGCTTGAGAAAACGTCTCCGGCTGTACGATTGGCTCCGGTGGTCATCATTCATGGTTTCCCCTTTTCAACCAGGGTGGACCGTCACTCAATTCCCAGGTCGCCATTTTCCCCGGCTGCCGTGACATGTCACTTTGACATGCGTCCCACGAAATTCTCATTGTGAGGCCGGCCGCCCATGTAGGCCTTGACTTCTTCCCAGGACCAAGGCGTGAAATCATGGCCGTCCACGCCGACGTCGAGCGATTTGCCGAGCGGCGGAAGCTGGCCATGGCCATGCCCAATGAGTGTCGGCCGTGAAAAACATATTCCTCAAAGCGTAATCCTCCGCACCGAGCGCGAGGCCACGTCGATGAGCAGGCCGTTCAGGACCGTGGGGTCGTTTCCGGAGCCGACGGAAACTCCGATGCTGTCCCCGACAGCAAAAGTGAATTCGCCCCTCATCAGGGAAACGGCTTCGTGGCTGTGGCCGTGGATGGACAGCCAGGGATTGTATTCGCGGATAAATCCGGCGATGGCGCGGCTGCCGATATGGATGCGGCCCCCCAGCGAAAACCCGAAATCGAAATGCCCGAAGGGCGGGCAGTGGAAAATGTAGGCCGTCTTCCGAGGGTCGCTGAGTCCGGCCAGTTTCGTCATATCCGCGGAAATGCTGTCTGCTCGATCGGCCGGATCAAACCGGAAGTCATAGAGTTCCAGGCCGCGCGATACGTATCCCTCCAGGTTCAGCTGGTGGGCGATCATCGCCGGCTCCACTTCGGCCGGGTCAGCCGGGATCTCGGGATAGCGCTCATCGTCCCACTTTTCATAGTCCTTGAACAGGAACGGCGTTATCGGGACATACGGATAGCCGAGAACCGAAAACGCATCATCGAGAGGATAGGCCCGGTCGGTAGGCACGATCACCTCAGCAAATTCCCGCATGGTTTCTTCGACCACCCGCCAATCGTCATTTCCCGGGATGGCATAGACCCGAACATCCGGTTTCCCGGCAAGGAGGATATCCAAACACTCCCTGACGTTGGCCTGCTGGAGATCCGGCTTTCCGTTCCTGGCAATGTCCCCAGCCAAAAAAAATGTCCTGAACCCCTGGTCAGCGAGCCGGCGCGCTTTCTCAAAACGGGAGGGAATTCCGTGCAGGTCAGAAAAGACGGCAGCTGTCATCAGCGGGCGCTTTGTCAATCCAGAAGGCTGAGGAGATCGGCGCTATGATATCGCACCCCATTCCGGCTGTCAAAAAGATTGGGCTTGATCGTTTACATCGTCCTTGTTCATTCTGAACGGACGGAGAAACTCGTCCGACCTTTTATCCGCAATCCGGCTGGAGTTGCGAGGGAATATTGCTGTTGGGCCTCCCGGATTGGGCGTGACCCCCGGATAGCGGCCGGCCGGCGGTTTGATGTAAAATAAACCCCTTCGAGTATCACGATGAAAAAACAGGCGTACCCGCCGGCCCCGATCAAATCGACCGTTCAAGCCGCGCCTGGCGCCCCCACCATCGAGATCAACCCCGAATTCCGCCGCGCCCTCGACATCATGGAAAAGACCGCCCAGCCCATCTTCATCACCGGAAAGGCGGGCACGGGGAAATCGACACTCCTCGATTACTTCCGGAACTCGACCCGGAAAAGGGTCGCCGTCCTGGCGCCCACCGGCGTCGCCGCCCTCAACGTTCGCGGCCAGACCATCCACTCCTTCTGCCGGTTCAAACCGGACATCACACTCGAAAAGGTCAAGAAACTCTCCGGGAAGGGCGCCGCCCTATACAAGAACCTCGATGCCGTCATCATCGACGAGATCTCGATGGTGCGGGCCGACCTCCTCGATTGTGTCGAGAGATTCCTCAGCCTTAACGGCCCTCACCCGAAAAAGCGGTTCGGCGGCCTCCAGATGATCTTCATCGGCGACCTCTACCAGCTCCCTCCTGTCGTGACTTCCGCCGAGCGAAGCATCTTTTCCACCCAGTACGAAACCCCCTACTTTTTCTCTTCTCACGTCTTCAACGGCCCGGGCTTCGACATGGAGTTCGTTGAGCTCGAAAAGATCTACCGCCAGACGGAGGAGGACTTCATCGCGCTTCTCAACGCCATCCGCAACCGCTCGGTGACGGACGAGGATATCGTCCGCCTCAACCGCCGCTGCGACGCCGGGTTCGTCCCTCCTGAGGAGGACTTCTACATCCACCTCACCACCACCAACGATCTCGCCTACGTGCGAAACCAGGAAAAGCTCGCCCAGCTAGCTGGACGAACCTATCGCTATCAGGCTGACCGCGCGGGCGAGTTCGACAAATCGCACCTGCCGACCGACGAGCTCCTCGAGCTCAAGCGGGGCGCCCAGGTCATGATGGTCAACAATGACGCCACCGGCCGCTGGGTGAACGGGTCGCTCGGACGGATCGCCGGCGTCGAAAAGACGGCGAACGCGCCCGACCTCCTCACGGTCGAGCTCCGGGACGGATTCAAAGTGGATGTCGCCCCTTATACCTGGGAGCTCTTCAAGCTCGGTTTCGACGAACGGGCCGGGAAGTTATTCACTGAGACCATCGGCTCCTTCACCCAATACCCCCTCCGGCTGGCCTGGGCCGTCACAATCCATAAGAGCCAGGGGAAGACGTTCGACAAGGTCGTCATCGACATCGGCCGCGGCACCTTCGCTCACGGCCAGGTCTATGTCGCCTTGAGCCGGTGCACCAGCTTCGACGGCATCATCCTCAAGAAGGAGATCAAGAAGTCGCACATCCGCATGGACTGGCAGGTCATCAGGTTTCTCACCCGGTATCAATACCGGAAGGCCGACGAGCGGCTGTCCTACGCGGAAAAGCTCGCCCTCATCCGCGAAGCCATCCGGACGGGGCGGGACCTCGAGATCGTCTATCTCAAGCCCGACGACACCAAGACCCGGCGCCGCATCCGGCCCGAGTCGGTCGAGCCGATGGAGTATATGGGAAAGCGGTTCGAAGGCGTGCGCGCGCACTGTTTCAAGAGGGGCGAGGAGCGCCACTTCCGCATCGACCGGATGCTCGAGGTCAACTCGGAGGGGAAGACCCCTTCCGACGTTCGGCCGATTTCCCCGGCCTCTCTGCCTCCGACCTTGACAGAGGCGCCAACCTTTTGCCCCCTTTATTCCCAAAGGGGGCAGGGGGGGATTAATGCGATTAATTGGAATCTCTTGGGTGCCTCTGAAAAAAAGGGGGCGGTTCCTCCTTGGAAACCTCTACGAGCGGCTCGCCGTGGCAAGCCACGGGGCTAATTCGCCGCTCGTCAACCCGGCGGAATAGACGCCGGGATTGTTATGCCTACTGGCTTAGCTCCTTGAGTTTGTCCTTGGAGTTCTGCAGGATGCGCTTCTCGTAATCGGTTTGGCCCGGGTTCTTCTGGATGGCCAGCTCATAATATTCTTTCGCCTTAGCCTTGTCCCCCCTGATCAGATAGCATTCGGCGAGGCTGTCATAGGCGTTCGGTGAGTTGGGGTGGAGTTTCATGTTCAGCGTGAGAATGTCCAAGGCTCTGTCAAGAGATTTGGTGTTCAGCAGTTGGTAGCCGACTTGGTTGAGAAGGTTCTCGGGAACGTCGTAGTTGAGCCCTCCGCCGAATTTGGCTTTCACTTTATCGGCATGCTCCAGGATCGCGGCCACATCGCCGGACACGATGACGTCAAACGGGATCTTCCAGCCATCAAAGATGAACATCAGGCCGTCATAGAGGCTCAACCCGAGCATCGAGCCGTGGTCCACATTCTCCAGCCATTCGCTCTTCCAGGTAAGCCCCTTCAGATCCTTGGATTTCATCCATTTCTCGAGCTCGGTGTACGTGCTGAGGGTCAGGGCCTGTTCCTTTTTCCCCACGTCCATAAAAAGAAACTTGCCGGCCAGCGATTCCGCCTGGAACATCCAATCGATCTGCTTCAACCAGTATTGATCGTTGTTTTGAAACCACGGGCTGCTGGCGATATAGCCGGAAAAAAGGTCCGGCCGGGTGAACAGGGCATACATCGTGAATAGACCGCCCACGGAATGCCCGCAGAGGATATTGAACCCGGCTGTCCGATAGTTCCCGTTTATGTATGGGATCAGATCTTCGCTGAAAAATTTCAGGGACCGGTCGGCCGCCGTCGGTTCCGAACCTCTTTGCTCGAAGGCGGCGGGAACATATCCGTCCTGAAGGCCGGGAAGGCCGACGATGATCATCTCCGGCATCTCGATATTCCTGGCCAGGAGTTCCACGGTGCCCGCCGCGTAGGCGAAATAGGCGAAGGCGTTGAGATCATAGAGGACCGGATATTTCAGGCCGCTCGTCTCGTAGCCCGCCGGAAGATAGATGGAGATGGCCATCTCTGTATTGAACACTTTCGACGGCAGAGCGATCCTTTTTCCGATCACGATGTCGGTGCCGGCCGGCTGGCCGAAGGCGAAATGGCCGGAGAGCAGAACGATCATCAGGAAAGCACAAGAGAAACTGGACAGGCGTTTCCTTTCGGGTTTTCTCATTTTAATTTTCTCCTTTTGTATCCCCATGTACACTTTGTCCTACGGAATTATACCGTTAAGGTTCAGCGGGACCAAAAAGGCGCCGGACACGGAAACAGGCTCGACCCTCCAGACCTATAACGCCGGTGACGTTTTTTTCGGCGGCGCCGCCTCCTCCACCACCATCGTCTTCCGCGGGATCCGCTCCTTGCTCATCGCCGCCTCATAGGCGAAGACGGCCATGATGACGGCGTTCTTCATCAGGTCCTCGACCGACAACGTGTCGTAGAAATCGAGGTTGGTGTGGCCGGCGGTTCCGGCGATCCGGTCCTGGATGAACTGGAAACCGGGCAAACCGGCCTGGTCGAAGGCGACGTGGTCGGTCGAGCCGACGCTCTGGATGGAAATGGCCGTGAACCCGAGGTCCGTCAGGGGCTTCATCCACTCGGCGAAGAAGCGGCGGGCGAACTCGTTCCCCTGCAGATAGATCCCGCGGTATTGGCCGGCCCCGTAATCCTGGTTGAAGTACGCCGAGAGCTTGTCATAGTCCGGCTTCTTACCGATCTTGGGGTCCCGGGGATCGCCGAAATGGCTCCGGACATACTCGCTCGAGCCATAGATTCCCTGCTCCTCCCCTCCCCACAGAGCCACGCGGATCGTCCGTCGCGGTACGGCGCCGACGGCCTTGAGGATACGGGCCGCCTCGAGCGCCACGGCGCACCCGGAGGCATTGTCGCTCGCGTTGGGGCTGGCCTGCCAACTGTCGAAATGGGCGCCGATCATCACCACCTCGCCCTTGAGGTCCGTGCCGGGGATCTCGCCGAGCACATTGCAGGCCTTCTCCACCACCTCACCCAACTTGTTCCGCACCTCGATCTCGATCTTGACCGGGATGTCCCGTTTCAAGATCCGGTACATGCGGTTGTAGTGTTCCGGCGTGACGGCGATGATCGGGAGCGAAGAGAGACTTTTCTCACGCGACCACTTGTCGTCTTTCGTGCCGGGGCGGGAGAACCCCCTGACCGAGCCCGGCCTTCCGCCGTCGCAGCGCAAAACCGCCGCCGCTCCTTCCGCCTTGAAGAACTCGATGACCTCCTCGGGTTTGAGAAGGTCGGGGTTCGGTGGGCCGGGCGGTTGGCCCGGGCGCCGGGGAGCCGGGATGACCGCCTCCTCCATCGTCCTCAGGTCTTCGTCCGTGAGCCGGGAGACTCCCTTGGCCAGATCCGCTTGTTCGATTGTGAAGGGAGGCGTGGCCAGGACCGCCGCGCCCGTCAGCTTGCCCTGGTATTTCGCCAAGTCTGATTTGAGCTGAACGTCGGCGATGACGGCGGGGCAGACGACCTTCCCCCCAGTGCCGGGAGTGTGGGTCAGCGGGAATCCAACCATAGGCTGATAATCCGGCTCCAACAGATGGAGCGAGAAGTATTCGTTGTCCCAGGAGACGCCATAGTCCATGAACGGTTCGATGACCGTGTTGACCAGGCCTATTCTCTCCATCTTGTCCTTGACCCAAGCCTGGGCCCGCTTCATGTCGGCCGAGAGCGTCAAGCGGGCCCCCAGGACATCCGTGATGTAGCCGACAATGTCCATGACCTGGGAACGCTGGAATCCTTCCTCCCGGATCTTGGCCACCATCTCGGGATCGGCCTTCGGCTGCTGGCCGAACGACAAAACGGCGAAAGCGATCAGGATCGCCGCCGCCAGAACCTTCCCTCGAATCGTTTTCATATGCGTCCTCCTCTTTAGAAACGTCTATTATAAAATCCCAGGTGCCTTATTAATATAGATTTTCAATAATACTCGAACCTGGTGACCTATGATGACCATTTCTCTCGGATCCCAGGGTTGCGTCTCCGGGACGAAATCGGCCAATAGGCCCCGCCGCCTGGTCAGCGCCAAGCTGACCAGCCGATGAAACTATCCCCTTCTTTCAAATCAGGAAGTTCTCATTGTGGGGCCGGTCGGCCATGTAGGCTTTGACTTCTTCCCAGGACCAGGGCGCGAAATCGTGGCCATCGACGCCGACGTCGAGCGATTTTCCGAGCGCCGGAAGACGGCCATGGCTGTGCCCGAACAGATGCCAGGAATCATAATGGCTCTTATTCCATACCCTCATGCAGTAATGACACAGGACAATCGCATATCCCTCGATAACGACGTCCATGAGATCCGCGATATGGAGAAAGCGGCCGGCGGA
>Ga0315295_10004431_pt1 | contig 11988 bp, 12 predicted proteins | sample YL17G14_0_MG_FD_204453 | JGI IMG/M metagenome (GOLD analysis project Ga0315295, IMG submission 204453) | Sediment microbial communities from Yellowstone Lake, YNP, Wyoming, USA - YL17G14_0 | ecosystem: Environmental > Aquatic > Freshwater > Lake > Sediment | place: USA: Wyoming | collected... | reverse complement strand
TCAGCTTGTCCCTAGGGACATCGCTATGAGAGAACATGCGCCTCTGAAATGGATGCACAAGTATTATCGCATCGTATCTCTTGCCGGCAGACAGTGAGGCTTTCCCTGCCATATTGAAGGCAGTCTTGATGATTGAGCCCGTAGTGGAATAGGCGAGATGATATGTGACAACGAGAGGCGGCAATGACTGCTTGAAGAAGGGCAGCAGAAACTCTGTACTGCCTGAATTCATCTGGACGTCTAACACATCTATTCCAAGACGGCCGCATATCTCTGCAATCGTGCGGGGTGTGTGTGGAGCATCAAGTGACAAATGAGGATTGATTTGCACCCCGTGGAACCTGTGTACTCGCTCGGGCGGGAGCAGGCTCACGTTGTTTGAGTGGGTGAAGGCATGGACTTCATGACCATTATCCAAGAGACCCTTCAAAACGGCATTGGCACGTATGCAGAGTCCGTCTGGAACGCCGAACTTGCTGACCATGCCAATCCTCAACAGAATCCACCTCGTGGTTGGATACTGCTGCGGTTCTGGAGCTGCCTTTAAGCCCTTCCGATGGCCTTCTTCCGGAACTCCGTAGTATGTGGTACGGAGAAACAGTGCGAGCGTCGTCTGACCGGGAGGGAAGTCTGAGCGAGCGGTTAAAAAGCGGAGGTGCTACCAACGAACGAAACACGAGGGGTGTAGACACCGCTCGGATTCGGATTGGTGTGCGTTCATCATCGGTACGACCAGAGAATGCATCGTCAGTCTGAACAGGTGAACGTCGTATGCTGGATCTCAGATTCATACGTGACAATGTGGAGCTGGTAAGAGAGAACCTTCGAAGAAGACGTGATGATGCCAAGATGGACGCGTTTGAGCGTCTTCTCACTCTTGATGAGAAGGTGAGATTGCTAAAGAGAGAGCTCCAGAGTCTGAGAACGGAACGGAACAAACTGTCTAGGGAGGTCGGGGAGTTGAAGAAGTCTGGTGCCGACCCCTCAGCAGTCATGAGCAGAGCTAACGATGTCAATGCAGCCATTGCCAAAAACGAAACAGAAACCACACGGCTTGAGGAAGAACTCAAAGGGATTCTGATGGCGATTCCTAACCTGCTTCATGAGAGTGTGCCTTACGGAGTGGGCGAGGAAGGAAACGAAGTCGTTCGTGAGTGGGGAGGACAGCCCAAGTTCGACTTCCAAGTTAGGAGTCATGTAGATCTTCTCGACATGCTCAGTCTCGGAGACATTCCAAGAGCCGCCAAGATAGCGGGTGCTAGGTTCTACTACCTCAAGAACGAGCTCGTCATCCTAGATCTCGCCATGAAGCAGATGGCACTCGCAATGCTAGCTAAGAAGGGGTTCACCCCAGTGTATCCCCCATTCATGATGCATAGAGAGCCCTATGAAGGCGTGACTGACCTTGCTGACTTCCAAGACGTGATGTACAAGATTGACGACGAGGACCTCTACCTAATCGCGACGTCCGAGCACCCCATCGCCGCTATGTACATGGGTGAGGTGTTCGAGCCGACCGATCTGCCGATGAAGTTCGCAGGTATCAGCACTTGTTTCAGAAAAGAGGCAGGGAGTCATGGAAAAGATACAAAGGGCATCTTTAGAGTGCACCAGTTTGACAAGGTCGAGCAATTCGTATTCAGTAGTCCGGATGAATCTTGGAGGATTCATGAGGAGCTCATCGCTAATGCAGAGGAGTTCTTTCAGGCTCTGAAGATACCATACCGTGTTGTCAATATCTGCACTGGTGACATTGGAACCGTTGCCGCTAAGAAGTACGATCTGGAAATGTGGATGCCGGGCCAAGGAATGTACCGGGAAGCGGTCTCATGCAGCAATTGCACTGCATATCAAGCGACTCGGCTTGGCATTAAGTACAGGCTGAAGAAGGGCGGTCTCGAAAAAGCGTACCTGCACACACTCAACAGTACCATGATGGCCAACCCCAGGGCCATGGTGGCAATCATGGAGAACTGTCAGACACAAGACGGAAGCATCGTAATCCCAAAGGCTTTACACAAGTACCTCCCGCCAGAGATTAGAGAGATACATCCAGGATCAAAGAGCTGAACATTCAGCAAGCAGTATGGTGACACGTGAAGCCCTTTTCAAGTGCCACTCGGACTATCTTCTATCAAGCCCTGCTGCTGTGCTGGAAGCTGTGACAGAGGTTCAGCAAGACCATTACTTTTTCGTGTATGTCCCCATTGTCTGTGCTGACTCAATCTTGTGAGTTTCACACATCTCTCGAAAGTTCTTCTTGGTTGCACCGTTCATTGTAAGTTGGACAAAGTTGGACACGGGAGTCTTTGTCCTCCCAGAAACGGCACTGGGGTCGTACTCCTTGAGGCTGGAATGTGTCGAGTCAGCCTCAAAGAGATGTCTGGTCCGAGCTATTTAAGCCCCTACTCGAAAATGTCCAAGATTGTCTAACTTCTAGGCAGCTGTTGCATACCCTTGAGAGCCGGGACATTCAATGCATATATGGTGAAGAAGTACCTATGAGTGCCCGATGGTGGTGCAGGACCGCCCCACTTCTTCTCCCGAAAGTCGTTCTCCTCTTGCACACCGGGCACAGGCCCACCAGACGGTATAGACTTCGTTGTCGGGGGTGTGCTGTGCACTGGCCAGTGTATCCAGTCGCCTACTGGTGCATCAGGGTCGTTACAAATCAGGGCAAAGCTCTTGGTCCCTGCAGGAACCTGATCCCACGCCAAATGCGGGCTCGTGTTTCCCTTCCTGTAGGCACATCTGTCAGGAATAGGCGCCCCTTGGGCAAAATCATTGGATGACAGTTTCACGGGCATTTGACTCCTTCAACGTCCACGACTACTGCACAAGCTTGCACTTCTGTCTTACCATCAACTCACATCAGCGGAAGCGTCTTCTTCAGAGCCCTGTGCCGCCATACTTAAAACCGGTCCCCTGCTCGCTAAGATGGGGATTCATTGACAACAGTCCAACAGTCTTTCGAGAAGCTAGTATCGCTTGCGATAGACAAAGAGAAGGAGGCATACGAGTTCTACACGGAGTCAGCCAGGCTGGCAGAACTGTCCTCGTCTGCTAAACTCCTGAAGGAACTTGCCGAACAGGAAGTTGTGCACCGCAAGAAGCTGGAGGCTGCCTTGAAAGAAGGTGTCTGTAAGATGTTCGCCTGCAAGACCACCGTCCAGTTCAAGAAGATGGATCTCGGTAGGTATCTCATATCCGTACCATTGAAACCCTCGTCCACGCCTCAGGACGTATTGATAGTTGGAATCAAGAGAGAGGAGGCATCTTACGATTTCTACGAGGCGCTCTCTGGATTGACAACTGATGCGCCCCACAAGGCGGTGTTTGAAACACTGGCTCGCGAAGAGCTGGGTCACAAGGACCGACTACAGAAACTGTACGATGACAACTTCCAGCAGTGGATGTAGTCCGAATACCGTCACCTCAAACGCATCTCGATATGTGTGATAGTTCGGTAGAGAAACCATCGTGTTCCGTTTGTCGGAGAAGCCCATGCGGTATAACGTGACGACACGAACTAGGTCTTGTGGAGGCTTGGCGCTGCAATGAAGGCCAATCCGCGCTTTGTAAGCTCGTCCGCGGTCCTGTTGACAGCCCGGTGTTTGTCCATGTAGTTCTGAAGCAGCAGCTGCATCTCACCCTTCTGCTCAATCTCACTCTTCTGCCTGAAGTAGTCTAGAATGTCGCTGGGATGGCTTCGAGTAGACTCGACACTGGGAACCCCGCCCTCGTGCTTAGCACTTATGTTCCTCACATGGTCGGCCAGCTCTAGGAGCTGGGGTAATCGGTCATAGGGCTGGCGGACAATACTCTTGTACGTTTCCGTGATGTGATGCTCAATACGAACGACGTCCTCAAAACCGAAGTTCCTTCGAATGTACGCCGCGAGCTCGATTGTTTCGTTGTTCACACTGTTGGAGAGGTTGAATCCGATCAGGGGACTGCTGCCATCGCTTCGACTGAAAAGCTTCGCAGTCATCATTGTCCATAGACACGCAAAGGGATTGTCGTTGCCTGTGAATACGGAAACCTTGAACTCCATGTCTATCCCTAACTTGTGCATCATATAGCCGACAAGTATGCTGCCAGAGTTCACATTCAGTACCTGTTTCACTCCATAAGTGGTGTAGTAGTGAAGGTACTCGTCAGCCCACCTAAGAGGAAAGTCGTTTGGCATCCCCACGCCGCCGAAGTATCCCGTGATTGTCGCAGGGCCACCAAGATGGACATTCGCTGGGGCCCCATTAGGTCCGGGCATCGTCCCCTTCGTGTCGAGTGTTTCAACATACGATGAGCCAACGATTTGCATGGCCGCAGCAAAGGCAATCACTTGATCATCTGCAGTCTGTTCCTTCATGTTCCGCACGCGAATGAAACGTCCGGGCATCAGATCTCGTTCTTCAATGGCATGACGCGCTTCTTCAATCACCCATGGAAAGTACTGGCATGCGCTTATCTCTAGGGTCACAGCAAAGCTGTCATCAAACCTCATCAATCCTGCTCTCTCACCAAGAATCCTCGTTCGATATTCTGGAATGCTGATGAAGGCACTCTCATCACGTTGTTTCTCTAGCCATCTCAGATCTCGCACGAATGGTGACTTCTTTGCTTCAAGTCGGGTGATCAGGTTCTCTAGATTGCATGCTTCGCGCGCCTTTCTGTTGATCTCGTCAACACCGCCGTATTTGTCAATCACTTCGAGGATACCAGTCGTGAGCGGGTTGTCATCACGCACTAGAAAGTCGTTGATCTTCCTCAGATTCTCGGGACCGATCTTCAGCCTCTTTCTATCAATCATCAAGGGGACCTTCTGGCGTTGACTTGGACCTTGTTCATGGACCGAGGAGTATTCAGGGCGCATCCAAATAAAAGATTCTGACAGCCAGTCTGGTCCGGTATCAAGTGGCATCAGAAGAGGCCCGGATTCTGCCATTCACTAACTAGGCTCTGTCGACAGAGCGATTGTCAGATTGCAGATCCTCAATGGTCCCGACTTCCTCATCTTCGGGCCCGTATGTTGTTCCCCTTAGATACTCCCTGACGACAGGCCCTGCCAAGACTGTCGCAATTGCGCCGCTAATTACCTGTACTGAGTTGATCGAAACCAGCTCCAAGACTGCCACCTCCCATGTGAAACCAAATACCAGGATTTCTCCGAATAGGTATCCTGTCAACATGGCAGTAGCGCCAAGGAGCAGTCCAACTATGTCCCACCAACCCAGTTTCGTGTCCCTAGGGGTGCGACGACAGAAGAATCCGACCATCGCTCCTTCAAGTCCCTTCGACAGGAGAGTAATGGGTGCATAGGCTGGCGCCGCAATCAGGTCGGCCATAGCCGAACCAACGCCCCCAGCAACGAAGCCCCCAACCGGACCTAGAAGGAAGCCGCTAATCATCACTAGCGAATCGCCCAAGTTGAAGTATCCCTGTGTTGTCGGGAATGGAATCGCAAGAATGAGTGTGGCAACGGTTGTCAACGCGGTTAACACTGCTAGCAATGCTACATAGAACGCGGGGTAGTGTCCAAAGGCATGTGATTGCTTCATCATGGCCGACCAACACGGAGAGGGTTTTGCCAAAGGCGAGGTCACTGTCGGCAGCGACTGTCAGAACAGATGTCACGACGGCGAACCTCAATCGTGCCTTCAGCATCGAGCGCACCCCAAAGGACGATATATAAGCCTGCGCCTATATATAGGCAGGGCTCTATGTCATTCGTTACTGCACTCAAATGCACTCAGTGCGGCCGTGAGTATGCGCCAAATGAATACATCAGCACCTGCACTGTGTGTGATGGCGTACTCAATGTGACTTATGATCTCGGTCAGCTGAGAATGCGTCTTGAAAGCACTGAGCTTGAGCGGCGGTTGCCGAGCATCTGGAAGTACTTCGAGCTTCTCCCAGTCATGAACCTTGACACGGTTGTTTCTCTGGGAGAGGGCGGTACTTTTCTTCACAAGTGTGATGGACTGGCAAGGAGCACCGGGATACAGGAGATGTATCTGAAGGACGAGACAACCAACCCAACCGGTGCATTCATCGACAGGGGAACCGCAGTAGAGGTTTCGGTTGCAAGGGAAAGAGGGTTCAAGTCAATGTGCTGCGGATCAACTGGCAATCTGGCAGCTTCTCTTGTCGCCTATGCCGCAAGAGCTGGACTCAGCAGCAAAGTCTTCATCCCACAAAGAGTGAGTGTGGACGTTGGGAAGTTCTACCAAATCCTTGCATACGGTGCAGATGTGGAAGTTGTCAGGGATCATGAAGAGGCTGAAGCGAGAGCGAACCGAGAGGCATCTCACAGCTGCATTGTCACCCCATCCAGTCCGCATTTTCTTGAGGGCCTGAAGACCACGGTCTATGAAGTGTGCGAACAGCTTCAATGGACCGGACCAGACTGGATCATAGTCCCAATGGGCAATGGCGGCCATCTCTCAATGATATGGAAAGGACTCAATGAACTGAATCAGGTTGGCCTTCTTGAGAACAACAAGACGAGGCTTGTGGGTGTGCAGGCGAAGGGCTGTGCTCCAATCGTCGAAGCCTTTGATAGCGATGCTGATGAAATCATTCCGTGTACAACGGTTTCATCACTGTCACTTGATATCAGTGTAAAGAAACCTTCCTGTGGGCACATGGCTCTAAAGGCCATACGTGAATCGAAGGGTCATGCAATAGCTGTTCACGACAAGGACACCTTGAAGGCGTTGGGCGATTTGGCTCGACAAGAGGGAGTGTTCGCTGAGCCTTCATCAGCGACATCGATTGCCGCACTAAGGGCTCTCATAGAGTCGAGGGAGATAAGCCGGACAGACAGTGTAGTCTGTGTCATAACCGGTATGGGACTGAAATATCCTGAGATTGCCAGAACGCTGGTCAAGGGTAGAGCTGAGCTTGAGAACCTACTCAGCCAAGTCGAAGATCGACGGTTCACTACCCATCTAGGAAAGACAAAGGTGCACATCCTTCACATTCTGACCAAGGGTGAATCCTATGGATATGAAATCTGGAAGAGCCTTCAGGAAGACCATGGGATTAGACTCAGAATCCCGAGCGTATACCAACACCTTGTAGAACTGAAGACAAGTGGGCTTATCATTGGTACTCGGTCTGAACGAACCTTCGACGGCAGATACCGAAGATACTATGGGCTATCAGAACGTGGGAAATGGACACTGAATCAGGTAAAGCGGCTGTCTGACTAATTCAAAGCCCTGTCCCTATGTAACATAGGAGAAGTGTTTTAACAGCTGATACATAGTGGATAAAGAGAACAACCCTCAATGGGTGTTCTGTGTTGTGACACAGAGGTTGGGAAGAATGCCAGACAAGACATGGATGCAGACTGCGGATTGGAAGAGTGAAAAACACGTGCCCGTGATAGAGGCTCCTGATGTTGTGAAGAAAGGAGAGGTAGTGAAGGTGACGGTATCTGTGGGAAAACAGATTCCGCATCCCAATGTCACGGAGCATCACATTAAGTGGCTAGACCTGTTCTTCTGGGCTGATGGAGAGAAATTCCCGATGGAGGTCGGCTATGCCACGTTCGACACACACGGAGAGTCTGCTCAAGGCCCGAACACGGGTCCGCTGTACTCCGAACCCTTCGCAGTATTCGCGTTCAAGATAACAAAACCAGGAACTCTCATGGCGACTTCTTACTGCAACATCCACGGTCTCTGGAAGAGCGAGAAGGACATCGCAATCAAGTAGTTCCTAAACCAGACTATGCGAGGCCTGTCAACTGGGGCAGGCCTTGATTCTGTTTTTGGTGATGCGTATTCAGTAGCTGACACTCACTGTTTGCGGCTCGGGCCCTTTGCCTTGGTAGGACGCGTGCCAGAACGCGAAACGGGTTGTGTGTCATGTGAAACCTGTTCTGGCGGCATCAGACTGGCCTTCCAGATGGTGTGACCGTCGGTAGCACCCATTGCTGTCATCCGCCTCCCGAGATTTTCTGCAAAAATCCCGGAGCCAAAGTCTGGGGACACTGCTTCCCATGGGTGTATCGCGGAGAGTTCGTATTGTGTGCCGTCATCAGCAGTAATCACATAGCGGTTCATAATCTTCGATATCAGTCCTGTGACGGTTACATCCTTCATACGCTGGCTCAGTCCTCTCTCGACTATTCGTTCGTGATGACTATGTGCGGCCTTAGTCAAAGACATTGTGGTGGTTTGTTCAGCGAGTGTGGCCAATCCACCTGTCATGACTTGTGGCAGATTGACGGCTAGAAGCGCACAGCGTTCTAGGTCCTGATTATCCAGCTTACCAGCTCAGCGTAAATCGGGTTTTCCTTCAGGAATTCATCCTGATAATTCTTGTTTGTAAAGTCCAGCCAGATGTTCTGTAGGCCTGCATCGAAACCAACTATCCGAACTGCCGCTTCTATTGGCCGAGGCCGGAACGCCACCACTGTAATGATGAATGATGTCACAGCCAATGTGACGACGGCATAGACCCAGACACTGCTGGCTTGTCCTTGCCATAGGTCGCCGCCGATGATCATCAGTGCAAACGCCAGCATGGCCATCAGGATGCCATCAGATATCAGGCAGAGGAGCTTGTATCGGCAGTCGTCTTCACTCGAATAGAAGTGGTCCTCACATACGGGAATCAAAAGGGCCATCGGGTTCCCAAGGGTCAGACCGAGCCGTTTCCTGACGCTGGGATTGTACATAGGGTCCCAAGAAGGTCGCAGGTATTGCCTTCTTCCGGGTGTTGTAGTCACTCGAAGGGATTTTGTAGCCCGACTTCCACACACAGGACATGCCCTTGGGAACTGTATCTTGCCCATCGTGACCCTTACTATGGGTTTCTCAAAGACCTCTCTCCGTAGGCTCACAGATCAACCTCGAAACAGTCCTGAACACTGGTCCTTCTCTCTGTCTACATTAGTCTGTCGAATGACGCTAGACTGATACTCGCTGGCCACTAGGTGGTCACTAAACTGGTCATTAGGTATCAGAACCAGCATATCGAGTGACCAGCTCATGATTACTTGTGAATCAATATGGCACACGAAAGCAACTCTCAGAGCTTGCCTATGCTCTGCAACAAGAAACCGGCGACCAGGCAATCGACTCAGGCACTCGCCTATGCGTACATGACATTCGTCAGAGCATAGACTGGGCAAGAGGAATCGACTGAATTGCGACACGGCGTTCCCACGACTTCGACTGTGGGATGGCCGGTCAGTCGATACTCTTGAGAGCCGTCATGGGCGCTTCTAGTTTGCACAGACTTATCTGAAAGATGCGCCATGGGTCAGGCCATGTATTCTGGCCAGATGATTCGACTTCGGGCTCTTGAGATGACCGACCTTGCCAACATAATGAAAGGCTGGAACAACTTCGAGATGCGTCGCTTCCTTGGGTCCATGCTGCCCATGTCAGAGAATGCTGAAAGAGAATGGCTGGACCGTGCGACAAAGTTCGACCCTTGGAGGGACGGGAACATGGTGCTAGCCATTGAGGATAAGAAGACAAACGAGTTCCTCGGCACTACTGGCCTCCACTCGATTTCTAGGCAGGACAGGAAAGCGGAGTTTGGCATCGCAATACATGATCCGAAGAACTTCGGCAAAGGATATGGAACAGACGCGACACGTGTGATGCTGTGGGTCGGTTTTCATGTTCTCGGCCTAAACACCATCTACCTGCACGCTCAGGCCCACAACTCACGTGCTCTACACGTCTATGAGAAGAACCACTTCAAGAGAGTGGGTGTTCTTAGGCAAGCGTTGTTCGTGGAAGGTGAGTTCCGAGATGCAGTCATTATGGACATACTGAAGAGCGAGTTCATGAAAGAGTATCCCCCAGGTTCCAAGATTTGGGGGCCATAGTTCCACTTCGCGATCACGAGTCCCGGAATCATTGCTGCCTTCTGGACGCACTGAACCTTGGAAGCAGCCTCCCTGTCACGGCGGCATACTGACTACATGCTTCACCGAACAACTCACCCAGTTCCTTCTCTTCCTCGCGAACCTGACGCGGAAGAGAGACCCAGCCGATGGCTGTGACTGCAATCAGCCAGATCCCTGTTGTCAAGATGATGAAGAGAGTTTCTCCAAGGTATGAAACATACATTGGATGTTTCACAAGTCTGTAAGGGCCACCGTTCATTGTCAGTTGGACAAAGTTGGACACAGGAGTCTTTGTCCTCCCAGAAACGGCACTGGGGTCGTACTCCTTGGGGCTGGAATGTGTCAAGTCAGCCTCAAAGAGATGTCTGATTCGAGCTATTTAAGCCCCTACTCAAGAATGCCCAAGAGTGTCCAACTTCTTCGCAGCTGTTGCATACCCTACTGATATGATGAACCGGACCAACCATTAGAAGTGTTGATAAAACTTCTCAGCACCAAAGCGACCACCATAGAACGCTCATGGTCGAAATCGACTGTCCATGACTAATAGTGACTATATGTGTCGTACGCGGTCTGTTCTACGGTGGCACAATGAACCCTAAGACGAAAATCTTAGTCGTGCTCTCGGCCCTTCTACTGATGGGTCTTGGAGCACCGATGGCTGCCGCGCAGGGCAGTGGAATCCAGTACCAGGAATCAGCTGGTACTGTCACGCTAACGACTGACGACATTGCTGTCAAAGTGACAAGTGTCGGTCAAGTCCCGCACTTCCATTGGTGGGATCCAAATAACACGGCTGTTGACTACCACGTCATGTTTGTCAAGTTGTTTGAGGCTCAGGACAACAACTCCAACGGTATCTTTGATCTTGGGACTGATACGATGATTGGGCCCCCATTCGCGCTTCCTTCTGCAAACTGGGAGTTCTCTGGTTTTGTCACCGAACAAGAGGGTGACAACCTCACTGCAGTCCACTTCAACTTCACCAGCACAAGCGCACACGATCCACGGCCGGGCGGCCAGAATGACAGCTACGGACAGCTGCCGGATTTGCCCAGTTTCGATGTGACTGTACAGATTCGTGTCCACATGAGTGTTGAGGATCTGGGAGAGATGAAGTTCGATGTTGTGATTGGAGGCTGGACATGGACCTACAGCGACTCTCTGCTGGTCCTGCAGTTCACCGTCACTCAGAGCAACCATGATGAAACTCAAGGTAGCCGCGATCCTGCAGGTTTCAACCAGACTGACACACAGTTCAATTTCGAGAATGGTTACATGCAGTATGAGGGAACCGCCCTTGCTGCACAGAACACCATTCAAGTTAAGGCCAGCCACGGCGGGGGCACAGGCGACGAGTTGGGTGAGTCTGTCTATCTGGCATTCGAGAACTTCGGCAATGAAACGCTCGAGTACGATCCCACTATCGGCGTCGAAACAAGCTCATCTTCAATTGTCAACCCACTGACTGACCAAGCAACACTCATTCTGATCGGTGGGGCTGTAGTCATCATAGCGGCAGTTGTGGTTGTCAAGGTGAGAAAGTAGGTTCTTGTTGGAAGCAGGAGATCTGCTTCCACCCATCTTTTTCCTTTGGTAGTCATTGTTCTTCTCCTCCATCTTGTTGTGCCCAAGCGACTGGTTTGGAGCGCATAATCCCGGCAGTGTTGTCTCGCAGGCAGCTAGATGCAGGTCACTGTTCTCTATGAAAGAGGGATCTCACCAATTCCAGAACAGAAGGGGACTCTTTTCTACCGTTCAGCTACTGCCTAGGCAGCAACCAACCTCGCAGGCGGCGCGCACTCATCTGAACGGGACAACAGGCAGAAGTGGGTAGGAGAAACGCAACAACCAAAAGCAGCGTTTGTCCACCGCCCGGATAGCAATCCAGTGCTCCGTCAGACAACGCATGAAGGATACCTCTCATGTCATCCAGTGCCACTATTCAGGACAAGGCCATTAACACAATACGCTTCCTAGCAGCAGATGCTGTACAGAGCGCAAACTCAGGTCACCCTGGAATGCCCATGGGCACAGCTGCAATGGCCTATGCTCTTTGGACACGCCACCTACGCTTCAACCCTCAGAACCCAGCTTGGCCAGACAGAGATAGG
>Ga0315295_10004430_pt1 | contig 11992 bp, 14 predicted proteins | sample YL17G14_0_MG_FD_204453 | JGI IMG/M metagenome (GOLD analysis project Ga0315295, IMG submission 204453) | Sediment microbial communities from Yellowstone Lake, YNP, Wyoming, USA - YL17G14_0 | ecosystem: Environmental > Aquatic > Freshwater > Lake > Sediment | place: USA: Wyoming | collected... | reverse complement strand
CACGAGACCGCCGGGCATGGTCTGGTTCTCCATGGCCTCGACCAGCGGGAAGCGCAGTCCCGTGCGGCGCTCGAGCCGGCCCGCGTAGTACAGGCTGCGCAGCACGGCCTCGGCCGGCATCGACCCGTACAGCATGGTGCACGGCTGCAGGGGCATGGAGATCGTCCCGTCGCGCAGGTGGCTGACGAGGCGGTCGAAGTCGGCCGCGGACCGGTTGTGCTCGTACTCCCACACCCAGAGGCTGCCGTCGCAGTTGAAGCGCCCGCGCGCGTCCGGCGGATTGGTCGCGGTGGCGTCGGCCTGGGCCATGTAGTAGTCGAGCATGGCCATGAACGCGGCCCGGTACTGCAGGTCGGTGCCGGACCACATGTAGTCGGTGTGGTCGTCGTTCGCGAGGTAGATGCGCTTGCGCGTATCCGGGGCGGCGGGAGCCTGGGGCGCCGCGGCCGGGGTCGCGGCCTGCGCGGGGCCCGCGGCCTGCGCCCCGAGCACGGACAGCGGCCAGCACAGGATCAGCGGCAGCAGGAACCCGACGGCCGTGCCCGACCAGGAGCGGCGGGGGTCGATCCGTCCGGGTCGCCTGTCGATGCGAGTCATCCCCGTCCTCTTCGGCCAGCGCCGGGTCGACGTCATCGCGTATCCCTGGCGGCGACCGCGCCCGGAACACCAATCGAGCTTCATGCGTGCACCGTCTCACGGGATCCGGCAGCAGCGAACCGGGCCGGCCGCCGCGAGCGGTCCGGGGAGCACGCCCACCCTATCACAGGCCCGCCTGCGCCCGGCGCGCCTCGGGCGCCACCGCGCACGGCCCCCGCGCCGCGTCATCTCCGACCCCGAGGCCCGGCTCGACGCTACACATGACGGCGCCATGCGCGGGCCGGAGACGATCGAAGGCCCGGCACCGCACCGGGGCAAGGGGCGACACGGATGGAATCGCGTACGAGGCACCTGCGGGGGAGCCGCGGCTTAGATGAGATGAAGCGGCTGACCCCCACTGCGACGTGGTACCGGTTGCCCGGGCCACAGGGTGTTCGTCGCGGTCAGAGCCGCAAGAACCGGGAGGTCAGCCATGGAGCATCTTGGCATCGACGTCCACAAGGATGAAAGCCAGATTTGCCGGCTGACCGAGGAGGGCGAGATCCTCGAACAGCGGATCGTCACCCGGCGCGAGCGCTTTGCGGCGGTGCTCGGCAAACTGCCGAGAGCCCGCATCCTGATCGAGGCCTCGACCGAGAGCGAGTGGGTGGCGCGGTGTCTCGAGGGGCTGGGGCACGAGGTGATCGTGGCGGACCCGAACTTCGCGCCCATGTACGCCACCCGCAGCCGGCGGGTGAAGACGGACCGGCGGGACGCGCAAGCGCTCATGGACGCCTGCCGGCTGGGAGCCTACCGGCCGGCGCACCGCACCTCTGACTCGCAACGCCAGGTGCGAGCGCTGCTGACCGCGCGGGACAACCTGGTGCGGACGCGGATCCGGCAGATCCAGGTGATGCGGGCGCTGCTGCGACGCGAGGGCCTGCGGGTGCGCAGCGGACAGACCTCGAGCTTCGGTCAGCGCATGGACGAGGTGGCGGTACCAGAGTGGCTGCGTGCGATTCTGGCCCCGGTGCGCACGGTCATGGACGAGGTGAACCGGCAGCTCGTTGAGGTGGACCGGACGATCCTGCAGATCGTTCGTGGCGATCCCGTCGTCCAGCGACTGTGCACGGCCCCGGGCATCGGACCGGTCACGGCGGTCGCCTTCGTCTCGACCCTCGATCAGGTGGACCGCTTCGATCGCGCCCACCAGGTGGAGTCGTATCTCGGACTGGTCCCGCGCGAGTTCAGCTCCGGCGAGCGCCAGCAGCGCGGCTCGGTGACCAAAGCTGGCAACGGGCGCCTGCGCTGGCTGCTGGTCGAGGCGGCCTGGTCGATTCTGCGCTCGCGCCGCCCGCGCACCGAGGAACTGCGGCAGTGGACCGAGCGCGTGGCCCTGCGCCGCGGCCGCCGCATCGCGGTGGTCGCGCTGGCGCGGCGGCTGGCCGGGATCCTCTACGCGATGTGGCGAGACGAGACCGAGTTCGGCAGCAAGCGCTCGCGACGGACAGAACCCGTGGCCCTGGCAGCGGCCAGTTGAGGCACTACCACTCGCAGTTCACGATCACGCCCCGGCGACGTTCACGAATCAGGGGCGGGTGAGCGCGCAGTTTCCTATGGCCGCCGTTGAGGCCGCGGGTTAGATGGCGCCCCTGCCCCGTCGCACGATCCTCTTGCGCCGGCGACCCGAGGGTCGCCCTCGATGAGCGCGAACAGAAGGGTGAGGAACCTCGCCAGGGACGCGGACAGCCTTCACGAGTCGGGAGGCATCAAGCAACGGCGGCAACACGAGGCCACTTCCATCACCGATCCCACTTGACCGGGGCGGCCGCTTCACAGAAGGAAACCGCTGCTCTATCCGTCTGAGCTACGGGGCCACGGGGTGGCCACCATCGCTGGACACCGCGGGTTGCGCGACTCCCCTGAGGCATCTCCTGAAGCTCGCTCGGCGCTCTTGATGCCGGTCCTGGCGCGCATTCATCGACCACGCCCGAGGCCCGCGACTGGCTCATGCGCGGTGCCTGAGGGGGCGCGGAGACGGGATCAGCATGGGGACGGAGAGCTGGTAGCGACGGTAGTCGTCGCCGAAGTCCGCCACGAGATCGCGTTCTTCGAGCTTCGTGCCCACGACGATCCACAAGGTCCAGAGCACGTTGAAGAGCAGCTGGTCCGTGGAGAAGCGGGGCGTGGACCAGATGAGCACGAGCATGAATAGATAGAGAGGGTGGCGGACGACGCGATAGGCGCCCTCGGCTACGAAGGCAAACGGCGGCGGGGTGACGCCGCGCAAGCTCGCCTGGAGGGCGAGCCGACCGAACGGATCGAAGCACCGGAGCGAGCGGACGCCCCAGACGAAGCCGGCGACGGCCACCAGGGCCACGCAGGCCGAGACCCAGCGCCCCGCAGCGCCGAGGCGGAAGAGGAAGCGGTCGCTCGGCTGCCACAGCAGGACGAGAGCGATGAGGGCGACCCCGGAGGCGATGGAGTAGAGGGCCGGGTAGTAGGTCGCCGGGATCCGCCGCGTGATGCGGTCCTTCACGCCGCGCCGGATCATGCCGCTGTGCTGGAGGAAGAAGACGAGGCAGAGCAGGGCGTCCCAGCCGAGTCGGGCGGGCTCGGAGCGCGCGATGCCCACGGTGAGCGGGGCACCGAAGAGCAGGAAGTACACGAAGAGGACCAGCGAGCCTCCTCCGCTGCAGACGGTGAGGAACATCAGCATGCGGGGACCTGTGATCCTCATCGGTGCTCCCTCCGGCACACTCGGGGGGCTGCGCTCTGGAGTTGCCCCGATTCAGTGGACGGGTGAGGACTGCGGTTGACCGGGAGCCGTGCGCGGCGCGGTTTCGCTCTGCCAGCCCCAGATCTCGGACTCAAGTTGAAGCATGATGGTGACTCTGCGGGTATCCTGGCTAGATCAGTAGCGGTACCCGGTCGTGATGAACCACGCGCCGGAGTGGACGTCATCAGAAAGGTAGATCGTCCCCAGATCGGCCAGCCCAAGCTCGTAGCGGCCCTGGAGGATCCACCGCCCGGGGCCGGCGTCCAACTCCAGGCCGGCGCCGAGCACCACCCCGTAGTCGGTGTTCTTCAGAGCCTCATAGTCCTGGGACCCCGTCTGGTCCCCGGTGAACTTGAACCGCTCGGCGAGCTCGAAGCTCACGAACGGACCCCCCGACAGCACCGGATGCACCCGCCCGCCCGTCGGAACCTCCCAGCGCAGCAGCAGTGGTACCTCGATAGCGTCGACTACGTACAGAGTCTCGAACGTACCGGCCACGGAGCCGCTCTCATCGACGGCCTCGGATTCACCAAAGGAGATTCCCTTCTGCATGTAGAGCACCTCCGGCTGAACCTCCAGCGACGCCGCAAGCGGCCACGCAAGCCCGATACCCGCCCCGAAGCCTTTGACAGATTGGAGTGCGGCATACGGAAAGTCCACGTTGCGCAATTTGGAGATCGCGAGCCCGCCCATCGCCGTGACGTGGAACGGACGGCCCCCGGCGAGGACGGGACCACACGTCGATAGAATGGCCAGCAGGGCCAGCGCAATCGACTGGGAGTGGAGTGGCTTCATGGTTGTCTCCTTTGTTGCTCGGGGGAACCACCAGTTGTCCGGTGAACCGGATGCGCTACATCTCGAACAGCGCCAGCGCCACGCCCAGCGTGATGAGCTCGACGCCCCACGCGATCGCTCCGCCGGGGCCACTCAGGCCGATGCCGCCATAGGCCTTTGAGAAGTCGTGGGTCCAGTGCTCGGGCAGGGAGGGCTGCGAGTAGGGGACGTACCCCTCGTAGTCGTACCGCCGCTCGCGATACCGGCACATGCCACCCTGCACGAAGAACCCGGGGGTCGGGCTGTAGCGGACGCCCACGATCGGACCCACCAGGCCCGTTTCCGCGCGCATCAGGACGTCGTCGGTCCGTGTGCCGTTGGCGATGTAGCCCAGCGAGGCCTCGACGCTCTGCTCGCCTGCGAACCACCGTCTGCATCGCACGGTGGGCGCGACCTTCATGATGCCCCCCTCCCAATGCAGGTCGACCGCCCCGCCGACCGCCCAGCGCGAGTCGATGTTCTTCATCAGCCCGATGCCATTGGTGATGAGGAGCTTGTCCATCGAGTCCCCCGACTCCATGGACCCGCGATTCCAGCTGGCTTCCAGGACCATGTAGAACGCGCAGCGGTCCAGGCGGTGCGGGGTGAAGGAAAGCGGCCTGCGCTGGCGTCCCGGCGCGACACCCACCGCTTCGCCGGTGGACCTGGACGGCGTGTCCGCTGCCGGCAGCACCTGGGTGCTCGCGGATGGGCCTCCCGGGCCGGCGGGAGACGATGGGTTGGGCACTGCCGGAGCCGGCGCCGAGACGAGCAGGACGGCGACCAGACACGCGACGGGCATCGGCCGAAGCCGTTCTCCCCCGCTCACCGTGCCGCAGGCGTGCCGGCCTTCTCGAGCACGACCATCCCCAGGTCCTCCATCCCGGCGATCGAGTATCCGTCCCCCGCGGCCGTCGCCAGGGCGGATTCGAGCTCGGCCGCGCTGTCCGGCGCGAGCACCCTGTAGTCGTACGCGGGCGAGGAGCCGGGGGCCTTCTCGAGCATCAGGAGCCCCAGCGCGATCGACCTCGGGTGCAGGCGATACCCTCGCGAGCCGGCCTCGTTCATCGCGCTCTCGACCGCGGCGACGTCCTTGCCGTCCACGAACTCGTAGGAATAGGGCGCGTCCGGCGAGGCCGCCTTCTCCAGCAGGACCGAGCGGGCCCCGCCGCGCAGCGAGAAACGCGACGCGTCCTTCACCCGGTAGCCCTCGGCCGCGGCCTTCAGGACCCGGTCGCGCAGGGTCTTGTCGAACACCGTGTCGAGGTAGAGGTAGCGGTCCTGCGGCGTCGGTGAGGCGGGCGCGGAGACGCCAGCGGAGTCGCGTTCCATGACCAGCGTCAGGTAGCCGGGCAGACCGAGCATCGCCACGACCTTGTAGCCCGCCGCCTCGCCCTCGGCGATGTCCTTGTACATCCCCTTGGCGCCGAGCTCCAGCTCGACGCGGTACGTGAAGCGCCGCGTCTCCGAAGGCGACCGGTCGAGGAGCCACACCTGGCTCTGCATCTGCATCCTGGGCAGCCGACCGTAGGAATCCTTGAGGATCGCGAATGCCGGGACGAACCGGAATCCCTCGGCCCCCGGTCCGTCCAGGACCTCGTGGAAGCGCTTGCGCGGCAGCCCGCTCGGCAGCATGCGCACGACGCGGTAGGCGTGCGCCGAGTCGGGGTCGCTGGACTTCTCGAGGACCGCCGCGAGGCCGCCCGAGTGCCAGAGGATCCGCTCGCTGCCGGGGGCGGACGATGCGCATACGACATGGTAGCCCGCGGCCGCGGCCTGCTCGAGCATGGCCGCCAGCCGGTCGGGATCGGTCGCCTGGACCAGCACGAACGGCTTCGACAGGTCGAGGGGTGCCTGCTCCGCCGCGGCGGCGTCCGCGAGCGGGAAGACGAATGCCAGGCCGGCGATGAGTACGGAGGCACGAGCCAGCACGCTGAACATGGATGACCCACCCAGTCCTGCCCCGCTGTGCGATTCGAGAAGCGATCGCGCATCACGGGCTCAGAACACATAGCACCCGATCTCGCGACTGTCACGCAGGAAGAACAGCCGCCCGTCGACGGGGTCATACGTCATGTCGGGCGTGCGGTCGCCGATGACCAGGCGCACGCGCACCTCTCCGCTCGTCCTAGCGCGTCGGCACGCACCCACGCGGGCGACGCGAACCAAACCTGAGCATGGAGCCAGGGCACACCACCGCACGTGCTGGTGCAAGGTTAGGAAGCCGCTGCTCCGCCTGGGGCCGAATCGCTGGATGCCGTCTAGAGGTAGGCCATGATGGCCAACACCCCGATGATGGCCGCGGCGACCGCCAGGACGACCGCGGCGGCTTTCCCGATCTTCCAGTGGGTGAACGCCGCCATCCCCAGCAGAACCACGAAGCGCACGACCTGGCCGACCGCCGGTCCCGCGAGCTGGAGTCAGCTGAAGCCCGAGAAGACGACGAGCGCACCGGTCGCGAGAGCCGCTCCCACGTCCACGGGCGGCGACCACCAGGTCTTCCTGCGAAGGACCATGCGCAGGATGACGTAGACGACCCAGACGACGACTCCCGCGACCATGGTGGCCTCGGGAACGATGAACTTGTCCTGCATGAGTCCCTGCTCCCCTGATGGCACGTCGCCGCTCGACGCTGCGCCGATGGATGTCGCATGTTGCCGACCCACGTCTCGACCTATCCTCGCCCTGACCTCATGGGGTCACGGTCGAGGAGACCGCTGCTCCATCCGTCGGGATGATCCCTCCACCGCCCCCCTCACCGCCGATACACGATCTTCCACACGTCGCCGCGGATCCGGTCCAGCGCCTTCTTGTCCTCGCGGTCGAGACGGAGCGACTTGTCGCGCCGGACGCGCTCGATCGAGTCGAGGAACATGGCCCAGCCGTCGGTGAGGCCGTTCAGGCAGGAGAAGCCCTCGCGCAGCTCGGCGGCGGCGGCCGCGTGACCCTTGGCCTCGAGCGCAGCCATGAGGTCGCGCACCGCCTGGAACAACTCGTCGAGCGAGTGGAACGAGTACTTCACATCGTCCCCGGCCGTGCGAGCCCCACGCTGGCCCACAGGAACGCGTAATCCACGGGCGCACGCCCTTCGTCGCGCGCGCGCCGCGCCTCGCCCGCCTCGTACTGCTTGAGCAACGCAGTGACCGCGGCGCGACCCTTGGCTGAGCGTACGGCCTCGCGCGGGCTGCGATCGCCGAGCGCCGGGATGGGCTTGTCGGCCCAGTCGCGATAGATGTGCTCGTGCGCGCGCTGCATGACCTCGGTCTGCTCGGCCGGGGACATGTCGAGGGCTGGGGGCTCGGAGCACGGAGCCGGAGCTTCGCGCTCCATCTGCTTCAGGAGGGTCCTGGGCTCCACCATGTCCCGGACGAGGAAACGGACGCTCGCGCCGGCGATGGACTCCAGCCAGGCGCGTCCCTCGTCCGCCCGGCGCAGGGTCCGCGCGAAGCACTCGATGCGGTCGGGCTTCTTGCCCAGGTTGACGGCGAGCAGGACCCGCTGGGGCCCGTCGCCCTGGCTCTCCAGGCGGGACCAGCCGTCACGGCGGTCGCCCTCGACGTCGGGCTGGCTCTCCAGCGCACGGGCCAGGCCGTCCCAATCAAGGACCTGGTAGTGATCCGTGACGAGCACCATGGGCTCACCCGTGCCCGCATCCACGATGGTGGGGATCTCGCGTGGCGTGGCCAGATCGGCGAGCCAGGCGTCGATGATCGCCATGGTCATGTCTTCACGCGCGCGCGCTTCGGCGCCCTCGCGGGGCTTCCTCCGACGGGATCGCCGGGCCTCCTCCTTCAGCTCCTCGGCCAGTCGGTGGCCCACCCCGGGGCTGAAGTAGTAGATGCACCCCGCCAGCACGCGGGTCTCTCCCTCGTTCAGGAGGCGCGTCCCGATGACATCCCAACGCGCCAGGGACTTCGAGGCGGACCGCTCGCGCACGCGCAGCGAGCCGGAGTCCGGATCGAGCGGGTCCTGCAGCACAAGGCCGTCCCCCGGTCGCGCCTCCAAGACCTCGTACAGGCGCAGCGGTCTGGCCCCCAACTCGGTCAGCCAGGCGCACTGCTCGCGCGTGAGCGGCGCCCCATCGGGGCCTAGCACGAGATCGAGGACCCGCGGCGGCATGGGGCCGCGCCGGCCCGCCTGCCAGCGCCGGGCGTCCGCGACGACCCAATCGGCGATGTTGGCGTCGATCATCTCCTGCACGTGGTCGGGCACCTCGTCGAGCCGCTCCAGCTCCTCGTCCTCGAGCGTGCCGTAGAACCCCCGAGCGACGATCCTCTCGACCTCATCGGAGTGATGGAGCAGGAGCCAGTCCATGGCGACGCGCACGGCCGAACCGAGCACCGACCGGCCGGCTGTCTGCTCACCGTGCCGGCCGAGGCAGCAGTTCTTGTACTTCTTCCCGCTGCCGCAGGGACAGAGGGCGTTGCGAGAGATGTCGGTCATCGCCGCCTCACAGGTCCGCCACCTCCCGCCGCGCGCGGCCGAGGAGGTCACTCACGCCCAACTCCCGCGCCCAGCGGTCGAGATATCCGTCGTCGAGCTGCCCGCGCAACGTGGCCAGGACCGCCAGTACATCGGACCATTGACGCTCCGACACCTCCCCACCTCGGCGGAACCACTCCAGCTTCCTCAGGATGGTGTCCTCCGGGCTCTTGATGAGGATCGTGCGCGTCCCCACGGCGTCGAGCGCCTGGCGGATGGAGCGCCGCAGCTCCTCGGAGTCGAATGGGGTGGGACCCTTGATGAAGAAGTCCACCTTGAACGCGGTCGCGGCGTGGATGGCGTTGAAGGTGCTCCGCCTCGCCAGTGCCTCGGCCATGGCTGGCCGGCTGACGTAGAAGTCCGGCTCGAGGAGACGAGCCAGCGCCTCGAGCTGCTCGGGCGTGGGGTCGATGACGAAGTCCACGTCGGCCGAGGCGCGGTACATCCCGTGCGCCGAGCTGGCGACCGAGCCACCGACGTGGTACGGGATCCTCAGCCGCTCCAGCAGGCCGGCGATGTGGACCACGAACTCGGTGGGCAGGGTCATGGATCGGGCGGCGCGGAGCGGGTGCGCCGGGACTCGCGCACCTTCGCCGCCAGCTCCCGCCCGAGCACCAGCTCGGAGAAGAGGGCGTCCAGCTCCGCCTCGGCGAGCCCCGGGTGCCGCCGTCTCAGACCCTCGCGCGCCATCAGACGGGCCAGGCGAGTGAGGTCGTCCATGCACGCCAGCCGCTGGGGGATCGTCATCCGCCGCAAGGCCGCGAACCGGGCCCGGAGCGCCTCGCGCGAGGTATCGCCGCCGGACAGTGCATCCCATCGGGGACCCGTCACAATCCGCCTCCACTCTCTCTTCGACCGCCGCTGCGCCGCGAGTCTACCGCAGCCGGCAGAGGCCCAGGAAGCGGGGCGCGCCGGGTCTGCCCCGTCGTCCCCGGAGCGCCTGCCTTGAGTGAAGAGCTCCTCACGCGATGAAGCGCTCGCGGGCGTGCCAAGCCAGCGCGTCGGGGTCGGGATAGTCCGCGACGTGCTTCGGCAGGCGGATCGTCTTGCCGTGAAGGCGGCTCTGGAGCTCGTAGTACGTGCGCCCGTTCCGCCACCGCTCCTCGAGGAGCCGGCTCACCCTGAACTCGTGGTCCGGTGTGACGGTGACAAGGCCGGCGTCAAACAGCTTGTGGAGGTCGGTGCGCAGCAAGAGCCCGTTGGACACTCCATCCGGTCCTTCTTCGGCGTAGGGTCGGATGTGGGAAGCCTCGAGCACGGGAGTCGAGTGCTCGCTCGTCACGGCACAGGCCCCGCCGTACGCCGCAAGGAGTGTGGCCCTGAAGATGCGCTGACCCGGGCGCGACTCCCGCTCGTAGAGGGTCCCGGCAAGGCGCTCGCGCTCCGCCACTGACTCGGCTGGCTCGTGGCGCGCCTGTTCATACGCGGCCGCGCGGAGTCTGCACGCCTCCCAGACGCGCGCGCCTTCGCCGCGGGTCAGGTCGAAGGTGCTGCCGACCTGCGCGCCCTGGACCTTCCAGTCGGCCGCGCGCCGCACGAACTCCGCGTCCTCGAAGAACACGGGCGCCGACAGCATGATGCAGCCGATCCGGGCGCCCCACGGCAGCTGTTCGGGACGGAGTCCCCGGTTGGCCGCGATGAGCCGGGCAAACTCCTCCAGGCCGCGCGCTCCGTTGAGGGACTCGAAGGCATCCCAGGCCTCGAGGATCGAGAGCTCCACGTAGCGGTGGAAGTACCCGAAGCCCCCGACCGCGTCCAGCTTCCGAAGCTTGAACAGGAACGGCGCACCCGCCCCCGCAGGCAAGGCCCGGAAGACCCGCGCGTGCGGCCTCCAGAAGTTCACCTCGCCGAGCGGCCCCCGAACTCTCAGGAACCGGAACCACTCCGGGTCAGTCGGGTACCAGTATCCTCCCCCTACCACAACTCTCCCTGCGGCCAGCGATCCTTCGGGGCCACCGTGGACAGCCCCAGCCGCCGCTTCATCTCGTTCGCGCTCGCGGGCGAGTGTCCGGCCCAGTGGTTGTTGAAGTAGCCGAAGACCTCGCGCACCTCGGGCAGCACGCGCTTGAGGTCGCGCTCCCACGCGCCGAGCTCCGCCGTGCGGTCGATCGAGACCTGGTCGTACCTCTCGATCTCACGCCGGTCGCCGAGCCAGCGCAGGTAGAGGAAGTCTGCCGTCACCTCGCCCACGCGCGGCAGGTCGCGCCATTCGGTCCAGGCCACGGCGGCGCGGTGCTTGCGCAGCAGCTCCCAGGTCTCCGCCACGTGCCACGAGGCGTGCCGGAACTCCACCGCCAGCCGCACGTCCGAGGGCGCCGCCGCGAGGAAGCGGCCGAGCACGCCCACGGTGCCCTCGTCGCGCTCGAACTCGGCCGGCATCTGCACCAGCAGGGGCCCGAGCTTCTCCCCCAGCGGGGCGAGGGAGTCCACGAAGGCCTTCATCTGCGCGCCCATGTTCGACAGCCGCGACTCGTGGGTGATCCTCTGCGGCACCTTGGCGGCGAACAGGAACCCGGCGGGTGTGTGACGCTCCCACGAGCGCACGATGGTGGGCCGCGGCGGGTGGTAGAAGGTGGTGTCCAGCTCGACGGTGTCGAAGACGCCGGCGTAGAAGGGCAGCCAGTGCTCCTGCTTCGCGCCGGGCGGGTAGAAGGAGCCGACCCAGTCGGGATACGACCAGCCCTGGGTGCCGATGTGCACGCTCGCCATGGATGGACCCTCCGCCGCGCTCAGGCCACGGCCGGCCAGGTGAACTCGCCCGCCGGCGCTCCCTCGCCGCGGCCGAGCAGGTGACGATCGAAGAACGCGCGCACGAGCCGCTCGTACTCGGCGCGATGGCGCTTCCAGCCCTCGTTGTGCCCGGCGTGCGGGATGAGCCAGAGGGGGTCCTTCGCCCCCGCCGCGCGCCACAGGCGGTGGGCGTGCTCGCTCGAGAGCCGGTTGTCGTCGAGCGCGTGGATCAGGAAGAGCGGCCGCTGGGCCAGCGCGGCCGCTGCGGGCTCGACGTCCACGCCGCCCACGTCGCGCCCGGTCATCACGCGGCCCAGGGCGCGCGCCAGGTGCGCGGTGCGGCGCGGCAGCCGCGCCCAGCGCTCGGAGGAGTCCTCCAGCGCGAGCGTGGCGTGGGCGAACGGACAATCGGCGACCACGGCCGCGACCTCGGGGTTGGCGGCGGCCACCAGCAGCGCCACCGAGCCGCCCAGCGACTCGCCCAGCAGGCCGATGGCGTGCCCGGCGAGCGCGGGCTCGGCACGCAGCCAGTCCAGCGCCGCCTGGGCGTCCACGACCTCATGGTGGCCGAGGGTGGTGGGCAGGCGCCGGCTCCAGCGCGACGAGCGGAAG
>Ga0315295_10004428_pt1 | contig 11996 bp, 10 predicted proteins | sample YL17G14_0_MG_FD_204453 | JGI IMG/M metagenome (GOLD analysis project Ga0315295, IMG submission 204453) | Sediment microbial communities from Yellowstone Lake, YNP, Wyoming, USA - YL17G14_0 | ecosystem: Environmental > Aquatic > Freshwater > Lake > Sediment | place: USA: Wyoming | collected... | reverse complement strand
TGGGTAGCGTGCGGCGGAGTTGCGACTGGGAGTTGCCGATGGAGGAGGGGATAGCGATGGTGCTGCCGGGTCTGTCGGATTTTCGGGACTTGGCCAAGCTGGTGGCGGTGAAGGCGCGTGGGCAGATCGGGCGGGGTCAATTCGACGAGGCGATCAAGACGCTGCAGGTGGGGTTTGCGCTGGGCGGGCACGTGGCGGAGGGCGAGACGCTGATTCATGGCCTGCTGGGGATATCGATTCATGCGTTGATGCTCAAGCAGGTGGAGGAGTTGGTGCAGGCGGAGGGTTGTCCGAACCTGTACTGGGCGTTGACGCGCTTGCCGCGTCCGCCGGTGGATATGCGTCAATCGCTGGAGACGGAGAGGTCGATGGTGGGTTTGTGGTGGCCTGAGTTGCGGGAGCTCAAGACGACGGTTATGACGCCGGCGCGGGCGCGGGAGGTGTGCAAGAAGGTGTTGGGTGGGATATGGGAGGGGCTGACCGGCGGGAATGCGCGTATCACGGGGCAGCAGTTGGACTTGATGGCGGCGGGGATTACGCTGACGATGTATCCGCACGCGAAGGAGGCGTTGCTGAAGGAGGGCAGGTCGGCTGGGGAGGTGGAGGCGATGCCGGCGGGTCAGGTGGTGCTGTTGGCGATGATGGGGGAGTACGCGACGGTGCGGGATGACATGTGCAAATGGTTCAGCGTGCCGTATGCGGAGGCGCGTGGGGGTTTGGCGCGGGCGGAGGCGCGGCTGGTGGAGCAGAGGAAGCGGTCGGGTGATATGCCGTTTCCTCGGAACTGGCTGTTGGATTCTCTGCTGGCGTTGGGGCGGGCGTACTGCATTTCGGCGCGTCTGGAGCGGGACGTGGCGATGTTGCGCGGGGTGGAGCTGGTGCGGCTGTACGCGGCGAGGCACGGCGGGGCGTTGCCGGCGACGTTGGCGGAGGTGAGCGAGGGGGCGGCGCCGGTTGATCCGCTGTGGGGCCGGGCGTTGTCGTATCGGGTGGAGGGCGGCAAGGGGATCATCGAGAGCCTGGCGCCCGAGGGGCAGCCGGCCGAGAACGGGTTGATTTACGAAGTGAGCATCCGGCGATAAGGGGCGCGTGCCCAAGAGGAGAGCGACAATGAAAACGCGGATACACATGGCGGCGGTGTTGGCGGTGTTGGGTTTGGCGTGCGCGGCGGCTCGGGCGGCGGATGTGCCGGCGCCTTTGCTGGAGGAGGACACGTTCGCGGTGGCGCGGGTGCGGTTGGGGGAGGTGGATACGGCGGCGATCCATGGCAAGATATTGGAGATGATTGGGGAGAAGCCGCAATCGGAGGTGGGAATGGACCTGGCGGGAGGACTGACGTTGATCGGGGGCATGGCGGGTCAGTTGCGCGGGGCGGGGGTGGAGGAGTTGTACTTTGTGTTCAACGCGGCGGACCTGCCGTATTTTGTGATGGCGGCGCCGAACACGTCTTCGGAGGCGGTGGCGGCGGTGGCGGCGGTGGCGGCGGTGGTGAACCAGGTGGCGGCGCTGGCGCCGACAGGCAGGCTGGAGTCTCGCGCGGTGGGGGGAATGCAGGTGGTGGGGCGGGTCGAGACGCTCGAGCGGCTCAAGTCGTTGCGGGCGGTGGCGCGGCCCGAGTTTGCGGCGGCGTTGAGCGCGTCGCCGGGGGGGGCGGTGGAGGCGGCGTTTTGTCCGCCGGCGTATGCGCGGCGGGTGCTGCTGGAGATGCTGCCGGCGCTGCCGGAGTTGGATGAGCCGGCGACGGTGCTGACGGAAGGGGTGCGGTGGGCGTCGGCGAGGGTGGGATTGCCGCGTAGCGGGGCGCAGGGCGCGGCGGGGGAGGGGTTCAGTCTGGCGGCGACAATTCAGTCACAGGACGCGGCGGCGGCGGGGAAGCTGGAGGGGCTGATCAAGAAGGCGTATGGGATGATTCTGGAACGGACGCCGGCGCGGAAGGTGGCGCCGGGTATCGACAAGATACTTGCGGCGTTGACGCCGCGGGTGGCGGGTGACCGGCTGGTGCTGCAATTGGAGGCGGAGCAGATTGACACTTTGGTGGCGCCGGCGCTGGCGCAGGCAACCGAGGAGAGCAGGCGGGCGGCGCGCATGACGCAGCTCAAGCAGATCGGGATGGCGCTGGTATTGTATCGGACCGATCACGGCGATGTTTTTCCGGCGGACTTGGCGGAGTTGGTCAAGAGTGAGCGGTTGCCGAACAAATTTGTGCAGGAGGGGCGGTACGTTTATCGGGCGGGCGACCTGCCGGTCAAGGCTGCACCGTTGGCGATTTTGGCGTATGAGAAGGCGGCTGGTGATGGTGGTCGGCGGGGCGTATTGTTTTTGGATGGGCATGTGGAGGCGTTGGACGAGGCGGGGTTTGCGAAGGCGATAGCGGCGGACAACCAGGAGCGGAAGAAGCTGGGGGTGGCGGAGAAGCCGGCCGAGTAAGGCGGGATTCCCGGCGGCGCGGGAACGAGAAGGGGGACGTGCGCGGGAATGAGAAGGGCGGGCGGGGACGAGGGGACAGGGGAGTTTGAGGGCAAGGCATTCGTCGAGGCCGTCGCGGCAGAGGAACTGGGGCAGGTCTTGGTCGTGCTGTTCGTCGATGGCCTGATAGTCTCGCCGACGCAGGGCTACTACTTTCGTGCAAGCGTTTGTTGCCGCCTGAGTTTACAGGAACGCAGGCAAGGAACAGCCGTCGTTTTCCAACTTCCAACCAGGGGCGGGACAAGCTCTCGCCCGCTGCACCCGCTGCGCACGAAGAAAGCCGATGGGGGGACTTGAACCCTCAACCACCGCTTTACGAAAGCGGTGCTCTACCATTGAGCTACATCGGCAACGCTTCAACTCGGCGGCCCCGGCGCCGCCAGGGGAGTATTGTATTTATTCTATCGGGGCCGTCAATGCCCGGCATTAACCTATTTGCCGACAATGGTTTCCGCGTGGCCCGGACGGCAGGGGAGGAAGTGATCCGCACGGGCTATCCGGCGGACGGCCTGAACCACGACGGCAAAGTGAACCGGCCGGCGAGTTAGTCTTGGTTCAGGCGCCCAGGGCGTCCAGGGCCGCCAAGACGCGCGGCAAATGCGTGTAGGTGGGGCCGCCCTGCATCACCACGGCGACGGCGGCGGCTTCCAGAATTTCCTGACGCGTGGCGCCGGTCTGGAGGCACTTCTGGGTGTGCAGGATGATGCAGGGTTCGCAGCGGACGGCCATGCCGATGCCCAGGGCGATGAGTTCCTTCTGCTTGACGGAGAGGGCGCCGTCCTTCATCACCTTGGCAAAGAGCCCCCCGAAGGCTGTAACCGCCTCCGGCAGGGCCTGCTTGACCTTCTCCATGTCCTTGCCGTACTGCTCCAAGAACGCTTGTACTTCTTCCGCCATGACGGGTGTCTCCTTATCGCCAGCTAGGTTGGCCTCCTGCACCGGTTCTATTCTAGGCGCGTTGACGCCCGGCCGGCAAGGAACGCTCGCCCCCTTTCGCGGCGGCGGGCGGCGCGGTCCATCAGGCCGCACCGGCAGATTCCGCCGCTTCCTCCGGCGGCTTGATGCGCCGGAACGTGCCATACAACAGAACGTCATAGACGATCTTCAACCCGGCGCCGGTACAAAGGGGAACCCACAGGGCCACCCCTTGCATGAGGGGGCCGGCAAAGGCTGGGGCGACGGCCCAGGCGGCGTTGCGGATGAGCGTCGTCACGGCTATGGCGCTGGTCCTCTCCTCCGGGCGGACGAGGGCGATCAGGTAAGACTGGCGGGTGGGCAAATCCATTTCCGACAGGCCCTCGCGCAGCAAGTAGATGATCACCGCTATCGGGAAGGTCGGCGCAAAGGTGGTGGCCATGAGCAAGAGGCTGGAGGGGATGTGGGTGAAAACCATGGTTCGGAGCAAGCCGAGGCGGGAGGCCAGCCGCGCGGCCGCCAGATGGGAAAAGCCGTTCAAGACCCGCGCCGCGCAGAAGAGCGGCCCGATCCAGGCCTCGTCCACGTTAAACCGCTTATAAAACCAGTAGGCGAGAATCGCCCCGGCGAAGAATCCGCCGCCGAGGCTGTCGAGGGCCGAGAGCGCCGAGAAGCCGACGACCCGGCGCTGAGACTGACGCGACAGCTTCCAATACACCAACGACGTTTTGACCTCCACCTGCGACGAGAACAAGAGCGGAATCAAAGCGGCGGCGAGCAGCAAACCGGCCAGAACCAGGAGCGAACCGCGGTAGGAAGCCAGCGTGTCTAACCCAAAGAGGGCCTGCAGCGCCTTGGGCAGAACTCCCAGCAGGGCCCCCAGGGCATGGCCGGCATCGAGCCACACGTTATACCAGGCCAAGGCGCGCGTCCGTCCCAGGTCATCGGTCGTTTGAGGGAGGATGGCCTGGTCGAAGATCGTCGAGGCGCCGCGCTCGCGTCCCATGCCGTTCACCATGCCAAAGAAACAGGCGGCCGCCAGCACGGGAGCGCTCTGCGCCAGCGCCAAGACCGTGGCGCCGGCCGCGGACAGGAGCCCCAGCAGGCACATGAATTGGCGGCGACCGATCCGATCGGCGTGCACACTGACCAGGAGCATGGCGAGCAGGCCGCCGGCCATCCCCAAGGCGAGCAGGACGCCGGTGGCGGCGGCCCCGTACCGTTGCAACTCGACCAGGTAGAGTGCCAGCACAACACTGCACATGCCTGCGGCCAGCGCGCGCAAGAAGGCGGCCGCGTAAAGCAGGCGACGGTCCCGCGCCCCGCCCCGCCCAGGGGCAAGGACGTGGGAGGCGAGTTGGTCGGCGGGGGTGGTGGGGCCAGGTGCGGGCACGTCAAACCGTTTGCTTACTTTGCCAATAAAGGTCCACGAGTTGTTCGGGGCTGACGGCCCCGCCCTGGCGGATGGCGGTGGCGCGGACCAATTCCAGGCACGAGGCGAGGTCAGCGCCGGCCACGTCCACCCCTTTTTCGAGCAGCACGGCCCGGCACACGGCCCGTCCCGAGTGTTTGCCAATCACATAACGGCGCCGGCCGCCGACCGCTTCGGGCCCGAAGGGCTCAAAGGTTTCCGTGTTGCGGAGCATGGCGTTGGCGTGAATGCCCGATTCATGGGCGAACACGTTGTCGCCCACGATGGGCTGCCAGGGCGCCGGGGGCTGGCCCGTGGCCCGCGCGACCAGGCGGCTCAGTTCGTAGAGACGCGTCGTGTCAATTCCCAGGTCCACCTGGTAGAGGTTTTTCAAGACCATGACGGTCTGGGCGAAGTCGGGCATGCCGGCGCGTTCGCCGATGGCGTTGACGGTGACGTGGAAATAGCGCGCCCCGGCGCGGAGGCCGGCCAGGGTGTTGGCGACGGCCAGGCCATAGTCGTTATGCGTGTGGCACTGAACGTCGATGCGGGCCGCCCGGAGGACGGCGGCGACGCGTTCGGCATAGCGTTCCGGGGTGAGGATGCCGATGGTGTCGGAGAGCCGCAGGCGGTCCGCGCCCGCCTGGTGCACGGCGCCGGCGTATTCCTGGAGGAAGGAAATCTCGGTGCGGCCGACGTCCTCGGCGCTGATGGAGACAAACGCGCCGCGGTCCTTGGCGTAGGCAACCAGGTCCTTGGCCTGCTGCAACAACCAGGCGCGGTCCCGTCCGACGCTGTTCTGCAAATGCACTTGGGAGGTGGGCAGGCCCAGGTGGACGGCCGGGAAGCCCAGGTCGAGCGAGAAGGTCACGTCCGCTTTCACGCCGCGGTTCCACGCCACCAACGTTACGGCGCCGCCGCGGGCGAGCATGGCCTTGAGGGCTTCGACTTCGTCGCCGCCCATCGCCGGGATGCCCGGTTCAATCCAGCGGACGCCCGTACGCACCAGGAGGTCGAAGATCGCCAGCTTCGTTTCCGGGGAAAAGGCCACGCCCGGCGCCTGCTCCCCGTCGCGCAGCGTCGTGTCTTCGAGGATGGGGGCGGTGATCGGCGAGGCGTCCGCGGCAGGGACGTCGGTCATGGCACCGCCTCCCGTCGTGCGCTCCTGACCTTCTCGACGGGCGGAGGCGCCGCAGGCGGGTCCTCCACGTTCCACTCAGCCGGCACACGCACGAGTTGGTTGATCTCGGACAACGGGCTGATCAACGGGTCCACTTCCGCCAGCGACTCCGCCCGGTGCAGACGTTCCAGCAGGCCGCGACCGGCCCGCACCATGGCGCGGAGGAGTTGGTTGGCGTAGATGACCGCGGCAAAACCGCACTCGGTGAGTTCCGCCAGGGTGATTTGGGGAAAGAGGGTGGGCACGGCGACGAGGGGTTTGCCGACGCGCCGGCCCAGGGCGATTCGACGCAGGGGGCCGAAGTCGCGGGCGTGGATGAGGATGGCGTCGGCGCCGGCCTCGACATAGGCGTTGGCGCGGGCGAGGGCGTCGTCGGCACCCAGGCCGGCGATGAGCGACTCAACGCGACCGATCAGGAGCAGGCCAGCCGGCGCCGCGACGCGGCGGGCGGCGGCGAGCTTCTCACACATCTCGGCCACCGGCAGGAGTTCGCGGGGGGCGCTGCCGTACAGACTACACCGCTTGGGAAAGACGTTGTCTTCCATGCAGACGCCGGCCACGCCGGCCCGGCGGTATTCCTCCATCGCCCGCGTTACGTTCAACGGGTCGCCGAAGCCGTTGTCCGCGTCCACGATGACGGGAATTTTCACGACGGCCGCCGCCCGCCGGGCGGCCTCCACGCTTTCGGTCATCGTGACCAGATTGGCGTCAGGCAGGGCAAACTGGGCGGCGCTGACGGCGAAGCCGCCCAGCCACACCGCCGGAAAGCCCGCCTGCTCCACCAGGCACGCGCTCAACGCATCGTGAGCGCCGCCGACCTTTAATAACCGCCCTGACGCCAACATGGCCGCCAGATTCATTTGAGACATCAACTGTTCCTCCACACCCTCCAGCCCAGGTCCTTCGATTCCCGCCCAAGTTCCGGCGACAGTCCCCCCTTTACGTCCGTAGCAACCGGTGGCTGGTCCTCCAGCGCTTACCGCCCCCAGGCACGTAAGCTTTGAACCAACGGCCATTATACCATAACGCCGGTTTCTCCCGCAATATTTCCCCATCTGACCCGTGCCAGGGGCCTTTTTCAGGCTGGTCCCCGCCAGGGGGGGCCTGCGGGGTGAACCGCCGCTCCAGGGAATCACACGCGGGTGCTTGGCCCCTCGACCGCAGCGCGCCGCCGCCCAAATTGTTGTTCTTAAGGCACTTAGGTCCAGGTGGATGCTCCGGCCTTGAAAACTACCCGCAGCCGGCGACGCAGGGGCGTATGAGCGCAAAAAAAGCGCCGCCCGCAGGGGAGGGGCGGCGCCCGCTTTGGTCAATTCTCACCGTTTTCTCATCTAGGCGGCTTGCCCGGCCGCAACCGCACGCGCCAGCCGGTCAGAACTGGAACTGCAACTGCGTCCGCACCAGAAACAGACTTTGGTTTTGGACGCCATCGTAGTTCGCGCCGCTCGACTTGATCGGCAGCCGGTCGATGTACGTCACGTCCATGCTCAACTTCAGGTCCTGCGTCTTGTTCAGGTACCAGTTCCAGCCGCCGGCGTACTCGTACGAGTCGTTGCTGTTGTCCACGCACACCCCGCCGACCCGCGCCGCCAACTCAAACGTGCTGGGTACAACAAAGTAGCCCGCCTGCGCGTACCAGCCGTAGTTGTCCAACGCCTTGCCGTCCATCAGCCCGTCGTTGCGGTTGGTGCTGGTCCCGGTGAAGTCGCGCGCTCCGGCGAGGAACTCATTGGCGGTAACGTGCTGGTAGAACCCTTCGCAAAGCACGGAGAGGCCCTGGTGCTTGAACGTGGCGTCGGCGCCGAGCATGGTGGCTTCGCCGCCGAGCTTGTACACATCGGTCCGGCCATCCAGACCGCGGCCCAGGAACGGATAGCTGTCGCTCTTGCCCCCGGCGAAACTCCTCTCGTTCCGGTCGTTGGCGTACGCCAAGCTGCCGCCCAGTTGCATGACGGGGTTCTCGTGGAACTCCAGGTCCGACTCGTTGTCGAAGTCCTTCGTCGTCGCCCCCAGCAGCGGCGCCGCCACACGCGCCGCCACCCCAGGACTGTTGTCATTCTGCGAAAAAGGCGCATTGTTCATGTTCCGGAAATCGTTGAACACCGTCGCTTGGTAGGCCGGCTTCACGTCCCCCAGGTCCAACGTCCCGAACAACGCCACTCCCGTCACCCGGTCCACGTTGAACACCTGCGTCGCCAGCGCCCGGTCCACGAACGTCTGCCGCCGGATGCTCGTCGTCTTCTGCGCGCCAAATACCATCTCCTCGAAACGGCCCACCTGCACCCCCAACTCCGGCATGAAACTGTACGACAGAATGTACTCGTACAGGTAATCGCCCGTGGTGCTGTCGTCGTCTCCCTCCAGCACGATCTTGTACTTCAGGTCCTTGAGCACGCGGCCCTGCAGGTACACCCGCGCCCGTTCCAGCTCAAAGGCCTGGGCGTCCGCGTGCACGCCCTGGTGGTCCGGCGCCGGCTCGCCCGTCTTGAGCAGCTTGTCGTTGCCGTCGTCCGCAATCTGCATCGTGTGCCGGAACTGCAACAGGGTGTCAAACTGCAACAGGAACTGGTCGTCCGTGCTCTTGATGAAGAACCGCTGGTCGTACCCGGCCGTGACGGAGGTGTCGGCCGCCGGGCCGTAGCTCTGCTGCGCCAGGTCGCGGACCATCTGGCGGACCAACTCGGCGCTCCTCTGGCTGACCGCCTGGTCGTTCCGCTGGGCCTCCAGTTGAGCGATCCGCTGCTGCAGCGCCGCGACCTGCGCCTGGAGATCCTCAGCCGCCGCCCGCGCGGGCGGCAGGGCCAACCCCCAGACCGCCAAACCTGCCATCATCCAACTCTTCTTCATACGCTGTTTTCTCCTGTTTTTGACTGCCAGCCGGTTGTCGGGCCGTCTCGACTCGAGACGCCGCCGTCTTCCCTTTTCTCCCCTAAAGAAAAGGCGCCGCCGCTCCGGCGGCGCCTCGTCTCATCCTGCGTCCGCGCCAATACGGCGCCCCGTGGGGGACTGCCGCGACGGGTTCCCGCACCTGGTCAGAACTGGAACTGCAACTGCGTCCGCACCAGGAACAGGCCCTGGTTTTGGACGCCATCGTAGTTCGCGCTGCTCGACACGATGGGCAGCCGATCAATGTACGTCAAATCCATGCTGAGCTTGAGGTCCTGGCTCTTGTTGAGATACCAGTTCCAGCCGCCGGTGTACTCGTAGGAGTCCGTCGCGTTGTCCACGCACACGCCACCCACGCGGGCCGCCAGTTCCAACGTGCTGGGCACGACGAAGTAGCCCGCTTGCGCGTACCAGCCGTAGTTGTCCAGCGAGTCGCCCTGCAGGACGCCCAGGCTCCGGTTGGTGCCGAAGCCGGTGAAGTCGTCCGCGCCCGTCAGGCAATCGTCGGGGTTGAGGTGCTGGTAGAAACCTTCCAGGATCACCGACAGGCCCAGGTACTTGCAGGCCACGTCGGCGCCCAGCATGGTCGCCTCGCCGCCCAGCCGATAGACGTCGGCCTGGCCGTCCACGCCGCTCTTGCCCAGGAACGGGTAGGCGCTGCTCTCGCCGCCCGCGAAGTGGTTCTCGTTCCGGTCGTTCGCGTAGGCGAAGCTGCCGCCCAACTGCCAGACCGGGTTCTCGTGGAATTCGAGGTCGGACTCATTTTCGAAGTCCGCGCTCGTCGCCCCCAGCAGGGGGGTCACCAACCGCGCCGCCACCGAGGGACTGTTGTCGTTCTGGGCGAACGGCGCGTCGTTGTCGCCCCGGAACTTGTTGAACATCATCGCCCGGTACTCCGGCTTCACGTCACCCAGGTTCAACGTCCCGAACAACTCCACGCCGGTCGCGCGGTCCAGATTGAACACCTCGTTCGCCAGCGAGCCGTCCACCAGCATCTGGCGCGCGTTGCTCACCATCTCCCCCTTGCCGAAGGGAGCCTTGTACTTACCCAGCCGCACTCCCAGCTCCGGCATAAACGAGTAGTTCAACTCGTATTCGTAGAGGTACTCGCCCTTCCGGCTGTCGTCGTCGCCTTCCAACACGATGCGGTAGTTCAGGTCCTTGAGCACGTGGCCCAGCAACGCCACCCGCGCCCGCTCCAGCTCAAACGCGCTGGCGCTGGTGCCCAGGTCCCGCGCCCGGTCCACTGGGTTCCAATCGTCGTCATACTGCCACGCCGTCCCGTACTTGGTCACCCGCCGGTCGCCGTCGTTGGCGTAGGCGTAGGTGTGCCGGAACTGCAACAGGGTGTCGAGCTCCAGCTTGAACTGATCATCCGTGCTCTTGATGAAGAACCGTTTGTCATACCCGGCCGTGACGGAGGTGTCGGCCGCCGGGCCGTGACTCTGCTGCGCCAGGTCGCGGACCATCTGGCCGACCAACTCGGCGTTCCGCTGGCTGACCGCCTGCTCGCTCTGCTGGGCCTCCAGTTGAGCAATCCGCTGCTGCAGCGCTGCGACCTGAGCCTGCAAGTCGGCGTCGCCCGCCCTGGCCGTAGCCCAGCCCGGCAGCAGGACGGCCAACGCAATTCCTATCCATTGTTTCATGAGTCACTCCTTTCCTTGAGCCCAAGAGGTTATGCCGCCACTGTTCCACCGCGGAACAGTTGTTGTCCCAACACTAGTACGGTCCCGCTTTTCGAGTTTCCCTCGTGTATCGTCCGCGCGAAAGTGCCGGCTTGAAAAACCGGCCGCTTTCAGCACTGGCAGGGCCGCCTGACCCCCTCGGCAATGGTGACCGCCGGCCCCCTCAGCACGGCCGACTGATCACACTCGACCTTCACGGCGCTTCCCTGCCCGGCGGCCGAGGATCGTCCCAAAGGACGATTGATTCGGCCCGCCGACCATGCTACGTTCTCCTTAAGGCGAAATATGTACCCGACCGCGGCCTGTTGGCAAGCTAAAAAACTATTTAGACCTCCTTAATACAATCTGGGCCTACCTGATTTGTCGTGGAGCTCATCGCCCATCACGACAGTCCCTCGGAAGAGCGTCCGGTTGGAAACGTAAGCCAATTTTCGACAGTAGCTTACAAACAATAGAGACCTTACATGCTACGCTGGGTCATCTTTGACTTCGATGGAGTGATTACCAACAGCGAGCCGGTCCATTTCGACGCCCTGCAGCAGGTGCTCAAGGGGTTGGACATCAGGCTGGACTGGACGACGTATTGCCGGAAGTACCTGGCCTATGATGACCGGGACCTGTTCCGCCAGGTTCTGCGGGATGCCGGCCGCGAACCCGACCCGACCCTGATGGCGGAGCTGATGGCCCGCAAAAACGTCCGGTTCATTCGTGCCCTCGACCAGGACTGTTCGGTCCTCCCCGGGGTGCGGGAACTCCTGGGGGACCTCCGCGCCAACGGCATTCCCGCCGCCCTGTGCTCCGGCGCCCGCCGCAACGAGGTCGAGTTCTTCTTGCGAAAAGCCGACCTGCTCAGCCACTTCCCGGTACGGGTAACCGCCGATGAGGTTGCCTCGGGCAAGCCCGACCCTCAGGGTTACCGCCAGACGCTCGCCGCGCTGAACGCCAACCGTCTCGGCGCGCCGGCCGTTAGGCCGCAGGAGTGTGTCGCCATCGAGGACAGTCCCGGGGGCATTCGAGCGGCCAAGGCCGCGGGCCTCCACTGTCTGGCCGTGACCAACGATTACCCCGCCGCCCCCCTCGACCAGGCCGACCTCGTGGTCGAGAACCTGACCCAAGTGAACGCCGCCCTGCTGGGCCGACTGGCTGCCTCCGGTTGAACGGAGGCGCCGCCACGCGGAACCTCGCTCGGACAGGTTCTTTTGGCCGGGGGCGAACCGCTGCTCCGACGCGCCAACCACGCCCCTACTCGCCACCGGCCGGGGCGCCCTTGTGCGTGATGCCGTATTGCCGCCATAGGGCCAGTTGCTGGCGGAAGTCGCGCAGCGTCGCCTGCAGGTTCTGCAAGGCGTCCACGAGGGTCTCATAGAGCCGGGGATCGTTCACCAGGCGGCCCACCGTGCCCTGCCCCTCGCTCATCTTGCCCAGCAATTCCTCCAGCCGGTCCATCGCCTTG
>Ga0315295_10004425_pt1 | contig 11999 bp, 9 predicted proteins | sample YL17G14_0_MG_FD_204453 | JGI IMG/M metagenome (GOLD analysis project Ga0315295, IMG submission 204453) | Sediment microbial communities from Yellowstone Lake, YNP, Wyoming, USA - YL17G14_0 | ecosystem: Environmental > Aquatic > Freshwater > Lake > Sediment | place: USA: Wyoming | collected... | reverse complement strand
ATATTAGGCAAGATCGAACACTACATTATCTCATTGGAAATATTGAGGTATGTGAAAATCAAAACCATCGTACATTACTTGAACAAAAACAAGAGTATGATGATTTCAATGATATGATTAGTGAACAAGGTAGCGATGTTTTAGATAGGCAAGCAATATACATTAAAAATGTCACGAATGGACAACTACTTGTAATAGACAGCGTTACAAGTTTCGAGGAAGATCCTAAAGAAGGCTATTATGGTTATTATATCGAATTCCTTTGTGGAGAGAGATATTATATTAATATTGGCACACTTGACTATCACGGAGACGATTCACTGCCAATGTATCAGGATTACCAAATAAACACTGGAAAGATGGATGCATTGGCAAATGAAATACTGTCTTACTGTAACAATTAATTACGGTGTAATCATATCATTTGTCACACTTCTTTAGAAATGCCAAAATCACAAATATAATAACTATATAGCTCATGACTTTAGCCCATGATGGGCTTGATCCTACTATCTGAAGTACCCATTCAATTGCATTTCCCAACATTTCAGCAGCTACTAGTATCAAAGCAACAATCAACGCTATAGACAACGCTCTTTGATTTTCTGGTTTATCCAGCAATTTCTTCTTTTTCATGTTTCAAATTTAGAGCCATAACTTAAATGTCTTAGTTCTAAGTATCATTATGGCCAAACAAGGACCTATCGAGATGGTAATTGAGATATATGGTACTTTCACAGCTGTTAGAATCGGAATCCTTGCAGGCCTTCATGTATTAGGATTAGTCCCATTAGAAAGTTTTGCACAAGAAGCAATATTGGCCACGATACCATTCTATATTAGCATCCTTTTAATTTTCCCAAGTATAATTGGGGGGTTTCTGGCAGTGATACTGATGTTGTTTTTGGGAAAACGATAGTAGTTTTGATAGTGTCTTGCGTACCGACTGAGTCGACTCATGAGTCGATTGAATCGACTGAGTCGTTTGAGTCGAATAAATCTTGTCTTTACTTAAACGCGTTACCGGAAGCACACGAAAGCATGTATTTATAAAATTTATCCCATGATAATTATCAGAGTGATCATATGCCATGTAAATTAGGACTATACAATACTGATCAAGAAGGTAATATAATCGAGGGAGGAATAACAGGCCAATACGAAGGAAACGGTATTGCTAGAACGCTAAAAAGAATATACCTGAAAATGGAAGAAGATGGGTTCAATAGTGACAACCCTGAAATACCAAAACCGCGTATTGTATTTACATATAGTGACGAAAAATTCAAAACATTTACCGGGGAAGCTGAAGATGTATTTCTGCCCATCGAATTAATAATGGAAAAGGATTCGGATTTTCGAGATATAAGCTGCTTTGGGTTTGGACCTAAAGGATATATGGCAGGCAATGAAAGCTGTGAAGATTGTCCTTATCTTTTAAGGCCAACCAGATCCGATTAGACAAAACATAAGGTGCGACGGCCTTTCAGGCTGCGGATCACCGCCTTGTTCACTTGCTGTTTGGGCATCATGTAATTAGTGCAATGCGTGTCCACCGCATCATAAAAAAAGGTAATGCTCCACCCTCGCATCACCCTGAGCCAACGGGGCAATTTCCTGCAGTGTGTTCGTGGAGAAGGCGCCCGGCATCAGTGTATCTCGAGCTCTGTCAGTGAGGATGGCCTCAATTTCGCCGGTCGAATACCTCCAAAAGTGCACCAGCACCGGCGAGAGCCTGGACTGGATCCTGGCCTCAAGGCTCAAGAAGGCCGAATCGGTGTTTGAAATACAGAAAAGCCCTGCCTTGGGCAGTTGAAGGAGTCTGTAGATGATTGAGCCCTGTTCCTTAGGCATCGGACGGTCGAACTCATCCAGGATAATCAATGTCGTCGTGTTCCAAAGCACCTGGCTCAGTCTTGACAGCTTCACGTTGGTATCTTGAGCGTCAGCGCCGAGTACTTTTAGCTGTTCACACAAGGCTTGAACCACAGAGTACAGAGTCGGCCGTTCCCAGCAGTTCACATAGAGAAAGACTCGATGTGCTGACTGACAGAATTCGCCGGCTACCTTGCGAGCCAAAACTGTCTTGCCGCTGCCGGCCGGGCCGTATAACCAGGCCGAGAAAGGGGCAGCGCCTTTTTCCATGGGCCTCAGGCATTCACGCAGTCTGTCCATCTGTTTGCCTCTGCCTGTAATCTTGTGTGGGATGGTCTCCGGCATAAGAAGGTCAGCCCTGCTGATGATTCTCGAATCGGAATTGAACTCCATAAGATCCCTGGCTGCGGTGTGCCTTTCACCACTCCCGAATAGTAATAGACAGTAAACTTTATATGCTTTTGGGTGTCCGCCCGGCACTGCACGCGCGATAGGCTTATAAATGGGAACGCCAAATCCACAGGCATGGGAAAGGAGTATCCCTTGGGTATGCTACTGGAAGGGTGGATAGACTTCTTGCACGACTGCGGCCATAGCGTGGAGCTTCTCAGAGAGACCCCGAACGTAGTTGTCTCACACGGCAAAAAGGACAACAGCTTCAGATGGCTTCTGTTTGTGGCCGCAGGACGGGTAGAGGTTCTAAGGCCCGCCGAGCGGAAGAACCTTGTCAATGAGATTCAGAATGCACAAAAGGCAAAACAGAAACCGTATGTCGTCGTGCGTTTTGAATTGCCGGCGGCGAAGATAATCGTGAAGCCTGCGGATAAGGTTCTTCAGACAGGCCGCATAGGTTCCGCTCGCGGCGGCATAGCCTGGTTGGGATGACAGGGTCTGCTTGGAGCATATGGCCATTGAAGAGAGGATCGCGGATAAGAGTAAAAAGAAAGATTCCGGCAGCCCTGTCTACAACCATCAGTCCGGTGATGACAGCGATCCAACGATTCTGCTTTCTGAGAGGCTCGAGAATCTTAGGCAGGCTGTAGAGGAGATAGACGATGCCCTCGCCGAAAGAAAGGTCCTGAGCGAACGATTCTTAGAACAGATCGAAGATGAGAAGCAGGAAGTAAAACACCACCTGAGGTTCCTGAACGAGCCCTGGAAGACCGGGTTCTTTCCGGAAATCGAGTTCTTGAGACTGAGTTTCCACAAGAGCATTACCAGCAGGGCCAAGGACAGCAGGGCCGAGGAGTTGAAATACTGGCAGGATACCGTCAGGCTCATTATGGACCGGAGGAAACTCGTGGATGAATACAAGGAGCTTCTGGCAGCCAAAAAGAGGTTGATGCAGTAATGAAGATCGAAGACGTCTTCTACAAGCTCAGGCCGATATGGGGCAAACAGTTAGACCTGTTGTGGCAGGAATACTTGGTTGCGGATGCCCCCTTGCGAAGGGTAATTGAGAAGATCCTCCGTGTCCAACTCGCCCGCAGGCTGGGTGAGACCTTCGAATCCGAGAATCTGCTGTTAAAACCGCCACCTGAAGACCTGGCAAAAGGGCAGTACCCTATAGGAACCATCCACTACGGTAGCAACAGCTACTATGAATTCGGCCTGAAGGAGGATGAATTCATCCAGCACATAGGCATCTTCGGGCGATCCGGTTGCGGCAAAACCAATCTGGCCTATCTCATACTCCAGAAACTCGTCAAGGCCGACAAGCCCTTTTTGGTCTTCGATTGGAAGAGGAATTACCGGGACCTGCTCACTCGCCCAGAGTTTTCAGATATGCTTATCTTCACAGTGGGCCGCGATATATCGCCTTTTAGGTTCAATCCCCTGGTGCCGCCGCCTGGGACACCAGCGAAGGTGTGGCTGAAGAAATTGATCGAGATTATGTGCCACGCGTATTTCCTGGGCGAGGGCGTATCGATACTCCTGTTGCGGGCGATTGATTCACTTTATGGGAATTGTGGCCTCTACGAGAGTAAGCCCAAAGGCTACCCCACGATTGCCGACGTCCGAAAGTGGCTTAGCGATTACAAGGCCAAAGGCAGGGAAGGGGGCTGGATGGAATCGGCTGTGCGCGCCGTGGAGACCCTATGTTTCGGAGAGGTGGGCAATGTTCTAAACGAAGGCGCCTTCTTTGACATCCCTAAGATTCTGGACAAGCGCGTAGTGCTTGAGCTTGATGCCCTGGTCAACGCCGATAAGACGTTTCTTATTGAGGCCCTGCTCTTGTGGATACATCATTATCGAATGGGACAGGAGCAGCGCGAGAGATTTAAGCACGCGATAGTCATTGAAGAAGCACACCACATCCTCCTGCGGAAGAAGCAGGAAGCAACAGGCGAAGAAACTGTCACAGATGTTCTTTTGCGAGAGATTCGAGAACTGGGCGAATCGATTATCTGCCTTGATCAGCATCCAAGTCTGATCTCCAAACCAGCCCTGGGAAATACCTACACCACCTTTGCCATGAACTTAAAGCACAGGGGCGATATTGCCATGATTCAGGATTCCCTGCTGCTGGACTCGGAGCAGGCAAGTTATTTGGGGCGTCTGGAGGTCGGTTGGGCCATTGTCAGACTCCAGGGACGTTGGTTCTGGCCGTTCCTGGTGAAATTACCTGTTGTAAGTCTGGATAAGGGCGCGGTGACGGACGCAAGACTGAAAATACTCCAAAGACAGAACCAAGAAGCCTTCTCCTGCCTCTTGAGCAGATACGGAGGTTTCTCTTCAGTTATTTTGGCCCAAGAAGGATTCTCCAGACCCGGGAAGGCCCAAGAAGAAGGTATTCTTCAGTCTCTCTCTGAAGCTAAAAGAGAAGGATTAGAAGATAAGAAGGAAAGGTGCGCAATTAAGCTGACAACGCAGGAAAGAGATTTTTTGATGGATGTATGGCAATATACAACATCATCAGTTACAGAACGATACTGCCGTCTTTCTTTTTCATCTTGTCTTGGTAATAGATTGCAGATTTCACTTTTTCGTTCTTTTCTTATTTCTTCTTCTGTTGTTATTCTTCCAAGAGGAAGGATAAAGATATTAACATTGACAGAGAAAGGGAAAAGAGTATTAGGAATAAACCCAGGTGAATCAAATCGTCATGGTGGGCCGGAGCACAGGTATTGGGTCAGTACAATCGCAGAACACCTCAAGACTCAAGGCTTCAAAGTCACCGAGGAAGCCCCTATAGGAGACGGCAAGACAATTGATATCATTGCCTCACGAGAGGGAAGAAGGATCGCCTTTGAGGTCGAGACCGGCAAATCCGACGTTGCTGGCAACGTCAGGAAATGCCGTCAAGCCGGAGTGAATAGAATCGTTGTTGTGACCACGTCTACTCAAGCAGACAAGAGAACTCGAACTGCTTTGGCAGACACTCCGCAGGTGGAAGTTGTCAATACCATGAAGGTACTTCAACAAGATTGGAGGTTGTGAGTAATAGCTAAATCAGTCCCACCGTTGTCGCCGGCTGCCTTCAACTTTCTGAAAAAACTCCCCCAAAGCATCTTCCGGGCAGATATTCAAGTATATTGCCGTTGTTTCGAGGCGGTCGTGCCCCAGGAGCTTACGCAATGAAGCGATGCTCAGGCTCCTTTTCACACAGTTTACGGCGAATGTGTGCCGCATGGTATGAGGCGTCACAGGTTTCGTAATCGCAGCTCTGTCGGCCACCTTTTTGACAAGCCGTTGGCTGCTCCGGACGGATACGCCGATCCTGTTATTCGTGGTGAAGTATAGCTCGAACATCTTCTTAACTCGCTGAGTCAATGGGACAACCCGGCGTTTTCTGCGGGAACCGTACCTGCCCGCCTTGCCCCAGACCACGATCTGGTTTTCCTGCCACTGAATCTGCTCTCGTTCCAGATTGCAGAATTCGCTGATACGCAGCCCTGTATCGAGTAGGGTCCAGACAACCAGCTTCTCGCGGAAGCTCCAGCATGCGTTGATCAACCGGTCGCATTCCTCACTGTTCAAAGGCTCACGCACGAAGTTATATGCCATGATTTATATTTCTCGCGATCTCTTATAAAGGCGACGGTTTTGACGCACTCTACGGCCTCCAACTGAGCGTGAATAGCACCATTCCACCTTCACTTTTGTCGCAAATAGGGGTGGAAAGCGACAAGTAATCCGGACGAAGGTTATTGGGGGGTTAGCCTGAAGGCGTGGTTCAGAAGGTTGACATGCTAATAAAGGTTGATGCCTTCTTCGCGTTGAATAATAGTTGAGTTGACAAAACGTCGGTAACTGTCAATATCTGCCGACGCCTTGTCAATATCGCCACACGGGCTCGCCTATGGACTTCCCCTTTGCTATGTTCATGCCCGGTCTGGCTACAAGGTAGACCGAAGCGATGCAAGGAAAGAGTTCGCCTCGTCCGCTAGCCTTGCCGCTCGGGCTTTCACCCAGCCCTCGTAGCCGTCATGACCGACACGGACGAAGTCCGGCTCGATGAACTGCTCCCTCAGTTTCTCCGCCGAGATGCCGTAGCGAGTAACGTAGTTCATGGGGTTCTTGGCGTTAATACGGATGTTGATGCTTGGTCCGATCACTGCGATGTCTGCCAGCGCATCAACCATGCCGTTATCGACCTTCCCCTCCAGGTACTTCCGAGGGAAGATATGGTGCCACTGAGGCCGGAAGTCAACCAGTGCCTCTAGCCCCTCGAAGCCAATCCGGTGCCCGTGTTTGTCCCAGTCTTGGGCCTTGTTCCGGTAGACGAGGAGGTACAAAATAAATCGGCCGAACCGGCTGTCGCCGTAGTCGCGCAGGAAGTCGTCGCCCTCCAGCGGCTCTTCGTGGCGAAATCGCCGCAGCATCTTTTGGACCGCTTCTTTGGACGAGGCGCTCTCGTGGATATCGCGGAGGTCTTCCTCCAATGAGGTTGACGCCGATCCGCTGTATCGCCCGAACCGGGAAGCTTGGAGGAACCAGTAGAGCGATACCGGGAAGTCATCCGAATCATCGAACTTGTCAATCAAACTGGTCATGGTGACGAGGGCGGCTTCCGTCGGCATCGGGTCGTTGCTGAGGATTCCGTACTCCCGGAAGCGCGCGATCAGCCGCTTCCACGCCTCCTGTGTCCGCTTCCAACAAGGCTGTATGGCGGCCTGTTCCCAAAAGCTGTCGTCGATCAGCTTGAACCTGACTTTCTTGCGGCCAATCCCTGTCATACAGCGGAAGAGTAGGTTAGGGTTGAGGTTAAAGCCGGCCTCGCCAAGCGTCTGGAGGTACGGCAGGAAGGTATCTCGAACCCAGCCGGGGCTGCGGGCTGCGACGACACCGAGGTAGATATCCGCCTCAGTGACCCGCGTGCCGCGACTGTTCAGCCGAGAGAAGATCTCGACCACATCCTCAAGCTCGTGATCGACCGTGATGGCGACGATGTCCTTGTCCCGCATCTTCCGGACACGGTCAAGCCTGGTATAGACCTCCATCGCGTCCATGCCATCACATAACCCTTGGGCCTTGATCTCGCGAGCGAGTTCCTGCAGGGCCTTCTGGTCTTTCTCCTTGCTGGTGTCGAGGACGAGCAGCCGACAAAGCGGAACGTAGCGGTCACCTCGAGTGCGACGGATGGCAGCATTTGCAACGACGAAGAAGGGAGGCTCCTTGGCATCCACGTCGAAGCGGATGTCATACCGCCGAAGGGTCTTCTCCCACTCTGTGGCTGTCGGCCACCAGTAGGGCTTCCGGCCGAAAAGGACACAGAAGGCGGTCGTTCGTTGCTGCCCATCTACGACCCATTCGGTCGGGCGTTGTGCATCCCGGACGATCCGCTCTTCGGTCTGCCCGGCGCTATTCCACATGAGGAGAGTACCGATCGGGTAGTCGCACCAGAGTGACTCGGCAAGGTCACGGACTTGCACCGGCTTCCAGACGAAGCCTCGCTGGAACTCCGGGATGCTCCATTTGTGTCCAACAGCCTTATCCACGATCTCATGAATCTTGACGTTTCCGTATGCCATCGTTTGGTCTCCAACGCTTCATCGCTCACGCGAGCCGGAAGTCATCCTTGATTTTAATCAGCAGCTCGTTCACCGCATCTACGGCCTCTTGCGGCGGAGGCTCCTTGCCGTCGCCCACGCTCACTTCCGCGCGAAAGGCAATCGGCACGTTTAGCTTGGCCTTGACCTCAAGCAGTGTAGGCAAGGCATCGCTGAGGTCCTGGAACTCGCTGACCTCAAGATCAGCCGCTGCAATCCGCACCTTCGGCCTCTCGCCTTCGGCACGCCCGCCGCCCTTGCCAGCGGTGGACACCCTAAGCTTGACGGTCTGGGCCGCCGGGAACTCGCAGGGCCAGGCGCCCGAGTCGGGAAGTAACTCCAGGAACCGCGCCTGAAGTGCCGCATGGACGACATCGCGAACCGTCTTCCAAGGGAGCGTGTGGCCGGCCTTCTGCGATAGTGCTGTGGCGATGGACAGCGCCGTCGCCGCCCCGTTCTTCCATGCGTCCGGCAGATTCTCCGGCAGGATGTCCGGGGCGGGAATCGGCTCCGGCGGCAGGCGAAGAACCGCGGCATCGGTGAGCGTGCCGGCTGGGACAGGCTCTCCGAGCACGCTGGTCGGCCCCGAGGTCATCCAGACTATGTCGGCTTGCACCGCTTCTTCGACCGCCTTGTGTACGACCGCAGGGGCCGCCTTCGGGATATGCATCGGCTCCTGGTAGCCTTCGCGCTGCACCTGGACGACCTTCGTGCCATCGAAGTGGGCCACAACCGCACCGACGGTGACCTCGTTGCCTGCCCACAATCCTGGGAGCACCTTTGGCCCCATGAGCACCGGCGCAACCTCCCCGAGCTCGGCCGCCTGGGGCAGTATGAGTTCCAAGGCAGGGTCGGCCAGTGCGTTGTCATCCGGCCGAGACATCCACCAAGTACGGAAGGTATGATCGGGTCTCGTCAGCTTCAGCACGAAGGAACCGCGGTCACACCCATCCACGAGCGTGTCCAAGATGGCCTGCGCCTTCAGCATCTTGGGCAGATGAGGAAGCTGGGCAAAGGCCCCGGCCAAGTCTTTCACGCGGCGGGTGGTTTCCCCCTCATGCCACAGATTATATGGCCCACCAGGGAGCATCGCCTCGGCCGTGATGGCGGTGTCCTGAATACGCGAGCGCCGGTCAGCCTTGATCGTGACAAAGTGCGGGTCATCCGACACGGTGACCTTGAACGCTTGGTCGTCGTTGGTTTCGGAGACCGTCACAACGATGCAGTACGCCTGGCGAATCGAGTCCGGGACGCGGCCCTTGGCCTTGTCTATGTAGAGGGCGAGCGTCTGCATCCGGGCAACATCGATGTTGCCGTTCTGCTGCTGGCGATTCAAGTCGTCGCGCACCTGCTCCCAAGCCAGATAGTCCCGAACCCTCCCTGCGGCTACGTCCAAGCCCTCACGCGACGGGACAAGCAACAGCACAGCATTGCGGTACACACGCGGTTTCTCTGGCCCTGTCGTTTCGTCCAGGAACTGGCGCGCCTCGGCGCTGGGCTTGCCCGACTCTGACGCCGCCGCTGGTCCGAGCACGGCGTAGTGGAAGACGCCGTCGTCCTCGACATCGCGCGGGCGGGTCGGGAGCGTGTGAACCTTCACGCCGGCGGCCGAAGCTCCCATCGTCAAAGCCTTCGCCCGGCCGATCTCATCCAAGAGCCGGGCCTTCACTACGCCTTCGGTTATGCTCTTGCTGGCCACGGCGTGCATCTGGACGAGGTTCGGCCGGTTACCCATCCGCCACGTACCCGGCAGGGCTTTGTCGGCATCCCGCGTGAGCGTATCATCCAGCCAGAAGCTCGACCGCGCCCAACGCGAAAGGCCTTTCTCCAGTTCGATTTTGTCCGGCCGAGTCGCTGCCAAAAGCACCTCCAGATCGTGCGTCCGGGCGATCTGTCCAATGGGCTGCGAATGCAGGAACGTCGCAAAGACCGCCTGCTCGACCTCTCTGTACTTTAGCCCGACCGACTCGATCTGAATCTGCCGGGCGATGTCCGATTCCGTCGTGAGGATGGCCGTCCATGCCTGGGCCCGACCCTCATGCTCTTCTGTGTCAGCAACGGAGACAAGCTCGCGGGCCGCTTCGGAAAGGCCTTTGTCGTTCGGTTCGGGCAAAAACACGGCCGGTCCGATGAGCGGGCTTTTGTCCCACTTCTCTGCGTACCGAAGCGCCAGAGCAAAGGTCCGTAGGACGCCGCGGGTCCGCTGGAACCGCGAGAGCCCCGTCCACTTGCCGTAAAGCACCTCCGTCAAGTCCGGATGGAACGGGTAATCCCGCAAGAACCGCTCTTCCGCCTGCGAGCCTTGGCGGCGGATCTGCTCGTCGATGTCGGCTATACCCTTCAGCGCCGCAATGACATGCTGCCGGAAGCCCTCGCGGTTGGCAATGGACTCCGGCGTGAAAAACCGTCGGCGAAGCACCTCGGCCACGTCTTCCTTCACGACCGGCTCCACTACCTCTTCTCGCTCACGCTCGAAGATGGCGTACAGTCCGCTCAGAAGTTGCCGGCCGGTCGTATCGCTCTTGGCCGGGTCGGTCGCGAGCAGTGAGGCGACCACGCAGCACCGGTCCACCTTCGTGGCCGCCTGTGTGAGGTACTGGAAGAAATTGACGAGCCTGTCCTTCCACCGGGAGTCCTGGGCAACCTTCTCACGGGCGTACGTCAGCACTTCGTCAATCAACACCAGCATGCCCAGGCCAGCCTTGACCGGGATTTCCAGCAGTTGTGTCAACAGGTTCTCGGCCGGGGCGCTCTGGCGTTCCTCGGCCTTGTTGTCGGCGTGCAGGAGCTTCAGGCCGTCGTCGCCGGCGATCTGGTAAGCCAGGACGCTCCACGGCTGCTTGAGGACCCGCGTCTTGCGCTCGGGGCTACGGACCTCCGTACCCTTCTCCACGTCCAGCTTGTCAAAGCATAGGCCGGCCACCACCGCCTTGGTCGGCTTCTGGCCGATGGACTGGATGAACTCCTGGACCGCTGGCAAGTCGGGAAGGGTGTCGGGGTTGTGCATAAGGTGACGCAAGGTAATCAGCGTATGCGTCTTACCACCACCGTAAGTCAACTGGAGTTGCCGCACGGCCTTGTCGTTCTTGCCCGCCACGCGCAGCGCCACGTCCCGCACGAGGCTGCGCAAGTTGTGCGTTGGGAAGGTCAGGGCAAAGAACTCCTCCGGCTTCTCATAGACCGGCTGCTTGCCGCCCTGCGTCAAGACCTCATAGAGGTCCGCAGCGAACATGTGAAGCGGCAGTTCGCCCGACCGCAGGTCGTCGCGAAGCCGCACCACTTCATGCCAAGGTTTCCACGGTAGTTTTGCCATTTTTGTTGCTCCTGTAATTAGGTACTAACAGTCAGCCAGTACCTATTTATTGTGTATTGTACCTATATCCGACGCCACCGGGCCTGAGGGCCCCTCCCCAGGCACTCCAAGTGCCCTAACCGTCTTTCCTGACGCAAGATGCGCCGAATCAAGTCGATGCCGACGTTCGGGCACTGTTCCTGCAACTGGCTAACCGCGAAGTCCCCGTGGACGCGGCCGATCGCGTCGAGCACCATCTCTGTCTTGGCTCCGCGCGTCGCTGTCAACATCCCAACCCGGCCCTCAAACAGCCGGTACGCCGCAATCAGCGTCCCGAGCAAGTACTCCGTCCACGGCCCCAGTGGGTGCTTCCCATCATGCCAGCCCTGCGACGACCGATGCAGCGCCTCGTAGTAGCTCTCCTTGCTGTCCTCGACGATCTTTTCCAGGCTGACGAACCGTCCCACCTCAAACCCGGCCTGGTACAGGAGTAGCAGCGTAAGCAGCCGCGCCATCCGGCCGTTGCCGTCACGGAATGGGTGAATGCACAGGAAGTCCAGAACGTAAGCCGGGACCAGAAGCAGTTTGTCCACCTCGTCGGCCCCCCATCGTCGCACCAACTCGGCGTGTAGCCTCTCCATTGCTTGTGGGACCAGATGGGGAGCCACCGGCTCGAACCGCACGAACTCCGTCCCGTCGGCCCGCCGCTCAGTGATGCTGTTAGGAGCAGCCTTCCACTGCCCGCCTGGGGCGTTGGTGTACTTGAACAGGTCGCGGTGAAGCTGCCGGACCAGGTTTGGCGTCAGTTTCATCGCCCCGTGGTTCCCGTGAATTGAATT
>Ga0315295_10004423_pt1 | contig 12001 bp, 12 predicted proteins | sample YL17G14_0_MG_FD_204453 | JGI IMG/M metagenome (GOLD analysis project Ga0315295, IMG submission 204453) | Sediment microbial communities from Yellowstone Lake, YNP, Wyoming, USA - YL17G14_0 | ecosystem: Environmental > Aquatic > Freshwater > Lake > Sediment | place: USA: Wyoming | collected... | reverse complement strand
GCCCTGATCCGCGTGGTGGCCTTTGCTTCTTTATCCTCTGCTGAAGTTTCAATACCTCTGGTGGAACAAGTCCTTAAAGACCTGGTCAGCCCGATCAAGGGAAAATCGTCCTTATCTATAGATATCATCAAAAAGGCAGTGGCGGAATATTACAGCGTTAAAATTGATGATATGTCCGCCAAGATCCGCACCAAGGAGATCGCCAATGCCCGCCAGGTAGCCATGTACATATCTCGCGAGTTAACCCCCGCATCCTTGCCAAAAATAGGGGAGGAGTTCGGGGGACGCGACCACACTACCGTTATCCATGCTTGCGAAAAGATCCGGCAGGGCTTAAAGGAGGACCGAGGGCTGGACGAAGCCGTCAAAAACATCCTTAAGGGCCTTAAAAAATACACACCTTAATGTGAATAACCGGTTAGCTTCCTGTGGATTCCGGTGTATAATCCCTCAACCTTTTAACAACTTACTTTAAGCTGTTAATTCTTATTCCTGTTTTTCCTGTTCCTAAAGACAAATTTTAATTTTTTCCACATTTCCACACTTTCTATTATTACTATAATGTATTATAATACTAATAAATAAGGGGGGAACCGCAATGGAAATCACTTGTCAAAAAGACGATCTTCAAAATGGAGTATCGATCGTGGAAAGAATTGTATCCACTAGAAGCACACTGCCAATAATTGGAAATATACTTTTCGAAACCACCAAAAACAACCTCAAACTTTCAGCGAACAACCTGGAAATGGGAATCGAATTGTCTCTACCGGCAAAAGTGACCAAGGAAGGGAACGTCCTTATCCCCGCCAAGACCTTGGGGGGTATAGTATCAAAACTACCGGAGGGGGAGATCGGATTCAAGCTAAAGGAAAAAGGGATAATCAGCATAAGCTACAAGAAATCACATTTCAACATCCATGGACTGCCGGCGGATGAATTTCCGCAGCTACCGAAGGTAAAAGAGGTGAAATCCTTCAAGATCGAGGCCCAGGTATTGGCGGAGATGATAAAACAAACGGTATTTGCCACCTCCAACTCTGAAGAAAAATATGTTTTAAGCGGAGTATTAATAGAGACCGGAAAGGGATCCCATGAGGGATCCAATTTCAGATTGATAGCAACGGATGGGTATAGGCTGGCCAAACGCGGAGAGAAAATCAAAGGATTAGAGGTTGTGGCTAGTGCAATTGTGCCAGCCCGGGCCTTGGCCGAGCTGTTAAAGATACTGCAGGGTGGGGTAGAGGGGGAGATCAGCGTGGTAATTGGCTCAGAGCAGATCGCCTTTCGCCATAATGAGATATATTTGGTCTCGCGACTTATCCAGGGACAATTCCCGGATTATCGCCAGGTAGTGCCCAAGGAAATGGATTCGGAGATCGTAGTTGAGACCCAGGCCCTGCTCTCGGCCACGGAAAGGGCCGCGGTGATCGCCTCCCAAAGCGCCAATATTGTGAAATTGGAAGTGAAGGGCGGACAGCTGCAGATCTCGGCCCAGGCCCCGGATGTGGGATCGGTGGAAGAGGTGCTGGAGATAGAGGGCAAAGGCAAGGAAAAATCGCAGGCGGCATTTAATGTAAGATTAATCACCGACGCCCTGAGGGTGATAGAGAACGATAAGGTTATCATACAACTGGGAGAGAATTTAAGCCCCGGGATGATCAAGCCCAAAGAAGGGCCCGACTTCACCTATATCGTCATGCCTATCCGCACCAAGGAGGTCGTAGCTTGACCCAGCTGCTGGCGGACATCCTGAAAGGGGGCACCTTGGGCAGGGCGGTAAGGGAGGGCAGGGTGGTGGGGCTCTGGGAAAAAACGGTTTCAGCTGAGATCGCCCGCCACACCGAAGCCTTAAAGATCCACCGCAAGACCCTATATGTCAACGTTAAATCCCCGGTCTGGGCCCAGGAGCTAAACTTTTTAAAGGTCCAGATCATCGACAAGATAAATCAGTCCGCAGGATATCCGGCCATAAAAGATATCCGCTTCAAGGCAGGAGGGTAAAGATGGCGGCTAAGGGAACCGCTAAAGCAGCGGATCAATACGACGCCTCAAAGATAAAAATCCTGGGAGGCATCGAAGCGGTGCGCAAACGGCCGGCCATGTATATTGGCTCCACCAGTAAGACCGGGCTGCACCACCTGATCTATGAGGTGGTGGATAACAGCATTGATGAGGCCTTGGCCGGGCATTGCGACCTGATCGGGGTCACCATCCATAAAGATAATTCAGTCAGGGTTGAAGACAACGGCCGCGGCATTCCTTTTGATATCCACCCTGAGACCAAACGACCAGCGGCGGAAGTGGTTTTGACTACCCTGCATGCTGGAGGGAAATTCGGAGACACGGTTTACAAGGTTTCTGGCGGCTTGCACGGGGTGGGGGTCTCGGTGGTCAATGCGCTTTCGGAATGGATGGAAGCCCAGATCTTCCGGGGGGGCAAGGAATATTTGCAAAGATACGATCGCGGCAACCCCCAGCCCGAAAAGATCTCACCCACCAAGGACAAAGAAAAGACCGGGACCGTTATAACCTTCCGCCCGGATAAAGAGATATTCGAAGACATTGATTTTGATTATGATACCGTAAAGCATCGCCTGCAGGAGCTGGCTTTTCTCAACCGCGGCGTCAAGATCGTCTTGATCGACGAGCGCGGCAAGGAAAAAAAGGCCGAAACCCTGGAATATGAGGGCGGCGTGGCGCAGTTCATCGAATATTTGACCAAAGGCAAGGAGATGCTTTATAGGCCCCCGGTGGTTTTTTCCTCAGAGAAAGAAAACGTGTTCGTCGAGATCGGCATAATGCACTGCAAGGACTATTATGATGAGAACATATACTCCTATGTGAATTGTATCCGAACCAAAGAGGGCGGCACCCACCTGGTGGGCTTCAAGTCCGCGCTCACCCGCGCCCTGAACAATTATGGCCATAAGAACAACTTGATCAAAGAGATCGAGGTCTTACAAGGCGAGGATGTAAGGGAGGGGATGACCGCGGTCATCAACACCCGCGTGCCCAGCCCGCAATTTGAAGGTCAAACCAAGACTAAGCTGGGCAATAGCGAGGTCAAAGGCCTGGTAGATTCCATCGTGATCGACGGCTTTGCCAATTATCTGGACAAGAATCCCTCCCCCGCCCGGGCCATTATAGAAAAATCGCTTTTGGCCTACCGGGTAAGGGCGGCGGCCAGAAAAGCCCAGGACTTGGAGCGGAAAAAATCCGCCCTCGACACCGCCATGCTCCCGGGGAAGCTCGCGGACTGCACCGAGACCAACGCCGCCAAATGCGAGCTCTTCATAGTAGAGGGCGACAGCGCCGGCGGCTCGGCCAAGCAGGGCCGCGACCGCAAATTCCAGGCCATCCTCCCGCTGCGCGGCAAGATCTTGAACGTAGAGAAGGCCCGCCTGGACAAAATATTGACCAATAACGAGATCCGCACCATGATCACCGCCATCGGGCCCGGCGTAGTGACCGGATTAAAGGGCGGGGCCAACGGGAACGGAGGAGGGGACAAGGAATACGAGCTTACCACCGAACAATTACTAAAAGAGCTGCGCTACCATAAAGTGATCCTTATGACCGACGCAGATGTTGATGGCAGCCATATTCGCACCCTGCTTTTGACCTTCTTTTACCGCTATACCCGCGAACTTATAGAGAACGGCAACATCTACATCGCCCAGCCGCCGCTCTATCTGGTCCACAAAGGCAAACAGCAAAAATATGCTTACTCCGACAAAGAAATGGAAAAGGTGGTCAAGGAATTCGGCAGGGATGGGGCCAATGTTCAAAGATACAAAGGTCTGGGGGAAATGAACCCGGAGCAGCTGTGGGAGACCACCATGAACCCCATCAGCCGCACACTTTTGCAGGTTACGCTGGAAGATGCCGAGCTGGCGGACGAGATCTTCACCATTTTGATGGGCAGCGAGGTCGAGCCCCGGAGAAAATTCATTGAAGAGAACGCTAAATATGTTAAGAGGCTGGATGTCTAATGGCCAGAGTAAAAAAGTCCGACCTTGAAGCCGCCGAAGCCGCCAATTTGACCGCCAAGGTCCTGCCCACCACCATCGAAGCGGAGATGAAATCTTCCTACATCGATTACGCCATGAGCGTGATCGTGGGCCGGGCCCTGCCGGATGTGCGCGACGGATTAAAGCCGGTGCATCGCCGTATCCTTTTTGCCATGGACGAGCTGGGCCTGCAGCCCGGCCGGCCCTATAAAAAATCCGCCCGCATCGTGGGAGAAACTTTGGGAAAATACCATCCCCACGGGGACATCGCGGTTTACGATTCCATGGTCAGGATGGCGCAGGATTTCTCCCTCCGCTATTTGATAGTGGATGGCCAGGGCAACTTCGGCTCGGTGGACGGGGACTCTCCGGCCGCCATGCGTTATACCGAGGTCCGGCTCTCCAAGATCGCCATCGAGATATTGGCGGATATAGAAAAAGATACCGTGGCCTTTGGTCCCAACTTTGATGAATCACTGCAGGAGCCGCTGGTTTTACCCTCCAGGTTCCCCAATCTTCTGGCCAACGGATCATCCGGCATCGCGGTGGGCATGGCCACCAACATCCCCCCGCATAATCTCTCGGAGCTTTGTGATGGGATCTGCGCGGTGATAGACGATCCGGACCTCGCCGGGGAAGACCTGCTCAAGCTCATCAAGGGTCCGGACTTCCCCACCGGTGGATTGATCTGCGGCAAACAGGGGATAAAGGACGCCTATCTGACCGGCCGCGGGTTGTTGACAGTGCGGGCGCGGGTGGAAACCGAGGAGGTGCGCGGGGACAAACAGGCCATCATCGTAAAAGAGCTGCCTTACCAGGTGAACAAGGCCGAGCTGATCGAGCAGATCGCCGACCTGGTCAAGGAAAAAAAGATACTGGGCATCTCTGATCTTCGGGACGAGTCCGACCGCGAGGGCATGCGTGTCTACATCGAGCTCAAGCGCGACGTCAATCCCGACGTGGTCTTGAACCAGCTCTACAAGCGCACCAACATGCAGAACACCTTTGGCATCAATATGGTGGCGCTGGTGGACGGGGTGCCCCGGATTTTGACCTTAAAAGAGGTCGTGGCGCAGTATATCAAGCACCGCGAAGAGGTCGTCACCCGCCGCACCAAGTTCGAGCTTAAAAAAGCCGAAGACCAGGCCCACATCCTGGAGGGCCTGCGCATCTGCGTGGACAACATCGACGCCATCATCAAGCTGATTAAATCCAGCAAGACGATAGACGAGGCCCGCCAGGGGTTAATAAAAAAATTCGAGCTCTCGCAGGTCCAGGCCCAGGCCATTCTCGACATGCGACTCCAAAAGCTGACCCAATTAGAGCGCGAAAAGATCGAAGAAGAGTACAAGGCGCTTAAAAAACTGATCGCCGAGCTTAAAAAGATCCTTTCCGCGCGCAAGGAGATACTGGCTATAATCTCCCGGGAGCTTAAAGAGCTTAAGGATAAATACGGCGACGACCGCAAGACCTCAATCGCCGCGGCGGCGGAGGAGATCTCGATAGAAGAGCTTATCCCCGAAATGGAAGTAGCCATACTTATCACCCGCGACGGATATGTAAAGCGTATGCCGGTGGCGGCCTTTAAAGCCCAGCTGCGCGGAGGACGCGGGGTGGCGGGCATGGCCACCCGCGAGGAAGACCAAATCGACAAGATCTTCGTCTCCTCCACCCACAGCTATATATTGTTCTTTACCAACAAGGGGAAAGTATATAAGGTGAAAGGATTTGAACTGCCCGAGGCCAGCCGTGCCGGCAAGGGGCAGAGCATGGCCAACTTCCTGCAGGTGGGGGAGGGAGAGACGGTCACCGCCGCGGTGCTGGTGGATTCCTTTGAAAAGAAGACCTTCCTGATGATGGCCACCAAGAATGGATTGACCAAGAAGGTCCCGCTGGAAGACTTTCAGAACATCCGCCGCTCCGGCATAATCGCCATCAAACTTAAAGAGGGGGACGAGCTGGGGTGGGTGAGGGAGACCGATGGGAAACAGGAAGTAATTTTGGGGACCCAGCAGGGGCTGATGATCCGCTTTAAAGAAAAGGATATCCGGCCCATGGGGCGAGTGGCGGCCGGGGTGAGGGGCATACGGCTGGGCAAGAAAGACAAAGTAATTACCATGGATATCATCACGCCTAAGGGGGATATCCTGACCATTTCCGAAGGCGGGTTCGGCAAGCGCATGAAAGCCGATGAGTTCGGCACTCAAAACCGTGGGGGAAAAGGGCACATCGCCATTAAACTGCGCGACAAGGATAAAGTTGCCCAGATGAAGATCATCGAGAAGAACGACGAGCTGCTCTTTGTCACCGCCAAGGGCACCATGAGCCGCCAGGAGGCCAAAGGCATCTCTGCCCAGGGCCGCTATGCCAAAGGGGTACGCATCCAGCGGGTGGATGAGGGGGACGGCATCGTGGACCTGGCGCGAGTGATCACCAGGGAAGCAGAAGAGGGATTGACAGAGCCGAAGTAAAGAGTAGAATGTCCTAAAAGGGGGTGGGCAATTGAAGACCAATGTAGGGACCTTAGATAGGGTCATCCGAGTGATAGCGGGGTTGGTGGTAATGTGGGCGGTGTTTTATGTTCCCATGTCAGTCGCCTGGACCTGGGCCTTGACCGTAGTGGGGCTGGTACTGATCGTTACGGGGCTGTGCGGGAGCTGTCTGCTTTACACGCTTTTCAATATAGAAACCGGCAAGAAATAAATGAGGCTTAAGAAAGCGGCCAAACCACTGGTGTGGATCGTGGGCGCCATAATGTTTTTTGTGGCGCTCTTTTTTATTTTACAGGCACTGAAACCCCCAGGGATTAAGATCTATTTCCTCCGCGGAGAAAAACTAGTGGCGGCGGAAAGAGCCCTGCCGGAAGGGGCCGACCCGCTCCTGGTGGCAGCCCGCGAGCTCGTCCGGGGTCCGAACGAGGCCGAAAAGGCGGAAGGACTGTTCTCAGAGATCCCCGCTAAGGCCCTTATCATCAAGATTGAGAAGCGAGACCAGATCGCCGTGGTCAGCTTTAATAAAGCGCTGAAAAAATATGGCGGCGGCAGCGCCAGAGTGCAAGGACTGATCGCCCAGATAGTTTATACCTTCACAGAGATGCCCGGGATCGAAAAGGTGCAGATCTTGATCGAGAATGAGCCTGAGGTGATACTGGGCGGGGAAGGTTTCTTGATAGACAAGCCGCTTTCTCGGGAAGACGTTAAACTCTAGTCAGCTCCGTTGCGCAGACCAGCGAATACTCTTTTAATTCCGGATAAAAACCACCCAAAGGCAGACCGGCCTGGTTACGGGAGACAAATTCTTTAAAAGTAGGAGCGCTGAAAGGCGAGCCGAACTTTCTCTTTAAATGATTAGCCCTTTGCAGACAGAGCTCCGCGACCTTTCTTAAGCCGGACTTTCCCATAAGCGAAAGATAGGCGCAGGCGGCCAGCGCGCAGAGTGCCTCATTGCTGCAGATGTTGGAGGTAGCGCGCTCCCGGCGGATATGCTGTTCACGGGTCTGCAGGGTCAAAGTATAACCGGGTTTCCCCTCCACATCGGAAGTTTTGCCGACCAGCCTTCCCGGGATTTGTCTGAGCAACGCTTTTTTTACGGCAAAAAGCCCCAACCCGGGACCGCCGAAATTCTGCGAATTACCCAGGGCCTGGCCCTCACCAGTTACCACATCGGCGCCGTATTCTCCCGGCGGCTTAAGGAGCCCCAGAGAGATCGGGTCCACACAGACAATGAACAGCCCCCCTTCCTTATGGACTTTATCTGCCAGTCCCGACACCTCTTCCAGACAGCCGAAAAAGTTGGGCTGGGAGAGGATAAGGCAGGCATAAGCGGAGGAGAAGGAAGGGGAGGCCGTTCGACCGGTTTTTTTATCATAAGGGACCTCGGTTATCTTAAGGTCGGCGCCAGCCGCATAGGTTTGCAGCACTTGGCGATATTCCGGGTAGACCGCGGAGGAGATCAAAACCTCGGACCGGCCGGTGACCCGGCAGGCCAAGAGGGCGGCTTCCGCCAGAGCGGTGGCCCCGTCATACATCGAAGCATTGGCCACGTCCATGCCGGTCAGGGCGCAGAGGAGCGACTGATACTCATAAATCACCTGTAAGGTCCCCTGGCTGGCTTCAGCCTGATAGGGAGTATAGGCAGTATAAAATTCACTGCGGCTCACTATATGCTTTACCGCAGAAGGGACGAAATGGTTATAGCAGCCCGCGCCGAAAAACTGGTTGGGGCGGGAATTCTTCTGGCTCTGTTCCGTAAGCTCGGCTAAAAGTTCGGGTTCGGAAAGGGGAGCGGGAAGACGCAAGGGTGCATTGAGGCGCGTTGAGGCGGGGATATCCAGGAAAAGATCTTTATTCATGGGGCAGCGAGGCTTCGTATTCTCCGGCAGAAAGGAGATGATTGACCTCGGCGGGGGCGCTCATTTTTACCTTAATGATCCAACCCCGGCCGTGGGGATCCTGGTTTATCAATTCCGGATGTAAGCCCAGGTCTGGATTGACCGCGATGACTTCTCCGGAGAGCGGACAAAAAAGATTGGAAACCGTCTTTACCGATTCCACCACGCCGAACTCTTCCATCTGCCTGTATTTGGCCCCGATCTTGGGCAGCTCCACATATACTACATCCCCCAGCGCATCCTGGGCGTGCCAGGTGACCCCCACCGTGGCCGTATCGCCCTCGATCTGGGCCCACTCGTGCTCTTTGGTGTATTTATACTCTTTGGGATGTTGCACTTTAGCTTTGTTCTAATTTCCTAAGTCGCAACTGGGCGTAGCCGAAGATAACGCCTGCCACCAAGATGCGCGCCAAGCTGTCGAACAGCCGATCCTGGGCCACCCGCTGCTGGTAGTATTCTTCCAATCCAGGCGTCCCGGGCTTCTCCCCCATCTGCGGCTGGGGAAGATACTTGCCGCTGATCAAACCGGTGGTCGCCGAAGCAAAATCAATTACCCCCCAGAGCAGGACAAAAAAGGTTATCAGCGCAATGATATAATAATAGGCTTTTTTAAAATCAAAACTCATGTTTTCCCCTCCTTGTGGCAAAGGTATTCTATAATAATTTCTTGCTAGATACAACTGCGGGGAAGACCTGGTCGCGGATCTTGACGCCCACCGCCCGGCCAGGCTGGGCAAAATCGCTTTTGAGATAGGCCAGAGCGATGGGGACTTGCAGGGTGGGGGAGAAAGTACCGGAAGTCACCTTCCCGATGATCTGGTCTCCCGCCCAGACCTCAAAGCCCTCGCGGGGGATTGCCTTTTCAGAAAACTTAAGGCCCACCAATTTTTGCGGCAGTCCCGCCGCTTTCTTTTTGAGCAGGGCGGATTTGCCGATAAAATTGGCTTTGTTGAATTTGACCGCCCAACTATAGCCCGCCTCCAGGGGAGAAATGTTTAAGTTGTATTCGTGCCCGTAAAGCGGCAGGCCGGCTTCCAGGCGCAAAGTGTCGCGGGCGCCCAACCCGCAGGGTGAGATCCCCGCTTTGATAAAATCGCGCCAGAATTTTAGGGCTTGATCTTTCTGCGCGAACAGCTCGAAACCGTCTTCGCCGGTATAGCCCGTGCGCGAAACGAAGACCCCGCGCCAGAGCGTGCCATGATTATGAGGCAGATCTTCGATCTCCGGGAAATATTTCTTGGCCTGCGGCCCCTGGACGGATAACATGGAGATGTCGGTGCGATGGTTTATTTTAACGCCCTCAAATAGCCCGGCTTGCTTTTCGAAATGGGCTAAAACTGCATCCGTATTGGAGGCGTTGACGACCAGCCGAAAACCATCCTTGAGGCGATAGACCAGGATGTCGTCGATTACGCCGCCCTGGTCGTTGCAGAGCAGGGAGTATTGACATTCCCCCTCTGCCAGCAAAGAAGTATCGTTGGTAGTGACGAACTTAAGAAAATCCATTCCCGGAACGCCTTCGATATCCAGCACCCCCATGTGGCCGATGTCAAAGATCCCGCAGGCGAATCTCACGGTTTGGTGTTCCTGGATAATGCCCTTGTAAGAAAGCGGCATCTCCCATCCGGCAAAGGGCGTGATTTTGGCGCCGAGCTTCAGATGTTCTTCGTAAAGGGGGGTCCTCTTAAGCACCGAGGACCTTTCTGGCAGTAGCGATAAATTCTTTATTCTGCTCAAGCGTTCCGATACTCACCCGGATGGCCTGTGGCAAGCCGAACGAGGTCAGCGGGCGGATGATCACTCCTTTGGACATCAGCTTCAGCATGAATTCGTCGGCCGGTTTCTTTAAATTGATAAAAATAAAGTTGGCCTCGGTCTTTTTATAATCCAATCCCAGCTTATCTAGCTCAGCATAAAGATATTTCTTGCCTTCTGAATTGTTCTTGAAAGTTTTATTTAAAAAATCCTTATCGTCCAAAGCGGCAAGCGCTCCGGCCTGAGCCAGGCGATTGACATTAAACGGCATTTTAGTTCGAAACATGGGGGCGATAAGCTCGCCTTTGGCTATCCCATACCCGACGCGCAGGCCGGCCAGTCCATAGAACTTGGAAAAGGTGCGCAGCACGACTAAGCTTTTGCCCGCTTTAATATATTTAAAGGTATCCGGGAACTCCCGGCTCTCCACGAACTCGGCATAGGCCTCGTCAATAACGACCAGAATATTATCCGGGACCTTTTTAAGGAAGGATTCCAGCGCAGATGCAGAAAAGCTCGTTCCGGTGGGATTGTGGGGATTGGTCAGGAATATCAGCTTGGTCTTTTGGGTGATTTTGGCGGCAATCCCCTCCAGATCCTGCTCGAAATTCTTTAAATCGACCAAGACCAGCTTCCCGCCAAAGATACGCGCCACCAGTTCATAGACACTAAAAGTGTTCTTGGAGATGATGACCTCATCCTCCGGATTTAAATAAGTGGCGGCCAGGATCTGCATGATATCATCCGACCCATTCCCGCAGATGATGTTTTCTGTGGAAAGGCCAAGCTTTTTGGCCAGGGCCTCCCGCAATAAGGCGGATTTCTGGTCGGGATAAATCTGTAGATTCTTAGCCTCTTTGGCGATGGCCTCTAGTGCCTTGGGCGAGGGGCCGAAGGGATTCTCGTTGGAAGCCAGTTTAATAACTCCCGGATCTTTGGGGGTTTTACCCGGAACATATTCCGGGATGCCCTTGACCTCCGGCCTGATTAATCCTTCATCCATTTAGAAGGGGTTGGCCCAGGAGAAGCCGATCAGGTATTGCTTGGGATCCTTGGTCGCAGTTTGCGCGGCCTGCTGATTGGCAAAGATATTGATGGCCCGGCCTTCCAGGGCGAATTCGGGAATTAAATTGAAGCGCACCCCGCCGTTCAGCTGAAAGACGCTTTCCCCCGCGAAGAGGTCAGACAGGATGGAAAAATTACCCAAACGAATATCCAGGCCTGCCATTCCCAGCGGGCGGAACTTGCCATTGGGGAAATCCGCCATGAAACCAAAGGACAGAATGGGGCCCTGCTTGAAGGGCTTGGAAGCCACCATATAAACCCCGGCCTGCAGCTTGCTGGCCAAGTTTTCTACCCCTATGGCCAGTAATAGTGGATCGGAGCCGTCTCCCAGGGTGGGCGAATATTTCATGTTCACATAAACCCCGTCCCGGATTTCATTCCCGGCTTGATCCAGTCCGCCTACCAATCCCAGCTCAAAGTTATGAAAAGCGCCCAGATTGGCCTTGTAATAAAAGGCGGGTTGCTGCTGGTTGCCGTTATACTGCGTTCCAAAATCAGTAGAAAGGTTCCAGTTTTTATAAGGCAATACGTAAGCGTCTGGGATTCGGGTCAACCCTGAGGAGCCGGAAACGCAAGGAAAGGGGAAATAGGCGCTGGCGACATTCGCAATAACCAATAACCAAGATACAATAACCAGAGAAGATAAAAAGTAAAATCTACGCATAATCTTCCTCCCTTTGGCGGTATAATAGCATAAAGAAATGGAAAAAAGAATCAAGATTATCAAGGGAGACATAACCCAGCAGGCCACCGAAGCTATCGTCAATGCGGCCAATTC
>Ga0315295_10004422_pt1 | contig 12001 bp, 8 predicted proteins | sample YL17G14_0_MG_FD_204453 | JGI IMG/M metagenome (GOLD analysis project Ga0315295, IMG submission 204453) | Sediment microbial communities from Yellowstone Lake, YNP, Wyoming, USA - YL17G14_0 | ecosystem: Environmental > Aquatic > Freshwater > Lake > Sediment | place: USA: Wyoming | collected... | reverse complement strand
GTCCGCATGGACCAGCCCTATTCGCGCATGGCCGACATGATGCTCGACAAGCAGTATTTCAACGTCAACGACCCTCGGCCCTACGACGACGTCGGCTGGACGCTCGGCCCCCTCTGCAACGTCAAGAGCGTCCGCGTCGACGACGTCGCCGTCCTCGACGCGCCGATGACCCTCGTCAAGGGCGAGGTCGCGGCCCCCGGCGGGCTTTCACGCTTGGGAAAAGGCGCGGTCCAGGCCTATCTCATCAATCACAACGCCGACAACGTCCTGGCCACGTTCCGTTTCGCCCACAAGGACCTCAAGATCCAGGCGGCCGAGAAAGAGTTCGAAGCCCAGGGTAGGAAGTTCCGGGCCGGGACGTTCATCCTCAAGCCGGCCGATAACGGCGGGAACCTCGAAGCGACGCTCGACGCGGCAGGGAAAGAGTACGGCTTCGCGGTTTTCGCCGCCGCGGCCGTCCCCGCCTTCCCGGCGCACGAGGTTTTTGCGCCGCGCGTCGCGGTCATGCACACGTGGCAGAACACCCAGACCGAAGGCTGGCTGAGGGTGGCCCTTGACGAGAGCGGCATCCCCTATGAATACATCTCCGTCCATGCCGTCCGCGACAACCCCAAGCTCCGCGACAAATACGACGTCATCATCTTCGGGCCGTCGTCTCCCGACGCGCTCAGCATCGTCAACGGCGTCACCGGCGACAAGCCGATGCCATGGAAAAAGACCGAGCTCACACCGAACCTCGGCGTCGAGGACTCGACCGACGACATGCGCGGCGGCATCGAGCTCGACGGCGTCCTGCACCTGCGCGATTTCGTCAAGGAAGGCGGCGTCTTCATCACCCTGAGCAATAGCTCGGCGCTCCCCATCCACTTCGGGCTGGCCCAGGGACTCTCGATCCGCGACACGCCGAACCTCTGGGCCCGGGGAGGCGTCTACAAGGCCGATGTCGGCGACAAGACGAGCCCCCTTGTCTACGGCTACGACGATGCACTAGGCATCTACTTCAGCCAGTCCCCGGTCTTCGCCATGGGCGGGATGAGCGGCCGGGCCATGAGCATGATGCCCGGGATGGCCGCACCGCCGGGACGGGTGTCGGGGCGGGGGAGCGCGAACGATCCGGACATCCCGCAGGGGAGGGCTAGGGATCTCGGCCTGCAGACCATGGAGGAGTTCCGCAAGGCCCAGAAAGATGCGCCACAGCAGCCGGCCGAGGAAGGCCCGCGGCCGGCGCCGTCTGCCCGGCCGAGGATCGTCCTGAACTTCGCCCGGAACGCGGCCGACCTACTCATCAGCGGCGGCCTCGCCGCCGGCGAGGAGCTGGCCGGCTCACCCGCCCTCGCGGACGTGACGCTCGGCAAGGGGCACGTGGTCCTGTTCAGCTTCAACCCGACCTGGCGCAGCCAGACGCACGGCTCTTACTTCTTTATTTTCAACGCCCTGCTCAACTGGAAGAACCTGGACGCCAAGCCGAAGTAGCCAGGGCTTTCATCGGCGAGCTTCCGGGGGGCCAAGGGCCGGCGCCCGCCCGCCTCAGTACCCGAGCGCCCGGCCGTTGAGGGAGTCGGTGGCGACGGCCTTATAGCCGCCCTTCGGGTCGATGGCCGCCCCGACCGCATAGCCGCTGATCACATAGCCGCGAGGAACAGTGGGCGCCAGCGCGTTCGGCGCGATGGCCACCTCGAGCCCGAGCCCTTTGAGGGCCGTCAGAAGATGGCCGCAGAAGTCCCCGGCGAAGACCTGGGGCTTGCTGCTCCCGTCGGCCTCGTATTTGGGTGAATTGAGGGCGGGAGCGTCGACGGCCTGTTTGATGCCCATGCCGAAGTCCAGGAAATTCAGGAGGACGGACATGGTCTTCTGGTGCAGGCCGGCCCCGATGGACGACAGCGCCGCGACCGGCTTGCCGTCCTTGGCGATGATCAGGGGTTCGGTGGGGTCGGGCAGGCGCATCCCCGGACCCGTCTGGGCAATCAACCGCTGCTGGAAGGCCGCCGGGTCGGGGACCGAAACGCCGTCGACGAAGATCCCGGTCGTGCCCCAGACCGCGGTGTTGCTGGTATGAACCATGGCAGCCATGTTGCCCCAGCGGTCGATGGCCACGATGGCGTCGGAGTGCTTGGGCTCCGCGCTCGCCGGGACCTTGGTCAAAGGGAACCGGCCGGAGGACATCAGCGCCCAGAGCCGCTTGGCGTGATCCTCCGATGCGCGGGCGGCCAAGGAGCCGTCGGCCCCTCCGAGGAGCTGGGAGACCGTTCTCTCTGGCATGAAGCTCAGGGCCATCAGGTTGGTGATCTGGTTCAGCCAGAAGAACGCTTGGGCCGACTCGGAATAGTGACCCATGGCGGAGAGGCTGGCCTGGGAGACGACGTTGAGGGCCTCGGCCAAGTGGACGCCGCCCTGGGCCGGCAGTCCGGGGGCATGGATCTTATACGCCCCATAGGCGATCTCCAGGGGATCGGACCAGATGACCTCATACTTTTTCAAGTCATCCAGGGTCATCTTGCCGCCGTCGCGCCGGACGGCGTCGACGAACTTCCGGCCCCACTCGCCGGTGTACATCTCGGCCGCGCCGCGGTCGGCGACCCGCCGCAAGGCGGCGGCCAGCGCCGGCTGTTTGAAGACATCCCCCCCGGCGACCCAGGACCCGTCCGGTTTGGTAAAGATCGCCTTGGTCTCTGGAAGCCGGGCCAGGACCTTCCGGCGCAGGTTGACCAGCCCGGCGTGGAACGGGGTGAGCTCGAAACCCCGTTCGGCGTAGTAGATGGCCGGCCCGAAAAGGTCCTTGAAGGGGAGCTTTCCGAACTTTTTATGCGCCGCCTCGACCCCGGCCATGTAGCCGGGAACGAGCGCCGTCCGCCCGCTGGGGCGGACCTCGGCGTCGGGACGGGGAGACAGAGGGTTGGCCAGGGCGGGGATGGACATGGGGTCGTCCTCGCCGGCGACGGTGTTGAATCCGGCGTTGAGGTTGTAGAACTTCCCCGTCCCCGCGTCGAAATAGACCATGGTCAGGATGCCGGCGTAGCTCACCCAGCTGCCCATGGCCAGGGTGATCTGGGCCAGCGATGTCGCGAGGACGGCGTCGGCGGCGCTGCCGCCCTGGCGCAGGACCTCGAGCCCGGCGCGCTCGGCCGCGGCGCCGGTCGTGCCGGCGATGACGCCGTTCTTGCCCTCGGCCAGGACGTTCTGAAGGCCGAATTGCTTATTGAGCCAACCGTAGACCTCCAGCTCGCCGGCCGGCCATTTCTTCGGGGAGAGGTCCGCCGGGAACGTGAACGCCGGACCGACGAGCAAGGTCATACAGAAAACGGCCAGGGATCTCCTCCGGATCGTTCCGGCCTTGGTCACGGAAAAGGGGTTTTTAAACATGTTGTCCTTCCTCATGAGCGTCATGGGCTCTCGTCCATGCGGGGATATGATAAGCCGGGAACGGGTCTTGGTCTGCTCAGCTTATAAGATGAGCAACGATAGGAGCCATGGATAGGACGTCGAGGGCCGGGAAACGGGAGGAAAGCCTCTTGGCCCGGATAGGCGGTTACGGCGCGGCCTGGCCTTTTCGGTATTCCGAGGGGGTCCGGCCGGACAATTCCTTGAAGACCCGGTTGAAGGTTGCCAGAGAGTTGAAGCCGCAGTCCAGGGCGACGGTGATCAGTTTGTCCCTGCTTGCGTCGGGCCCGGCGAGCTTCCGCTTGGCCTCCTCGACGCGGAGACCGTTGATGAACTCGAAGAAATTCCGGCCGAGCTGTTCGTTGATGACGCGGGACAGATGGGCGACCGGGATCTCGAGGGCTTGGGCCAGCTTGGGCAGGGTGGTTTCGGGGTTCAGATAGGGCCTTTCGCGCTCCACGAACTCAAGCAGGCGCGTTTTATAGAGCGCGGCGCTCTCCGGCGTCAGGGAGGAGCGTTCGTAGCGCCGGCCCGGCTGGCTTTCCGCGGGTCCCAGGATGACCTCGGATTGGCGCATGGCCCTGTAGCCGGTCGCGAAAATGTTCGAGGCGGTGAGAAAGGCGACGATCTGCATGAATAGGCCGAGGGCCCGGCCCTCGAACCCGGCCGCCCCTATCATCGCCAGGGCGATGATCCAGATGGCCGCATAGATGGCCAAGCGCCGCCGGAGCCAGGCCAGGTTGATCCTATCGATCGTCGAAAAGGTCGCCTTGATCCTCGCGGAATAGGCCCGAAGGAGCCGGATGACGAGCGTGACGTACGCGGCTGTCTGGAAGCTGGACAGCACGGTCACGACGACCCAGGGGTGCCGAACGGCCCATCCGGCGATGCCGGGCGAGACGGGGCCGGCGGCGGGCGATCCCACGTAAACCCCATAGACGAGGATGCCGACGAGGACGGGAATGCCGTGAAGGACGTCGGCGGGGGTCCGGGGTCGGTCCGGGGCGGTCATCGCCCGGATGTAGAGATAGAAGAGGGGGCCGTAGGCCAGGGCGATGGAACCCATGAGGACCAAGAGCAGAGGCGACGTTTCGTAGAGGCCGAGGAGCGACAGGACGCCGTTGGCCATGCCGACCGCCAAGGCCATGAGGAAGAGGGCCATGACCCTGTTGGCTCGGCGATTGCCCCTTCGCGTAACGAGCAGCACCAGCGACTGGATCAGGGCATGGATCGCCCCGGCTAGGTTGATATAGCTGAGGAGTTTTATCCAGAAATCCACGTGTCTATCCCGGGGAAGCATAGACCGGGGTACGGACCAAGTCAAGACCGGCCGGGTCGAGCGAAAGAGGATCCTCCGCCTCCGGCAGGCGTCGGGAACGAAGCGGGGCGGGGATACGTATATTATTTGAAGTCCATCGATGATTTTGGAGGCACTCATGAAGAAAACCATTCGCACCACGGCGACGGGCCTCTTGGCCCTGGCCTGTCTGGCGGCAGTCGCCGCCCCGGCGATTGCCCAGAACAAGCCCGTGGACATGAAGAAGCTCGTCGCCGAGATCATCGGCGACTGGGACTTCTCCTTCCAAGGGGAATCGATGATCATCCAGTTCACCGATCAGGACGGGAAACTCTTCGCCGCCCCCGTCGGAGAGACGCCCGAGGAGATCAAGCCCGTCGAGGGGAAACCTCTCTTTTTCGACATCACCGTGTCGGCGAACGGCCAGTACTACGAGATGCAGTTCGTCCGCAACGACAAGGGCGTCATCGACAAGTGCGTCATGAACGCGATGGGGATGACCGTCGAGGGGATGAAGATCATTAAATAGGCGGTCCCATGTTCAGAGCATCGGACTTGAAGAAAGGCGACGTCGTCAAGATCGAGGGTGACGCGCATATCGTCGAGACGATCAAGGTCCAATCGCCCTCGGCCCGCGGCGCGGTGACGCTCTACAAGATCCGTTTCCGCAACCTGACATCGAAGCGCAAGATCGACCAGGCCCTGCGCGGCGACGACGTCCTGGCCGAGGCCGATTTCGAACGCCGGCCGGTCCAGGTCCTGTACGCCGACGCGTCGAGCATCGCCTTCATGGACCTCCAGGACTATAGCCAGTTCACGCTGACTAAGGACGAGATCGAGGAGGAGTGGCCCTATCTCACCGAGGGCATCGAAGGGCTGATCTCGATATGCTCTGAGGGCCGCGTCCTCGGACTGGAGATCCCGACCTTCATCAACCTCGAGATTGTGGACACGCAGCCGTCCGTGAAGGGCGGGTCGGTCACGGCGCGGACAAAGTCGGCCACCCTGTCCACCGGGCTGGTCGTTCAGGTCCCCGAATACATGTCGACCGGGGAGGTCATCCGCGTCGACACGCGGACGGGGGAGTACGCGTCCAAGGCCTGAACGGGCATCGGTTCCGTTGATTTTTCCCGGCCTTCGCCGTCCGATATCATGAAGAATAAGGGCTATAGCTATCCCGATCGTATTCTCGCGGCTGACGAGGGAGTCTCGGTCGCGGCCTTTTATTCCCGTCATTACCCCCACTCGACCGAGGAGACATGGAGGCTGCGGATCCAGGCGGGGCAGGTTTTACTCAATGGGCGGCCGGCATCGCCGGACGAGACCCTGGCCCGAGGCGACCGCCTGGCCTACCATCGCCTGCCCTGGGAGGAGCCTGAAGCGCCGAAGGAATTCGAAGCCCTGTTCGAGGACGGGGACGTCCTGGTCCTGGCGAAACCTTCCGGACTGCCCGTTCTGCCGGGCGGCATGTTCTTGGAGAACACCCTGCTGTACCTGGTCCGGCAGCGCTATGGCGACGGATGTTCGCCGCTCCATCGGCTCGGACGCGGCACCTCCGGGGCCATTCTCTTCACCCGCAACGCTCGGGCCGCGCGGTCGCTGGCGGCCGCCATGTACCAAAGGCGAATCCTCAAGGTCTATCTTACACTGGCCTCCGGGACCGCGATGCCGGACACGTTCACGGTCGACGCGCCCATCGGGCCCGTCCCATATCGGCGTCCGGTCACGGTCAATGCCTACCGGCCCGACGGCCGGCCTTCGTCGAGCCACGTCCGTGTCGTCCGGCGGTTCCCCGAAGAGAACGCGGCGCTCCTCGAAGTGACCATTCCCACCGGGCGCCCCCATCAGATCCGGATCCATCTCAGCTATGCCGGATTCCCTCTCGTGGGAGATCCGCTCTATCAGTCCGGCGGGATCCCTCGTGCCGACGGCGTCGACGACGATGGCGCCGCGACGCCCGGCGAAACCGGATACCTCCTGCATTCCTGGAAGATCCGCTTTCCCCATCCCTCACGCGGCGAGGAGGTTGAAGTCGTTTGCCCTCCGCCTTCGGCCCTCGACCCGGGATAGTCGTTCGTACCCTTCCGTGACCCTCCTCCTCTTTGCCTTGAGGCGAGAGATGGGTCGATCGTCTTTGTAAAGCGAGTTTACGTCCTGGCGAATCCTCCAGGGTGATACCTTGGCATGCTAATTGCTGACACCTGTCGTTGTGATGATTGCCTTGAGGAGAGGAGAGCCCTTGATCCAGCTCCGCAACAAGAGAATCCGGTTCGTCGTTGGGTTAACCGGGCCGGCCGAGCGGCGGCCTACTCCTTCCTGTTGGAGCGTCTGATCTGACGGCCCGGAACATTCTCATAGGTCGCGGCCCGGTCCAGAGACCGGATCACCATGCCGGCCGGCGAAGCGCCCGCCGGCGCGAACCGGGAGGTTAACATGGCCACGGACTACAAGCGGGTCATCAGGAATCTCTTTGATTTTTTCGACTTCTCCGGCCGGACCGTCGTCGCGGTCGGGGCGGGGGGAGGCCAGCTCATTGAATACGGCCGGCCGGCCGCGAAGGTCTTCGCCGTCGACCAGGACCCCGCGGCCCTGGCCGTGCTCGGTGAGAGATTGGAGCCGGCCGGGCTCGCTGACAAGTTCGTCCTGGTCCATGCGGCTTTCCTGGATTTCCGGCAAAGGGCCGACGTCGTCCTCTTCGAGTTCTGTCTCCATGAGATGTCCGACCCATCGGCCGCCCTGGCCCATGCCCGAGCCTTGGCCCCGGCCGTGGTCGTGATGGATCATTGGCCCGGTTCCGAATGGGCCTTCATGACCGCCGAGGAGGATAAGGCGACAGCCGCCTGGGCGGCGGTGGTATCGGGTCTGCCGGAGAAGATCGTTTCTTTCGAGGCCAGCCAGGTTTTCGAGAACTTCGAGGAGCTCTGGCAGAAAGTCCACGGTCAGGGCGAGAAGTCCCTGGCCCGGATCGCGAGGTTCAAGGATCACTCAGACATCACGATTCCCATGAGCTACGGCTTCGCCCTGCTCGCGGCGCCGTCTCCCGTGTGAAAAATCTAGCCGGTTCGGCGGCGCCGTCAGCCCTTCCAGTCGGCCATCACCCGGCTGAAGCAGATGAGGCCGCTGGGGATGCAGGCGCCGTACCCCCCGCCGGGGAACGTCCAGGCGCCCGAGAGATAGAGGTTCTTGATGGGCGTTGTCTGCGGGAAGCGACGGTTGCCCGAGTTGTCGACGGTCTGGTCCCAGCCGTAGATCGCTCCCCGCGGGTTGCTCGTGAAGCGGACGTTGGTCAGGGGTGTCGCGACCTCAATGACCTCGATGGCCTTTCTCAATCCGGGCAGGAGTGTTTTCTCCACCTTGTCGATCAGGATGTCGGCCAGGCGCATCTTTTCCTTGGTGTAGGCGTCCTTGTTCCCGTAAAAATAATCGGTCTCGAACTTCTTCCAGTAGTCGAAGCCCTGGGCGGCGATGATGTTGAGGGTATTCTTGCCCTTCGGCGAATAGCCTGGGTAGAGGGTGTCGTAGACGGTCAGGCCGAAACCCGGATCGTCCGGCAGGCCTCCGGCCATGACGGCCTTGTATTCGGCCTCGATGTCATAGCCCGTGTTATAGAAGATCTCGGATTCCTTGAGCCCGACCCTGCGGACGAGGTCCGTCTTGAGGCCCAGCCAGACGAGGAAGGTCGAATAGCTGACGGAGAGCTTGTCCATGCGCGCGAGCAAGTCCTTGAGAAACTCCTTTTCGTCGACCATCCGGGTGAACGTGTCCACGGCGTTGGCGTTGGAGATGACGGCCCGGCCGTGGTATTCCGCGCCGTCGACGGTCCTGACGCCGTAGGCGGCGTGGTCGCGGGTGAGGATCTTTTCGACCCGCGTGTTGAGCTTGATCTCGCCGCCGTTTTTCTTGATCAGGGCGGCGAAGGCGTCACTGATCTTCTGCGACGTGCCGACGGGATAGTAGCCGCCGCCCTCGAGATAACCCATGAGGGGCATGGCGTAGTAGAAGGGCGAGAGCTTGGACGGCGGGAGTCCGAAGTAGCCCCATAGCCCCGAAATGACGGCTTTGAGTTTCGGGTTCTTGACGCGGTCATCGACCATGGCCCCCCAGGTCCGGCTGAAGTTCTTGAAGAGAAGCGGGAACTTGGCGGGGAACGTGGACATGTCGACCTGGCCGCCCGCGCGCGAAAGATTGCCGACGTCGTCGGCAAGACCCTTCATGTCGGCGAAGATGCCGTCGATCGCTTGCGCGTCGTCGGGGAAGTTGTCCTTGAGGACCTTGAGATAGCCGGGGACATCCCGATGCGGGACCCGGATGTCGTAGTCCGGGTAAATGGTGCGGTAAAGGGTTTTGTGGGGGACGAAGTCGACGTCCTGGATCTCCGGGAAGCCCTGGATCAGGTTGGCGACGCCGTCGCGCAGACCGACCGTCGTCGAGTGGAGCGAGACGTCGAAGGTGAAGCCGCCCGGCCGCGTGAAGGCGGAGGCGTAGCCGCCGGGGACGCTGTGCTGTTCGAGGACGAGGACCTTGTACCCCTGACGGGCGAAGGCCGCGGCCGCGCTGAGGCCGCCCAGGCCGGTGCCGATGACGACGGCGTCGTACGTGCCCGGCGGGGTCTTGTCCTGCTCGCCGCGGGGAAAGGCGTTCCAATCCCAGACGAACAGCGGCATCCCGGCCATGAGCGTTTTGAGGAAATCCCGTCTATCCCACGCGTTTGGTGACATCTCGGTACCTCCCTGATATCCCTGGCTTGAGATTGCCCAAGTTTACGCCCCGGGCGGAGGCGAGTCAATCCGCCGTCGCCGAGTTTTACCGGCAGCCGCAAAGGGGCCAGAGCTTGATGTCGGCCGGATCCCGCGGATTGACAACTCGCTGGCGCGGCAATAGGATTTGGGCGGATGTCAAGTCGGGCTGCCGACAGAAAGAAAGGTCCCATGAGGAAGCTTTTACGGATCAATTCCCAAGTGAAGTTTGCCGCCGCCGCGCTTATCCTCGTCATACTTGCTACGGCCGTTCCCGCCTGTTCGCGCGGACCCCTCCGATTCGCCTGGCTGAGCGACACCCATGTCGGGTCGGACCGCGGCGCGGACGACCTTCGGGCCGCCGTCGCCGACATCAACGCGACCAAGGGCCTGAGCTTCATCTTGGTGACGGGCGACATCACCGAAATGGGCTCGTTCGAAGAGCTTCGCCAGGCCAAGTCCATCCTCGGCGGCCTAAGCCTTCCGTATCACATCATCCCCGGCAACCACGACACGAAGTGGTCGGAGTCGGGCGCGACGGATTTTTCGCAGCTCTGGGGAAGCGACCGCTTCGTTTTTTCGAGCGGCGGCTTCCGTTTCATCGGCCTCGCCCAGGGACCCATCATGAGAATGGGCGACGGTCATTGGGCGCCGCAAGACGTCCGCTGGCTGGACAAGCTCCTCGCGGAGAAAGATGCCAAGGATAAGCCGGCCGTCTTCGTCACCCATTACCCGCTCGACGAGAGCATCGCCAACTGGTACGTTGTCCTGGATAAGCTGAAGACGATCCCGACGACCGTCGTTTTGGTCGGGCATGGCCACAGGAATAGGGTCATGGATTTCGAAGGGGTCCCCGGCGTCATGAGCCGTTCGATCCTGGGCACGAAAGACGTCGCACCCGGATACACGGTTGTCGAGATCGGCGCGAAAGCCATGACGTTCTCCGAAAGGACCGGGAGCAAGACGCTCCCGCCTTGGCATACGATCGAACTGGATAAGAGCCGTGCCCCCACGGCGGCGGGAGTGTGGGAAACCGGCGCGGAGGAAGGGAAGGCCGGGCCGCCGCCGCGGCCCGACTTCAGTGTGAACGGCCTCTACCCGAATGTCCGTATTCGATGGCAGTATGATGCGGGCTGGACGATCGCCTCTTCCGCCGCCGTGTCCGGAGAGACGATCGTCGTGGGCGATGCGTCAGGCGTCGTCCGGGCTCTCTGCATCGCGGACGGGAGCGTCGCCTGGGAGCTCAAGTCGAAAGGGCCGGTTTACTCGACCCCGGACGTCGGAGGAGGCCGGGTGGTGTTCGGGGCGACGGACGGGTCGGTTTACGCCCTGGATGCCGTGACCGGCGAGCTCGCTTGGAAAGTCGGAACGCCCAGGCCCATCGTTGCCTGCCCCCGCATCGCCGATGGCATTGTCTTCATCGGCTCGAGCGACAGCGTTTTCCGGGCCCTCGACCGGGCCACGGGCCAAGCCGTCTGGAACCATGAAGGAATCGAGGGTTTCGTAGAGACGAGGCCTCTCGTCGCGGACGGCAAGGTCGTCTTCGGCGCGTGGGACGGCCGCCTCTACGCCCTCGACGAGAAGACCGGACAGCTTGCTTGGAAGTGGCAGGCGGACCGGCCGAGCCCGCTCTATTCTCCGGCCGCCTGCTGGCCCGTCGCGGCGAACCGGCGCGTCTTCATCGTCGCCCCGGACAAGCGGATGACCGCCATCGATTTGGCCACCGGGCAAGAGGTCTGGCGGACCGACCGCTGGTCCGTGCGGGAATCCCTTGGTCTTTCCGAAGACGGGAAACGCGTCTATGTCCGGACGACCCAGGACGTCATCACGGCCGTTTTGACAGCCGCCGACAAACCCGAAACCGTCTGGGAGACGAACGCTGGGTTCGGCTACGACATCAACTCGGCCATGCTCGTCGAAAAGGACGGCGTCGTCTTCTGCGGGACGAAAAACGGTTTGCTCCTGGCCCTCGACGCCGCAACGGGGGCGGTCAAATGGAAGCACCGGGTCGGCGTCGCGCTCCTCAACACGGTGACGCCTCTCAGCGGCAGGGAAGTGGCCGTCACCGATTTCGACGGCCGCGTCTCCCTCGTCGTCTCGGACCGATGATCCTTCCCGCGGCCGGTACGACGTTCGATCAAGAAGGGGTCAACTCTATTGTCTACGTATTTATCAACACCATTCAGATATTTCCCAGAAGTGCTCCTCCGAGCTACTCCGTCGCACTTCTGACGGTCGCTCCGAAGACTCCGCTCCCCGCCGTAGGTTTGACCCCTTCTTGCCGGCCGCCCGCCGACTCAATTGATGATATAATCCGGACGGTACGGCCATGAAGAAGACGCTCAGGAAGATCCTCCGCATCGGGGCCATCGCCGGTGGACTCTCCATCCTAGTCCTCGTCGCCGCGGCGCTCCTTTTTATCTTCGACAAGGTCCTCGTCAGGAACCTTCTCCAAAGCCAGCTCGCGAAAAGGGCGGGGATGACCGTCCGCATCGGCAAGCTCGACTATTCGCTCTTCCCCTTCCGCCTCACGGTCGACGCGCTCGAGCTCGGCCAGGAGAACGCCTTCCAGAAAATGGGCGTCTCTCTG
>Ga0315295_10004421_pt1 | contig 12004 bp, 9 predicted proteins | sample YL17G14_0_MG_FD_204453 | JGI IMG/M metagenome (GOLD analysis project Ga0315295, IMG submission 204453) | Sediment microbial communities from Yellowstone Lake, YNP, Wyoming, USA - YL17G14_0 | ecosystem: Environmental > Aquatic > Freshwater > Lake > Sediment | place: USA: Wyoming | collected... | reverse complement strand
CTCCATCACGGCCGCCGCATACGCAGCCGTATGGGTATGGTGAACAGCGAGGAGCGCAGTTTCTACTGGCGCCTCTCGGGCCGCCGCAACCTGGAGTTCTTCGCCTCTCTCCACGACATGGACGGCGGTTCCGCGGCCCGGCGCATCGAGGAACTGGGCGAGCTCACGGGCATCTCCGCATACCTGGACGTCCCCTTCTCCGATTATTCCTCGGGCATGCGGCAGAAGGCGGCGGTGGCACGCGCCCTTCTGCACGATCCGCAGGTCCTGTTGATGGACGAGCCTACCCGCTCCCTCTCCCCGGATGCCGCCTACCCGTTGCAGGACTTCATCCGCAAGGAACTGGTGGAGACGAGGGGAAAGGCGGTGCTCCTGGCCACCCAGGACATGGACGAGGCCGAGCGGCTGTGCGAGGACGTTGCTTTGCTCCACCGCGGCCGTCTCCTCTACCTCGGCACGCTCGCCGCGCTGCTGGAACGGGGCGGACGGGAACTCGGGGAGGGGGCAGGGCTGGGGGACATCTTCGTCGAGCTGGTGCGGAGGGCAGATGAAGCGGAGGAGGGAGGGATGATATGAGAAAAGTCCTGGCCTTCCTCGGACGCGACTTCTTCATGGAGACGAGCTACCGCTTTAATTTTCTGCTCTCTCTCATTGGAGTGGTCTTCTCCGTCGCCATCTTCTATTTCCTGGGGAAGATCGTGGATCCCGCCTACGTCCAGGAGTCCGCCGACGACTACTTTTCCTTCGCCCTGGTGGGGGTGGCCATGGCCATGTACCTGCGCACCGGCCTGGGCGCTTTCGCCGAGAGCATGCGGGAGGAGCAGATGATGGGGACCCTGGAGGCCATGATGTCCACGCCCACCTCACTCACCACCATCATCCTCTCCTCCTCCATATGGCGCTTCCTCTTCACCTCCGTCTCCGTGTTGGCGTTCCTGGTGGTGGGGACCTTCTTCGGGGTCTCTTTCGCCGGGGCCAACATCCTCGCGGCCCTGCTGCTGCTCGTCCTCACCGTCGCTGCCTATGCAGCCCTGGGGATCATCTCCGCCAGCTTCATCATAGTCTTCAAGCGGGGGGACCCCATCAACTGGGTGGTGAGCAGCCTCTCCATCCTGTTGGGAGGCGTCTTCTATCCCATAACCGTCCTCCCCGGCTGGATGCAGTCCCTCTCGCGCCTGTTACCCATAACCTGGTCGTTGGAGGGCATACGGGGGGCGCTGCTCATGGGCGAGAGTTTCTCGGCATTGTGGGAGGATTTCCTTGCCCTGGCCATCATCGCGGCCGTACTCATACCGCTGAGCCTGGCCTTGTTCCGCCTGGCCGTGCACTACGCCCGCAGGACGGGCACCCTGGTGAAATATTAGTAGGATTGTCTTCTCCACAAGCGCCCGCCGAATTCCGAAATAGACCATTGAACGGATGCTGCCTTTTGGGATGTAATAGTCATGGGAGGCAGCGATGAAAGAGGAGATGCCTGGAACGGAAGAGGAGCGCACCGATCCCTGCGAGGATCACCTCCAGGCGGAGGACCTCTTCTATTGGATGGACAGGGACGAGGAACGGGACCTCGAGCCCCTTTGTTACCTCGGCATCTACTTTCCCCAGGGCTGCCGTTTCTGTATCTGAGCGCCGCCGCGTAAAGAGGTTTGCCACTGCCATCACGAGTTCATCTTCCCTGTGAAGCGGGCAAATCATTATAATGCAAGCAGGAGTAGGCGGAAGCCTGCGGGGCGGCTGTGAGGGGATAGGAGGGCGAAATGGATAGCGATTTCTTCAAGGATGTCGAGCAGCACGCGATAAAGATAACCGGCGGCACCTGCGACGTGCCCATCCTCTACCGGGACGTCTTCGCCATGGCGGGCGTCTTCACGGCTCCCACGCTCAAGCTCAAGGAACTCCTGCCGACCTCCAAGCTTATCCCGGTGGAGGTCTACCCCGGCAAGGGGTTGCTCGGCTTCATGGCTGCCGATTACCGCGACACCAGCATCGGCCCCTATAAAGAGCTCATCATCATGGTGCCCGCGCGCTACCGTCCCCGTTTCAACCTGCCCCTAATACCCGTCCTGCGCATGGCCGCCTCCCTCTCCTTCGAGGTCTTCATCTGGCAGTTGCCGCTTACCTCGGAGATAGGGCTGCACGCGGGTATCGACATCTGGGGGTTCCCCAAGTTCCTCGCGGACATAGACTTCGCCGAGGATGAGAGGAGCGTCTCGTGCAGGCTCTCTGAGAACGGCGAGGAGATCCTCAACCTGGAGGTCAATAAAAACGCGGCGCGCATGAAGACCTATTTCGACTACACCATCTTCTCGGTAAAGGACCGGGAACTGCTGCGTACCCACGTGGACGGCATCTCCAGCAACCTGGGGAGGAGCTTCAAGCCGGGAGCCGCACGCCTCACCCTGGGCGATCATGCCATGTCGCGCCGCATCCGCGAGATCGCACCCGGCAAGAGCATGCAGACACTCTATATCCCCAAAGGACAGCTTCTGCTGCCGGAGGCGGAGGAGCGCATGGCTCTCTGAAGGTCGGCTTGAGCACGGACCACAAGAAGACCATTCATTCTCGTCATCCCAGAAACTCCAGCAGGGCGTTCCTCTTCATAAGCTCCAGCGCCAACCCGGGATCCCAAAGGTTTTTTCTTTTTACCGCTGAACTATTCTTCCAGGAGGTGATATGCATGAAGGGTTTCGTAGAGTTCATCCGCAAGCAGGGAGTCGTCGGCCTGGCCGTCGGCTTCATCATCGGCCTGGCGACGGCGGGGGTCGTCACCGCCATGGTCAATGACCTCATCAACCCGATCATCGGGGCGATCATCGGCCAGGGCAGCCTGGACACGCTGACCTTCACTATCGGAGATGCCGTATTCAACTACGGGCATTTCATCGGCGTCCTCATCAATTTCGTGATCATCCTGGCCGTGGTCTATCTTATCTTCAAGGTGCTGCGCCTGGATAAGCTGGACATCGAGGAGGAGGAAAAGGACTGAGTTTCCTGCCTGAGCCCGATGCCTGCAGAAGAATATTATTGGCATTGCCCATATAGCACCTATTACTATCCTTGAAGAGGAAAATGGAAGAGGCTCCCTCTCCGGGCTTAGCATCCCGGAGAAGGAGCCTTCTTTTCTCAACTGCGGCCTGCGTTATGCAAACCGGCTTCCTGCATCTCCTCCCTTCGGCAAGGAGCTACTGCTTCAACTCACCGCAAGGCCACATCGTCGAACCAGGCGCTACCGGAGGAACCCGCGGCGTCCGGGCTCTTGACGAAGGTGATCACCTTGCAGTACCTGGCGCCTGTAGGCGCGGTAGCAGTCACCTCCACGGGTGACCAGTCCTTACTGCCGCTGATGCCCGGCGATTGGCTTATACTGAGGAACTGTTTGCTCGAGTTCAGCCACACGATGCCCACTCCCGCGCTGGCATTGAAGGTACCATCGTACTTGCCGTTGGCGTACCTTTTCGTCACGCCCTGGAGGGCCCTTGTCTTAGCGAAAGCGCTGGCGGTATAGCTCGTCCCAGCGGTTACGCTCATCGTGGTACTCGGGTTGTATTCCCAGCAGGCGAGGAAGGGAGAAGCGTTGGCCTTTCCACCCTTGATCCTCACCGACTTCGTTCCTGAATGAGCCTGCTCCACGTTATCGACGGTGAAGCTCCCCGAACCCGACCCACTATAATACACGCTACCTGCCCAACCGGTGGTGTTGGTGTCGAAGTTGGGGTTGGAGACCTTGTTGGTCAGGCCGGAGGGGATGGTGATCTTCAGGGTGGCGGTCGTGCCTGAGATCGGGACATCCGCGATGGTCATCACCGTGCCCGTCTTGGTATAGGATTTGGTGACGCCGTTGAGCTTGACGGTGTAGCTCGCCTTCGGCCACCAGTTGCCGACCAGCTTGAGAGTGGTCTTGTTCCAGCCGCTGGCCACCGCGGTCGTCTCGGCCTCGGGGGCGGTATTCCAGTCCAGGGTGATGGTTATGACCTTGCCGGAAGTGGTGTTGTTGAGCCCCATACGCGCGATGTCCAGCGTGGTGGTCTTGACGTTCTTGACGTGGACAGCAGCGCTGTTGCCGGCTACATTCGGCACCACCCTGGCCAGGCCGGGTATGTTCTGGTCCGGAGAGACCGGCTCCAGGGTCAGCCACCACGCCTTGTTGTGCTCGTTGTCGTAGGTCTTCAAGGCCACTTCCGGTGGGTTCATATGGCGGCTGTAGTAGCTCGTCGTCGCACGGTTCCAGAAGCTCCAGATCCTCAGCGGGTTCTGGAAATCAACGTACTCGCTTCTTCTACCAACTATTCCCCAAGCCCCCTGGTTTGAGAACAGGCCATGGGCGCCGCTGGGCACGCTGGTACTGTAGTTGAAGTTGTCCCAGATGTCGTTGGGATCCCGGCTGTAAATGGGGTTGCTGGGGTTGCTGGGAGGGAGGCCATCCGCCGTCCAGCCGCTGGTCTCCTGCGAGCACTTGGTGAGCCCCGTAATGGACTGCCACTTCTGCCAGACGTAATTCGCATGGGCGTACTGCGGCACCAATGTCGTATATTGCTGCCAGAAATTCGGCGGCCACCAGGTCGGGTAGAAGGTAGCCCAGAAAGCGCACACATAGTTGTTCGCCGGGTTGAGTGGCAACACCACGTTGGGTATCAACGAGTCGTACTGCGGGTGCTCGATGCGCATGGGCATGTTCAGAGAATTCTCCAGGATCCAGCGAGCGCTGTACTCGTGCAGAGCGGAGTCGATCTTGATATCGCTGCCGGGGGCGCCATCGAGGAAAGCATCCACGGTTTCTCCTATATGCGCGTCCTGTTCCTCTTTGAAGTCGTATCTCGCTCCAAAGAGATCGTAACAGCAGAACACCCCCTTGGTATCGGGATAGTAGGTCTTTATCCAGTTGTAGCCCTCGAACAGGTCGGTGGTCCCGAAGGCCGGGTGAAGGGCGCAGAAGAGGTCAGGGTTGTGAAGCCCGACGTTCCAGGTCCCCACCCCTCCCATGGAGTAGCCGGAGAGGTATATCTTGGTGGGATCCACGCGGTAGTTGGGGTCGCTGCTGAACTCCTCGATGAACTGGTTGATGCAGTCGATGACGTCGCTCTCGCCGAACAGGAGCTCATTCTGCACCCGGAAGTTGTCGAAGGTATGCGTCCCGCCGAAGCTCGCCAGGGCTACACCGCCCGAGCCGAGTGTCGCATCGTTGATGCGGCCTCCCCAGGTATTGTCGTTGTGATAGGTCAGGTTGGGATCCAGGGCCACCAGGTAATTGTTGATCTGCGCCTCGATGACATCCTCGAAGACATTGACCTTCAGGTTGACGCCGTTGGTCCAAAACGGGTCGGTTTCAGTGACCTGCACATCCCCGTTCTTGATCGGCTCTATGGACAGTGGGGTCCATTGCAGGGTGGCATAATGGAAGCGGAAGAGGCGCAGGTAGATCAACCCTTGATTATTATCCAGATCCAACCAATAACAATCGTTGTTGACGTTGGGGTCTGCGCTCGCCTGCTTGCGGAAGAGTATGCCCATGGCGCTCTCGCCGGCCACCCTCTGGGTTTCCTTCAGGTCTGCGGTGACGGTGTAATCAGAGCCATTGGAGCCGCTGCGGTCCGAGACTTTCCAATAAGTGCCCGGATCTGTCTGCTGATATGCGCCTCCGCTGGCGGCCCAAGTCCCGTTCATGGGAGTCCAGCCGGTGGCCGAACTCGAGAAATCATCTAAGAGGCAGGGTTCCGGGGTGCCTATTTCCTTGCCATCGGCGTACATGCTCTTGTAGTTCCTTCCCCAGGGTGAGAGCACGAACATATTGTTGTAGGTGGTGTCGGGGGTTGGGATCGTACCGTGTCCCCCAAAAGCATGCAGGTCGACCCACAAGGGGATCTTTGCGGTAGTCCCGCCCAATCGCGTAACATCCGCTGGATTGGGCTTGTAGATACTGCAAGGAAGGGTGGTGCCGTCTATGGTGGACTTGTAGGGATGCCATTGCTCTACTCCATAGCTGACCTGTGCTTCGACCTCTCTCTGCGGCACCATAAAGACCGAGGTAAAGAGAAAAGTCAGGATGATCAAGAAGATAGGAAGCAGTCGCCATCGTTTCCATAATGAACTCATTTTTCGACCCCCCAGTAGCTTATCGTCTCCCTATACGTCACTTCGAAGGACTATGAACTGATATACGTTTGTTCTTATCCCCCCTTCTCACCCCTGTAGCCACATGTGACAAGATTGCGAAAAACGTTCGATAATAGAGTGATTTTGAACGTAATGCTATCATATTATCCATTTTTTTCACAACTATCTGCACTTATTTCTTGAAACTGTCCGGTAAATCCCGCCCATCGATGTTACCTGATGTTAACATAAGGTGCTGTATCGTTGCGGGAATGGCGTCTACTGCGGAAGATAGGAAACGGTATTGAAATTAACTGAGATTTCTCATATGCGCCTCCTGATACCGGAATTCCAGCATCTCGAAGGCCTGCGAGGTTTAGATGATAAATGAGGAAATAATCGCGATGAGCGAAGGGCGCGGGGATCCCGCGCCCTTCCTTCGCATTGCTTTTTGGGCCGAGCGGACATGGCCTAGCCCCGAAAACAGGCGTTGTGGTCAGATGTATTCGTGCCAGGCCTTCGCTTCGCTCACCACAAGCACCGTCGCGCCGAAGACGGCACCTCGGCACTCGGCATCAACTTTATCGCTTACGCGATGCAGACTATCGTAGCGCGATATCAATGTTCGGCCAGTGACTCGATGGTACCGTCGAGGCCGCATGCGGCCGTGGTCTCGGTGAACATCCCCTCCCACAGGCCCAGCGCTACCCCCAGTTCCTGGTGTTCCTTGGCGGCCTCGTGGATGGGGATGCCGCACATCGCCGCGTCGATGGCCTGGCGGAATGCCCTGGCTCCGGCCGTCGGCCCCATGGGATGGGCGTGGATGCCGCCGCCCGAGCCGATCATGATCTCCTTGCCGATGTCCGCCACGCACACCGGGACCATGTCCGGGGTGATGCCCCCCGAGGGCATGGGCATCATCGGCTTGAGGTCGTGCAGGGGGTAATGCATCATGTCCGCCGTGTACAGGAAGCGGTCCTTCAGGTAGGGAGCCTTGCCGTAGGGCGCCGGGAAGACGACCACGTCCGCTCCCGCCAGGCGCGGCAGTTTACCCAGCACCAGGTGGGAGGCGATACCCGTGTTCGGTGACTCATAGAGCGCCCCGGCGCAGTCCATGTGGGCCATGATGGGCACGTTGATATCCGGGTCCTCCGCCAGGGTGTGCAGTGCCGGCAGTCCAACCGCCAGGTAGTTGACCATGATGGCGTTGGCTCCCGCGTCCACGACGCGCTTGGCCGTCTCGAACATCTTGGGGATGTTGTCGGAGATGTTCACCATGTACAGGGTGTGCTCCCCCGTCTCCTCGAAGGCCCGTTTCTCCATGGCCATGTAGGCCTTGACGCGGTCCTCGCAGCGGTTGAAGGTCATGTCCGCGATGAGCTCGTCGTCCTTGATGACGTCGCAGCCGCCCACCGCGACCTCGTAGAAGAGCTTCTCGCCTATCTCGCAGGAATATCCCGTACAGGGCTTGATCATGTTGTTGATGAGGGGTCTGCGCTCCTTTACCCCCAAAACCTCGTATAGCCCGTCGATGCCGAACTTGGGCCCGCCGAAACCATCCGTGTACTGCTTGGGGAAGTGCAGGTCGAGGAGTTTTATCTTGCCGCCCATGGAGATGTTGCCCACCACCGCAGTGAGCAGCATGGGTATCTGGTGCTCGATATTGCGGAAGGGAAAGGCCACCTGCACCACGTAGGTCCTCTCATCTACCTCCTTGGGAACCTCGTATTCGTAGAAAGGCACCTCGTGGATGGCGACCACCTTGGCCACGTGCTTGGCCCTTACTTCCTCCGTCTCGCCGGGGACCGCGGTCCAGGTGCCCGTGGATTGTTCGATGGCCAGGAAGGGGGCCAGGTAATACATGATCATGTCGCGCGGGAGAGCGGCGTAATAGGTGGCGATGATGAAATCGTCATATTCGATCCCCTCCGGAAGCGCCTTCGGCTGTGCTTCGTAATACATCTTCTATTCCTCCTTCATCCTTAGATCAGGCCTTGCAGGCCTGCTCCGGCTCGTTCAGCATGCGGCAGATACCCGTGAGGTTACCATGCAGGCAGCGGAACACACTATAAAGCTCGTCATACTCGCTGCAGCAGTCCGGATTGGGCTCGAAGGTCCTGCGCACCTTGATCACCTTCTTCAGCTCCCGGTAGCTGTCGTATTCCTTCAAGGCCACCGCCACCGCGAGAGCGCATCCCATCGCCCCCGCCTCCTGCGGGGTCTGCACCGCCTCGACCTCGCGGCGGGTGACGTCGGCCATGATCTGCATCCAAACGTCGCTGCGCGCGCCGCCTCCGATGGTGCGCAGGGTACTGCATTTGAACCCGGCCTTGCCCACGGCGTCTACCAGCCAGCGGCAGTTGTAGGCCACCCCCTCGTAGATGGAACGCAGCATGTGGTCGCGCTCGTGTTCGAGGGAGAGGTTGATGAAGGAGGCACGCAGGGTGGTATCGGTGATGGGAGCCCGCTCCCCGAACATCCAGGGTGTGAAGAGCAGCCGCTTCGAACCCGGCTCCACCTTCTCCACTACCTCGTCCAGGACGGGGAAGATAGCCATCTCACCCCCCGCCTGCCTGGCCTTCTCCATCTCCTCGGCCGTGGCGAAGTTCTCCGCGAACCACTTCAGGCAGGCGCCGGCCGTCTCCGTCTCCCCGATCATGATGAACATCTCCGGGTCTGCGGAGACCACGGATCCGATGCCGTTCTTCCCCAGGTTCTTCACTTTTGAGGTGGATATACACAGCCAGCCCGAAGTCCCGAGGTAGATGTGGGCATCCCCGTCCTCCAGGGCGCCCGAACCGGTGGCCGCGGCGGGTACGTCTCCCATGCCCCCGATCACCGGCGTTCCCGGCTCCAGCCCCATCTCGGCGGCGGCCTCCCTGGTGAGCAGACCCACCACTTCTATGGAGCTCTTGACGTCGGGCATCTTCTCCAGGGGGGCGCCCAGCAGCTTCGCGAAGAGGGGGTCCCAATCCCGCGTCTTGTTCTTGAGGAAACCGGTGACCCCCGCCCCGGTATGGTCGATGATCATGTTGCCGGTGGCGCGGTAGACCAGGTAGCCGTTGACGTCGAGGATCTTGTGGGTGTCCGCGAAGACCTGCGGCTCCTTCTCCTTCATCCACAGTATCTTGCAGATGACGTCCTTGCCCGAGGGCACGACCCCCGCCATCGCCATGACCACCCTGGAGCCGCCCAGGCGGCGCACCAGGCGGGCCGCCTGCTCGTCGGCGCGGCTGTCTATCCAGATTATGGCAGGCCGTAAGGGAACGCCGGACGCATCCACGGGTAGCACGCCCAGCATCTGGGTGGCGAATCCGGTCCCGGCGACCTGGCGCGGGTTGATCTTGCTCTCCTTGATGACGCGCTGAGTGCTCGAGCAGACGGCCTTCCACCAGTCGCGCGGATCCTGCTCGGCCCAATGGGGCTGCGGATATGAAACCGGGTACGGCTCGAAGCTGGAGGCGATGATGTTGCCGGCCAGGTCGGTCAGCACCGCCTTGCTGCCACCCGTACCCACGTCATGGCTTACGATGAACTTCTCGCCCATACCTCATCACCTGTCCTCTCCCCCTTTTTACATCAGACCATGTGATAGGCTTTCGCACTACCTGCTCTTACCTCTCTCCACCATGGGCCGGGTGCTCAGAGCTTCAGATCGACGGTCTCCACCTTGCCGTCCTTATCGATGTGCTCGATGAATATGGGCGCGCTGTCGCCCTTGCCGGAGGACTTGATGACCTCGCCGGCCAGCTGGATCATGTCCATGGGGTTCACCGCCGCCTCGGGAGGGAAGGCGCCCTTGAGGGTGATCTTGCCCTGTCCCATCGCTATCGCACCCATGGCGGCGGGGATGCCCGTGCCCTCGCCCATGCCCATGCCGCTCGAGGACATCTGGAAGATATAGGAATGGGGGTCGCCGTCCTTGCGCCCCTTGATCACGATCTTCAGGCAGCCACGCGGGAAGTCTATACCCGCTTCCGCGAGCAGCCCGTCCCGGCGGGAGATGACGAAGGCCACCGCGAACTCGCGCGGGATGATCATCTGGCCCTGCACCTCCAGGGGCTCGTCCGAGGTGAGGCCCAGCCTGACCATGCTCTTTATGAGTTCCGCGTAGGAGACCGGGATGACCAGGCCGAGGTTGGTCACCCGCTTTATGCCTTTGATGTACTTGGGGAGGGTGATGGTCTCGGGGTGGGGATAGCCGTAAACGGGGTAGGTGCCCACGTCCCGGAAGTCGGTCTCCTCCTCCAGGGCCCTGCCGCTCTCCTCGAAGAGCCTGACCGTCTTGTATTCGCCGTCGAGGAACATGGGGATGTCGATCTCCATGGAATGGAAGCGGTGCTTGATCACCGCCGGGCCCTCCACGTCCTCGCCGCCGTGGGCATGGTAGATGTCCACGGAATCCACCTGGTCCAGCAGGGTTTCCGCCGTGAACTTCACCAGCAGGTTGGCCATGCCAGGTGAGCTGCCCATGCCGATGAGGGCGGATATGCCCGCATCCTTGGCCTTGCCGTCCATCTCCAACATGATCTCGGTGGCGTCCAGGTCGTCGCAGATGTCCACGTAGTCGATGCCCGCCGCGATGGCCGCCTCGAGGATGGGAGGGCCGTACTTGTAGAAGGGGCCGACGCAGTTGAGGATGACCGACGCGCCGGCGATGGCATCGCGCAGGCTGGCGGGGTCGTCCGCGTTGAGCTCCACCGCCTTCACCTTGTCGGGGCCCAGCTCGGAGGAGAGCTTGCGGGCCGCCTCCACGTCTTTGTCCGCTATTACATACTCATCGAAGTATCCGGTTATGGCCAGGGAGCGCACCGCCGTGCTGCCCACCGCGCCGCATCCGCCCAGGATCACCAGTTTAGACATTTTCTACCTCCCGTCGCTTTCTCAATACAAGACCTGAACCGAAGAGCTCACGTATCTATTTCAGCTATTCCATGAATAGCGGGCTTCCCGCGGTATTCCTTGCCGATTGCAGGGCTCGTCCAACCCGACCGGTCACTCTCGTCTCCGCTTTCCGGTGTGACCGTTCCGTCTTCCCGCATCCAGTGAGGCTCCATATAAACACCGTCCCTATTCTTTGCTTGCAGGCTCTTTAGCGTTCTGTAGAAACATCTCGGAGAGCTTCACGACTATATCCATGGCCTTGCGCAGATCGAAGGCCTGCGAGTCCTCCAGCCACTGGATCTCCATCCCTTCCACCAATCCCAACAGCATGCATGCCAGATAGTATGGATCCACCGGCGGAAGCAGACCTTCCTCGATCCCTTGAGAAACGATCTCCTCCAACTTCTTCTTGATCTCGTTGTTATTGAGGTGGAGCCTTTCCACGTATTCGGAGGAGAAGGCCTCCAACTCCTCGGCGCGCATCTTCCAGGAGAGCTTGGTGTAGTCGCGGTGGCGGTAATGGAGATCGACTATCTCGTTGCCCAGCCAGTACAGCTTCTCCAACGCACTCCCCCTTTTCTCTCCGGCCTCCCTGACCAGCTCCATGAATTCATTGTGCGACTCCTGGACCAACGAGAAATACAGCTCCTCTTTGGACTTCCAATACCAGTAGAGGGTCCCCTTGCCGAATCCCGCCTCCATGGCGATCTCCGCCATGGTGGTCTTGTGGTAGCCTTTCGAGGAAAATACTTTGAGGGCCGCCCGTTTAAAGGCCTGCTCCCTCTCGTCTTTCGCCGGATTCTTCCTTAGGCCGAGTGACTTGCCCATCTTGCCTCTCGTCGTTAGACCAACCGGTCGGTCTTATTTTAAAACGAGCCCACTCCCCCGTCAAGACCATGGGGTCGTGTCTTCGATCTTCGAATTAAGGGGGTCGTGTCTTCGGACTTCGGTTTCCGCTTCCGAGATCTAATTTCCCCGCCGTGAGATGAAATAGAACATCGAAGACACGACCCCCATAAATCCCCAACGC
>Ga0315295_10004420_pt1 | contig 12005 bp, 10 predicted proteins | sample YL17G14_0_MG_FD_204453 | JGI IMG/M metagenome (GOLD analysis project Ga0315295, IMG submission 204453) | Sediment microbial communities from Yellowstone Lake, YNP, Wyoming, USA - YL17G14_0 | ecosystem: Environmental > Aquatic > Freshwater > Lake > Sediment | place: USA: Wyoming | collected... | reverse complement strand
GCGAGTCCCGGCGGGAGATGCAGTCCGGCGGCATGGGATTCAGGGTCCCCAACATCGTCAACCGGCAACCGGGAAAGGGTAGTTTTGTACAACACTTTTGTTAGCTGCATTCTATACCAGTTGGCGCTCCTCCGCGCAGACTCGAAACCGTCGTGTTTTCGTTCGAGGTTAGGCTTGGGCCGTCAAAAGAAAGCAAGGGGAAGATCCGTTCGTACTGAAAGTTCCAGTCAAGCCTGCGTAGCCAGCGAGCATACCATGACAATTTCCTTCCGCGCTTTGCGGCGCCAGATTCTTCTCGCCTCTCTGATCGCACCTCTTTGCCTGTTCGGGCAAACCCGTACCACCATCCGTCCGGCCGATACCGGCGTGGCGCTGGTGAACCCTGGCATGGGCTGGGCGTTTCATCACTACGACAACAACATTGAACGCTACGGCCTGCACCTGGAACCGTCCGACACAGTTGACGACTTTCCAGGCGCCAGCGTCATCTACCTGCGCCTGGCGTGGTCTTACCTGGAGCCCGAGGAGGGCAAGTTCAACTGGTCCATCGTCGACACCCCAGCCCAGCGGTGGATTGACAAAGGCTTCCAGGTAGCGTTCCGTTTCACTTGCGCTGAATCCAGCGCGAAGCAGCCATACGCCACGCCGAAGTGGGTACGCGATGCCGGCGCCAAGGGCCATAACTTCACGCCGAGAAAAGGCATTGACGCAAGCAGTCCGATGTGGGAACCGGACTACAATGACCCCATTTTTCTGGAAAAGCTCGACCATTTTCTGGCCGCGGCCGCTGCTCGCTATGACGGTAGTCCCGACGTGGCCTTCATCGACGTGGGTTCATTTGGGGTTTGGGGTGAGGGTCACACCGAGGCAACCACCAAGCTGCCGTATGATGCCCGAACGGTCAAGACGCATCTGGACCTGCACAAGAAGCACTTCAAGAAGACTCTGCTGGCAGCCAATGACGACTTCTCCAATCACGGCCGCGGGCTTGAGACCTTGCACTACGCACGCGAACTCGGGATGACGCTTCGGGATGACAGCATCCTGGTCGGTTGTGGCGACAAGGCCTACCATCATGCTTATCTTGCCGACCTCTTCTGGCCGCAATTGCCGGTTGTCCTGGAGATGGAACACTACGGCCCATCCGTGGAGCGGGGCTGCTGGCAGGACGGCAGTCTGTTCTTGAAGGCGATCGAAGAGTACCGTGCCGCCTACGCTACCGTACACTGGTACCCGCGCGAGTTCTATGAGAAGAGCAAGAAACTCGTCGACGACATCAACCTGCGCCTGGGCTACCGCCTGCAATTATTGGAGGCCTCGTGGCCGTCAGAGCTGGCTCGTGACCAGTCATTGACCGTCGGCTACAGTTGGCGGAACGCCGGGGTGGCGCCGTGCTATCCGGGTGGACACCCCGCCATCACCCTCAAGGACGCGAAAGGCGGCATTGTGGGCGTGTTTGCCGACGAGAGTTTCGATGTGCGGGCGCTGCCAACCGGCCCTCCGGGAAAAGCCTTGCCGGTCGTGCGACAGCAGAAGGCATCCAGCCAGGCCGACAGGCCGCTGATCTCGTATGCGCTGCCGCCCGATCCCATTTTCAAGCCGGGAACGTACGACGTATTCGTTTCTGTCGGAAGCCGGACGGGGACGCCGGCGATTGCCCTGCCGCTTCCGAACGGCGACGGGCACCGGCGCTACCGGATGGGAAAGATCACCGTGCGATAGGAGCGGATTGCTCGCGCTGCGAGTTGGTCGGGGTGAGGCCGGCGGCATATAATCAGGTAAACGGAGTCACATGTCCTTTGCTATCGGAACGTTCGTGCGGCGCTGCCCCAAGTCCGGGCGCATCGCCGGCATCCGGCGCGATGCCGCCCTGCCCCGCGTGCTCCTGCCGCTGCTCGGCTTGCTGGCCATCGCGTGGTTTCTCCTGCGGGTGATCCCCAAGCCCAGCCGGGCCGCGTACCCTTGCCAGCGGATTGCAGCGGGACTGGGCGCCGGGTTCCTGGCGAATCTTGTCTCCTTCGTGGCGGCGCTGGCGGGATTCCGTTTCCTGCAGCGCCGGGGCGCCCGCATCGCCGCCACCTGTTTTGTCGCGGTGTTGAGCGCCACTGTCTACGTGGGGCTGGCGGTGAGCGACCAGCCCACCGCTCCCGTGCTCCAGCCTGCCGAGGGGCCGAACCGCCCCATGGGCGTGGCCAAGGGCATCTTCCCCGGCCGCGTGACGTGGACGCAGGATTTCACATCCACGACATGGAACGGGCAGGACGGCAACTGGTGGGAAGATCGCAACGTCAACCAGGCGGCGGTGAACAAGATGCTTTCGCGCAGCCTGCAAGGCCTGACCGGCGCCACTTCCGACAAGGACGCGTGGGACCGCCTGTTCCGGTCGCACAACCGGACGGCGGGGCACGGCGACCGCGGCTACCGCGCCGGCGAGCGCATCGTGGTGAAGCTGAACTGTAATGCCGACGAGGGCAAGCCTTGGGACAATCGCGGCTACCCGAGCCCGCAGGTGGTGGCGGCATTGGTCCGCCAACTGGTGGAAACCGCGGGTGTGTCCGGCAACGCCATCCTGCTGAGCGATCCGTCGCGCGCCATCGGCGCCAACATCTACCGCAAGGTGCGCGCGCTCCCTGGCCAGGACTACCAACAGATCACCTACGAAGGCCAGAGCGGCGAGGACGGGCCGCAGCGCGTCCGCCCCGAGCCCGATATGGACGCCCCGATGTGGTTCGACATGCCGGGCGGCAAGCGGCAGGCGCTCTATCTGCCCAAATCGTATTCCGCCGCCACCTACATGATCAACTTCGGCTTGATGCGGCCGCACCGCGTATTCGGGGTCACGCTGGCGGGCAAGAACCACTTCGGCTCTGTCTATGATCCCGAACTGAAGACCTTCAAACCCACCGTGCTGCACGCCTTTGCCCTGTGGGACTACAAGACGCCCAACCACCAGGGCGACCCGCACAGCCATCCGGCGCTGATGGGTCACCGCAACACCGGCGGCAAGACTTTCCTCTACTTACTCGACGGACTCTACACGTCCTACAACCAGGGCCAGCCGGTGGTGCGCTGGTCTACCCTGGAAAACCGCTGGTTTTCCAGCCTGCTGATGTCGCAGGACGCAGTGGCGCTCGACTCTGTCGGTTACGATCTCATCACCAGCGAGCCAAACCTGACCCGCAACAATCCCAGCTTCAACGGCAACGCGGACAGCTACCTGCACGAGGCAGCGCTGGCCGGCGCCCCGCCCTCGAAGTCGAAGTACGACCCCGAGAACAACGGGAAAGCGCTCGAGTCGCTCGGCGTACACGAGCACTGGAATAGCGCCGGGGAGAGGAAGTACTCGCGCAACCTCGGCCGCCCGCAAGGCATCGAGCTGGTGGAACTGCGGTAGCGCTCACGGGGAGTCATTGATGACAACTAAAGACGTGTGTGTCGCGGCATTGATTTTCGCCGGGGCCGCTCACGCCGCCGCCGGGCGGACCGAACTGGCTCAAGGATGGAAGATCCGATCCGTATCTCCACGCGCGGCACTCGATGCACCCTTACTCGAAGAAGCGGTGAGCACGCCGGCGAGTGGTGGATGGTTGCCGGTGGCCCATATGCCGGCCATGGTGCACGACGTTCTTCTTGCCGCCGCCAAGATCGAACAGCCGTGGCTACCCGGCGCAGCGGAGAAGTGCCGCTGGGTTGCGGAGCGCGACTGGCTCTACGCCGTGACGATTCCATCCCCCGGCACAAGCAGGGAGGTGTGGCTTCGCTTCGGCGGACTCGACACCATCGTCGATGTCTACCTGAACGGCGAGCGGATCGCCTCGCACTCGAACATGTATACACCGCTCGCCGTCAACATCAGCGGACGCCTGCGCGAGCGCAACACGCTCGTGCTGCACTTCCATACGGTGTTCGACCTTTCGGGGCCGAAGCCAGTACCTGTCCAGACGGTCGGCGGCAATCCCGCGCGGCGGGTACGGAGACCACCCTCCAATTACTCCACCTATCTGGGACCGCAGCCGTACTATTCGCGGGTGGGCGTATACGACGCCGTCGTGCTCCAGACCAACGATGGAGACGTGTTCGAAGACGTGCTGGCCGATGCCACGCTGAACGAAGCGCTTACCGAGGGGACTGTCGCGGTCGGGATTACCGGCCGCAGCCGCGCGGCCTCGGCGGATCTATCTGTCAGGCTGATCGCACCGGATGGCCGCGTCGCGTCCGAGATTCGCCAAAACGTGGCGGTCAGTAACGGCGCGTTCCAGGCACGGCCGGAGGTGCGCATCAAGCAACCGCAACTGTGGTGGCCGCGCGGCTACGGCGCGCAACCGCTCTACCGCGTCGAAGTCGTGCTCTCGGCCAGCGGACAAGTGCAACAGACCGAGCGCCGCACCGTCGGGTTCCGGCGCATCACCAGCCCGTCGCTGCTGCACTTCGTGGTCAACGGAGTGCCGGTGCGCCTGTGGGGCGGGGATTGGGTGACGCCGCACTGGCAGACCGCGGTGTGGGACCAGCCGCGCGTCGAGAGGTTGTTCGCCATGGCCGAACACGCCAACTTCAACGTGTTTCGCGTATGGGCCGAAGTGGAATCCCCGCGCGGCGAGTTCTACGAAATGGCCGATGCGCGTGGCTTCCTGCTCTGGCAGGACTTCACCAATCTGCCGCTCGCTCCCGACGAAACCAGCCGCGCGATGTGCCGCGAAGAAGCCACCGCATTCCTGAAGCGCTTGAAGCATCACCCCTCAATTCTGCTGTGGAACGGCAGCAACGAGGCCGCCCAATGGCACCACCAGAGCTACAATCCGAACTTCGAGGACCGCGGCGTGTGGCCGGGGCTGGCGGCAGCAACCGAGGTCGGCGAGATCTGCCGCAAGCTGGATCCGGCGCGCCATTACCAGCCGAGCTCGCCCTACTACGGCCAGGATCCCAACGATCCGCGCGAGGGCAGCACGCACGGCTACACCAACATGTGGTTCGTGCCCGGCTACGATTACCTTAACTTCGCGGCCGAGGATACGCGCATCGCCGCACCCGTGCTCCACAGTCTGAAGCGCTTCATGAAGCCTGAAGACCTGTGGCCGGCAGGCTATTCGACGCTCTATCTGCCCGGCGACCGCCAACCGTACCCGCGCGCGTGGCTTGGCTACACGACGGGCGAGAGTTGGAAGAAGACCGGACCGGTGGAGCAGTTCTACGATGCCAACGACGCCGCCGGTCTGGTGCACCGCCTGGGCATGGCCGAGGCGCTCTATTACCAGGACACCGTGGAGCGCCAGCGCCGCGGCCGCCCGGCTACCGACCTGTCCGGGCCCAACCGCTCGGGCGGCTACATCGTCTGGAAGTTCAACGACTCGTGGCCGCAGATCTACTCCGCCAAAGTCGATTACTTTTTGGAGCCGTATCACGCCTACTACGCGCTGCGACGGGCGTATGCGCCCGTGATGCTCTCGTTCGACATCGGCACTTACATCTATCTCTGGGCGGTGAACGACAGCCGCGAGACCGTCAGCGGCACCGTGCGCATTCAGCTCTTCCATCTCGACCGCAACACAATCAGCAAGGAAATCGTGCGAGAAGTGAAGGTGTCACCGGGTAAGTCCGCCGTGGTGGTCCGGCTGGATGAAGCGGGGATCGGAGCATTCCGCCGCGAGCACATCTTGTTTGCAACCCTCGCCGATGCGAACGGACGCGTCATTGCACGCGCCAACGCGCTAACCGATATCGAACGCCGCGTCGCATTCCCGGCCGCGAAACTAAGCGTGCAAGTGAAGGACGGCGCGCTTTCCATTAGCGCGGACAAATTTGCGCGCACGGTCACGCTCGACGGCGATGCCAACGGCGATCCGTCTGGATGGTTCTTCGAGGATAACTACTTCGACCTGATGCCCGGTGAGGTCAAGACCGTTCGCATTCTGGGCAAGCACTCGCAGGGCCGCATCACCGTCAAACCCTGGTATTCGTCACACGCCGTCGCGGTTACGTGGCAACGCTGATTGGGAGCAAATATGAATCGACGCAACTTTTCCAAAACCGTATTGAGCCTCGGCGCCGCCGCGCAGACCGGGATGGCTCAGGAGCAATATGACGAACCGGCCAGGAAACTGCCCGCCCGCAGGTTTGATGTGGTCGTGGCCGGCGGCGGCACCGCCGGAGTGGTGGCCGCCATTGCCGCCGCCCGCAACGGCGCGAAGACGATCCTGATCGAAGCCAAGGGCTATCCCGGCGGCACGGTTGTCGAGGGCGGTACCGCGCTGCTCTGGGTTGGCTCCTGGCTCATCGCCGCCGGCAGGCTGTACCGTTTCCGCCGCTGGCCCTTCGTCAAATCGATTCCCTCCAGCAGCACCCCCAACTCCCAGGCCGCGATCTCCTTGCGCCCCGTCGCGGCGAACGGAAACTGGTAGGTGCCCGCCTCCAGCCGCTTGTACCAGATGGCCCACCCGTCCCGGTCCCAGTACAGAATCTTCACCCGGTCGCTGCGCCGGTTGCAGAACACCAGCAGATGGCCCGAAAACGGATTGCAGCGGATGATATGCTCGGCCATCATCGACAGCCCGTCGAACGAGCGCCGCATGTCGCAGGCCACCGTGCACAGATACACCTTGATCGCCGCCGGAAAGCTCAGCATCCCTCGTGCTCCACGGCCGCCAACACAGCCCGCAAGGTCTCCCCATCCACCCCCTTGCTGATTCGCAGCCGGCGCCCGCCGCCCAGCACCAGCTCGATTCCGGCGTCCGTCGTCGCCGGCTCGCCGCTGACCAGAGCGAAGCTCGCCAGCCCGCTGCCCGGCGCCCCTTGGTTCTTCCCAAGCGTCCGTTGTTCCCGCCTCTCCTTCAATCGGCGCTGCCACCAGTAGAACTGACTCTCTCTCAGCCGCCGCTGCCGACAGAACTCCCGGATCGACGCCCCACTCCTCGCCGCTTCGCCGATTGTCCTCTGCCAGTAACGATGCTTCTCCGCATCCGTCTTGTTATTGTTCGCCATCCGACATCCTCCCGGTTGCCACCCATGTGTGCGCGCACACGTCGAGCCGTGCGCCTGTGGTCAACGCCAGTGAGTATTACTCGCGATTTTCAAAGGGAGAAGATGGGTTTACCGGACGGATACCCTATTCGTAGCGCAGGGCCACGACCGGGTCCATCCGGGAGGCCTTCACCGCCGGCCAGAGGCCGAAGAACAGGCCGACGCTGGTGGAGACCGTCAGGCCGGCGGCCACCGACCACAGCGGCACGGTGGAGGGCAGCGAGGGCACCAGCCAGCGGATCGTGGCGCTGATCGCGACACCCACGGCAATGCCGATCAGGCCGCCGCCGGCGGTCAGCGTCATGGCCTCCAGCAGGAACTGCCAGACGATGTCCAGGCGGCGCGCCCCCAAGGCCTTGCGCACGCCGATCTCCCGTGTCCGCTCGGTGACCGACACCAGCATGATGTTCATCACCCCGATGCCGCCCACCATCAGCCCGATGGAGCTGAGCACCACCATCACCAGGGCCACCGCGCCGGTGATGGCATGGAACTGCTCGACCAGGCTGTCGGCGGTGGCGATGGAGAAGTCGTCGGGCTTGTTGAACGGGACGCTGCGGCGCTGGCGCAGCAACCCACGGGCCTGATCCACGGCGCGGTCCAGCCGCCCTTCACGGGCCCCAAACCGGACGCCGTGCTCCTTGGCGTTGGGGTTAACTTTCCGGAAGGTCCAATACGGGACCACGGCGCGCCGGTCTTCTCCGCCGATCCCGGTGAAGTTCCCGCGCGGCCTCTCCAGCACGCCCAGGACCTCGAAGCTGTGCCCGTTGATCTGGATGGGTTTGCCGACGGCGCTCAGCTTGGAGAACAGGGCGCGGGCCAGGTCCTCGCCGATCACGATCACGTCCAGCTTGTGCTCGTTCTCGGCTTCGGTGAAATACCGGCCTTCCTTGATCGAGGCGTTCCCATAGACGGTAAAGAACGCCGGCGTGGTTCCGCGGTAATCCAGCCCAACCACTTCTTCGTTCTTGTAACGGGCGATCAGGCCGAAAATGCCCGATTCGAAGTTGGGGAAGATCGACGGCGCGGCGTTGACGATGTCGGGACAAGCCTCCACCAGGGCCTGGGCGTCCTCCAGCGTCAGGTGCTTGCGCATTCGCTCCTCGCGGGTCAGGCGGCCGAACCGCGGGCCGGCGGGCAGCCGGGAAACGAACGCCGTGTTGGTCCCAAAGCTCTGGATGGACTCGATCACGTTCTCGTTCAAACCGGCGATGATGGAGCCCACCGCGATCACCGTGGTGGTGCCGATGATGACGCCCAGCACGGTCAGGAAGGAGCGCAGCTTGTGCTCCCGGATGGTGCCCAGGGCCATGCCCATCGCGCTGATGACGTCCTGCCGCATTTCGATTTCGGATTGCGGATTACGGATTTGGGCCGGAAGCTGGTCCGGAACCCAATCCGCAATCCGCATTCCGCAATCCGCAATTACTCGGAGCGCAGGGCCACAATGGGGTCCAGCATGGCGGCCTTGCGCGCCGGATAGATGCCGAAAAACATGCCCACTATGGTGGACAGCCCCACCGCCAGGACAATGGCGCTGAACGGGATCACCGCCGGAACCGAGGTGGTGGCCTCCAGGATGCGGACCGCGGCCACGGCCCCGATTACGCCAAACACTCCGCCCACCGTGGCCAGCACCGACGATTCCACCAGGAATTGCAGCAGGATGTCGCGGCGGCGCGCGCCCAGCGACTTGCGCACCCCGATTTCGTGCGTCCGCTCGGTCACCGAGGCCAGCATGATGTTCATGATGACGATGCCGCCCACCACCAGGAACACCGCGGTGACCGCGATGGTGGCCGCCGCGATGGCCCCGGTCAGTTGGTGCCACAGGTCCATCAGCTCCGCCGAGGCGATAATGCCGAAGGTGTCATCCTGCCCCGGCCGCTGGTGGCGGAAGGCGCGCAGCAGCATGCGCGCCTGGTCCTGCGTTTCGCTCATCAGTTCCGGGCCGCGGGTGCGCACATTGATGGCCATGCCCCGGCGGCTGCCGTAAATCTTGAAGAATGTCTCGATCGGGATGTAGACGAAGTTGTCCTGCGACTGGCCGAAGGTGGTGCCCAGCGGCTTGGCCACCCCCACGACTTCATAGGGCAGTCCGTCAACCAGCAAGGTTTTGCCCAGCGGCTCGATGCCGGGGAAGAGGCGATCAACCAGGTCCTGCCCGATAAAGGCGGTGTAGGCCCGATGCCGGTTATCGGCCTCCGAGATGTAGCGGCCGTAGTTCACCTGCTGCACGTCGATCAGCACCAGGTTGGGAGTGACGCCGCGCACCGAGACGTCCTCCAGGTTCTGGTTGCGGTAGCGGACGTCCCGGGTGTTTCGCGTCTCCAGCCCCACCTCCTGGGCCAGCGTCGTGTTCTCCCGCAGGAATTCGTATTCTTCCGGCCGGAGCTCCGGGTTGCGCCGCAGCAGGTCCAGCATGCGCTTGGGGTTGAACTCCCCCAGCAGGGGCATGCGCACGATGAGGAAGGCGTTGGAACCGAGGTTGGCGACCCGGTCGGCGATATAAGCGTCCATGCCCTTGATCACCGCCACCACCCCAATCAGCGTGGTGGTGGCGATGATGATGCCCAGCAGCGTCAGGAAGCTGCGCAGCTTGTGGGAGCCGAGCGAGTCCAGCGCCACACGCACCGCTTCCCGGATGGAGGCTCGCCGCCGCATATGCCCCCTTATGATAGCGCTTCACCACAAAGCCACGAGGAACACAAAGGCTTTCCTTTGTGCCTCTTTGTGTTCTTCGGGTCTTTGTGGTGAATTGGCCCAGGTCTAATCCATCAACTGGCCGCCGTTGACCTCGATGGTTTCCCCGGTCAGGTAGCTGCTGCGGGGAGAGGCCAGGAAGGCGATGGCTTCGGCCACTTCCTCGGCGGCGCCCGCGCGGCCCATGGGGATGCTGGAAACGAAGCGGGCCATGGTTTCCGGCGTGCTGTGGCGCTGGTGGAAGCGGGTGGAGATCACTCCGGGCGACACGGCATTCACGCGGACGCCCTTGGGGGCCACCTCGCGGGCCAGGCCCTTGCTCAGGGTGAGCACGCCGCCCTTCGACGCGGCATAGGCCACCGCTCCGGGGCCGCCGCCGTGGCGGGCGGCAATCGAGGCCACATTGACGATCACCCCTTCCCCGCGGGGGATCATGGCCGCCAGCGCCGCACGGCAGCACAGGAACACGCCCTTCATGTTCAGGTCCATGATGCGGTCCCACAGTTCCTCGCTCATCTCGGCGATCGGGCAGCGCTCGACCAGGTCGCCCGCGTTGTTCACAACGATGTCCAGGCGCCCGAAGCGCGACAACACTTCTTTGAACATCGCCTCCACCTCGGCGGCCACCGAGACGTTGGCCCGCACGCTGAACGCCGAGCCTCCCTTGGCGCAGATTTCCCCTACGGCGCGCTCGGCGCCGTCGGGGGTCGCGTAATAGTGCACGGCGACGCCGGCGCCGCGCTCCGCCAGCAGCAGCGCGGTGGCATAGCCGATGCCGCTGGATGCGCCGGTTACCAGTGCGGTCTTGCCTTCCAGTTCCATATGCGGAAATTAGAACACGAATGCGCGGGCAGACGACCGACAAAAAACGGGACGCAGAGGAATGCAGATGCACGCAGACAGCTACCGGCCCGAATCTGCGTTCATCTGCGTTTATCTGCGTCCCGTTTCCCGGTTCGGCTTACTTGCCGGCGGCCGCGGCTGGCGCGGTCTTTGCCGGGCTCTTGCTGTGGATGACGAAGGATTCGATGGTGCTCCCGTCCAGGGCCACCGCCTCCATCGCGCACTGCGCGCCGTTGACCTTAGCCAGGACGAAATTCTCAACCTTGGCCACCTTCTCGGTGACGCCAGGGATTGGGGAGTCCAGATCGTAAAGCGGGGCGCCGCCGCCGCCGGTCACGATGTACTGGATGCCATCGACGACGTGGCGCTGGTAGTTATGGTCGTGGCCGCTGAAAACAGCGTGCACGTGGTGCTTCTGGAAGATGGGCGCCAGGTCGGCGGCCAGCTTCTTGGTACCCGCCTGCCGCTTCCCAATGGCCGTGAAGGGCGGATGGTGCAGAGTGACAAAGCGGAATCGCGCCGACGAAGCTCCCCGCAGGTCCTCTTCCAGCCACTTCAGTTGCTCGCTCCAAAACCGCTCCCGCTCCTCCTTGGTTGGCGCAGCCGTGCCCACGTCGCTGTTCATCATGGTGAAGTGCGCGTCGCCCCAGTCGAACGAATAGTAGGTGAGCGGATGGGGGAACAACCGCAGATAGAGGGGGCTGTTCTTCTCATGGTTGCCCACAATCGGGAACAGCACGGTCTTGCGGAACAGGTCCTGGCCGGCGACGAAGAAACCCGGCCATAGCCTGGCATTCAGGCCGTCGGCCACCAGATCGCCGGTATGCACGACGAAGGCGGGCGATCGCTCAGCGGCCTTGCCGGCCACCTGGCGGTGCACGTCTTCGCGTGTCCGGGTATCCCCGTACACCATGAAAGTGAAGCTGCCGCCGGCCGGCGGCGTGGTGAAGCGCCCCGCGCCCGCGCCGCTGCCGTCGCGCAGCACGTCGTAGTAGTAGGTGGCGCCGGGCCGCAACCCGCTCACTTTGGAGTGCAGGCCGCGCCAGCCCTGTTCATCGGCGCCGGTGGCGGCCGTGCCCCGGAACACCCAGTTGATCAGCGCCGAGTTTGCGGTCACGTCGGTCACGTAGGGCGCGCCGACCAACTGGCCGTGCGGGCCGGCGACGGCGATCTCCGCGGCGGGCTTGTTCTCTTCGCCCACGTACGGCGCCGCTTCGCCGGCCGTCTCGCCGGTCGGCGGCGAAACCACCAAGTCCCAGGGGGCGGCCGGCGGGAGCTCCGTTTCCCGGCCCGCCCGGAGCAAGATCAAAGACGACAGTACGACCAAAATGGCAGCTAGAACGATCCCTGTTTTTCGCAACATAGGCCCTTCCGCTACGATCCGGCGGCGGTTCCCTCCTTGAGTTTTTCCGCCTGGTAATGAGTAGTGAGGGCCTCGATGACCG
>Ga0315295_10004418_pt1 | contig 12009 bp, 9 predicted proteins | sample YL17G14_0_MG_FD_204453 | JGI IMG/M metagenome (GOLD analysis project Ga0315295, IMG submission 204453) | Sediment microbial communities from Yellowstone Lake, YNP, Wyoming, USA - YL17G14_0 | ecosystem: Environmental > Aquatic > Freshwater > Lake > Sediment | place: USA: Wyoming | collected... | reverse complement strand
CGCGCCCTGGGCAAGCGGCGGATCTTCGAGCTGTACCTGAACCAGATCGAGTGGGGCGACGGCGTGTTCGGCGCCGAGGCGGCGGCCCGCCGCTACTTCGGGGTCTCGGCCGCCGACCTCGCCCCGCGGCAGGCCGTGCTGCTGGCGGCCGTCATCATCAACCCGCGGCGCTACTCGGTGGTCGAGCCGTCACGCCGCATCGAGCGTCGCGTGCGCATGATCGCCTCGCGCCTGAGGCGGCGCGGCGTCCTGAGCGAGGCGCAGTACGCCGAGGCCGTGGGCCTGCGCCCGCCCCCGCCCGCCCCCGACTCCGGCGCCGTGTCGCGCGACACGCTCGGAGCCACGCTCAGCTCCCCAGCGACTCCTTGACGAGGCGGGAGACGGTGGAGCCGTCCGCGCGCCCCTTCACCTGCGCCATGACCGCGCCCATCACCCGGCCCATGTCCTTCGGGCCCGCGGCCCCCGTCTTCGCCACGGCCTCGCGCACCACCACCCGCAGGTCCTCCTCCGAGAGCATCTGCGGCAGGTAGCGCTGGGTGACGGCGATCTCCTGCTCCTCGCGGTGGACGAGGTCGTCCCGGGAGACCCTCTTCAGCTCCTCGATGGTCTCCCGGCGCTTCTTGGCGTAACGCTGGAGCACCTCGACCTCCTCGTCGTCCGAGAGGACGGCGTCCTTCGCCTTGCGCGTCTTGACCTCCAGCAGCGCCGCCTTGAGCATTCGCAGCGTGCTGAGGGTGTCCGCGTCACGGGCCTTCATCGCGGCCGCCATGTCGCTCTGGATCCGCTGCAGGATCGACTCGTCGCTCATGCCGTCTCCCCGGCCGTCCCACGCGCCCCGTCGAAGGCGCGCACGGCCCGTGCGAAGGTGTCGAGCGCGGCGGCGCACCGGGCGGGCTCCCCGCCCAGACCGATGCGCACGCCGCGCGGCTCCCCGAAGAAGCGCCCCGGCGCCACGAGCAGCTCGAAACGCCGCGCGGCGAAGGCGGCGAACGCGTCGCCCGCGTCGGGTGCCCCGGGAAGGTGGACGAAGGTGGTGGTGCCCTGCGAGGGCACCGTGGCGTCGAGCGGCAGGCCGTCCGCGACCCGCCGCCAGAGCGCGTGGTTCTGCGCGAGGATGCCGCGCGAGCGCCCGCGCAGGGCGTCGAGGTGCGGCGCGAGCGCCAGCGCCAGGGCCAGCGAGGGCCCGGCCGGCTCGACGGACAGCGCGTTCTGGGCGTGGGCGCAGCGCGCCAGGGCCTGCGCACTCCCCGACACCCACCCCAGCCGCAGGCTGCCGAGCCCGTAGACCTTGGTGAGCGTCGAGGTCGTGACCCACCGGTCGGACAGCGCGCTCAGCGTCCCGGCCGGCCGGTCCGAGGCGTCGCGGAAGGTCTCGTCGCAGGCCAGCCACCACCCGTGACGCTCCGCCAGGGTGGTGAGGGCGCTCGCGTCCTCGGGCGCGAGCGCCACACCGCCCGGGTTGTGCAGGTCGGAGAACATCACCAGCCGCGTGGCCGGCGTGAGTGCCGCCTCGACCGCCTCGCTCACGCGGCCGTAGGCGTGCCCGCGGCGGCGCTCGAAGCCGCGCACGCGCACGCCGAAGAAGGGCGGCACGGCGCGCAGCGGCTCGTAGCCCGGCGACTCGACCAGCACCTCCTCACCGGGCTCGAGCAGCCCCGCGAAGACGCAGGCGTTGGCCTCGCTCGCCCCGGCCGTCACCAGCACGCGCCCGCCCGGTGCCCCGAGCCGCGCGCCGAGCGCCTCGGCGAGCCCGGCCAGGGCGTCGCCGTAGGCCGAGGGCGGACCGGCCTGGTGGGGAAGTCCCAGCCCGGCCAGGTCCGGCGCCACGACCGCGCTGTCGGCGAGGCTCGTGCGCCAGCGCCCGCTGTGGGTCTTGCTCCAGGCGAGATGCTCGAGGGCGGGACGGCTCATCGGGCGGCGAGCATAGCACGGCGGCGGTGGCGGGACCCGCCGCGAGCGGCTACATTCTGCGCTTCGTGACGCCCGCCCCTCGCACCACCGGCCCATCGCCGGATCCGCGGCCCCGCCGCGCCCTGCGCATGCGCACGAGGCTCCTGCTCCTCGTGCTGGTGGCCGTGACCCCGCTCGTCGCGCTCACGCTGTCGGGCGCCTGGAGCGCGCTCCGCGAGAAGCGCGCGGACGTGCAGACCCGCGCGCTCAACGTGGCACGGCTCATCGCCGCGCGGCTGGACGACCGCCTTGCCGTCGTCGCCCCCGGGAGCCCGGTGGAGGACCTGAGCCCGTTCCTCGACCCCGGCGGGCTGCCCCCGGGGTCGGTGGTCAGCCTCCTCGACCGGGGCGGCGTGCTCCTGCTCCGGCGCCCGCACCTGCCCTCCCTCGTGGGCCACGACCTGTCCCGCCTGCCCTTCGTGCGGCGCGCGCTGCAGACGCCCGAGGGCGTGGAGGAGCTGAAGTGGGCCGACGGGGTGCGCAGGCTCTCGGGGCACACGCGCCTGCGCCAGACCCCATGGATCGTCTACGTGGGCATCCCCGCGGAGGCCGCCGCCGCCGAGGAGCGCGCGCCGCTGCGCCGGCTGCTGATGCTCGCGGCCGCGACCCTCGTGATGGCCTTCGCTCTCACCTGGCTCGTGGCGGACGTGTTCACGCGTCCGCTGCGGCGGCTGGAGGCCGCCGCCGCCGCCCTGAGCGCGGGGGATCTCGCGCGCCGGGCCGAGGTGGGCTCGGCCGACGAGATCGGGGAGCTGGCGCTGGCCTTCAACCGCATGGCCGCCGCGCTCGAGCGGCGCACCGCCGAGCTGGCGGAGAGCGAGCGGCACTACCGCGAGCTGTTCGAAGAGAACCCCATGCCGATGCTGGTCTTCGATGAGGCCACCCTGCGCATCCTCGACGTGAACGCGTCGGCCGTTCGCACGTACGGCTGGACCCGCGAGGAGTTCCTGGGTCTCACCATCGCCGACATCCGTCCGCCCGAGGACGTGCCGGCGCTGCGCCAGCTGCTCTCGCGGACCCCGCTGCCGACCGACATCCCCGGCGTGTGGCGCCACCTGCGCAAGGACGGGACGCTGATGCACGTGGAGATCACCGCCCACGCCATGCGGTTCGCCGGCCGCTCCGGGCAGCTGGTGCTCGTCAAGGACGTGACGCAGCGCGTGCTCGCCGAGCAGGCGCTGCGGGACTTCACCCGGGAGCTCGAGCGCCGCGTGGAGAGCCGCACCGCCGAGCTGCAGGAGGCGAACCGCGAGCTCGAGACCTTCTCGTACTCGGTCTCGCACGACCTGCGCGCCCCGTTGCGCTCGATCGAGGGCTTCGCGCGGGCGCTGGAGGAACGCGCCGGCCCCCGGCTCGACCCCGAGGACCGGCGCCTGCTCGGCGTGGTCACGGCCGCTTCCCGGCGCATGACCCGGCTCATCGACGACCTGCTGGCCTTCTCGCGCTCGAGCCGGCAGCCCCTCAGCGTCGCGACGGTGGACATGCGCGCGCTGGCCGGCGAGGTGTGGGCGGAGGTCGAGGCCCAGGCGGCCGGACGCACGCTGCGCTTCGTCCTGGAGGACCTGCCGCCGGCGCGGGGGGACCGCGCGCTGCTCAGGCAGGTGCTCGTCAACCTGCTCGCCAACGCCGTCAAGTTCACGCGCGGCCGGGCCGTGGCGGAGGTGCGGATGGGCGCCTGCGCGGCCGACGACGGCGTCGAGTACCACGTCCGCGACAACGGCGCGGGGTTCGACCCGCGGCACGCCGACCAGCTCTTCGGGGTCTTCCAGCGCCTGCACTCGCCGGACGAGTTCGAGGGCACGGGCGCGGGGCTCGCCATCGTGCAGCGCATCGTGCACCGGCACGGTGGACGCGTGTGGGCCGAGGGCCGCCCGGACGAGGGCGCGACCTTCCACTTCACGCTGCCGCAGGCCGAGCCGGGCTAGCGTCCCGGCAGCGGCCCCTCGACGCCGGCCGTCCACACCACGTTGTCGAGGCGCGTGAAGTCGTAACGGTTGTTGCGCTCGACCCCGAGCCTCAGCCAGCGCAGCTTCCCCTCCGCCGCCCAGCCCAGGCTGCGGCGGCTCGCGGGCGCGAGCGTGAGCTGGATCCAGTCGTTGCGGACGTCCGCGAGCCGCACGCGCAGGGGCACGACCCACAGCCCGCCCTCCCGCGGGTCCCGGATCAGGGTGGCGGTGGCGAACGAGTAGTCGGCCCAGTAGAAGTCGAGGCCGCCGTCGAGCACCCAGTCGGTGCGGCCCTCGCGGGCCACGATGGGGCTCGCCTCACCCCGCCCCACGAGGTGGCGCGACAGCACCTGGTCGGTGCCGAGCCAGAAGCGCTCGCGCTCGCCCTCGTGGCGCCACTGCAGCGTGTAGACCGAACGGCGCGGATCGCGCAGGTGGAGGCCGACCTCGGGGCGGAACTGGTCCCGTCCCCGCGCGAAGTCCCAGACTTCGAGCTGGACGTGGAAGGGCCCCGGCACCCAGTAGGCCACGACGTCGCGCAGGTCGTCGTGGTCGCTGAAGGCCCAGTAGCGGAACTGCGCGCCGGCGTAAGGCGCCGGAGCCGGGGCCGCCGGAGTGGCGGCGGCGAGCAGCAGGGCGAGGACGGCCAGGGACGTCGTGCGGTTCATTCGATCCGATCCTCCGGGCCGCGGCGCGGCCGCATGCTGCCGGTGACGAAGCGGAACCAGAGCCAGACCGGCAGCGCCAGCGTACGCAGCACGGTGTTGAGCGCGCCGTAGAGCGGGTAGACCAGCAGCACCGGGACGGGGGACCTGCGCCGGCTGCCGGGGATGCGCACCACGAGCCAGGGGTAGACCTCGAAGACCAGGTAGAGCAGGTAGACCACGAGCCCCCACCAGCGCAGCGCCGGGGTGAGCCCGATGACGATCATGGACCACACCTTGAACGGGTCGCTCACCACCATGTAGAGGTTGTAGGCCATCTCGTAGCGCACGCGCCACGAGACCCCGCGCCTGAGCATCAGCCGGACGAAGTTGACGACCTGGTGGTAGATGCCCGGGTACCAGCCGGTCAGGCGCTGACGGAACCACTGCCCCCACGACCAGGGCGCCACGGTCCAGACCGTCTCGTTCGCGAACACGATGCGGCCGCCGTTCAGCAGGTGGATGATGGAGCGCTGCAGGTCCTCCCCCTGGAAGACGTTGGTGTGCAGGTGGTGGTAGCGGTGCAGGTCGTCGGTGCGGAACAGCCCCGCCGCGCCCGACACGCAGCTCACCGACTGGCTCACGTCGTGGAAGCGCCGGCCGATCTCCATGCTCTTGCCGTACTCGTAGCGCTGGAGCCGGCCCAGGAAGTTGTGCCCGTGCGCGCCGCCGCGGTCGCGGCGATCGGGCAGCACGTGGAAGGCGACGGCGTCGTGCCCCTCCTCCGAGAGCAGGGAGGTGGGGATGCGCATGCTCCCGATGCGGGTGTCGTCGTCGAGGATGAGCGTGTACGGGGTGGTCACGCGGTGGACCGCGTAGTTGATCGCCGAGGCCTTGCCCTTGCCCCTCTCGAAGCGGTGGACCTGGCAGCCCAGGTCCCGCGCCACCTCCGAGGTGCCGTCCGTGCTGCCGTCGTCCACCACCAGGATGCGCGCGGGCGGGATCTGGCGGACGAGGTCGGCGACGGTCCCGGGGAGCTGGGCCGCCCCGTTGCGGCAGGCGATGACCGCCGTGACCAGCGACGGGTCGCTCCTGAAGGTGCGCTCCTCGCTTCGTCCCAGCAGCTCGATGAGCAGCTTGACGAAGTCCACGAGGATGCAGAACAGCACCACGAAGACGATGCTGTGGGACCAGCCGCCCAGCAGTGCGGGCCCCTCGGGCACCGAGGACAGCCACAGGTTCCAGAAGGGCCAGAGGGTCAGCGGCACGGGCCGGCCCCCCCGACGCCACGCGGGTGGCGCCGCGCACGGCCCTTGACCCGCCCGCGCACGCTCCCTAGGCTTCGCCCCCTGTCGCGTCCAGGCCGAGGGAGGAAGCCGTGAACCGAGATGAACGACTCGCCGAGCTGCGCCGGCGCCGCGAGCAGGCCCTGGCGGGAGGAGGCCCCGAGCGGGCCGCGCGGATCCACGCCCGCGGCGGGCTCACCGCCCGCGAGCGACTCGAGCTGCTGCTGGACCCGGGCTCGTTCGCCGAGATCGGGACCCACGTGACCCACCGCTCGACCGAGTTCGGCATGGAGCAGCGCAGGATCACGGGCGACGGCGTGGTCGCGGGCTGGGGCACGGTCGGGGGCCGGCTGGTGTACGTCTTCGCGCAGGACTTCACCGTGTTCGGCGGCACCATGAGCGAGGCCAACGGACGGAAGATCTGCACGATCATGGACCTCGCGATGGAGAACGGCGCGCCCGTCGTGGGGCTCAACGACTCGGGGGGCGCGCGCATCCAGGAGGGCGTGGCCTCCCTCGGCGCCTACGCGGAGGTGTTCCTGCGGAACACGCTGGCGTCCGGCGTGGTGCCGCAGATCTCGGCCGTCATGGGGCCCTGCGCGGGCGGGGCCGTCTACTCCCCCGCCATCACGGACTTCACGATCATGGTCGAGGGGACCAGTCACATGTTCGTGACCGGCCCCGAGGTCATCAAGGCGGTGACCTCCGAGGAGGTCTCCTTCGAGGACCTGGGCGGCGCGATCACCCACAACACGAAGAGCGGCGTGGCGCACTTCGCCGCCCGCGACGACGCCGACGCCATCCGGCACGTGCGGCGTCTCCTCTCGTTCCTGCCCGCGAACAACGCCGAGGAGCCCCCGCGCGCCGACACGCGCGACCCGGTGGAGCGGCGGGACGCCGCGCTCGCTACGCTGGTGCCCGACGCCCCGGACAAACCCTACGACATGAAGGAGGTCGTCCGGCGCGTGGTGGACGATGGCGACTTCTTCGAGGTGCACGAGCTGTTCGCTCCGAACATCATCGTGGGCTTCGCCCGGCTGAACGGCCGCACGGTGGGCATCGTCGGCAACCAGCCCAGCGTGCTGGCCGGGGTGCTGGACATCGACTCGTCCGTGAAGGGCGCACGCTTCGTGCGCTTCTGCGACGCCTTCAACATCCCGCTCGTCACCTTCGAGGACGTCCCCGGCTTCCTCCCCGGCACCCGGCAGGAATGGGCTGGAATCATACGGCACGGAGCCAAGCTGCTCTACGCCTACTGCGAGGCCACCGTGCCCAAGCTCACCGTGGTGGTCCGGAAGGCCTACGGCGGGGCCTACGACGTGATGTCCAGCAAGCACATCCGGGGCGACTACAACGTCGCCTGGCCCTCGGCCGAGATGGCCGTGATGGGGGCCGAGGGGGCCGTCAACATCCTCCACCGGGAGCGCATCGCCCGCTCGACCGACCCGGCGGCCGAGCGCAGGCGGCTGGTGGCGGAGTACAACGAGCGCTTCGCCTCGCCCTGGGTCGCCGCGGAGCTGGGCTACCTCGACGACGTCATCGAGCCCCAGGACACGCGGCCGAGGCTCATCGCCGCGCTCGAGATGCTGCGCAACAAGCGGCAGGAGCTGCCCCGGAAGAAGCACGGCAACCCGCCGCTGTGATCGTGCCCGGACGCGCGCGGCCCGCCCTACCGGGGCGGGCCGCCGCGTTTCGGGGCGTGGCGCTCAGTAGCTGTGCTCGTCCAGCTTCACCCGGCCCCTGAAGCGGCTGTAGATGAAGATGGTGTAGCCGACCACCAGCGGCATGCCGACGATCGCGACGACCAGCATGACCTTGAGCGTCAGGGGTGACGAGGACGCGTTCGTGACGTTGAGCGACGGGCCGCCGCCGAGCGCGGGGACCAGGTCCGGGTAGAGCCCCAGGCCCACGAGGCCGAGCAGCGCGGCGATGGCGACGCTCGAGTGGGCGAACGCCATGCCGGCGCGGCCCCTCGCGAGCAGCATCCGGTACTCGGCCACGGCGACGACGAAGACCACCGGCACGACCCAGGCCACGGGGCGCGCGAAGGCCCGCCACAGGTGCGGCGACTCCACGCGCGAGTAGAGGGTCGCGACGAGCCACAGCACCACGAGCGCGAGCCAGGCGCCCTTCGCCCAGCCCCGGGCGCGCTCGCGCACCGGCCCCTCGGTCTTGAGGTCGAGCCAGGCCGCGCCCTGCACCAGGAACATCGCGACCGCGAGCAGCCCCACGACGAGGGCGAAGGGGTTGATCAGGCCGAGGAAGGTCCCGGCGAACTCCTGCTCCGCGTCGAGCGGCAGCCCGCGCATGACGTTGCCGACCGCCACCCCGAAGAGCAGCGAGGGCAGGAACGACGACAGGCCGAACACCGTGTCCCACGCCCCGCGCCAGCCCGGCCCCGGTTCCTTGCTGCGGAACTCGAGGCACACGGCGCGCAGGATGAGCGCCGCCAGCACCAGCACGAGCACGAGGTAGAGGCCCGAGAACACCGTGGCGTAGACCTTCGGGAATGCGGCGAAGAGGGCGCCCCCGCCGGTCAGCAGCCAGACCTCGTTGCCGTCCCACACCGGCCCCACCGAGTTGATGACCTGGCGCCGCTCGCCGTCGCCCTTCGCGACGAACAGGTGCAGCATGCCCACCCCGAGGTCGAAGCCGTCGAGGATGGCGTAGCCCGCGAGCAGCACGCCGATCAGGATGAACCACGCGGTCTCAAGCGGTGGCAACGGGCACCTCCCCGACGTGCGAGCCGCCCACTTCGGGCCCGTGGAGGATCTCCTTGCGCAGCAGGTGGAGCCAGAGCAGGCCGAGCACCACGTAGATCGCGCCGAACAGGACGATCGAGAACAGGATCTGCGGGGCCCCGACCACCTTCGACACCGCGTCGCGCGTGCGCATGAGCCCGTAGACGATCCACGGCTGGCGCCCCACCTCGGCCGCCATCCAGCCGAGCTGGATGGCGATCGTCGGCAGCGGGACGGCCCACACCATCAGGTGCTGCCACCCGCGCGAGGCCTCGAGGCGGCCGCGCCAGAGCAGCACCAGCCCGGCGAGCGCGAGCAGGAGCATCAGGTTGCCGAGGATGACCATGTTGTGGAACGACAGGAACGTGATGGCGACCGGAGGCCGGTCCCCGCGGGGGAACTCGTCCAGGCCCTTGACCGCGGCCTGGAAGTCGCCGAAGGCCAGGAACGAGGTCAGGTTCGTGATCATCAGCTCGGGCCCGGGGCGGCGGCCCGACTGCGTGGGCGGCAGCGAGAACAGGATGAGGGGTGCGCCCTGCCCGGTGGTGTAGAGCCCCTCCATGGCCGCGAACTTGGCCTCCTGCGTGCGTGCCACCTGCTTCGCGTGCCGGTCGCCGGTGGCGAAGTTGAGCACGCAGGCAACGACCGCCATCACGGTGCCGAGCCGCAGCGAGACGCGGGCCACGTCCGAGTCGCGGCCCTTGAGGAAGTACCAGGCGGCGATACCGGCCATGAGGAAGGCCCCGGTGGTCCAGGCCGCCGCGATGGTGTGCGCGAAGCGCGGCAGGGTCGAGGGGTTGAAGACCGCCGCCCAGAAGTCGGTCAGCTCCGCCCGCCCACCGGCCAGCCGGAAGCCCGCCGGCGTCTGCATCCACGAGTTCGCCACGAGGATCCAGAAGGCCGAGAGCGTCGTCCCGAGCGCGACCATGAGGGCGGAGAGCCAGCGCACGAAGGAGGAGATGCGCTTGCGTCCGAGGATCAGGAGCCCGAGGAAGCCGGACTCGAGGAAGAAGGCGAACACGCCCTCGGCCGCCAGGGGCGCCCCGAAGATGTCGCCCACGAAGCGCGAGAAGGCCGCCCAGTTGGTGCCGAACTCGAACTCCATGACGATGCCCGTGGCCACGCCCACCACGAAGGTCACGGCGAAGAGCTTGAGCCAGAAGTCCGAGGCCCGGCGGTAGACGTCCTTCCCGCTGCGCCAGCGCGCGGTCTCCAGCAGGAAGACGAGGAAGGCGAGACCGATGGTGATGGGCGGGAACAGGAAGTGGAACATCACGGTCAGCGAGAACTGCAGCCGTGCCAGCCAGACGACGTCCATCGGACCTCCTCGGGGCACCCGTCGAGCCGGGGAGCCGCGCCCACATCCGGGCGCACACTAGCACGGCAGGCGATGCAGAGAATAGGCCGGCGACGGAATGCGCGGGGTGCCGGCGCTCCGCTCGCGACCGCGAGCCCGCGGGCGGACCTCTTCCCTACACCACCAGCATCGCGTCGCCGTAGGAGTAGAAGCGATAGCGCTGCTCCACGGCGTGTGCGTAGGCGCGACGCAGGGACTCCTCCCCCGCGAAGGCGGCCACCAGCAGCAGCAGCGTGGTGCGGGGCAGGTGGAAGTTCGTGAGCAGCGCGTCCACGGCCTGGAAGCGGTAGGGCGGCAGGATGTACTTGCGCGTCCAGCCGCGCGCGGCGGCGAGCACACCGCCGTGCGCGTCGCAGGCCGACTCCAGCGCGCGCACGGCGGTGGTGCCCACCGCCACGACGCGGCCACCCGCGGCGCGCGCGGCGTTCAGGACCGCGGCGGCCGCCTCGCCCACCTCGAACCACTCCTCGTCCATGACGTGCTCGCGCGGGTCGGAGGCCGAGACGGGACGGAACGTGCCCGGGCCCACGTGCAGGAGCAGGGGCACGCGCGCCACGCCGAGGGCGGCGAGCGATGCGAGCAGCGCCTCCGTGAAGTGGAGGCCCGCGGTGGGCGCCGCGACCGCCCCGTCCACGCGGGCGAACACGGTCTGGTAGCGCTCGCGGTCCTCGGGCCCGGGCGCGCGGTGGATGTAGGGCGGCAGGGGCACGCGGCCGTGGGCCTCGAGCGCCCGGTCGAGGTCCCCGGCGACCACGCGCACGACGCGCTCGCCCTCGCGGCCCATCTCCACCACCTCGAGCGTGAGGCAGCCGTCGTCGGTCGCGAGCGCGCAGCCGGGCGCGGCCTTCTTGGCCGGCCTCGCCAGCACGCGCCACAGCCCGCCGGGCTCCGGCCGCACCACCAGCAGCTCGATGCGCCCACCGCTCGGGCGTCGCACGTCGAGCCGCGCGGGGCGCACGCGCGTCTCGTTGAGCGCCAGCGCGTCGCCGGGACGCAGCCAGCGCGCGAGGTCCGCCACGCGGGAGTCGTGCAGCGCCCCGCTCGCGCGGTCCACCACCAGCAGGCGCGCGTCCTCGCGGCGCACGGCCGGGTGCTGCGCGATCAGCTCGGGCGGCAGGTCGTAGTCGAGGTCTTCGAGGCGCATGGGCGGTGAGGCGCCGCGGCCGGGCCGCGGCGGGGTCAGAGCGGCAGCTCGGGCTGGGGACCGCCGTCCGCGACGCCGGACGCGCCGGGCGGGCGCAGGCCCAGGTGCTGGTAGGCCAGCGCGGTGGCCTCGCGCCCGCGCGGCGTGCGCTTCACGAAACCCTCCTGGATGAGGAAGGGCTCGTAGACCTCCTCCAGCGTGCCCGGCTCCTCGCCCACCACGACCGCGAGCGTGCCGAGCCCGACCGGGCCGCCGCCGTACTTCACGATGAGCGCCTCCAGCAGCCGGCGGTCCATCTCGTCGAGCCCGCGCTCGTCCACGGCCAGCATGCGCAGCGCCTCGCGCGTCACCGGCAGCGTGACGCGGCCGTCGGCGCGGATGAGCGCGAAGTCGCGCACGCGCCGCAGCAAGCGGTTGGCCACGCGCGGCGTGCCGCGGGCGCGACCCGCGATCTCGCGCGCGGCGTCCGGATCGGTCTCGACCTTGAGGATGCCGGCCGAGCGCGTCACGATGCGCGCCAGGTCGTCGGCGCCGTAGTAGTCGAGGCGGAGCGTCAGGCCGAAGCGCGCGCGCAGGGGCGACGAGAGCAGGCCCGAGCGCGTGGTCGCCCCCACCAGCGTGAAGGGTTCGAGGTTGAACTTGAAGGAGCGCGCGCTTGGCCCGCTGTCCAGCAGGATGTCGATGGTGAGGTCCTCGAGCGCCGGGTAGAGGTACTCCTCGACCACCGGGCTCATGCGGTGTATCTCGTCCACGAACAGGATGCCGCGCCGCGGAAGATTGGTGAGCAGCCCGACGAGGTCCCCCGGCTTCTCGATCACCGGGCCCGAGGTGTGCGTGATCTCGACGTCCAGCTCGTGCGCGAGGATCGAGGCGAGCGTGGTCTTGCCGAGGCCCGGCGGACCGTGGAACAGCACGTGGTCGAGGGCCTCGCCGCGCCGCCG
>Ga0315295_10004415_pt1 | contig 12013 bp, 8 predicted proteins | sample YL17G14_0_MG_FD_204453 | JGI IMG/M metagenome (GOLD analysis project Ga0315295, IMG submission 204453) | Sediment microbial communities from Yellowstone Lake, YNP, Wyoming, USA - YL17G14_0 | ecosystem: Environmental > Aquatic > Freshwater > Lake > Sediment | place: USA: Wyoming | collected... | reverse complement strand
CCTCAGGTTCCTTAATAGCTCGAACCCCTTTTCCTTCGCTGCCTCACCCAATGTCACTACATAAACCTGAAGTCGCTGGCCCTCTGGCAGCTTGATCTTCTGGTCCTGCATGACCATGACCAGCCTGTCCAGCCCGATCGCAAAACCGATGGCAGGCGTTGAGCGACCGCCAAGTTCTTCAACAAGCGTATCATAACGCCCTCCCCCGCATACTGCATTCTGGGCGCCCAGGGATCTTGATATTATCTCGAAAGTGGTCTTTGTGTAGTAATCAAGCCCGCGGACAAGGCGCTTGTTCAATTTATACCTGATGCCGTATCCGTCCAGGTATGTCTTTACCTTATTAAAATGATCGCCGCATTCCTGGCAAAGATGATCGATAGTGGCCGGTGCGCTTTCAATGGCTTTCTGGCATTTTGCTTCCTTGCAGTCGAGTATCCTTAAAGGGTTCTTTTCAAGTCGTCCCTGGCATGTCTCGCACAGGTCCCTTGCCCTGCCCTTAAAATATTTCTTAAGCTCTTCTTTAAATTTCGGCCTGCACTTTTTGCAGCCCACGCTGTTAACATCAACTTCGAGCTCTTTTAGGCCGATCTGAATAAAATATCTCAATCCGAGTTCGATAACCTCTGCGTCTATCAGAGGATCGCTTGAGCCGAACGCCTCCACCCCCGCCTGATGAAATTGCCTTGATCTTCCGGCCTGCGGCCTCTCATATCTGAACATCGGCCCGATATAATATAGTTTTACCAGTTCATTTTGGCCAAGCATATTGTTCTCAATAATTGCCCTGACGACCGGGGCGGTTTCTTCAGGCCGCAGCGTTATGGACCTTTCGCCCTTGTCGACGAAAGTGTACATTTCCTTGCCGACTATATCCGTATCTTCGCCGATGCTCCTGGTGAATAATTCCGTCTGCTCAAATACCGGGGTCCTTATCTCGGCGTAGTTGTAGCTCTCAAAAACCGCCCTTGCGTTATCTTCGAGGAACTGCCATGTTTTTATTTCGGAAGGCAGGATATCGCGGGTTCCACGCTGTCTTGCGTATTTCATATGCGGGGATTATAGCATATTTAATCAGTGAAGAACGGAAATTTTGCAGCGGTCTAAGGCTGGGCTATTCTTATCCTCTCCCCGCCGCCCTGCGCATTTCTTTCGGCAATATCCGCAAGGGCCTGCAGGGTCTCGACTGTCTGGACAACATATAAAAGGTTGCCGGAATTAGGATCGTTAAATGCGTTTATTCCCGCCCTGAAATATATTGTCCTGGACTGGTCCTTGAAAGGTCCCAGCGTGAACCTGACAGGATTCTTTTGATTATAAGCGTCAAATTTATCCATGTATTTCTTTGCTGCCGCTATGCTTGTGCTTGGAAGAAGCAGACCGAATTCATCTCCTCCGACACGGGCGATCGTCACGTTCGGCGTCAAAGCCAGGAATTCCTTGTCCTCCTCCGTGCTCCCAAGCGCGGCATTGAATTTCCCTAAATTCTCAGCGAACGATTTGAGCACGTGATCGCCCGTATAGTGGTTCGCCTGATTATTTATGCTGTCGAAACTTATAAGGTCAATGCGAACCACCGATAAAGGTAGATTTTTTTCCTTGGCGGCAGTGAAGTGAATTTTGATCATGTCATCAAAAAAAGCCCTATTGAAAAGATTGGTCAGCGAATCATGCTCTGCGGCGTATTTCAATTTTTCGGCCTGCAGCGAATTCTTCACGGCCAGGGTCAGGGTAACGGACGCCGATTTCAAGAGGTTCATGTCCTCCTCCGTCAGCATGGCGCCGTCAACGTTCACGACCCCCAGCAATTCGCCTGCTGATATCAAAGGAACGGTCATGAACGTGTTGCGCTTGTCGCCGGTTATCCTCTGCATTTCCCCGTAAAGTTCAGGATATGATGTTTCCAGCTCTTTCTTTTTTTCGTCCGACATCAGCTCGCCTCCAACATAAACCTGCCCCCTTGCGGCAAAAACGTCTTTTTTGATCTGCGCCACCCATGCCGATATCTTCGCAGGTTTTTCTTTTATGAAGATCTTGCCCGTGATCGGCTTTTTGGTGGACGGATCTATTCTTGTTGATGTCACCAGCTCCATTTCATCCGGTCTTTCCAAACTGACCCTCATTATTGAGGAGTTTATGGTTTCCCCGTTCTTTTTGAAAAGTTTTTGCAAGATCATTGCCGTTTGGAACAACCTTTCGTTTAAATTGACAGATTCATCGTTCATTATATTGGAAAGCTCGAGAAGTTTGCTGAATTGCTCGTTGTTCAGCTTTAACCTTTTTTGGTCCGTCCTTAATTCCAGCGCCAGCGTCAGGGTATCATTTATTTCCTTCAATGTTTCGATCAATGACCCTTCCCTGCGTATGTTTCCGTCGAACAATCGCTTTATCCTTCCCGTTTTTATCGATTCCTCGTGTTTATTGGCAAGCACAAGGGCGATGGGCCTGAGGTTCGTGTCAGTGACAAGATAATAAAAATTCTCGTTTATGAGTTCCGGAACGCCTTTGTCCCGCGCCATACGCAGTCTTTGCTTGTCCCCTTCAATGTCATCCAGGGCCTCGCAATAATTATGGAGCGTCTGCACGAAGATCTTCAATGATTGGTCCTCGCTTTCATTTATCCTGAGGGCCATTTCCTTTATTCCGCGTTTGTTCCAGAAATCATATGATGTTCTCGACCTCTCTGGGTCCTTAAAGGCCCTTACAATAGCTTCTTTTGCTATATTTTTGACCTTATTAGTTATCGATACGTAGGTAGTTTCAAGCTCTTCCGTTTCTTCCTTGTCGACGATCTTCTCGTCCGCGATGAATTTCCTGAAGGTTTCGCCGCAATATTCATCGATAAGATCGTCATTTAAGCATAATTTCTCGTTCACGGTCCTTACGATGTTCTCTATAAGATTATTGGCTTTTGAGCTCTTGAACAATACGGAAAAACCGGAATTCAGTTTGTTCAATCCGCTTTCATCGAGCGCTCTCAACAGGACTTTCCTGTTCAGTCCGTATTCCGGCCACTGGTCCCTTCCGATGATGTGCCAGAACATGAGCTCTTTTAATATGTTTTTATATTCTGTTTTATTCGTCCCTGTCGTCCTTTCATAGCTTGCCGCAATAACATTATAGATATAGATTATCTGCGCCTTTTCTCCCTTTGGAAGGTGCCAGTCATGGTACCTGGAGCTCCCTTCAAGCCCTATCCTTCCCCTGTTCTGGATCTCTCCCGCGTGGTTGATAGCATATGTGCCGCATCCCGAGCCTATCCCTGTCTTTGTTATTATTTCGCCAAAAACCTTCCATATCTCGTCGATGTTCTTTGCTTCTGCAAGTTTTTTCATGATGTCTTTTGTGGTCGATATGATCTCTCCACTGTCAGTCCCCTCAGTATCGCCTGCCCGCAATGCCATTTTGGAAAGAATTTCCCCTTTATCCAATAATTCAATGACATTTTGCGTCGAAAGTTGAGGTGGCATGCCGGGAACTTTTTTAAGTTTTACCGCAACATTTTGAAGATTCCCCGCAATAATATCCTTTCTATAGGCTGAAAAAAGGTTGGAGACTTTCCTGACCCTGAAGCTTTTTATCTGGAAAGTATTGCAAAACTCCCGCACAGCTCGCATCTGTGGCGATATCCTTTGAATTCCGCTCATTATGTATCCCTCTTATTTGACATTTCCATGAACAATTTAAAAACTGCCATAACTGTCCTTTTATCGACAAATATTCCAAGAAATTTCACTGTTTTTGCCTATTGCTGACCTATTTTTTGTGTGTTATTATTGCCAAATTATGAGATGGAAGGGATTAATAGATAAATACAGGGAATACCTCCCTATAACGGATAATACTCCTGTTGTCACGCTCAACGAGGGCAATACTCCGCTCATTTACGCGGAGAAACTGAGCAACCTGACAAAATGCAAGGTTTATCTCAAATATGAAGGGATGAATCCCACCGGCTCTTTCAAGGACAGGGGTATGACGGTAGCCATCAGCAAGGCAAAGGAAAAGAAGTTCAAGGCCGTCATCTGCGCATCTACAGGCAATACCTCGGCATCCGCGGCTGCTTATTCGGGCAGGGCCGGGATCGACTGCATAGTGATAATCCCCAGCGGTAAAATCGCCCTTGGAAAGCTGGCACAGGCGATGATGCACGGGGCTAAGGTCTTTGCCGTACAGGGAAACTTTGACGAAGCGCTCAATCTTGTGAGGGAGCTCGGCGAAAAATATCCCATTGAAATAGTCAACTCGATCAACCCATTCAGGATAGAGGGGCAAAAGACAGCCGCATTCGAGGTCTGCGACCAGCTGGAATCCGTCCCCGATTTTCTTGCGATCCCTGTAGGCAATGCCGGCAATATCACCGCATACTGGAAGGGGTTCAAGGAATATTACGAAAAGAAAGAGATCACCCGCTTGCCGAAAATGGTCGGATTCCAGGCCGAAGGCGCCGCCCCCATCGTAAAAGGTCATCCCATTGAAAAACCAGAGACAGTGGCCACGGCCATCAGGATAGGCAACCCGGCCAGCTGGAAAAGTGCGGTCGCGGCTGCTGAGGAATCGGCGGGTTCGATATCGATAGTAACTGATGATGAGATACTCGAAGCATACAGGATGGTCGCAAAACTTGAAGGCGTCTTCTGCGAACCCGCATCGGCCGCATCGATAGCCGGGATGATGAAGCTTGCCAAGAAAAGGACGATACCCGACGGCTCTGTCGTCGTGTGCGTCCTTACAGGGCACGGGCTTAAGGACCCGGACTGCGCTGTCAAACAAGGCGCCAAACCCATCGAGATCCCCTGCAAAGTCTCCGCCGTCATAAAAGAACTGGGTTATAAATAGTTTCGCAACATGAAACACAGAACAAATGAACTGAATAAAATTAAAAATGATTGTCTTAAGACCATCCTTGCAATGCACAAAAAAGCGAATGCCGGCCATATAGGATCTTCATTGTCATGCCTGGATATACTGGTATACACCTTCTTTAATAAGTTAAAGCCCGAAGATAAGTTCATTTTATCGAAGGGCCATGCCGCCACAACACTATACGCTGTGCTCGCTAGAGCAGGCATGATACCAGCAGAGGCCCTTAAATCCTTCCATAAGGATGGCACCCTTTTAGCCGCGCATCCGCCATGCACAAATAAAATTAATGGCATAATGTTCGGCACAGGCAGCTTGGGGCATGGATTGTCACTTGCGGCAGGAATAGCTCTTTCGGCTAAATTCACGAAAAAGAAATTCAAAGTTTACTGCGTTCTTTCCGATGGCGACTGCAACGAGGGATCCACATGGGAAGCTGCGTTGTTCGCTGCACAGCATAAATTGAACAATCTTATTGTGATAATTGACAATAACGGCATCCAGGGTTTCGGCCGTACAAAGGACGTTCTGGACCTGGAGCCTCTTGATCAAAAATGGCGGGCCTTTAACTTTGATGTGGCTATCGCAAAAAATGGGAATGACATGAAAAGTCTGGGGAACGCATATTCAAAGATCGGCCGGAAAGGATCCGATAAACCAAAATGCATAATTGCCAGGACGATCAAAGGTTGCGGGGTTCCATTCATGGAAGACAAGATGGAGTGGCATTATCTTCCAATGGATGACGAACAATACGAAACTGCAATAAAAGGAATTAAGAAATAGATGCGCAAGGAATTTTCGGCGTCGATCGAAAAGATCGCAAAAAGCAACAAAAAGGTCATATTCATGACCGGAGATCTTGGATTTATGGCCCTGGAAAACCTGCAGAAATCCCTTAAAAACAGGTTCATTAACGCCGGCGTAAGCGAGCAAAATATGATGTCCCTGGCAGCAGGGCTTGCTCGTGAAGGACTTAGTCCCGTCTGCTATAGCATTGCGCCCTTTGCTGTTTTTAGGCCCGCCGAACAGATCCGCCTTGATATTTGCCTTCATAACATGAACGTAAAGATTGTCGGCAATGGCGGCGGATACGGCTACGGCATAATGGGTCCCACCCATCATGCAATAGAGGATATCGCAGTCATCGCTTCTTTTCAGAACATTAAATGCTATATCCCCTTCTGCAACGAGGATGTCGATGAGATCGTCCATCAAATGATGCGGCGCATCGGGCCCGCATACCTTAGGCTTGGCCTTGGCAAAAAGCCTGACAAAGTCAAGATCCCTCAATATTATCACACAAGAAAAATACTGAGCGGCAATTCAATAACTGCAGTCGCCATGGGACCAATATCCTTGAACATCTTTAAGTCTTTGGAACTATACAACGGCCTTAACAATAAAGTTGACCTGTTCGTTGTTTCCGAAATGCCCCTTAAAGAGCTGAGCGCGGAGCTTAAAGACAGCATAAGGGCCACAGGAAAGCTTCTCGTACTTGAAGAGCATGTAAAACAAGGAGGACTTGGCGAGAACATATCCTCTCTAATACTGGAGAGCGGGATCCCCTGTAAGTATCTTGCTCTTTATGCAAAAGGATATCATAATGGATTATACGGGAGCCAGCAGTATCATCAAATGGTCAACGGCCTTGATCCAAACTCGATAGCAAAAACCATTAAGGAGCTTATGAATGCTTGAAGGCCCATTATATTCGAATGCATGGAATGAAAAAGATATTCATGAAGCAAAAAAGCTTGCTGGCCCTATATTGATAGTTGGAGCCTCGGGTTTTATCGGCTCAAACCTTATGTTCGGCCTAAGAAAAATCAGGGACGATGTTTTTGGCTGCTCAAGGAACCCTCAAAACAGCTGGCGGCTGAGCGGGATCCCCGCTTCCCAGCTTATCAATTGCGATATTACCGACTATTCTGGCCTGCATATGATGATCGATCATTTAAAACCGCTTACGGTATTCAACATGTCCGCTCACGGCGCTTACGCCAGGCAAACTGACATTGAAAAGATCCACATGACAAATTATATCGGAACAATGCACTTGATCAGGGCGTTGTCGGATACGGGATGCAACGCCTTTGTTCAAGCAGGCACATCTTCGGAATACGGCCTTAATTGCGACTATCCCGGCGAAAATGACGAGCTTATCCCTAACAGCGATTACTCCACATCAAAGGTAGGCTGCGCGTACCTGATAAAATATTACGGCAAAACACATGGTTTTCCATGCGTGAACTTAAGGCTGTACTCTGCATACGGCCCCTGGGAAGAAAGGGACCGGCTGATCCCTACCTTGATCTCCAGCTGCCTGCAGGGGAAACTTCCTCATTTTGTCGACAAGAACATTTCAAGGGATTTCGTATATATAGATGACTGCTCGAACGCGTTCATTAAGACGGCTTTGACAGCGTGCAAGACAAACCCTGGCATCTCCATCAATATCGCAACAGGCCGCAAAACAACCATGGAAGAAATAGCAAAAATTGCGAAGACAATGTTCAACATTCAGGGAGAACCCGTCTTTGGCTCCATGGCAAACAGAAAATGGGACATGTCAAATTGGTACGGTGATCCATCCCTTGCCATGGAAGTCATGGGCTGGAAATACAGGATCTCCGTTGAAGAAGGTCTTAAATTATGCAGGGACTGGGAAAAAGAAGCATCGGAAAGGTTGAAATATGTTTCAGTTCCAACCAGCTCGAAAAAGATCTCGACTGTGATAGCCTGTTACAAGGACAACAGGTCCATTCCCATACTTTACGACAGACTTACAAGGGTTTTCAGAAGCCTTGGCGTTGATTATGAGATGATCTTTGTAAATGATTCAAGCCCTTGCAATGACGAAGAGATCATCATGGAACTGTTCCATAAGGACTCCCATGTCATCGGCATTTCTCACTCGAGAAATTTCGGCTCCCAATCCTCATTTGTTAGCGGCATGGAAATCGCAACCGGTGATGCGGTTGTCCTTATGGACGGCGACGGTCAGGATCCTCCGGAAGTCATTACTGAATTTATAAAAAAATGGGAAAATGGATATGATGTCGTATACGGTCAAAGGGTAAAAAGAGAAGCTCCGATCGTTATGCAGTTCTTTTATAAACTGTTCTACAGGATCTTCAAACAGTTATCTGATGTCCAGATGCCAGTTGATGCAGGCGATTTCTCCTTGATCGACCGGAAAGCTGTCAATCAACTACTGAAATTCCCTGAAAAAGATATTTTCTTAAGAGGATTGCGGGCATGGATCGGATTTAAACAAACAGGGATCCCCTATGTAAGACCGGAAAGACTGTTCGGAAAAAGCACAAACAATCTGATAAAAAACATCTGGTGGGCAAAAAAGGGGATTTTTTCTTTCAGCATGAGACCGCTATATTATATACAGACATTTGGTCTGCTTGTTTTTTTCGCGACCATTTCCCTGGCGCTGTTTTACTTAATAAATTACTTCCTCAGTCCACCGACAAACACAAGAGGAATAACAACCCTTATTCTGCTTATTCTAGGGCTTGGCAGTATTCAACTAATTTCGACCAGCATACTTGGCGACTATATCGCCAAAATAACTGAAGAGGTAAAAAACAGGCCTAAATATATCAGGAGCAAGATCTTTTATAACGGAAGAATTTACGATAGGGAAGAGAGTATTCTGGAAATTGTTAACCAAACAAAGCATTCCAATAGAGGCTTCGCTTAAACAAAACAACATGCCCAGCATAAAAGATGACAGAGGATATAATCAAGGATTCAAGCCCTGCGATGCGCTTAATATTAGAACAGAACGCAGATGCAAATACATAATGAGCAAAATGAACCTTGCTCAAAAAGCAAGAATACTCGAGATCGGATGCGGAACCGGGAAACTATCCTATTTGCTTGCAAAGAATACTGGGTGGGACATTCTTGGCATTGACAGATGCCAAGCTTTCATTGAAGAAGCAAGACAAAATTTCAATCTTAAGAACCTCCATTATGATATTATCGATATTAATCAAATTGAGACGTTGCGGAAACAGAACACATTCGACTATATCGTGGGTGATGGTATTCTGCACCACTTATACTACAACATGGATTCTGCATTGAAAGACTTTAATCCCTTGCTCAAGGAAAATGGAAAAATAATATTCCTTGAACCGAACATACTTAATCCATACTGTTACTTGATATTCAATTTCGCATTGTTCAGAAAATTAGCCAATTTAGAGCCCGGGGAAATGGCCTTCACAAAAAGATTTATTGCTGAAAAACTCAAAAGATTTGGATTTAGTGATATTCAAATTGAATATAAGGATTTCTTGCTTCCTAACACCCCCTCACATATAATAAGTCCTGTAATAATAATTGGGTCCTTGCTTGAGAATATTCCAATAATTAATAAGTTGTCACAATCTATGTGTATCTCGGCTGTAAAGGATAAAACGATCTTATGAAAGGAAAAATATTGGCTTGAAATTCCAGGTCCTCTCTGACAAAGCATACCAAAAATCCTGTATCATGCCTGTTGCTGAAGAGCTTAAAAAACGCGGCAATGAAATAATAGAAGCTGCAAGCGAGCCAGTTCCAGCCGGCGAAGTGGATGCTACCTTGATCGCAAGCGTAAAATATCTTAATCCCGGCATTATTGATAAACTTAAACGACCAATATTTTCTTTGCCCCATACGGTCGCCGTAGTAAAGACCACGCTGTTTGAGCAGCACACAAGATCTGATTATATGCTGATGACCGGCCCTATCTGGAAGGAACGGATGGGATATGTTTTTCCGAAATATAAGCATAATCTTGAGATCGGGTATCCCAAAGGCGATGAACTTGTTGCCGGTAAAAGCACAAGAAATGATGTCATAAATGAGCTTGGTCTTGATCCAAAAGAGCCGATCGTGATGTTCGCTCCTTCCTGGGATGACCCGGAAGCCAAAAGGAAAGGCACAATGGATGCCCTTCCGCAGATCGAAGCTCTTGGTTTTAAAAATCTTCTGGTATGCCCCCATGATTACGACAAAATGTTCAATAAGCTGGAAGGCAAAAAAATAATTAAGCAGCCGAATAAGAACAGGTACCTGATGGCCGCTGACCTGATGATCGGAGATATGTCGGGCATCATGATCGAGTTCGCGATCCTTGATAAACCAATGGTCCAGATCGACATGTATGGCGACAAAAGAATGTACGGTATATGGGAAGAGCCCGCGAACCATTACGGGATTTTTCAGATAGGGGAATTTGCCACCCCGGACTCGTTATCAAAAGTCGTCAAAGAGGCATTGAACGATCCTAATAAATATAAATTCTTAAGGGATTACTGGAAATGGCGTTCTTTTTATAATCTCGGGACTGCCACTAAGTCTGCTGCGGACGCCGTTGAACAGCTTACCGGCTCATATGAACAAAGATCAAGGCGTAAATTCTTTTTCTTTTAAAGGAGGAATAAAAAATGGGTCTAATGGTCAGTTATAATATCGTATGTAAGCAGAAAAGCCCCACATTTTATGACAACGTAGAATTGATAAGGCTTAATTCTCCCTGGTATACCCCGGGTGAACTCATTGAAATATTCAATTCTGTATCTAAACCGAAATTTATCGATGTTAACTTAAAAGTGAGGACAAAAGCAAAACGATTCGACCACAATGCTGAGGAATTGCTGCGGTTAGCGGGCAAATATAATGTTGAATGGGTAGGGATATCCAACATAGAGAACACTTACATTTACGCTTACGTGAAGAAATTGCTTGGAAATGACAAGACGAAGATCTGCGCCAAGATCGAGACGTCAAATGGCTGCAATAAAGTCGATCAGATCATGAAGGTTTTTGATGGCATAATGGTCGACGTTGAAGATCTGGCGTTCGAGATCGGATGGAAAAAAGCAAGCAAAGAACAAAAAAAGATCCATCAATTATGCGAAAAGCATCATAAGGATCATTTTCGATTAAGCGGAGTGATCTTTGATCATGTCAACTTCAATAAAATCGTCTACACATACGGGGCATTTGATCTGCTGCACCCCGGCCACATCAAAATGCTGGAAACTGCGAAATCATTTGGCGACACGCTTATAGTTGGGATCGTTGGGGATAACGCAATAAGAAGGCTGAAAGGAAAAGACAGGCCGACCCATACCTTTTCAGACAGGCTCAGGATCGTTCAATCATTGAAATGCGTTGATCGGGCAATAGAACAAAAAGATTACAACCCTGTTCCTAACATGGAAAAGATCAGGCCTAACATTCTTGTCAAAGGAGATGACTGGGATCATATCCCCGGCGAAGAATGGATAAGAAAACACGGGGGAGTACTGATCAAACCAAAATACAGTCCTGCCTGGTCAACATCCGCAACCGTAAAAAAGATCAAAGAAGCAAAAAAATAACATCACTTTGCAATCCATGAGATCAAAAGTCGCCATTATAAAATGCACTGATTATTCGCCACAGAACATTGCCGCATCGATCAAGCAGATATTCCAACTCCTGAGCCTGAATGAGCTGATCAAGCCGGGCCAGAAAATACTCCTGAAGCCGAATTTATTGACAAGTCTTCAACCAGAGAAAGGAGCAACTACACACCCGGAGATAGTAAAAGCGATCGCCGATGAAGTGAAAGATCTCGGAGCGTTGCCTTTTATCGGCGATAGCCCCGGAGGTATAGGCCTGCAGTATGAAAAAGTGCTGAAAGAGACCGGAATGAAAGCCCTGGGCATCCCCATCGTCAACTTTGATGAAAAAGGGATGCGGAAATTCGAAAATCTCGGCAAGAAAATAGATCCGATCTACGTCTCCAATGTTGCGCTGTCATTCGACCTTATCATCAATATCCCCAAATTAAAGACACACGAACTGACCTTGATAACCTGCGGGATAAAGAACATGTTCGGCTGCGTCCCGGGCCTTCATAAGGTCAATTATCACCTCGAGGCTCCCTCCCCGGAAGATTTTTCTAGCGCTCTTGTTGATCTTTTTGAAAAGATCAAGCCGGCAGTGACCATCGCGGATGCCGTTATCGCAATGGAAGGCCAAGGCCCCGCCAGCGGGGAACTGAGGAACCTGGGCCTTATTCTCGCCTCAAAAGATACCGTTGCGCTTGATGCGGTCTGTTCAAAGATAATGGGTTTTGATCCTCTTGATA
>Ga0315295_10004412_pt1 | contig 12016 bp, 9 predicted proteins | sample YL17G14_0_MG_FD_204453 | JGI IMG/M metagenome (GOLD analysis project Ga0315295, IMG submission 204453) | Sediment microbial communities from Yellowstone Lake, YNP, Wyoming, USA - YL17G14_0 | ecosystem: Environmental > Aquatic > Freshwater > Lake > Sediment | place: USA: Wyoming | collected... | reverse complement strand
CGGAGGGGCGCAGACACGGCCCGGGGAGCGAGCGTGTTTCGAGAGTAGCCGCTCCCCGGGCCGCGCCAGACCCCCCGCCCACGAGACCGGCACGCGAGCGGCGCCGCGCGCCGTGCGGGGGGGGCGCAGACACGGCCCGGGGAGCGAGCGTGTTTCCAGAGTAGCCGCTCCCCGACCCGGCTCCGCCGGGTGCCCGGTGCGAGCCCCGCCGCGTGCTGCACGGGGGCACCGACAGGTCTTGACCCCCCGCGGCTGCGGCACTACCGTGGGTTCCGATGCTGACCCAGGACGACATGCGCATCGAGCCCTCCGACCTCATCCTCGAGGCCGCACGCCGCTGGCTGACCCCGGTGCGCGCCGCGCTCGGTGACGAGTTCCTCGCCGCCTACCTCACGGGCAGCGTGCTCACGCAGGGCTTCGACCCGAAGCACTCGCACATCAACGTGCTGGTGGTGACGCGCGCGCTGGGGACCCCCGCGCTGGACGCGCTGGCGCGGGCGCTACCGACCCAGAAGAAGCCGCCGCTCGTGGAGCCGCTCTTCCTCACGCGCGAGCAGATCGAGACCTCGCTCGACGTGTTCCCCGTCGAGTGGGTCGAGATCAAGGAGCGCCACCTGCGGCTGGAGGGCGACGACGTCTTCGGCGCGCTCGACGTGCCCCGCACCTACCTGCGCCTGCAGTGCGAGCACGAGCTGCGCGGCAAGCACATCCAGCTGCGCCAGGCCTACCTCCTGCACCACGCCGACACGCAGGTGCTGGCGCGCACGCTGCGCGCGAGCGCAAGCGGCTACGCCACGCTCTTCCGCACCCTGCTGCGCCTGCGCGGCGAACCGACGCCCGCCGACGCGACCCGCGTCATCCAGCGCGTGGCGGACCTCTACCGGCTGGACGGGCAGGGCCTGCTCTCGGCCCACATCTTCCGCTATTCGACCCAGCGGTACCGGGCGGAGGAGGTCCTGGCGCTGTATCGCAGGTTCCTGACCGAGGTGGAGCGCCTCATCCACGCGCTCAACGAGCTGAAACTCTGAGCCCCGCCCGCCCCCACCGCCACACTCCCATCCTCGTCGCGGCACTCGCCCTCGGAGCGCTGGCGTGTGCCGTGCCGCCCCCGGAGGTGTCCGCGCAGGCGACGGATCCCGTGCGGACCGTCGTGGGCGGGCTGCAACACGCCGTCACCCCCGATACCGCGCCGTCCGCGCCGCGTGCGCGCCCGCGCACCGGGGACGGTGCGGAGGCCGCGCCCGCCGACACCGCGATCCGCGCGCCGGTGGGCTTCGTCAACGACGCCGCCGGCGTGATGGACGAGCCCGCCCGCGCGCGGCTCGAGGCCTTCCTCGACCAGGTGAAGCAGAAGACGGGCGCCCAGTTCGCCGTGCTCACGCTGCGGACCACCGCCCCGCGCGACCCTCTGGAGTACAAGACCGAGGCCTACCAGCGCTGGTTCCACGGGAACCGCAGCAGCCTGCTGCTGCTGGTGGCGCTCGAGGAGAGGAAGATCGCCTTCGAGACCGGCTACGACCTCGAGGGCATCCTGCCCGACGCCCTCGAGACGCGCATCATCCGCCAGGAGATGACGCCCCGCTTCCGCGCGGGCGACCTCACCGGCGGCATAACCGCCGCGGTGCTGCGGGTCTCGGCCGTCATCGCGAAGGACCGCGGGGTGACTCTCGAGTGGAACGGGCGCGAGCTGCGCTATACGCGCGAGTCCCGCAGGGGGCCCACGCCGCTGGCCGCCGCGCTCGCGGTCTTCTTCGTGCTCTTCATCATGCTCCCCATCCTGGCCGGCATGGGCTCGATGTCGCCCCGCGGCCGCCGGCGCAGCGGCGCCTGGTGGTGGCTGGGCCCGGGCCCGTGGATCGGCGGTGGCGGGATCGGCGGTGGCTTCGGGGGCGGTGGCTTCGGGGGCGGTGGCTTCGGCGGTGGCGGTGGTGGTGGCGGATTCGGCGGTTTCGGCGGCGGTGGCGGCTTCGGCAGCGGTGGCGGAGGCGGCAGCGGCGGGTGGTAACGGTGGCACTCACGAAAGGAGAGGCTCCATGAAGCGCGGTGCCTGGATCGCTCTGGCGATCATCGCGTTGCTGGTGATCATGGTGGCGGGGCGGTTGACCGGCAGCTACAACAAACTGGTGACCGCGCGCGAGGCGGTGAAGAACGGTTGGGCAGAGGTGAACAACCAACTCCAGGCGCGCAGCTCGAAGCTCGGCAACCTGGCGGAAACCGTCAAAGGCACGGCGCTGCAGGAGCAGCAGGTGTTCGGCGACATCGCCAGCGCGCGCGCGGCGCTGGCCGGGGCCCGGACACCCGCGGACGCCATCGCCGCCGACCAGGCGACGACTTCTGCGCTCTCGCGGCTGCTCGTGGTGGTCGAGAACTACCCGCAACTGCGGAGCAACGAGGCGTTCCTGAGCCTGATGGACGAGATCAGCGGTATCGAGAACCGTCTCGCGGTGGCGCGTATGCGCTACAACGAGGTGGTGCAGGGCTTCAACGTCACGATCAAGCGCTTCCCCACGAACCTCTACGCCGGGCTGATGGGCTTCCGCGAGGAGCCCTACTACCCCGTGCCCGAGGAAGCGAAGGCGACGCCCAAGATCGACTTCGGGGGACTCAGGAAGCAGGCCGCGCCGGCACCCGGGAAGTAGCTCCGGCACCCCGGGGCAGATAGGGACGCCCACCCCGCACGGGGTGGGCGTTCATCGTCGGGCGCATGTGAGGGCTCACGCCGCGTCTCACCACCTCACGCCGACGCTCGCGTGCACGCGGCGCGGCGGACTGGATAGTCGCGGATCGTACACGGGCTAGCTCTCGACCGCCGCGAGCGTCAACTCGCGGGCCGCGGCCTCGAGCGCCTGGCGCGTGATGGGGTCGAGACGCCCGTCGGCCCCGGTCAGCGCGTGCCCCAGCGCCGCCTGCAGGTCCGCGCCGCGCGCGCGCGCCTCCGCGTGCGCCAGCGCCACCGCCAGCAGGGCCGCCGCGCGTGACTCCTCCGGCGCGGCACCGCCCTCCGGCTCGAGAGCGCGGGCGCGCGCCAGCAGGGTCCGCAGGTCGCGCACCAGCCCCGTGGGGTCGTCCGCCGCGAGGCGCTCGAGCGCCGCGGCGTCCTCGCCCGGCTCCACGCCGCCGCCCAGGCGGACCGCGTGCGCGAGCAGCCGCCGCAGGCGCGGCGCCACCAGCGTAGCGCGCGCCGCGTGCTCGACCAGGTAGGCCGCCTCGGTGCGCGCCATCCCGACCCCGGGGCCGGCGGGCGCGCGCGCGCACAGCACATCGAGCGTCCGCTCCACCAGCGCGCCGACGCGCCGCGCGTTGTGGAGCGCCACGCCCGCGATGCGCGCCAGGCTGGCCAGGGATTCCAGCTCCAAGGGCGGGAAGCCGAGCCCGTCTCTGCGCTCATCGACCACGAGCAGGCCCTCGAGACCCCCGGGGCCACGCAGCGGCACGAGCAGGACGATGCCCTCGGCTGCGAAGGGGGCCATCTCGTCGCGCAGGTCGGGGAAACGCTCGAGGTCGGCGCGCGCCACGGGCCGCTCGAGCCCCGCCAGCACGTCGGCCAGCGCGCTGCCGGGCTGCAGCGTCAGCGCCGCGAGCCGCTCCGGCCCGTCGCCCCGCACCGCGGCGGGGGCCAGGACGCCGCCCTCCACCTCCGGCAGCAGCAGCCCCGCCATGCCCGCGCCGAGCCGCGCGCACACGGCGGGCAGCAGCCAGCCGGCCAGCTCGTCGGCCGAACCCGCGCGCAGCAGATCGAGCCCGGGCCCGTAGGCGAGATCCGTGAGGCGCTGCTCGCGCTGCGTCTCGGCATGGGCGCGCTTGGCGTCCTCGTGGGCCCGCGCCGCCTCGCGCTCGAGCATGCGCTGCCGCTCGCGCGCCTCGCGCGCATCGAGGGAGCGGGCCAGCAGGCGCTTCACGCGCGCGATCAGCTCCTTCGGCGAGAACGGCTTGGTCAGGTAGTCGTCGACGCCGCGCGTGAACGCCTGCAGGCGCGTGTCGGTGTCCACCACGGCGGAGACCATGATGATGGGCACGTGCGGGTCGTCGGGGTCCTTGCGCACCCACTCGCACACCTCGAGCCCGCTCTTCTTGGGCAGCCGCAGGTCGAGGACCACGAGGTCCGGACGCTCGCTGAGCATGCGCTTCATGGCCTGGTCGCCGTCCGCCGCGGTCAGCACCTTGAAGCCGTGCGCGGTGAAGGCGATCTCGAGCAGCTCGAGGACACGCCGGTCGTCGTCCACCAGCAGGATGCACGGGGCCACGGCGGGCGGCCGGACGGCCGTCGGGGGAGCGCCCATCAGGCCTTCCGCGCGATCAGGCCGAGCCGGCCGAGGACCTGCTCGAGCTCGCCCTCGTCGAACGGCTTGCGCAGCGTGCGCTCGATGCCCGCGCGCCGCGCCGCCACGCGGTCATCGGCGTCGCGCACCAGCGCCACGAAGGGCGCGTCCGCGCCGTGGCGCGAGACGAGGGCGGCGAGGAACGCGTGTCCCGCCGCATCGGGCAGCTCGGCGTCCACGCACACCAGCGACCAGCCGCCGCGCTCGAGCTCCGCGCGCAGCGCGGAGGCGGTCTCGACGGCGCGCACCTCGAGGCCGGCACGCTCGAGCAGCCGCGTGAGGAAGATGCGGGCGGTGATGGAGTCCTCCGCCACGAGCACGCTGCGCCGTGGCCGCGGGCCCGGCGCCGCCGGGATGGCGGAGGGCGGCGCCGGGGCTTCGCGGCGCGGGACCCCGTGCACCGAGTCGGGTGGGCGCACCGGGGCGCGCGGAGCGGGTCGCGGAGCAGGTGCCGGAGCAGCCGGCTCCTCGAGAGGCTCCACGTCTTCAGATGTGAGCAGCCTGAGCTGCGGCGCACGGCGCGCGGGCGGCGGCACAGCCACGGGGGCGGGAACGGGCTCGGGTCGCACGGCCGGCTCGACGGCGGCAGGCGAGAGAGACTCGGCGGCCTCGGGCGGCCGAGGCGTGGTCGGCTCGACGGCAACAGGCGCAGGAGGCGGAGCCACGGCCACGGGCGGCGGAGGCACGGCCGGCTCGACGGCGGCAGGCGCGGGTGGCGGAGCCACGGCCACGGGCGGCGGGACGGGCTCCGGAGCCGGGACCGGCACCGGAGCCGGGGCCTCCGCTTCGGCTGCGGGCTTCGCTTCCGTCGGCGGGCCCGCATCGGCGGCCAGCTTCGCGCGGATGTGCTCCAGGGGCGGGGCCTCCAGCGCACGCAGCAGGAAGGCCGGCTCGGCGAGCCAGTAGAAGTCGCCCTCCTCGGTCTCCACGATCGCGCTCAGCCCGGGTGCGGGCGCGGGCGCGGTGGTGGCGGCGCCCTCGGGCACCACCAGCTCGGCGTGGAGCCGCCACACGAGCCGGTCCGCGAACAGCCAGCCGCGCTTGCGTCCGTGCGCGACCAGGGCCAGCGGCACCTCGCCGGAGGCCGCGGGAGCCGCGCCGGGGACGGGGCCCTCCACCAGCGGCCACTCGCCGAGGCCGTGCCGTTCCCTGAGATCGGCCGCATCCGCCATGCGCAGCCTCAGCACCGCGTGCCAGGGGACCGCCATCGGCACGCCGCCCTGCACCAGCATGAGGTAGAGCCCGTGGCCGGCGTGGAGCGGCACGCGCACGACCCAGGCGCCCTGGGGCCCGGCCGGGGCCGGACCGACGTTCGCCTGCACCGCGGCCAGCACCTCGGTCGCGGGGTCGAGCCCCTCCGGCGACACGCGCTCGCACGTCACCTCGAGCACCGCGTCCTCGGCCCGCAGGGTGAGAGGACGGCCCGAGTCGCCGGCGAGCCAGTCGAGCGCGGCCCGCAGCGCCGCCGCCACGGGCGGCAGCAGCCGGGCGCGCCCCGCGAGCTCGCGCGAGGCGTCGTCGGCGAGCGGCATGTCGTCCAGCGTGTCGGCGAGACCCAGCGTGGCGACCTCCTGGGCGGCGCGCGGTTCGGCGCCCGGTGCGGGGCTCCACTGCAGCGCGGAGACCTCGCCCGCCAGGCCGGCCAGGTCGCGGTCCACCTCGCGGAACGGGTCGAGGGCGCCGCTCTCCGTGGCGCGCGCGACGAGACGTCGCAGGCGCTCCAGCGCGGGGGCGAGCTCGGCGGGCCAAGCATGACCCGCATGAGGGGCAATGGCGTTGAGCAGCAGGTCGAGACCGTCGAGGCCGAGCACCTGCGCGGCCTCGCGCGCGGCCTTCACGGCCTCCGGAGTGGCCGTCTCGGCGAGCGCGGGTCCGAGCGCCCCGGTCAGGCCGAGCGCGATCTCGCGGGCTCCGCCGCGGTCGTCGACCGGGATCACGGCCGATCCTCCGCGTCCTCGTCGTGGACGTCGGCGTCGCCGCCGGGGGTTGCCGAGCCGTCCTCGGGGCCAAGCAGCCTCAGGTCCGTCGCGCGCGTCTCGCCCGCGGCCGGGGCGCCGCTGCGGTGCGGTGCGTCCGGGTGCAGCGCAGGTCCCGGATCGGCCTCGTGCAGGTCCTCCTCGGTCGCGCCGAGGCGCAGCACCAGCTGATCGAGGGTGTCGGCCTCCTCCTCGAGCCGGCGCACGATCCGCTCGGCGACCCGCGAGGCGCGCTCGCCGGTCGCCGACAGGCGCTCGCCCTTGGCGGCGGCGTCCTGCACCATCTCGCGCACGCGCCCCAGCAGGCGCAGCGCCGCATCGGAGGGCTGAGCGAGTCGCGGGCCGCCCGCACCCGCAGGCGGGTACCCGCTCGCGGGTGCGGCCTCGGGGGGAGGCGGCGCCTCGTCCAACCTCGCGGCCACGCGCTCGCGCAGCCCGTGCATGCGCTCCGACGCGGCGGCCACCTCGCGGTCGATCTCCCGCGACAGCTCGGCCGTACGGTCGGTCACGGCGCGCACCTCGCGGGCCAGGCCCTTGAGGTCGCGCGACACCTCCTCGGTGCGCGGGCCGGCCCCGCCGGCACCCGCCACCGCCACGTTCAGGGCGATCAGGGTGGCGCGATTCGCCAGCACCTGGACCTGCTCGTCGATCTCGCGCACCCGCACCAGGCCCGCAGCGAGGTGCTCCACGCTCTGGCTCGACGCGACCACCAGCTCGTCGATCGCCGAGACCGCGGCCTCGCGCCAGCGGCGCTGGACCTCGGCCGGCGCCGGCCCCGGCGGCACGGCGGGCGCGGACGCCGCGACCGCAAGCTCCTGCTGGAGCTCGCCGCCCAGGCGCTGCAGCTCGCGCACCGTGGTCAGGAGCGCCGTGGCCTCCACGAAGCCGCGCTCGGCCTGCTCGGCGGAGTCGCGCGAATCGGCCATCGCGAACGAGAGCTCCCGGCGCAGGCCGAGCGCACCTTCGCGCTTCTTCGCCGCGGTCTCGACGTCCGCCTCCCAGTGGCGGTTCAAGGCATCGATCAGCGGTCCGAGCGGCCCCTCGAGGGGACGCAGGGGCTCGACCCGCTGGCCGGGCTCACGCGTGTCCACGGCGACCCGCAGGCTGCGGATGCGGTGGCGCAACTCCTCCAGCTCGAGCGCGGAGCGGCTCATCTCGCGCTGGCGCACGAGCAGGCTCTGGATCTGGGCGGCCAGCAGCGAGAGCTCGCCCCATCCCGCCGTCGCCGGCAGCGCGGACAGCTCGGTGGGATCACCGCTGGCGATGGCGCGGCTCAGGCCCCGCAGATGCGAGGCGATAGCGTGGTCGAGCCACAGAGCCAGCGAGACCGCGAGCACGAGGCACAGCGCCGCCGCGCTCCAGGGCCAGACGCCGAGGGCCCGGGGGTTGAAGAGCGGATCGGGGGGAGCGAGCCAGGCGAACAGGCCGAGCACCGCGCCCGCACCGGCGAGCCCACCCAGCATGAAGCCGAGCCACAACCGGACGCGGAGGCCGGCGCCGGGGTGGACGACACTGGTGGCGGCCGTGCCGCCAGGGGCTGATGGTCCGCGGGGATCTCGCACGGAAGTCAAAGCCGGATGCTGGGCCACATCCTGGGGAGTCGCAAGTGACGTGCCCCCAGGGGGCCAGCCACCGCCGGACCGGGCTCAGGCGGGTCCCCCGGGGGGAACGGCGTCCCCGTTGCATCGTGCAGGGGTGGGGGGAGGCATTGGGAGAGCGACCCATCCCACTGCCCCGCCGCAGGGTGCGTGCCCCGGAGCTATCAAGTCCTTTGAGAGTGTCTCTCAAGGATTGCGTCACTGCGGTGCCCGCGCGACGCCGGGTCGCCCCGCCGGGGCACCGACGACGAGACCCCGCGAGCGAGCCAGAACACCCATCCCCGGCCCCCGTCTGAGCCAAATGACTCTGAGAATGCGACCTGCAGACCACCCCCCGAGAGCCCCCTGGCGCGCAGGTTCAATCGGGCGCACGAGGGCAGTCCAACGCGCGCCCATGGCACGACGGATGCAGGACTCCCTTGTCGGAGACCGGAGTACGGGCGCGGTCCGCCGGGTTCGGGCGGAGGCCCGGACCGGCGACCGACGCGGCAGCGAGGGAGGGCTCACCATGGATCCCCGTCACGACGTGGAGATCAAGGAGACCCGCCGCATCCTCCAGCCGACCTACCAGTTCACCATCAACTGCCTGCTCTACAGCCGCATGGAGCCGGGCCTGGTCTCGAACCAGGACTGCTACGACGAGGACGTCAACGTCTACCTCGCCCACCTGCTGCACGCCTTCATCAACCCCGAGTACGTGGAACAGTCCAAGAAGTTCCTGTCGCGCTACGACGTGGACGTCTTCCGCCGGCTCGCGACCTCGTCCGACGCCCGGCTCAAGTACCTGATCCACAAGACCAGCGCGGACTTCCTGCTGGTCTCGGTCGGCATCTTCGACAACCCCGGGCCGCCCGACTCGGCGCGCGGCCGCACCCAGCCCAGCGAGGAGGCGTACGTCGGGCGGGGCAAGACCTACTACCACTTCGCCTACACCTACAGCCAGCAGATGCACCGCAAGAACGCGGGCGTGGCCGACGTGCTGGAGAAGCTCTCGGTCGCCTTCGACAAGTACCTCAAGATCCTCGCCCACATGCGCGGCGAGCCGCTGAACCTCGCCGAGCGGCTGGCCCAGGGCGAGGTCTACCAGCTGCAGCGCTCGGTGAACGAGGCCTCCCTGCAGCAGCTCCTGCGCGCCAAGCAGGACGAGCTGCTCGAGGCGTTCGCGGCGTGGAAGGCCAGACCCAGCCCCGAGGCCCAGGAGAGCCTCGAGCGGCTCGTGAGCGAGATCCGGGAGATCAACCCCGACTTCAGGTTCGAACTGCCGAAGCGCTAGCCGACATCCGGTTTCGTGCGCCGCCTCCGTCCAGTCGCGGCGTCAAAGGAGCCCCCCGGTCACCGAAGGACCGGGGGGCTCCGAGTTCGGGGTGAGTGGGAGAAACCCAGGGGATCGGGCCCTCGCCCGCTACCGTCTCCCCGATTCGGCGTAGTTGGGCGCTTCCTTGGTGATGGTGAGGTCGTGCGGGTGGCTCTCGCGCAGACCCGCCGGCGAGATGCGCACGAACCGCGTGCGGGTGCGCAGCTCCTCGATGTCCTTCACGCCGCAGTAGCCCATGCCGGCGCGCAGGCCGCCCACCATCTGGAACACCGAGTGCGCGAGCGGGCCCTTGAAGGGCACGCGGCCCTCGATGCCCTCGGGCACGAGCTTGGAGAGCTCGTCGGTGTCCTCCTGGAAATAACGCTCGCGGCTGCCCTTCGCGGCGGCCATGGCGGCGAGCGAGCCCATGCCGCGGTAGACCTTGTACGAGCGGCCCTCCGCCAGCACGACCTCGCCCGGGCTCTCCTCGGTGCCGGCGAACAGGCTGCCGATCATGACCGAGTGCCCGCCCGCGGCGATGGCCTTGACGACGTCGCCCGAGTACTTGATGCCGCCGTCGGCGATGATGGGCACGTCGCGCCCCTCGAGCGCGCGCGCCGCCTCGAGGATGGCGGTGATCTGCGCCATGCCGGCGCCGCTCACGACGCGCGTGGTGCAGATGGCGCCGGGTCCCATGCCCACCTTGACGGCGTCGGCGCCCAGGTCGGCGAGCGCCCGCGCCCCCTCGGCGGTGCCGACGTTGCCGACCACGAGGTCCACCTCCGGGAAGCGCTCGCGCACGGCCGCGGCGGTCTTCACGACGCCGGCGGAGTGGGCGTGCGCGCTGTCCACCACGAGCGCGTCCACGTCCACGCGCACCAGCTCCGCGGCGCGCTCCAGGAAGTCGCCGCCCGCACCGATGGCGGCCGCCACGCGCAGCCGCCCGCGGGCGTCCTTGCAGGCGAGCGGGTGCTTGATGCGCTTCTCGATGTCCTTGACCGTGATGAGGCCCTCGAGGCGGCCCTCGGCGTCCACCACGGGCAGCTTCTCGATGCGGTGCCGCTGCAGGATGGCGCGCGCCTGCTCGAGCGTGGTGCCCAACGGGGCGGTCACCAGGTTCTCGTGCGTCATCACCTCGGCGACGCGCTTCGTCATGGAGTCCTCGAAGCGCAGGTCGCGGTTCGTGAGGATGCCGACCAGCCGGCCGTCCTCGGTGATGGGCACGCCCGAGATGTGGAAGCGCCGCATGATGGCGTGCGCCTCGCCCAGGGTGGCCGTGGGCGGGAGCGTGACGGGGTCGGCGATCATGCCGCTCTCCGAGCGCTTCACGCGGTCCACCTGGGCGCACTGCTCGGCGATGCCGAGGTTCTTGTGGATGACGCCGATCCCGCCCTCGCGCGCCAGCGCGATGGCCAGCTCCGACTCGGTGACGGTGTCCATCGCCGAGCTGACGATGGGGATGTTCAGGGGGATGCGGCGCGAGAAGCGCGTGCGCAGGTCCACCGCGCGCGGGTGGACGGCCGAGTAGGCGGGCACCAGCAGGACGTCGTCGAAGGTGAGCGCAGCGGGGCCGACCTTCTCGTCCCAACGGACCCGGTCACTCATGACGCCGAACCTCCGGGGCTGGGAGTGCTCCTGCTAGCACGGGAGCCGCGGCGGGATCGCCCGCGAGTGGCGCGGGTCCCGCGGCGGCCCCCGGGGGCCTCACTTGGCCTCGGGTATGTCGATGGCCGACTTCTTCTTCCTGGCGGGGTCGAAGTAGTAGTTCACCCCGATCCGGATCTCGGACAGCGCCAGGTTGCTGTTGAAGCCCCGCTTGAATTGCTCGTCGCGCTGCGCGAAGACCAGGTGGTTGGCCCAGGTGAACTCGACGCTCGTGGTGGTGATGCTCTTCAGGAACCGCTCCGCGCCGAGCTCGAACACCGCGCCCGGGTAGAGCCCGCGGTGCGGCCGGAAGGTCTCGGGGTCCGCGAGGACCTTGCGGCGGTTCTGCACCCAGACGCGATACAGCCCGGGGCCCGTGCCCGCGTGGTAGAGCCAGTGGCCGCGACGCACGACGAGTTGGGCCTGCGCCGTCATGGGCGCGACCAGGGTGATGGTCCGGTCCTTGACCTGGTCCGCGGGGAAGTTCGGGTCCTCGAAGGGCAGGGCCGTGGCGGTCCGGTAGGCGGTCCAGGTGAAGCCGGGGCTGATCTGCCAGCGCCAGCGGTTGCTCGAGACGTAGCGGAACTGCCCGGCGAACGCGAAGCGAGGCATCGCGCCGTGGGAGTAGTCCGCGAACCAGTTCGCGTTGCCGAAGATGCGGTCGAGACCGAAGTAGGAGCCACCCAACTGGCCCCCGACGCCACCCCTGCCCGGCTTGTAGGCAGGCTCGTCCTCCGCCGCAAGGCATGCCGAGGCGACCGTGAGCAACGCCAGCACGGCGAGGCTCACCCAGCGAATGCGTGGAATCATGCGATGGAGGCTCCTTTTCCCGGGCAGAAAGGTGGTGTAGGTGGGGCCCGGTGTGACGAGCGGCACACTATAGGAACGCCCTCCGGGAGTGTCAAGAAACCGGGCCGCGTGCGTGGCGCGGACGGCGGACCGACGGCGCGGGCCCACGCGCACCCGCCACCCCCGCGCCGGCCGCCGGGGCCGTCGCCGCCGGCGTCGGCCTGTGGTCGGCGGCGACGCCTGCCGGGCGGGCAGTCCGCCGGCCGTCCCCGCAGCTCGGTGCACCGGCGTCGCGGCCGCGGTGGAACACTTATTGCCCGGGGGACCCGTTGCTTCCGGACCGGGAACCCACCACTCCATCCCGCCAACCCAACCTCAGCCCCGACCTCCCAGCAA
>Ga0315295_10004411_pt1 | contig 12017 bp, 7 predicted proteins | sample YL17G14_0_MG_FD_204453 | JGI IMG/M metagenome (GOLD analysis project Ga0315295, IMG submission 204453) | Sediment microbial communities from Yellowstone Lake, YNP, Wyoming, USA - YL17G14_0 | ecosystem: Environmental > Aquatic > Freshwater > Lake > Sediment | place: USA: Wyoming | collected... | reverse complement strand
CCCCGGGGCGGAAGAAGGACTCCAGCTGGGTGACGGACGACATGGTCGCGGACCTGGTGAAGAAGGGCGTCGGCATAGACGACCTCCACAAGTTCGTGTGGATACGCACCAGGGAGGGCAACTACGTCCCGTTCACCGAGGGAAGGGAAGGCTTCGGCATGAGGGTGAGCGACGGCGAGAGGATAATCAACGGCAAGTTCGTGTACAACGCCGGCAGCCACTGGGAGAGCTTCAACAGCACAAAGCTCCGTGAGAAATACGGAAGGCTCCTGGACCTTCCAGCAGAGAAGGGCGGCCTGCTTTCCGCCTCCCTGTTCAAGGAAATGAAGGAAATTGACAACCTTGTGAGGGCCTCCCAGCAGTCCACGGAGGGGATGTTCAAGAAGAGGGAGCTCGACCCGAAGCTCAAGGAGCGCATGGTGAATTTTTCTAACGACGTGATAACCTGGGGCGGAAAGACCAGGAGGGACGCCGCCGCATACATAGTCTTCGACCTTTGCAAGAGGGTGAACGACTTCTCCATAGTGGAAAACAGCAAGTTCCTCTCCATACAGGCAACCAAGGACGTCGGGTCAGTCGGCTTCAGGAAATTCCAGGAAAAGGTCTGGCTTCCGTTCGCAAAGGGCGCGGAGTCCCTCATGATATCCTCCTTCCTTCCCCAGCTCAACGAGCTCCAAAACGTGACGATGCTCTCGGAGCACCTGCGCGCCCGCACCGCCGAATACTCGGCGCGCTATGCAATGAGCCTCGCGGACCCGACATACCCGGACAAGTCCATCAACAGGGAGCTCCACAGCCAGATGATTGATCTCATGGACTCGATGAACCGCTACCGCTCGGTATGGGACAGCACAATCACCAGGGACCCGCGCGGCAACTCATCCTCGTTCGGCCCCCAGCTCAATTTCGCTTCGTTCTATCACCACGGCCCCGCGCGCCCCTTCGCCCCGGTCACAACCCTCGGCGAGTTCAGCGGGCGCACCCTCAGGCAGTCCCTTGAGTCCCTCCGCATGATGCCGCTGACCATCAACTGGCTAATCGGGGAGCCGTTCGCCCTCATGGTGAGGGGTGCGATGACTTCCATGTACGGCTACCCAGGCAAGCACGACAAGACCTACCACCCGCTCCATCCCTACGCGATGACATCCAGCAGGCCCACGGACGCACTCCGCTCGCTCTTCGACCCGTTCCATGCTGCCCTTGATTTCTCGTCCGGCACGTTCAGGAAGACCGCCGCCATGGGCCTTTCCATGTTCCACACGGCGGCAAGCCCGCTCACCCACTCCCTCGACTATGTTTCCGGAAAGATGGGCGAGTCCAGCATCCCGGGCATGGGGATGGCCTCAAGGGCCCTGGGCTGGGTCTCCGATGTCTTCAAGCCGGAAACCACGATGCATGCCAACCCGGAATTCTACCTCCCCAGCTACATCCAGAAGAGCAGGGTGCGCGAGCTGCTCGGCGGCGACATGACCATGCGGGAGTACGGGGGGAAGGCGATGGCGGACGGCATAGTCAGGACGCACGAGGACCACACCTGGATGTACAAGAACATAAACGTCATCTGGAACGTCAACACCAACCCGGGGATATCATACATTGATTTCTACTACAACATGCACGCCGACCCGCGCCTCGCGTCCCACCTCGTGTCCGGCTCCCGCTACTCCTCCTTCTTCTCCCAGGATAATTACCTGCAGCAGCAGGCCAACCTTGGGATAGTAAAGAGGGATGTCTCGGCGTACGAGCTCGCGGAAGTGAGGGAGAGCGAGATGCGCCAATACATGAGCCCAAGGGAGAACCGCATGTGGGGCCTGCTCAACCCTATCTCCTTCCTGTACAACAACCCGATATTCCCGCTCTCCATAGCCTCATGGGACTTCATTACCCACCGTTCCTGGGAGAAGTTCAAGGACATCAAATCCTCCTGGTCCAAGAGGAATGAGTACGCCCAGACCGGGGGCAGCCAGCAGTTCATGTCAGGAGTGCCCATCGGCCCGCTCTCGCAGACAAACTACGAGACGTTCCAGAGCCGCGAGATCCACCCCAGCGAGATAGAGAACGTGGCCGAGCGCTGGATAAGGAAGACAGGCAATTTCTTCTCCTCGGCGTTCACCTACAATACATATGCGTACTGCCAGGTCTGCGGTTCCCCGATGCCAAGGGGCGGCACCTGCAGCGTCTGCTCGGGCAAATCCATTTTATTGCTTTGGAGCAAAAGGAAGTGGGCAAGGCCTCCGGGTGCTTCACCATGAAACCAAGGATCCCATTTTTGCTCCTGCTCCTCACGCTCCTGATGTTCGGCTGCATCGACCCGCAGTATTACGAGCGCTCAACCGCGGGCGAGGGCGCGGTGCTCGACATGTCCCTCGCGAACGCCTGCCCGACAGGGGACTGCATGTGCATGGCCTGCGACGCGCACGGGATGGCAGACCCGGTGTATGCGAAATTCTACACCTTCTCCTATTACTACGAGGAGTGCAAGTTCACGAAATGCAACGAGACCGACTTCAACACATACATGAACGCGGAGCCGAACAATGAAAAGATGAACTTTTTCATGATAGGGCAGGGAGGCTTCGGCGAATTCAACAAGGCCAACCCCTACTGCAACAATTCCCTGCGCATGCCGGTCAAATGGCTGGACAGCCGCTATGGCGCCGGCGAATACCCGCTCCCGGACGCCAGGCGCGCGGGCTGCTTCCTAGACAAGGGGTCCATCCCCCTCTACATCCTCTACAGCCGCGGCCAATCAGTTAGCCCCTCCCGCGCAGAGGAGATCGCCCACCTTTTTTCCGGGACCATCCTTGGCGACATGGGCCCGATAATCATCACCGCGGAGTTTGAGTTCAACTCCTCCAACCCCGCAATCCGCGAGAACGTCTCGGCCCAGGTCAAGGCCATGAAGCGCGCCTGCCCGGACTGCCTGATAGCTCTCGCCCCGCGCATATGGGACAACTCCACCGAATTGGAAGAGATGTTCCAGGACCAGGCATTCAACAATTCCGTGGACCTTTTCGCCTTTGGGATAAATTCCCATGACTTCAACACCTGCGACCCGACCCGCATATATTCGGACGCGGTCCAGTATTCCGAATACCTCCTTTACAAATACAAAAAGCCGTCCGTGTGGGCGTACATCCTTTTCGACAACGACTGGAGCGCGGACCAGAGCTGCCACTGGGACGAGTCCCTCCTTTCCAGGGCTTACACGGATTTCTACACATACCAGCCCGCCTTCCCGTCCACCGGGGTCATCGGCGCGTCCCTCTATTCAATGTATGGAATAGGCTCCCTCAACTGCACGGACTGCGGCCTTTTCAACATCTCCGGGGACCCCATCGCCTCCAGGCAGGCCTCCTGGTTCTCCAACTGCCAGGGGCTATTCGCAACATCCAGCGTACTTCCCATCGTTTTCAGCAACGCCCCGGGCACAACGTGCGCCTTCGGCCAGTCTGCATACAGCTATGTAGGGGACTCCAGCTTCTACACAGAGCAGCCCGTCCCCACGGAGCCTGCCGGCGCCTGGCCCCAGTTCTACAGCTGCGACTCTTGCATGGTCGAGGTCAGGCCGGCCTCGATAATGATTTCCCCGAACACGGCATTCAGCGACAGGGCATGCACGGACTTCCCTGTCCTTGACGTATACTCAGACATCCGGGACATAGACCCCGCGTACGTGCGCGCCCTTGTCTGGTGGGAAAGCGGAGGCTTCGACGACTGCGAAGTCGGCACCTCAGGCGCACCATGCGGCCGCGTAACGCCCATGTATGAGGTTGTTGATCCCGACGGACGCTGCCCGGCATACGCGACCCCGTCCTACCAGCGCCCGTCCAAGCATGCCTGCGACATGGGGCTCATCCCGGTCTTCTCGCCCCCAGAGGACTATTGGGCCGGAATCACCTTCAAGGACTGGATGTATGCCCCGGAAGGAGAGCTTGCAATCGCAAAAGCATGCGCCGGGGATGAGAAGTTCAACCCCTTCAACGTTGAGCACAACGTCTGCCTTGGCACCTACGAGGTCGCCCAGCACATAAAAACTGCCGAAGGCATTGTCGCATCGAACGAGGGCCGCCTCGGCCTCACGGCAATAAAGAACGAATACGGCGAGGAGGAATACGAAAACGCAAAAGGCCTCGTTACCCTTTTCATCGCCCGCACGCAGTTCATAGCCCCGGAGGTCTGGTCCACCTATGGAAACAAATGGATGAACGATTTTACCAAATATTCAAATTATGACGACCATTTCTGCAGCGGAACTTCTGACCACCAGTGCTGCGACAGCGGCCATGTCAGGTATGACCTGAGGAACTGCTGCGGAAGCTCCGATTTCATAAGTTTCGTGACCGACGACACCTGCTGGACGCTCACGGGCACCAATGTGGAAGAAAAATACAGGGACCCGATCATGAACGCAAAGAAAATAATGGCTCTTTATCTGGGCGTGCGCGAGAAATGCGGAATCTGCGACGGAGAAAAGTGGAGGGAAAACGTCGAGGAATGGGCGTCCCGGACCCCCGAGGGCCCGCGCCCGGCGGTCCCTTCCGCAACAGTCGTCCCGGCTACCCCGATAATCCCCTAGCGCTTGTGCCCGTTCAATCTCTTCTTCCAATAATAATAAGTCCTTCTGGACATCCCGAGCGCTTCCAGCCTCTCTTTCTCGCCCTTCGACTCTTTCAGCACGCGCAGGAACTCCTTCTCGTCGAATTCCCTGGGCCTTCCTCTCTTCCCTTCCCTCACTTCCACATTGATGCTCCTCCTGAGGCTCTCCATGACCTTTTCCGGCACGGTCTTCGCAATCCCGCTGTTCATGCAGACCCTTTTCGCCTTGGTCGCATCCAGCAGGAGCGCGAACACCTTCACGCTCGGCTTGGTCTTTATGAAGAACTCCTCGCCCCTGGGGTGGGCTAGTATCGTATCCAGCATCTCCCTCCTGCTCCCCCTGAGCTCAATTTCCCTTGATTCTTCTGACAAATTCTGCACCACGTTTTCCCTCTTTGAAATTTTTGAGCACTTCAAATGCGCCGCGCGCCTTCCCCTCGTCTATCCCGATGTATCCGGAGACCCACTTCGCATCCTTCCCGCCGCCTTCCAGCAGCACAGCCGCCCCGAGCTCCTTGCCCCCAAGTGGAACGCTTCCTTCCAGCCCGAGCTTCCTTTTGAGCATGGATCTCGCAGGCACCCCTTCTTCCTCTATGTAAGAGAACAGCATAAGGTGGTTCTCCCCCGGCGTCACCGCCAGCGAGGGATAAAGGTTCTCCTTCCTCCTCCCTTCCTCATTGTTCGTAAGGTAAAACTTGAATATCGGCGAAAGGAGCAGCAACGCCGCCCTCCTCTGCGTCTCCTCCCTTCTCTTCCTCCTCCTCGCCATAATTTCTTTTTTGATACCTTCCTTCATCATGAACTCGCTGTCCTTCCTCGCGAGGAACCCCCTCTTCACAAGCGCGGCCTTCACCTCCGCGAAACCCTCCACCATGTCCATCCGCACGTCCGGCCTTATCCCGAAATTCTTCAATATGGAATTGTATTCGCCCACTTCCCCCCCCGCGTTCTCCATGCCCCTGCCCACGCTCTTCGCGGCATAATGCACTATGGAGGAAAGCAGGGAGATGCGTACTCCTTTTGAGGAAATGATTGGAACCCTCTTGAATCCGGGCCTGGTAGAAACCACCTCCGCGCCCACCCCGAACATTTTCGAAACTTTGAGCTCCAGGTTCTCGTTGTCCGCAACCTGCACAGTCTCCGTCTCCCCGTTGAACTTTACCTTTGCGATGAAGCACCCCTTCCTCTCGCTCGCCTGCTCCACCTTGTCCGAAAGCTCCCTGTACGCGATAATTCCGTCATCCCCCGCGTCCATCAGCAGCCTTATGTGATTCCCGTCCAGGGGAAGATGGTTCGCGATGTCCGAATATCCCATCTTAAGGAATCCCTTCGCGACCCGGTGCGCGTCCAGCGCGATGCTCACCCTCGCCAAACTATATTTCTTCAAATTGGCAATATACCTAAAGTAACCCATCTGCTTCTTCAAATCCGCCCAGTCCGCCTCGCTCAGCTCGTCCGCCTCGTCCACCGTCTTCTGCACAAGGCCCCTGAACGGGCTGTTGAACCCGGACTCGCCCATCCTTTCCTTGAGCGCCTCCAGCTCGCCCACGTTCTCCTCATCGTATGCGCTTATCCCCTTCAGGAGCGCATTCGCCTTCTGCACGTAAGCCATCGAGGGCAGCACTTCCAGATCTTTTTCGCTAATCACGGCAACCACTGTTTTTTCGCTATCTTTTCCCGCACGTATTCCCCCACGAACGTCAATCTCTCGCCCTGGAGGGCATCCTGCTCAATCTTCTTCTTGGTTTTAAGAACCTTTTGGAGCTCCACCACCCACTCCTTGTGCCTGTTTATCCACGGGTAGCCGAGCATCTCCTCCGCCCTTTTCAAATCAATTTCTTTTGCGTTAATCGTCAATTTTTTCAAAAAGTCATATTTCTCTATATCCGCCATCGTCACTCCCAAAAATCTCGACTCCGGTATTGAGAAATCCCTCCCAAGGTACGCGAGGTTCATGCTCCCTGTCTTTATGGTCCAATAAATATACCATCCCCAGGCATCGCAGTCCGTCATCACATATATCGGCAGCTTCTTGTCCGCCAATTTCCGCAGCAGCCTCCTGGTCCCCCTGCTCGCCTGCCCCTTCGGAGTCACGAGCACGCAATTTTCTTTCTTCCAAAACCTATCCTCGTTGAGCCTCTGCCAGAGCGCATCTTTTTCGACGACGAGCACGTAGTCCGCATCCACCTCCACGAATTCCATTCCATTATCCACGTCGCTCGGTATCATCCAGCCGCTCCTCCCCTGCTTCGCGCAATCAATAGTATTCTCCTCGCCCGCGAAATTGTCCTTCACCACCATCGGGCCCGCGACCACCCCCTTTCTGTCCGTGGTCAGGTGCAAATCCTCCCGTTTAATTCCCAAGGCCACCTCAAGGTCCTCAATCAGCACATTAGATTCGCTCTGCTCTTCAAACAAACTCTCGTCCACATCTTCCCCCAAGCTGAATTTCAATTGGTAATACAAGCCCCTTATGCTCGTGTGCAAATTCTCGGAAATGAATTTCTTCGTCTTGTTCGCCACCGCGACCGTCTGCATGAAGGTTCTCGCCTGGCTCACATTCAGGAACGTCCGCTCCTCCTTTTTGCTCCCGAGCTGCAGGTAGCCCAGCCCCTCCTGGAACTCCACATTCCCCCTGCTTCTCAGAGGAGTCTCGAAAGTCGGCGATTCCCCTCTCTTCACCTGGCCGAGCATGCTCTTCCCGAGCCCTTCGAGCTTCTCCATCGCCTTCTTCTCGCTCATATGAACCAAACCTCACTTTGCCTTTGCTCCATGCCCTTGCGTCCATATATCGGACTTAAGGGCATGCCCATACATCCGGGCTTAAAGGCAAACGCATACATCTGTATCGCTTCCCGATTTTCGCTGCTGCGAAAATGGGCGCCATTTTCCCGCGGGAAAATTCGCGCGCGATAACTAGCAGAAACTCCCGTTTCCGCTATCGCTGCGGTTTGCTTCATTCTTCCGCCTCTTCTTTCTCAGCCTTCTCCGCCCCATCTTTGGCCGGCTCCACGGCTTCAGCCGCAGCCTCCGCCTCCTCTATTTTTCCAGATGAGTATTTCCCCTCCACCAGTTTGAGCAGTTTCTCCTTCAGTTTTTCGCTATCCGCCTTATTTCCGCACAGCTCCGCAAGGTCCCGCGACAGCTGCCCCACATACCTTAGGATTGCGGTCCTCTTGCTCACCATCTCCTTTGCCTTTCTTTTTCCGGAAAGGTGCCGGTCCAGCCCGCGCGCAGCCTCCATCACCGCATTCTTTATCTCGTCCACCACTTCCTCCTCGTCGGAAATGGATTGCTTCCCCGCGGACGTATAAGGCACATGCACGGACGCAAAATGCACAAATATGCTCAACGGCTCCTCATCCAAATTCTTTATCCCGTACCTCTTCCAGTCCACGCTCTTTATCGTCTGCGTGATGGCGCACCCTCCCGCATCAAACAGCAACGGCGCCCGGTTCGCAAACCTCAATATCTCCCCGTTCGCCCCCTTTCCATTGTACGCGAGCCCGACCTCCACCACGAACGGAATCCCGCCCCTATAGATTTTCGGGCTCCTCTCAGTCACCTGCATGAACTCCGGGCTGATTACGCTGCTGAGCGAGCTCGTAATCTGCTTCGTGCCTATTGGGACAACGCTGTCCGTCGCGGGCGCAATCCATTTGATTTTCCTGAATCCCGCGACCAGCTTCTCCGCGTCCTCCCAGCTCATCGCCGAGGGCTTCTTTCCAAAATCCACCTCAGGCACCGCTTCCTGCAATTCCTTTATCTTATTCAGCGTTACCCGGGTAAATTCCTCCTGCAAAAATGATGATATTTTTTGGTAAGGCGCGCTCCTCGCCTTCTCAATCAAATCGTGCGCGCCAATCCCCAAGGGATGCGGCTTCACCTCCACCGGCTTCGGGGGTATCTCGTCCACCGATTTCGGGAACACGAACCTTTCTCCATCCGGTGAATTGAAAATAATTGTCGCATGCGGGTTCGCAATCGCCGTCCTCCTCAGGTACTCATAGACCCCGTACGCGCTCTTGTCGTGCTTCACGTCCCCGAAAATCCCTTCTATCTCCAGCCCGCTCTTTCCCCCCTCCGCCGGCCCCTCCGAAACCATGTTTATGAGCGGCTTGTTGTTCTTGAAATCCATGCTTATCTCGCACTCTATCCTCTTCCCCTCGTGCGAAGATATAACCTTTATCGGCTTCCCCGTGGTGATGAGCGCATACATGGTGCAGCCCGTCGCCCCGATTCCCTGCTGGCCCCTCTGCTGCATATACCTGTTGAATTTCGTCCCGGCGAGCATCATCCCCAGCGCCTTCCCTATGTGCGTTTTCGGAATCCCGGGCCCGTTGTCCCTTGCCCTGACCTTGTACTTGTCCTCCCCCTCTCCGCTCACCCACACCTCAATCTCCGGGTAAGTCCCGGCCTCGGAGCACGCATCCAAAGAATTTGTCACATACTCATGCACAATAGTGGTAAGGCTCCTCACCTTCCCCGAGAAGCCCAGCATCTGCCTGTTCTTCTTGAAGAACTCCGCAACGGAGTACTCCTTGAACTTCGAGAATAGCCCATCGCCCATCTGGTCGCCTCTACTTGCCTTTCAGCCTGTCAAACATCAAGGTTTCCCTCGGAAAAACGCGGAGGGGGACACCCCCTCCCCATTTTTACCGGTCATTCTGACCCTCCCCCGTTGTTCTGCCATTGCCATCACTTTCCCTTCAACCGGTCGAACATCAAGGTTTCCCTTATTCTACCTAAATAATTTATAACCGTTGTGTGGGGCGCGCCCTCCATTATCATCCGTATCGCCTCCTTGGTGTATTCCATCGCATCCACGGGCGCAATTATTCCTACGGTGTGCCCATAAACCTCTATCGTGGATTCCGTCGCCTTCTCAATATCCTCCTTCACCTTTCCCTTCTCGCCGATAATCCTCCCCTTCACCCTCCTCATTGCATTCTCCGAGGAGAAATGCTCCCTCAAATCAATCAGATAGAACGAATAATTCTCCTTGAACAGCTTCCTCGCCTCCTGCGGCGAGAATCCCCTTCCAATCGCTTGCACCACGTCCTTCGCAAGGTAGGTCCATACGCTCTCGCCCCTCAGCTCCACCTCGCCCTCCTCGCTTACCACGACCTTCACTTCATACTTCTTTTCGATCTGTGGCTTCGCCTGGAGCAGCGCACCAACTCTCTCCTTCGGAATCCTTATGATCTCCATTCTTTCGCCTTGCCTACGGAAGCTCCACCGGCGCCTCCGGCTTTCCAGCATCCAGCTTCCTGTTTCCAGTCTCCAGCTTGCCTAAAATATCTTTCGCTTCCTTCTTGCCGTACACGAATTCCGCGAGGTCCCGGAGCTCCTTATTTACCTTTTCATTATATTTCCCCGCATACTTCCCGAACTCGCCCCTAGCCGCCTCCTTGTTATTTTTGATTATTTCCTTCAGCAAATTCTTGGAATACGGGTCAAACTCGTAAACATAAGATGCAACCGCCTTCCTCCCCACGTCCGCGTCCTCCACGCCCGAGAGGTTCTCCAGCACCACCTTCTTCGCCCGCACATCCCAGTCGTCCATCAGGTCTATGAAAACCTTCTTCACCTGCGCGTCCTCCCTCACCATCACTGAGAGCGCCTCGAGCGCATAAAGCTGCGGCTCGTTTATCTCGCTCTTCGCGATGAACATCAGCTGCTCCTTGAGCGCCTCCACCAGCTTCCTGTCGCCCAGGTGGGAAACGTACGCAAGGACGGATTCCGAGGGCCTCCCCTCGCCGAGCAGCTCCTTAATCCACGCAAGCAGCTCCGGCCTGCTCTCCGCCGCATGCCCCAGCGCAAGCATCATGTTGAGGTTCGGGCCCCTCCTCCTGTCATAAAGGTTGTCCAGGAGCCTGTCCAGCACGTCCTTCCATCCGCCCGCAATGACCATGTCGAGGATGCACTCCGCCAGCTTCGCCTTTGCCATCTTCACATGGTAGGTCCTGTCCTCTTCCAGAAGCACGGTCGCCCCGATGTTGACCAGCGCCTCCCTATGCTTCGCGCTCTTTTTCAGAAGCTCCTCGAGCCCGCTCTTCTCCTTGTACGCGCGCACAATCTCCCAGAAGAGCTCCCGCGGGTTCCTGTCCGCGTCCGTCTTGTACTTTGAGAGCTTGGATATCTCATCCGGTACCTCCGGCGGCTTCTCCTCTTTCGCATCCTGAACCATAGAAATCTACACCTATTATTTGCACAACTTTACTTAAACCTTGCCCCGTGCCCTCTCTCGTCAATCAAGGATGAAATTAATCAACATCGTTTTCAGCCCACCGGCACCGCGGCCCTCCTTGTGCACCTTTTCCTTCAGCTTCCTCTTGAATATCTCGCCCGCGGTCATGATGGTCTCCACAAAGAACACCCCCGCCAGTATGTAGAAAACAAACAGGAAGTAAAAGAACACACGTGGGAGCATGAGCAGGGAAAATACGAACGCAAGGCCTACCGAGGCGACAAGCAGAAGCACCACCGCGACGCTCCTCGTCATCATCTTCTTGTCCAAATCCTCGTATGGCGCCTCCGCATGCAGGAAGGCCTTGCTTATCCCGTGCGTTATCTGGATGGCGGACTTGAAGAATTTGGGCGCCTCGTACGCAATCCCCGCAAGAGCCAGAACCGCGGCCAGCACTTCTATCCATATGGCATACTCTGTCGCGATCCCCAATTCCCCGACTCTCAGCAGGAACAGCGCGAACGCCACGTATATCACCACGTTCATCACACTCGTCCCTACCCTGCCCAGCTCCTTTACGAACACGTTGTGGAAAGTCCCCCCAGGCTCGAACGCCCCCGCGACCTGCGACATGTACCTTGAGACCCTTCTCATCGCCATCTTGCTGTTCGCGGGTATCAATTTTTCTATGGAGGAACTTATCAGCGTCATGTTGTTTATGGAAACGGATGAAACTATCGCCGTAATGAATACTATCGCGCCCACAAGGGACGTCATGTCCATCCCGTAGGCCGCCGCCTCCTTCGCAATCAACAGCGAGAACTCGCCCGTGGAAAGCATCAATGCGCCCGCGCCCAGGGCCGCGGTGCTCTCCACGCCCATGAAGTACATCGCGGACGCGGTCCCGAAATATTTCCCGAATATGCACACCAGCGAGAACACCGCTATCTCCACCGGGTTCGCCATTATCCACTGCGGGTTCAGGCTCATCCCCACCGAGAGGAAGAAGAACGATGAGAATATGCTCGTGAACGGCTTCAGGGTGGCATACACCTCCTCCTGCCCGCGCAGGCTCGCCATCACGTTCCCCGCAAGGAACGCACCTATGGCCGCCGCCAGCCCAACCGCCTCCGCCCCGAAGCTCAGGATGAAGCACAGCGCCAGCGATGCGTACAAAATGCTTTCTTTATTCCCGCTCTCTATGAAGATGGGCATCGCCAGCTTCAGC
>Ga0315295_10004410_pt1 | contig 12017 bp, 7 predicted proteins | sample YL17G14_0_MG_FD_204453 | JGI IMG/M metagenome (GOLD analysis project Ga0315295, IMG submission 204453) | Sediment microbial communities from Yellowstone Lake, YNP, Wyoming, USA - YL17G14_0 | ecosystem: Environmental > Aquatic > Freshwater > Lake > Sediment | place: USA: Wyoming | collected... | reverse complement strand
GTGGCACTACCTTTATAGCATTTTTCAGGTAGCGACCCAGTATTTAGAACCTGTCCCAAACTTGCCAATTTCAGTTGCCTGTACGATGCACAGGCAAATTCGGCAGATACCCAGTCGGCTGACTGCATCAAAACTGAGCACTCCTGCGCTTTTCCCAGTGTAACCCCTTATTTTGGACGCAACTCTCCTGTGAGTTTCTTACTGCGATCTTGTTTTTTGCTTCTTTTTTATGCAGCCTGTTGCTGCTCTTGATCCTGTTGCTGCACCTGCGGCAACCGCGCTATCACCCACAGATTGTGAGAAAGCACTGCCCAGGCAACACTCATCTGCCGCGAGAAGAATCCTTTGCTCCTCAGAGGGCTGCCTAAAAAGACATTCTTTATTATCCCGATGCGCCCTTCGGTCTGCCCACGCCGCTTCTGTGCCTCACAAAATGTCGCATCCTGCAGTTTCTCCCGTAATGCCTCTACCGATTTGGGGCATATGTTGTTTTCAATAACGTTGGTTCCCAGATAATCACGGTTATCAGCACTGTCAAACCCCCGGTCACCCGTCACTGCTCCGGGGCGACAATGATAATATTTCTCTATCCGCTCCAGACTTTCCGGCAAGAGCTTCACGTCTGCCGGGGCCTGCTCCTCATACAGCTTCCAGTCAAGGATTATGCCATCAATCTGTTCCCCAATAAGCAGGGTATTGCCAAATTCACTTTCTGCTTCTGCCTTGCCTCTTACAATAACATGTAGTTCCCGTTCATACAGGCTCAGTATCTTTTTGCTGTTTTCTACCTGCCGCTCCCCTATAATCCGCTCATGGGCCTGATACACCGCCTGGGGCAGCTGCTCAAGCACTGCATCTATGCGCTTTATAATCTGTCCGGCCTCTTGTTCACTCAGGGTCGTCTGTTTCCAGCTGCTTTTCAGCATATCCCGGTGTACCAGTGCATGCCCGGCTACCTTCTTTATCAGTTTCTTCATTGAGCGAAGCACCTTCTTGCGAGCCCGTTTCCCATCTTTCTGCCGCCGCGTATGGGTCATCTCTATGCTCAAGCGGTTCATCTGCCGTATAAATTCCTGCGGCTCCTGCATCCGATTCTTTAACTCCTCACGCCGGATAAGCCCGACTGCTTTCATCAGGGTCCTTGTGGCATCCCGCAGCAGTGTCCAGTCTACAGGATAATGAATGTTTGCTTCCAGGCAGGTTGTATCCAAAAAGTACTCCTTCAGGCTTATGGGCTTCTCAAGGCCAAGTGCCTGATCCTCTCCTTCTGCTGTCGTGAGCTCTGCGGCTTTCCCGATTACCTGACTGATGATCTCCCGTAAAAACTCTTCCCCAAACATCCCCTCATGCCTCTGCAGCTGGCTCTTTGAGGGCACTTTTATTGCCACCAGTCTGTCAATTAAACAGAATTTCTGTAACACCGCGCTGTCAGCCAATCTGCAACTGAACACCCGGTAGGCTTCCCCCGTCAAGTGCCGCGCTATCCCGCACCGCAGGGCCCGCCTCGCCATCTTCTGTATCCGCACCTTTGCCTTGGCCTTTAATTCTTTTGGCTTCTTTCCCCGGGCCTGCCTGCTGCGATCATAGTCCTCCTGGCTCTGCCTGAGCGCCTCCAGCATTACCCTCTGTTCGACCTTTGACTGCTTCATAAGCTCTGCTATCCGTTCAAGGATATCCCGAAACTGCTCATAATCTACATTGCCTGTTACATTTGGTAACCCTTGACGAAACTCCTCCTGAAATGGTACGATTTCTAACATAAGGCATGCCTCTCTAGATAATTTTTTAAAGTAAAAATATTATAGCATGCCTTATTCTATTTTTGTTCCATTTTCTGCTCCTATATTCCTCTTTTTTTACCTCCGCCCTCAATAAAATCAATGCTCAGCAAGCTTGGGACAGGCTCTATTTAAAATGAAGCTAAAGCCGTTAGGGAAGTCGTGCTAGTGTACATTTTCTTCTCTAGGTACCTTTTCTTGTCTGGGTGTTCGTGTATTCATTCCAAGCTTTTTATACGATTCTGCTAAATCAGGGTTAAGGATAACCGCTTGCTTGAATTCTGTTAGTGCCTCTTTATGCATACCCTTTTTATAATAAAAGATCCCAAGGTTATGATGTACTTCTGCGCGGTTGGGATTGATAGCAAGTGCCTTCTTCAGGTCTGCGATTGCCTCATCAATTCTTCCCAATCTTCCATAGGCTGTCCCACGATTGTAGTATGCCTCCTCATGATCAGGTTTTACTGCGAGTGCACTGCTAAAAGTAGAAATGGCCTGATTCAATCTTCCCTGTTTACCATACACTAAACCGAGATTATTAAGTACCTCAGCAGAGTTCGGCTCTATCTCTAAGGCCTTAAGATAATGGTTACCTGCTTCCTGGTATAAACCTTGGGCACGATAAAGGTTCCCAAGATTGATGTGTGCGTTCAAGTGAGAGGGATCGATACTAAGCACTCTCTGATACTCTTGAGCGGCTTTGTCCACGGTACCTAGTGTGTCATACACCAATCCGAGATTATGATGGGCATCAGCAAATTCAGGATCGAGAGTCAGGGCTTTTGCATACTTATCGATTGCCTCTTCATGTGAGCCCTTTTTATAATAGACATTTCCAAGGTTGTAGTAGGCGTGTACATTTTGAGGATCAAGAGAGAGGGACTTTTCAAACGCTGCAATAGCCTCATCCCAATGTTTCATATTATTATACGCAACGCCAAGATTATTGTAGTCCGGGGATGATGGACCCTGCTTAAAGTAAGCAAAAGGTTGATTGATTGCCAGGAAGAGCAGGATGAGGAATGTGCTTCCCAAGAGTATTTCCCTGACTTTCTTTGCAACTGTTATTTTCGCAAGCCAGCAGAGTGAATAAGAACAATACATGATAAGAAAGGGTACCACAGGCAGACGATATCGTTCAGATATGAAAAAGATAATGACTGATATCATGTAAGAGAAAGTGAATAGATTGATAAGCAGTATATTCCCTCCCTTTGTTATAGAAAGAACAATGCCAATGATTGCAAAAGGAGCTATTATACCAAAAGTGAAAAAAGGTAGCTGAAAAATGGGGGCGAGGCTCTTGCTGAGTGTGTAGTTGATATTGAGTCCTATTTCTTCATTTCTCCAAAAGAGGGCACACTTTTTACCATATAAGAGTAATGCATCGAGGGGGTGACTCTTGATATACTTCAATCCTTTAACAAACCAGTAACGTGATGCCTGGGGTGCGGTTAACTCCTTGCCTAATTCTTTCTCGGCATAGTCAATCGAGTTCTTGACCTGCTCTATGGGTGAGTATGATATCCCGTAGGGGGTCATAAAGGTTCCTGTAGCTTTGGGGTTGTTGCCTATGTAAAAACTGAGGCCTCCCTGAATGGAATAAAAGAGCCTTTTTTCAATCAAGTAATTTCTAATAATGATTGGAGAAAGCACCAAAAAAAACCCGACGAGAAACAACAGAGATACCTTGATGACTTTTTCCACTCTTAACGTATCCTTAAGCACGTTGAAAAGCCATAGCGGAAGGAAGATCAGAAATACCATCACATTAGGCCTGGCTGCCACCACGAGACCAAACAAAATCCCTGCAATGAGAAAGAGCGGTAATCTCATTCTCTCTTGGGCGATAAGAAGCGATGTGACAAACAAGAGTGTAAGAAAAATCTCAGCTGTAGTTGAGAGGAAGATACCCGTGTAGAAGATAGCTATGCCATAGCAGGCATAAATGAACGCTGCGATGATGCCTACTCTCTTATTAAAGAGCGTTGAAGCAATATAGTAAATTAGTATACAATTGAGAGAGTCAAAAATTCCTTGGATGAGGATGACTGAAAGGTGACTGTAGCCAAACAAAAGGTAAATAAAGGTGAGGAAAAAAGGATACAGGGGATTAAGGTAGAGAGACTCCTTATAAATAAAGCTCCCCTTGAGGATGTGGAGGGCAAAAGTGTCATATTTTTCAGCATCTGTAGCCAGACCGTAAAAGATGGGGGTGGATATAATCTGTGTAACATAGAGAAGTCTGATAAAAAGGGCAAGTATAAAGATCCCGATGAGCAGGGCTTCGGGCCTGACTACTTTTACGCTCACATTTTTAAGCTCAATGCGAATCAATGTTGTATAGGGTCTTATGGATTGCTTTGAACCAGCAATACTGCTCTTTGCTAGTTAAATTTATTATAAACGCTAATTCTTTAATTGCAAGAGAATCGTCCTCTTGGGCTGCAATGATATCATGCAAGAAACTGCCTTTGTATCCATTCTCCTGAAAAAAAGAGGGGGAGCGTTAGTTTCTACACTCCCCTTTCGTTTTCCCTGTGTGTACCTTTTCTATTATGAGCATTGGACACACGCAGAAAAATAAAATTATTGGTTAGAGTTTGATTTTGTTAATGCACACACACATGGTAAATTTTCATTCATCCTTTACCGTAACATAAGAAGTCAACTTACCATCTTTATAATCGGCTATCGCTTTTACCTTTCCAACCTCATCGTATTCTGTACTTACTCCTTCTCTTACACCATCCTTGAAATTGTATTCCGACTTCAATTTTCCACCCTCATAGTAATTCTTCGTGACACCGTCAAGTTTATCAGCTTTATAATTCGACTCCTCCCCCAGTTTACCACTTTTATAGTACGATCTGCTTATCCCCTCCAGTTTATTGTTCTTAAAACTCCACTCGTTTTTCAGCTCTCCACTCTTGGGGTAGTACACTTTGCTTATTCCCTCTAGCGCTCCCCCCTTGTAATTCCATTCACCAAACAGCGAACCATCATCATAATACTGCTTCACTAGTCCATCAGGAATCGTACCGCTTCTTTTTATTATAGTTCCGTTAGTATCTCCCTTGTGCCGTGCGATCTCTTTCCCTCCGGAATAGAACACAAACTCAGGCGTACCATCCTTGTTACTAATGAGCTTTCTTGTTACCTCGCCATACACAGGTACAACAGCAAGCACAAACAACAGTAACCATGCCGCTATCACTTTCATTCTTACTATCTCCTCTCAGGATGTTTTTGTATTCCCCACTTATGAGAAGACCTCACTCTAAGGTTATCCCTCCCGGGCACCCGCGGGTCAGGAACACTCTAAAATGTACTACCTAATCCAGCACACATCTATAAAGTATATAACGATAATTGTCAAGGCAAGATTTTTAATAGCAAGCATCTCTTTCTCCGTGATATAGCAAGAAAATACACAAGCAAATACTGAAGGGTTTTTTATAAAGAAAATTTATCACAATATCTTTTCGATATTATGCTCTATTTATAAATATTAAAGTGTTTTTGATACTCAAACCTTATATTTGATTAAGAATCACAATTTGGGAAAACATTTTTTTGAATTAATGAAGTCTTAGCTTGACAGAGTATAATATGATTGATATGGATATAGTAATATATGCAATTGAGTAAAACCTTAATGAAGATATGGTTGTGCATAAGCCAGGATTTCTCAGAACATTGATACTGGTTTTACTTTAGTTAAGCAAAAGCTACCCGAGGATTTGTAAATAGTATGGGTAGCTTTTTTTATTCTTGATGAAAGTGAGAATGTCATTATCACCGGCTCTACCGAATCCTCTGATTACCTCCATACTACTGGAGCCTATGATGAAAGCTACAACGGTGATATGGATGTCTATGGTGCAAAACTCTGTCTCTATGGAACACCTAATTATGTTGACTGTGATAGCATACCAGATGGTGAAGATAACTGTCTCAACCACTATAATCCAGGTCAAGCAGACACTTGCCCCCCACAAGGCAATGGCATAGGTGACGCCTGCGACTGTGAGGGGAATTTCGACTGCGATCAGGATGTGGATTCAAGCGATGTAACAGCATCCCTAGCTGATTTCGGGAGAAGCATATACAACAATCCATGTTCCAACCAAGACTCCTGCAAAGGAGACTTTAGCTTTGACAGGGATGTGGATGCACAGGATGTCACCAAGTTCCTTGAAGATTTCGGCAGGAGTCAGTATAATAAACCCTGTCCTGTGTGTCAGATGGGGGTTTGGTGCGCGTATCCATAGAAGAGAAAACAGGGGGCAGGAAGGGGGGACAGAGTTCATAAAAAAATTAGAAATACCTGTTAAAAGATTTATAACACTGGGATTACTAGTTATTTCTGTCTCATGTCCTTTAGCACTATGTCAGGCAGGACCTATACGTTTTATTGTGGTTGGTGACTCACGCGGTAACGATAACGGTGTCAATACCACTATCCTGGGCGAAATCGTTCAGGCCGCCATTGATGAAGTGGTGGCTTTTGTACTGTTTACTGGTGATCTGGTGAATGGATCCTCAGATCCAGACACACTTGTGTCGCAGCTTACTACGTGGCGAAATACCTTGCAGCCACTTTATGACGCAGGTACTGGTATTTATCCCTGTCGCGGGAATCATGACACAGGGAACAAGGCAGCCTGGGACAATGTCTTTTCAGGTGCCTACGCTCTACCCGCTAACGGCCCGATTGGTGAAGAGAATATCACTTACTCATTTATACATGAAAACATTCTCTTAATAGCCCTAGATCAGTATGGTACCCATCCCCACCGTGTTAACCAGCTCTGGCTTGATGAGCAGCTCTCCTCGAACACCCAGCCGCATGTTTTTATCTACGGTCATCTGCCGGCATTTTCAGTATATCACCACGATTGCCTTGATGATTACCCCCAGGATAGAAATACTTTCTGGAACAGCATCGCAACCGCATGTGGACGCAGCTACTTTGCTTCACACGATCACTTGTACAATCACGCCCGGATTGACGACGGCGACAATAACACCAGTGATGATCTCCACCAGTATATTGTTGGAACAGCTGGGGCACCGCCTTACACCTGGGATGGTAATTACGATGGCGACAATGGCTACTGGGTACCACAACTCATCTACCACGAAGGGGCGTACGGGTATACCCTTGTAGAGGTTGATGGTTTACAAGTTACCATAACCTGGAAGCACAGAACTGCCCCAGGCATTTATGAAACAGGAGGTGATGAATTTACTTTCACCTATGATTCCGATAATGATGGACAAGGTGATACCTGCGACAACTGTGCCCTTGTTTCAAATCCAAATCAAGAGGATGTAGATCACGATGATGTAGGAAATGCATGTGATAACTGTTCCACCATACCCAACCCCAATCAAGAAGACACCTATCCACCCCAAGGTAATGGAATAGGAGATGCCTGTGACTGTGAGGGGAATTTCGACTGCGATCAGGATGTGGATGCAAGTGATGTAACAGCCTTCTTAACCGATTTCGGGAGAAGTCAATACAATAGACCATGTACTAATGAAGACCCATGCAAAGGGGATTTTCAATGCGATAGAGATGTAGGTGCACAGGATGTGAGCAAGTTTCTAGAAGACTTCGGTCGTAACCAGTACAACAAACTCTGTCCTGCGTGTGTGGTGGCGAATTGGTGTGTGTACTCAAGTAGCTACTGCCCACCTGAATTTCCTATTGACTGCTATGGTAATGGAAGTATGTGCTGCCCGATAAATTATCCATTCTGTTGTGGTGATGGCTATTGTTATATTGAGCAAGAGGACTGTCCTAAACTTTTACACACATACTCACACGACAGCTGATACAACTTTATTTTTAAAAGTTACTCATAAGCTAGTATGACACCTCCTGTCCTGTATGTGTGATGGGTAATTATTGTAGGGATTAATACGGATGGTTACCTTTCTATTTCTTTATTACCGCCTCAGTAGATAGTGCTGGGTAGGCTTCATCTAACAATATACACAGTGGAAAAAGCTTTGGAACGCACGTAAATGATAGCAAAAGTGTGGAGCAGCAGATGCATAGGTATTTGTTTAAGTCTATTCTTTTATTAGCATCACTCTTCTTCCTCACGCTCACATTGCCTGGCATATCAGCAGGATGAGGATGCGTAACGACAACCACAACATCAGTTCGATGTTACAGTGATGTGGGTCCTGAGGATGCGAAGACTATGATTAACACCAATGAGGATCTGGTGGTGATCGATGTGCGTGAGGAGAGCGAGTACTGTAATGACCGGCATATCCCCGGTGCCCTGCTTTATCCCTGGAGTTCAGGAATACTTCAGGATAGTTATGGCGAACTTCCTTACAATAGAGATATCCTGGTAGTGTGTCGTATCGGAAACAGAAGTATGCCGGCTGCTGATTTTCTCTGCACCCATGGCTTTACTTTTGTCTACAATATGACGGGAGGGATGGTAAACTGGCAGTGGGAAAAGGTGGGTTGTGTTGATTCTGATAGTGATGGTGTTAATGATGATGTGGATAACTGCCCTGGTGAGCATAACCCCCGCCAAGACGATGAGGATTGTGATAGTATAGGAGATACCTGTGATGCATCAATTGATTGTACTGCGGGTATTGATTGTGATAGTGATTGTGATAGTGTGTCCAATCAAAATGATAACTGTCCATACCACTACAATCCGGGTCAAGAAGATACCTACCCTCCTCAAGGAAACGGTATGGGTAATGCATGCGAGTGCGAATCAAACTTCGATTGCGATCAGGATGTTGATGCCGCCGATATCACAGCCTTCTTGGCCCATTTTGGGAGGAGTCAATACAATAGACCCTGCACCAACCAAGACCAATGTCATGGCGATTTTTCCTGCGACAGGGATGTGGATGCAGCAGATGTGACCAAGTTCCTGGAGGATTTTGGGAGAAGTCAGTATAATAAACCCTGTCCTCAGCGTGTGGCAGGGGATTGGTGCATATACCCATAAACACCACATAAAACATGTTTTTTAATTTCAAGAAAGGAGGAGGCTTATGAAAAGGGATTCTTTAAACAAATTATTCTTGGTGTGTTCTATCAGCTTTTTACTCTCCTTAGGATTCAATCAAAGTATTGTGCTAGCGGATGACTACTATGTAGATGCTGTTGCAGGCACCGATGATCCTTCACATGGTGGAGTTCCTGGCAGCGGGGCGTGGAAAACGATTACCTACGCCCTCAGCCAGGTGAGTGGCGCTACGGAAAACCCGGCAACACTCCATATTGCCCCGGGTACGTATAATGTATCTCTAGGGGAAAGTTTCCCGTTGAATATGAAGGAATATGTATCTCTGCAGGGTGATGGACAACGCACTACCGTAATCAACGCCGAGAGCAGTGGGAGTGTCATCAAAAGTGAGATTAAAAACAACTATACTATCGAAGGGTTAACCCTCACCGGGGGAAGAGCCTTGAGGGGCGGTGGAATTTATCTCTCCTACTCATCCCCCCTCATCAAAAGCTGCGCCATCAAAGGTAATACTGCGACCGAATTAAACGGTGGTGGCATCTACTGCAAGCAGTCTTCACCCACCCTGGTCAACTGTGTCATCTCAGGAAACAGTGCGATAAACCAAAATGGCGGTGGTATCATGTGTGGTGACCATTCTTCACCTGTGATTACTAACTGCACCATCGTAGGCAATGAAGCGGGAAGTGGCTACCAGCAGGGAGGCGGTGCACTCTGCTGTGGTAACGGGTCATCTCCCCTCATTACCAATTGTATTCTCTGGGATGATTATCCCAACGAAATTTATGTCAAGGACTCAACAAACCCTTCCGTGACCTATAGCTGCATAGAAGGTGGGTATGCCGGTGAGGGGAACATCGATGTAAATCCTACATTTGTTGGCATAGGTAACTATCACCTCGCCTTCTATTCTCCCTGCGTAGATGCTGCCAATAGTGCGGTTGCCCTTCTGACTGATATAGAGGGAAGAGGACGTTATGATGACACCTGTACCGTAAATCATGGTGTAGGACCCTTTCTTTACTATGACCTTGGTGCCTACGAGTACCAAGGCGACACTGATGAAGATGGAATTAAAGATGATGGTGATAACAGCGGTACGGTAGGTGACAGTTTCTGTGCGAGCGGGATAACAGAAGGTTGTGATGACAACTGTGTATATGTACCTAATCCTGAACAAGCTGATTTTGATGGGGACACGCAGGGAGATACCTGTGACTCAGATGATGATAACGATAGCATACCTGATCAGGTAGAAGGTGGTGATGACTTTGACGGTGATGGTTTCGCTAACTGGTTTGACACCGATAGTGATGGTGATGGCATCGGTGATACTGAGGAGGCAGGAGGTGATCCCACTCACCCCATAGACACCGACGGAGATGGAGCCCCTGATTTCTTGGATACTGATAGTGACGATGATGGAGTGCTCGATGGCGTTGATAACTGCCGATTAGTTCCCAATCCTGACCAGGCTGATGCTGATAGTGACGGACCGGGAGACGCATGCGATGTCTGCCCTCAAGACCCTGGCAACGATGTAGATGGAGACGGTAAATGCAGTAATGAAGACAACTGTCCTAACGACTACAATCCTGGTCAGGAGGATACTGACACCGATGGAGTAGGAACTATGTGCGATAACTGCCCCCTTACACCCAATCCCAGCCAGGAAGACAGCTATCCTCCCCAAGGTAACGGTATAGGGGATGCGTGCGATTGTGAAGCAAATTTTGATTGTGATGATGATGTGGACGCAACTGATGTGAATGCTTTTCTTGCTGACTTTGGTAGAAACCAGTACAATAGACCCTGTACCGCTCAAAACCCCTGTTATGGGGATTTCCTGTGCGATGGTGATGTAGACGCATATGATGTAATCAAGTTTCTCGAAGATTTCGGGAGAAGTCAGTTCAACAACCCCTGTCCTGTATGCGAAGCAGGAAATTGGTGTGTGTACCAATAAAAGAGATGGGTCAGGGATCAGGAAACAGGGTCAGGCAGAGTTCAGACTGCAGGGGCAGAGAACAGCAAAAGCAATTATGCATGATAAATTAACGATCAGGAGTCAGAATTCAGATAAAGGTTTTCATAGAATAAGGAACATGATACCACTAGGGTATTCGCCTTAAACCATTATCAGATAGCGCCTTACTTTTTCTCTAGATTATGAGGAGGTTGGGGTTTATTTTATAAAATGAGGGTAAAACAATGAAGGGAAAAACATTAGTGAAAGGACTAGTATTAACCGCGTGTCTATTTTTTATTTCACTCTCTACCTCACTCGCACAAGAACCGTGTGAGGGGAATTTCGATTATGACCAGGATGTTGATGCAGCTGATGTAACAGTATTCTTAGAGGACTTTGGAAGGAGTCAATACAATAATCCATGTCCACCTCCCTCCAGCACCCCTGCACCATTACCCAAGACAGGACAAAAGACGTCATATTATTCTCGCGATGATGGAGATTTCGAAAAAGGTGTTTCGTGGCCCAATCCGAAATTTATAGATCATGGGAATGGCACGATAACGGATACCTTAACCGGGCTCATGTGGACCAAGAATGCTAATCTCGCAGGAACTCCCCGGAATTGGCAGGAGGCAATGGACTATATCGCAGGGATGAACGGGGGCGCAGGAACTTTTGGCTATAAGGACTGGAGGCTCCCCAACATTCGAGAACTCTGTAGCTTGATAGATTTTGGTGAAGATGTACCTGCGCTACCTCCTGGTCATCCGTTTATAAACGTGCAGACGGATCTTGAATCTTATTACTACTGGTCCTCCACTACCTATACATCACATACTGGTGGCGCGTGGGTCATCCGTATGTTTGATGGTTACAGCAACGGTCACTATAAAACTGGTGATTACTTTGCGTGGCCTGTCCGAGGTGGTCAATAGCATCTATAAAGGTAAGCATAAATATTCAACCTCAGTGGGTAGGTTAACGTTGCGCATATCTTCTTCTGAGCTGTAAGCCAGATCAATTGCCTGCACAACCAGTAAGTAGGTTGGGCAGTCTCTCGAAGACAAGGCTGATAAACTCATCTTCGATAAGGGTCAAAAATGAGCACTCACTAAGACCATCGATAATTAATTCCCCTCCGACACCAACATGCTTAAGATAATTTTTTTAGAATTGCAGCCAGCGTGCAACTAAAGGCGCTTCAGAACAAATGTGCCTTTCATCTTTGTGACCGGAAAGTCGTAA
>Ga0315295_10004406_pt1 | contig 12021 bp, 6 predicted proteins | sample YL17G14_0_MG_FD_204453 | JGI IMG/M metagenome (GOLD analysis project Ga0315295, IMG submission 204453) | Sediment microbial communities from Yellowstone Lake, YNP, Wyoming, USA - YL17G14_0 | ecosystem: Environmental > Aquatic > Freshwater > Lake > Sediment | place: USA: Wyoming | collected... | reverse complement strand
AACCATGATCTGCTGGATCGGTTGATTGAAGAATGGACACTGCAGCATGGTCATTATGAAGCGATGCAGGTCTTGCAAAACTCGGGAATACCCTCAGGTGCAGTGGTCGATGCCGATGAAATCAGGAAATCCGTGCATTTAAAAGAGAGGCAATACTTTACACATGAAGAAGGCGGTTCAGACCTCTTGTTTATGGGAATGCCCTTTCAGTTTGCCCATAAAGAGGGTAAAGTCCGCTGGAGGGGCCCGGCGCTGGGGCAGCATAATGAATACATTTTCCGTCAACTCCTTGGGCGGTCTCAGGAAGAAGTGAGACCGATGAATATGAATGACATAGGAACTGCTTTTGATCCTGAGTAAGAGCGATGGAAATTAATGAAGATATATACAGACCCTTGGAAGATCCGAAACCTTCGGAAAGCTTAAGGAATAAGCCTGACGGGGGGAAAATGGATCAGCGCCCTGAACAGGGAAAAGCGCTCCGCGGACTCATCAGAAATGATTTCCGGAAAATTGCCCCCAACGGATTCGGTGATCCCTATAACACCTATGCTCACAGCATGGTCTGGTTTCAAGACCATCTCTATGTCGGTACCTCCCGCGCTAATCTCGCCTACCGCGGAAGGTGGCGCGCTGAGCGGGATGGCGAAGGGCTTGGAGAAATATGGCCTGTCAGAATACCCAAGGGCTTATTCGATATAGATCTGCGCGCTCACATATGGCGGTATAACCCCCTTACAGGTCATTGGGCTAACGTTTATACTTCACCGCTGGTTACGGGCGTTGATGGATTTGAAGTTCCGCTCAGCATCGGATTCCGTACCATGGTCGAATTTCAGGGCGCGAGCGATAGATCACCTGCGCTCTATGTTCCTACATGGGGAAGTCATCAGACTCCGGAGGGCATTATGCTGAGAACGGTTGATGGCCTTCATTTTGAGGTAGTATCTGAACCCGGCTTTGGTTTCCCGGACCAGTATAAACCGAGGGCGTTAAGGGGGATGGTATCCTTAAACGGACGTATCTTTGCTTCCCCGGCAACAGGTCGAAAAAGGGGAGAACCCAATACAGCGGGATTTATGGTTATTTTGGAAAGTTCCGATCCGGCTCAGGGGAAATGGCAGCTGGCATGCGAACCTCATTTCGGAAATCCCAATAATCTGAGCGTATTCGAAATGGTTACTTTTAAGGGATACTTATATGCCGGAACACTGAATGTGAACGAAGGATTTCAGATCTGGAAAACCGATGCTGAGGGAAACCCGCCCTACAAATGGAAAAAAGTTATTACTCACGGCGCATACAGAGGGAACTTAAACTCGATTGCTATCCGTATGGCACCTTTCAGGGACAGTTTGTATGTCGGAACCGGCATACAGGAGGGAGGGTGGGATATCAGCAATAAAATAGGGCCGGATCAACCGGAGGTAATCCGCATCAATCCTGATGACTCCTGGGATCTGATTGTCGGGCATCCCCGGATTACTCCTGAAGGACTCAAAGTCCCCCTGAGCGGGCTGCGCCCTGGATTCGGCAATCCTTTTTCAGGCTACATATGGACTATGCGCGAGCACGAAGGATGGTTATATGTTGGTGATTCGGACTGGACTCTTTTATTAAGGTTTTTGAAAAGAGATAATTGGTCGGACAGTTTTCTTAAAATGCATACTCCTCAAAAAATCGACAGGATAATACGGGAATTCGGAGGCTTCTCTCTCTGGCGCACCCGGGACGGAAACCATTGGATACCGGTTACCCTCAACGGTTTCGGCAACTGCTTTAATAACGGCGTCCGAAACATGGTTTCCACCCCGTATGGCTTGTTTGTGGGAACAGTCAATCCATTCTCGCCGGAAGTTGCCGTGAAGAGAGTTGCCGGATGGAACTATGAGAAAAATCCTAAAGGTGGACTGGAAATCTGGCTGGGTTCGCGTGAAATGGATCCGAACATCCGTTTAGAGTCCTTAAAAGAAACGCAGGGTTATTCGCCTGAAAGTCATCTTGCAGCGAATAAGGGGAAGAAAAGAGATGAAGAGATCCTGGAAGCAGTTATTGATCAGTTCTATGGATACAGCGGTTTTAGACACCTTGGTTTTTGGCAGGATGACATACACGATACCTGGACAGCATGTGAAAATTTAATGGATGAAATATTGGCCTTCTTTCCCTACAAAGAAGGGAATATTGCTGATATAGGCTGTGGTCCGGGAGCGACAACACGGTATCTCCTGAAATTCTTCCGGTCTGAGGAGATTACCGGGGTGACTACTGACAGGAAGTCCTTTAAAAAATGCAGAGAAAAAGCGCCTCAAGTGAATTTCATAGTAATGAATTTGCCTGACCTGAAACTTCCATCAGATTTTTTTGATTATGTTATCTGGGTAAAAGGCTTCGACCGTTTTGATACAAAATACCAATTGTTTCAGGAAGTTTTCAGAATACTGAAACCCGGGGGACAATTCGTATGCTTTGATGTCCTCCATGTGATACAGTCAAAAAAACACTTCTGGGAGCAGATCGGGACATCGAGCGATTCTTTAAGCACTCCGGATGAATATCGGGATTCCCTTATTTCAGCCGGCTTTCATGAAATCCGGCTCGCTGACGTTACCACTGAATGTTTGAAAGGCTTTCGAAAACATGTTGGAAGATGTTTTAGATTGAAAAAATTTTCCGGAGAAATAGATAATAAAATAGTACAGAAAGCGGAAGATTATTTTCTGACAGCTGCTGCTACGATACGCCAGTGCCTTCTCATTTCAGGATTTAAGTCCGGAGAACCGGGGGCATCACTTTAGGCCGGAGAGCATGCCGATAAAGAAGATAACGCCATATCGGTGAAGGGCTGAATAAATGCTGATGAAAGAAAATTTTGTAAAATATTTCAGGAGATGAATGGAATGAAGAGAATCCTTCTCGTGGCACCTTTGCCTTTGAGGTTCGAACTTACTCAGGATGACCTGTACCTGAAACTGCCTTTTTCAAAAGTGAAGAGTTTTATATTGCCATTGCATATCGCAACTGTGGCCGGCCTGACCCCTGATGAGTTTGACGTGGATTTATGGGATGAATCCGTAAGAGGGGGAATCGATGAGCAGTCTCATTTGAAAGACTATGACCTTGTCGGGATTACCGGTTATACTGCACATCTTCCGCGTGCCAGAGCCATTGCACAGGTATTCCGGAAACGGGGCATCCCTGTTGCTATCGGTGGGCCCGGCATTTCCAGTATGCTCTATCGCTACCGTGATGATTTCGATATTTTCTTTATCGGCGCGGCAGAATTGACCTGGCCCCAGTTCCTGAGGGACTGGAAGAAGGGCGCGCATCAAAGAGTTTATCAGCAGATTGGCGCAGCGGATTTGTCTCTTGCGCCCGTCCCCCGCTGGGATAGCATCTCTGACCAGATGCAGCATTATTACCTTGGGGCTGTGCAAACATCGCGGGGCTGCCCTTTTGAATGTGAATTCTGCGATGTGAGGTATCTTTTTGGACGTCGCTTTCAGCATAAACCCGTTGATAACGTGCTGAAGGAAATTTCTCTGCTTGAAAAGTTGGGCATGAGAAGAATTGTCTTCTGCGATGATAATTTCTATGGCAATCCGCGCTATACCAGGGACCTCCTCCGGGAGATCATTGCGCTGAACAAAACCTTTCGCAATCCACTGGCGTTTGCCGGTGAAATGAGTATTAACATCGCTGCTGATGAGGAATTGCTCAGGCAGCTTGCCGATGCGAATTTCATCGAGGTTTTTATAGGAATAGAATCACCGAACAAGGAGAGCCTGAAAGAGACGAATAAACTCCAGAATTTCAGGAGCAACCTTATAAACGACATCAAAAAAATTCAGTCCTTCGGAATATCAGTTCGTGGTTCGTTAATTGTGGGTTTTGATCATGACGATAAAGATATCTTTAACCAGCAGTTTAAGTTTGTGCAGGAAGCCTGTCTTACCGTCCCGTCTATCAGGGTCTTAATGGCGCCACCAGGCACAAAGCTGTGGAAAAGGCTATGCAGGGAAGGCCGTCTTCTCACTACGGAGACCGAAGGCCGTTACTTCGGGAATCCGGGAACGACGAATATCATCCCCAAAAAGATGACCCGGATGGAGTTGCACTCAGGGTATCTGGACCTTATAAGCAAAGTATATGATTGGGATAATTTTGCAGTGCGCATCAAAGGGTTTGTCTCAAATATAGAGCGAAAGCCGGATATTCCCAAACAGAGCGGTCAGGTAAAAAGGATAGTACAGTTTCTGTACGCCCTGTTTTCTTCACTCGACAATAAGACACGAAAGATTATTATCGGTATTTGCGGCTATACGTGGAAGCACGCCCCATTCATGTTGCCGCGGGTGGTCGCAATAATGTTGCGTCAATACGGCTATGTCAACCGGCCGAAACTGAAAGAGGCTGTTCAGGAACAGATAGAAATTGAAAAATCGGGAAGGTTCAATCTGGAAATCCAGAAGAATGAGCCTGTAGTTCCTGAAAGTTTTAAAGAACCCTATGAGCAAATTTTCCCGGTAGTTTACAGGGAAGTGCTTTCAGGTGTAGCAGATAAAACTCGCGTGAACGAGACGGTTATTGAAATTTTTACAAAATTCCTCACCCGCTGGAGGCAGACATCCGAACCTTTTACAGAAGAACACAAGAGATCTCTCATGGAACTTGCCAGCCAGATAATCAACGAGAGAAACCGGGCAATAGAGGGTCAATCTCCCTCTGCTTCTCCTGTCAGCGATATTCTGTCACATCTGAAGGAGAGCCGTTTATCCGATGACTTTTTGAAGGCAGTCGAGCAGGAATTGCTCATCTCTGAAGCATGTATTGACAAAGTGAAAGCGTAAACTTAGAATGATTTTACCGGTAAGGTTCACTATTACCTCAATGATTCTAATAGGAAAAGGGAGATATCATGAAGCCGATAAAAAGATGCATAAGGAGCATGGTGCCTTTTGCAGTCGCTGCGATTCTTCTAATTTTATTTTTTAATGTATTGTCCTCTTTTGTTAGCCGTGAAATGACGGCGGAAACTTCTATGACGGATCCTCTGAAAATAAGCGGAGGCCTGATATCAGGTATTGCGATTGGAAGCGGTGTGCATGTATATAAGGGCATCCCCTATGCCGCGCCACCGGTTGGCAGCTTGCGGTGGAAACCGCCGCAACCGGCGAAATACTGGGACGGGGTTCGAACGTGTGCATCCTATGGCCCGGTCTGTCCGCAACCCAACTGGACAAATCTTACCGGAAAGTCCTATAGCAATGCCTCGGAAGACTGCCTCTACCTGAATGTGTGGACTCCGGCAAAGGGTGCGGGTGAGCAACTGCCTGTTATGGTATGGTTTCATGGAGGCGCTTTTATGGTGGGTTCCGCATCCGACGACCTCTATGACGGCGGTGATCTTGCTCGCAAGGGTGTGGTTGTTGTGACAACGAACTATCGTCTCGGTCCTTTTGGATTTTTCGCACATCCTTTGCTTTCCAGGGAGTCCGGACGCAATGCTTCGGGCAATTACGGCCTCTTAGATCAGATAGCTGTCCTGGAATGGGTGCGCGATAATATCAGGGCCTTTGGGGGTGATCCGAAAAGGGTTACTATCTTCGGTGAATCAGCCGGTGGCAGAAGTGTAGCACTTCTTATGGTGAGTCCTCTGTCAAAAGGGCTTTTTCACCGTGCCATTCTGGAGAGCAGAACAGTGTATACGACAATCCAGGACCTTCGTAAGTCCTGGTACGGCTGGCCGTCTATGGAGACCGTCGGTGAACGCATTACAAAAGAGTTGGGTACAGATAAAGCGAATAACCCGCTTGCTGCGCTTCGCGCAAAAAAAACCGAAGAGATTCTTGCCGCTTCGAAACCGGCATTACCGGGGCTTACTCCTGCTCTGACAAAGGGCAATCCCTTTGAGCCTATCGTTGACGGATGGGTAATTCCCGATGACCCGTCAGACCTGTTTGATGCTGGCAAACAACACAAAGTTCCCATTATGGCCGGGAGCAACGCAGATGAGGCCACGCTGTTTTTTCAGAATATGGACTTTAATAACCTCCGGAGATGTAAAAATATTATACAATATGCCTTTCCAAAATATACCGACGAAATTTTCAGGATTTATCCGATGAATACAAGCAAAGAAGCACGTGTGGCCATGAACGGGATCTTCGGAGACATGTCGAGTACCGCTCCTATACGACGCACAGTAAGAAGAGTGGCAGATATCGGCGCAAATGCCTGGCTTTACTATTTCACGCATGTTCGCTCCGATGAGAGGGGGAGAGAACTCGGCGCCTATCACGGCAGCGAAATACGGTTTGTTTTCAACAATCTCCGCCTTGGCAAGTCTCCTGTTGAAGCAGTTGACCGGCGGGTGGCAGACGCTATGAGCGGGAGCTGGGTGCGTTTTGCTGCAACGGGGAACCCTAACGGACAAGGTCTTACGGAATGGCCTTCATACAATAAAGCTGAAGAGCCCTGTCTCGATTTCGGCGCTGAAATTGTCGTTAAACATCACCTCAAAAAGGCGTCGTGTGATTTATTCGAAAAGGTAGAAGCAGACCGTCGGGCTCATAAGTTTCAAAGTCCTGTGGAAGAAAAACCGTTGTGGCTCTGGCTTCGAAATTTATTCAATTAATCATGACAAGTTTCAAATAGAGACTGTGTAACAGTCTAAGAATAAACGAACAACATAGGCAAATAATTTTTTGAGCAATGTCTGTGCTTTTCGTATCAACATGAAAGGAAATCCGTACAATAAAACCGGGTGAAAGAATAGCCGAATTTATTTCGGAGTATCCTGTTAACAGGATACCTGAGGAAGCCTTAAACCGTGCCAGGGCTGCTGTTATAGACTATGCAGGAGTTGTGTTTGCCGGCATGGATGAAGAAAGCGTTAGGCTGGTGAGAAGCACGGTTGAATCCATGGGTGGTAACCCTCAGGCTACAGTATGGGGCACTGGTCATAAAACTTCAGTCATGATGGCTGCCCTTGCAAATGGCACTGCTGCCCATTCGCTGGATTTTGATGATACCAATGCGCTGATGATCGCCCATCCGAGCATACAATTGCTCCCCGGCCTTTTTGCCCTTGCAGAATATGAACACCTGAGCGGTTTTGATATCCTCATCTCCTATGTCATCGGCTTTGAGACAGGGGCGACACTCGGCCTTGCGCTCAATCCGAAGCATGCTGCCCAGGGATGGCTGCCGATAGGGACAATAGGCCCTCTTATGCAGGCAGCCGCATGCTCAAAGCTGCTAAATCTCGGTTCCAAAAAGACGCTGATGGCAGTCGGCATTGCTACGAACATAGCTTCCGGGATTCGTTGCAACAACGGGACGATGGCCAAGCCGTTGCTGGCGGGGCATGCTGCTTCGGAAGGTGTTCTTGCGGCTGTTTTGGCCCGCGAAGGAATAACCGCCAATCCGGAAGCACTCGAAGCCCGTTACGGATACTTCGAAAACTTCAGCAGAGGCGACCCGGCTGACCTGGAGCGCGCATCGAACGTATTAGGTGAACGTTTCCATATTATCGATTCCGGCATTTCGTTTAAACTCTATCCCTGTTGTGCTGGAGCGCACGTTGCAATAGACTGTGCTTTAGAGATAGCACAACGTCATTTCCCTCTTCCGGATGAAATCGAAGCAATTTCTGTTTCGATTCATTCCGGTACTAAAGTCGTGTTGATCCATCCAAGGCCGAAGACTGTTGCTCAGGCTAGGTTTAGCCTTGAATACTCTGTATCCCGTGCCATAATAGATCGCCAGATGGGACTGGAACAGTTCCGTCAGCAGAAAATCGATGATCCGTCTGTGCAGGCTCTCATCGAAAAAGTGAAACCGAAATATTACGATGCTTCTGTAACCGCTGATGACCTGGCACAGAGCCGTTTTCCTGTAGAGCTGGAAGTCCATATGAAAAACGGTTCTATTTTCTACTCACGCACAGAGTATGCAAAAGGAACTCCACGAAATCCCCTTTCTTCGATTGAACTGGAGGAGAAATTCCGCCAGTGTTGTTCAGCAAAGTTATCGGCTTCTCAAATTATTAAAGCACTTAATCAGTTGCGAAACTTTGAGCAGATTCAGGATATTGCCGGCCTGATTCCAATATTTACTTAAACTATATAATTCAAAAAAATTAGGTAGGAACAAAGAGAGTGTACTTTCGCTCATTCCCGGTCGTTCCTCCCTGCGAGGTTTTTGTCTCTTTATTTTTAAATATCATTGACAATCGGCAAAAGAATCCGCTCAACTATTCTCTTGCTGAAAAAAGCCGGCAATATACTGGCTGAGAAAGAAGAGGTAGAGAAGTTAGATAAAATCTCGGGTAAGATCATGTTTCTATTAGTAGACATTGAACGAACACTATTATAGTAGTTGAACTGATTTTTATTTATGGCCCGCTCTGCGCTTTAAAATACAGATGACTATATAGTAAAATATTACAGCGCGTTATCTTATTGAAAACAGGGAGATTTTTTGCCAAATGAAAGAGTATATTCCTCGTGTCAAAAAATTCGGCAAGCGGGAGCATAGCAAATTGCTCATAGCCCAGGCATATTTCACGGAGAGAAAATATACCGAGGCGATTGCAGAATGTAACGCAGCGCTGCATATTAACCCTAGGCTGGCGTCAGCTCAACTTTTGCGGGCACAGATATATGCCGACACAGGCTGTTTCCCTGAAGCCATTGAAGCATGCCGGGCAGCAATGAATATCGATCCAAAGCTGGTCAACGCCTATTTGCTGTCAGCCACTATCCATATGGAGCAAGGTCAGAACCCGGATGCAATAGAAGAGTGCCGGGCAGCGCTGAAGATTGATCCAAAAAACGCGGAAATCTATAGCCTGCTGGGAAATCTATGCATAGAGCAAAAACGTTATGCCGAAGCGGTTGAGGCATTTTATGGAGCACTGAAATATAATCCGCAGGATGTAACTGCACATTACAAACTGGCAAGTCTTTACCTGAACGATAAGAAAGAGCAGGACGCTATTGCCGAAGTTGAGGCTGCCCTGAGGCTCAATCCTTCTTTTGCCCGGCCGCATCTGCTGCTTGGGGATATTTATTTTGCCAATAAAAAATATGATGCCGCGCTTATCGAATATGAGGAGGCAATCAATTTAAATCCAAAACTGGCAGAGGGATATCTTAAGGCAGGCATGGGGTATCTCACGTTACAGCAATACCAGGCGGCCTTGCATAAACTGCGGTTAGCCTCAATGATTAATCCGAAGTCAGCCGAGAGTTTCTATCAGCTTGGTAATGTGTATCTCAAAATGAAGCACTATGAAGAGGCAATTATGCATTACCATACTGCTCTGGAACTTAATTCCCAATTAATTGAGGCCCACACGGGTGCGGGAGATGCATATGCTCTGCAAGGTCATTATCAGGAAGCCATAGCAGCCTACCGTACAGCCATCAAAATATCAGGGTCTGAGTGCAATACCTGTGACCTTCACGAGGAACATGGCCGTTACCACGAGGCCATTGCAGAGTACCGTTCTGCTCTTCAGCTGTCTGATGAAATCATCATGGCTGAAAACAGAGTTCCGAAGGTACATTGATATTGTGAATATTAAAAGCATAATAGATTTTTACACAAGATTCCTGTTAATCTTCTCAATGGTAACTATCTCCCGTAAAAATGTATTTCTATCCTTCGTTATGGCGCTCCTGATTTTTTTCAGTGTAGAGGTTACGCATGCTCTTACCTTGCACGAGGCAAAAGATGAAGCACTGAAGGCTAACCTTGACATCAAGATTTCCGGAGAGAAGGTTTCAGAGGCGCAATCCGTAAAAAAAGCGAGTTTTACCAAACTCTTTCCTGAATTAAGCGTAAACAGCTCTGGGACTTATATGGATAAAAGAACCGGTTTGTTTATAGAGAAAGGGGCTTATGGGACTTATCCTTTTGGTCCGAGCCCGCTCAATGACAGCGTGATTACAACGAGTGACAGGGATGTTTACAGATTGGGCATGAAAATAGCGCAACCTGTCTTCGCAGGCGGAAAAATTTATTTTTCATATCGCCAGGCAAAATCGGTGGAGGAAGAAGTCCAGTGGAGTGAGAAGCAGACTGTCCAGGATGTGCTTTTTCTTGTTGAAACTGCATACTGCAATCTCCTCAAAGCCGAAGAATTGAGAAAGCTTGCGGAACAACATGAAAATACCCTGAAGGCTCACCTTGAAGATATGGAGAAGTTACATCAGAAAGGCCGCGTGGCCTTTATTGATGTTCTCAAGGTACGCGTACAGGCATCGAGGGCAAGTGAAGATGTTGTGAAAACAAACAATGATGTTGCAGTGGCAAAGGTTCAGTTGAATTTGATCCTTAACCGTCCTCTGGATCAGGTATCGGAGGTTATCCCGCTGAGTACCCCCCATGTTGTTCCCATCAGTGTTCTGGACGCCGAAAGAGAGGCAAAGTCCAGGAATAAGGCATTGAACAGCGCACGTGCAAAAAAAATGACAGCAGAGATGCAGAGGCGGGTGGCGGAAGCCGACTACTATCCAAACATAACTTTAACGGGTAGTTATTACACACAAAACAGACAGCCAAGCTCTCCGGATGAGCAGTTGTCTGTTATGCTCTCAATGGATTGGTCGCTATGGCACTGGGGTGAAACACAGCATAAGGTTGATGCCGCAAGGGCTTTCGAGCGGCAAATGCAATATTCTGTGTCTTCTCTGGAAAATCAGATTTCTGCAAATGTCAGAGACGATTTTTATGAGATAGAGCAGACTGATAAACGTATAGAGGTTGCTAAAGATGCGCTGGTGCAGGCTGAAGAAAATTTACGCATTACACAGGTCGGTTTCTCGAACGGCAGAAAGACATCCACCGATGTATTGGATGCTGAAGATCTTTTGTCAAAATCCCGGTCCGACTATTTACAGGCATTTTATGATGCGCATGCCGCAAGAGCGCATCTTCGTTATGTAATGGGAGTGATGGAAAGCGACGATTTTTCTCCTGTAAGCATGTCTTTCAGAAAGTCGTTTGAACAGGAAAGATTTCCTCTTGAGTGATTCCATGCAACTACCTTTGTTACGTTCAGATCTTGAAATCAGCAAGAGAAGAACCGCGCGTGATTCATATCGATACCTGATTCATGATCAGGTTTCAGGAGAGGTTTTTGAATTCGGCGAAGAAGAGTTTTTCCTGTGTAAACAATTGGACGGAAAGAGCCCGCTCTATGATATACAGGCAAGATTTGAGAAACAATTCAATGTCCGTTTAAACATGGAACAGCTTGAGGCTTTAATCAGTCAGCTTCAGGCGGCCGGTCTTCTGGAGGGGTATCCGGCAAGTTCAAAGTCAATCTCAGAATTATTTCAGTCGCCATCTCCTGAGACCTGGAAAAGGTGGAAGCTGTTGAATCCGGAGAGACCGTTGAACTGGATTGCTGAAAAGTTCTGGTGGTGCTTCACGCGTCCGTTTCTGATAGCTTCTTCCTTCATTTTTATTTTGGGTGTCGGTGTTCTATTGAACAATTTCAGCAAGTTTCTTCAAGACGTAAAATTTTTATTTGAACCTTTGACTCTATTTCAGGTCTTTGCAGTTATGTATATTTTTGTGAACCTTCCGGCTGAAGTTGCAAGGGGGGTAACCAGTTCCCGCTTCGGCGGGTATACGGATGAATTTGGCATATGGTTAGCATATAATACCATCCCGAGATTCTATTGCCTGAGCAATGTGACAGTGATAGGTGAAAAGGCGAAGAGGGGCTGGATTCTTTTTTCACCTTCCTTTTATTCGATCGTGGCGGGCAGCATTGCGATCATCGTTTGGCGAATGACAGTTCCCGGTACATTCCTCCACAAAATCAGTCTGATTATATCTGTCGTGGCTATATTCGATGCATTCATAAGGCTTAACTTCCTGTGGCCGACTGAAGCCAGTTATCTCCTGTCAAACTGGTTCGATAAACAGGACTTCAGAAATCGAGCTATAAGGACTTTCAAGTCCTGGATTTTCCGGCGTCCTATGCCTGAACCTCTGAGCACA
>Ga0315295_10004405_pt1 | contig 12023 bp, 11 predicted proteins | sample YL17G14_0_MG_FD_204453 | JGI IMG/M metagenome (GOLD analysis project Ga0315295, IMG submission 204453) | Sediment microbial communities from Yellowstone Lake, YNP, Wyoming, USA - YL17G14_0 | ecosystem: Environmental > Aquatic > Freshwater > Lake > Sediment | place: USA: Wyoming | collected... | reverse complement strand
GTTCCGGTGTTAGAATCTCAATCCCTCTATGCATGTTTCTTGCAGCGAGTAAAACCTCTGGCACCCAGATGTGGGACGCTTTAAATTCCTGGCCAATGATCCCCATCGCTCCAAGCAACCCTTCGTTAAGGATGATCAGGGGGGAGACAGCTTTTTCAATATAATCCTTCAAAAGATTTTCTATCGTCGCGACATGGGTATCTCTTAAAGCCCTGTAAAAAAGATCGATCTCTTCTTTAGTCATCTTCCACTATCTCCGCGCCAAGGTTTTGGCTTAACGTCCCATCGGCAATTTCCCCCATTCTTTGACCATTTCAGTGATCCTGATGAGTCTCTCCAATTTGGCATCTGGTGGGGTTGTATCGCTAATCCCTAAAATGAATCGATCCCCGGGTGCAATTGCTTTAAACAAATCTGCCATAAATATTTCGAACTCCTCATCCGACATGCTATCTTCCAGAAGCGCAACAGAGGGAACTCCTCCAAAAATCGTAACCTTCCCCTTGAACGCCTTTTTCACTTCCTGGATCGTCACCTTTGTCATAGGTTTAGGACAGATGGCCTCAGCGATGTCCATTCCGCTTTCCGGGATGAGATCGAGGAGCCCTTTGTTTTCACCGTCGCAGTGGCAGAGGAGAAGTTTTCGTTTAGGATGAAGCATATCAGCCAGTTTCTGAAGATGGGGCATGATATGATCGCGAAAGAAAGGAGGGTAGGTGATCATCTCATCAAAATTGGCTCCAGAAAAAATCACCTCTGCAGGAGAGTCTGCAAGGACGCGGAAGACCTGGTGGAAATAGGGCTCCATATCTTCACACAGCCCCTGCATCTCCCTTGGATGATCATACATCTCGAGGTAAAAAGCGGTTGCGTCAAGAAATTCCTTCATGATGTGGTGCATGGGACTGGCAGAGAGGTTTGCAAAAGCTGCTGCAAACCCCTTATCGCCAACCTTTTTTTGATATTCTAAGTAATTCTCATAATCCGGGGCAATCTTTATATTTTTAAAAATATATCCGACGATTTTATAATCCTCGGGCTCTTTGATCACATGTTCCGTGATCCAGGTGATCGATGCTCCCGCCCGTTTCATCTCCTCGGTATGAATGTATTTGCATGAAACGGATCCTAAGGATGTATGATAGGTGACCTGTGTTGCATCCCCCTCTTTTTTAACCTCTCGATCTACGTTTGCTAATTCTGGCCGGTAGGCCATTCCCCAAAGGCGATAAATACCAATTCCTCTGTCTATGTTGTCCTCAGGAGACCTGACTTTCAGGAACTCAGGCACAATTTTATGGTATCCCCCACCGATAGAGTCAGCGATTTCATCCAGAGAGGTATCCTGTTGAAAAGGCTTCGGCAAGGAGCCACGCATAGAATTGGAGTTGTGCCAGAGGTCAATCCGAGGAACCCATGGGAGCTGGTTCGCCCATTCGCCCCGAGCTGCCTTAAGCATACGTTCTTTATGGGTCATCCCTCTTTTCCCGTTGTTAAAAATTTATTTCTATTCTTCGCAGAGTTTTCCCCAAAGGTTGATGAAATCATTTGTACTAAACCGAGGCTGAAAAGCTGAACGGATCATTTTAGCCTGTTTAGCGCCGTCAAAAAGCAGATCAATCACTGAACCTGCCAGGGCTTTGGCGGGTGTGAGGATTGCCGTCTCAGGGTCAATGATGGTAAAGTGGCGAGTATGGACTTTACCTTGAACGCCTCCTACCATGGGGTGTATGGTAGGACGAAACTGACTGATATCTCCTGCATCCGTAGAACCGGCCAGATGATACCCTTCCACCACAGAGTCATCGCCGCAAAGCATTCTTACATTCTCTCCGTAAATCCGATTGAGTCCTGAATCAGCCATGAAGGGTAAGTAACCCGGTATATTTTCGATCTCACACTGTCCTCCCACGCAAAGAGCCCCGGCCCTTAGAGCTCGATTAACCTTCGTGTTGGCATCACTCATCGCTTCGATGGTTGCCGCGCGGACATAGGTTTCCATCCTCACATTTGACGGAACAATATTAACAGCGTCTCCACCGTGAGTAACGATGGGGTGAACCCTGACTACATCCTCCTCACGAAATGTCTCGCGCTGAACATGAATTCCCAACAATCCCATGAGACAAGCATTCAGTGCATTGATGCCGTCCCATGGAAAAACACCAGCATGAGCTTCTCTACCGATAAAATTCACACGCTTAATCAGGAATCCGTTACTCGAGGTGGTCAAAAGCGCTTTGCGGGATACAGGTGGCTCAGAATCGGCATGAACCATCAGGACGGCATCTATCTCATCAAATTCTCCCAGCCTAAGAAATTCCTGTTTTCCGCCAAGGAATTGAATCTTTCCCTCTCGAAGTAGGCTGGTCCTATAATCCAGCTCAACAGGCTCCTCCGCGGGGACGACGAGGAGTGAAACCCCTCCGTCTAAATGGTTGAGAGCACCGGCTGCAATCAGGCCAGTTAGCGCTCCAAGAGCAGCACCGATCTGCATATGATGACCGCAGGCGTGAGCCGCGCCTGTTAGTTTGTTTGCGGCGGGGTGCTCAAAACAAATAACTGCATCCAACTCGCACATCAAGCCAATCCTGGCATGATCGGTTCGTCCAGGGACATCTGACCGAAGTCCTGTGAGAGCGATCCCTTCTCTGTACTTCAGCCCCAGTCCTTCCAGATATTCTTTTACCAGGGTGGCAGTTTGATGCTCCTTATACCCTAATTCCGGATGGTTGAAGATCTCTGAAGTCAATACGAGAATTTTAGAACGCTTTTCATCTATGTTTTCCCATACAACCCTTTTTAGGCTTTTTTTGTCGATGGCCATTACCGAGGGTCTCCTTCGGTGGGTCAAATGTGCCTTGTGCTATTTTCCAAAAACTAAGTTTGGCAAGAAAGTGGTAATCGATGGAAAGAATATCAGAACAACCAGGAACAGCAGCATGGCAATAATGTATGGGATAACTTCTTTTGTGAATTCTTGCATTGTGACCCCCGCAATGCCAGAGGCAATGTAGGCGCAAAGTCCAACGGGTGGAGTAATAACAGCGATCATGATATTCATCGTAAAGAGAATGCCGAAATGAACCGGGTCCACATGTATTTTATGAATGATTGGGATTAAAATAGGTGAAAGCAGTATAATCATGGATGTTGCCTCTATAAAACACCCCATAATCAACATAATTATCATAATAATAAAAAGAATTCCCATCGGGCTATCGGTGATACCAAACATGAAGTTTGCTAAGATATCGGCTATTCCTGCCTGTGTAAGAATCCATCCAAAAAGCATTGCCGCTGCTACCACGATCATAATGACACCGATAAACTCAGCGGAATCGCAGAGAATCTTAAATACCTCTCTTACCTTTATCTCTTTATAAACAAAGATCGTTATAAAAAGAGAGTAAAAAACTGCAATCCCAGCCGCCTCCGTTGGGGTGAAAAAGCCAAAAACAATGCCGCCCATAATAATCACCGGAGTGATAATTGCCCAAAAGCCTCGGCTAAATGCATGCAAAATCTCTTTCAAGCTTGCTCTTTTGTTGGATCCGCCGATACCCGCAAATTTGCCTGTCTTAGCAGAATAGGCGACCACTGCCATTAAAGATAACCCAAGGAGAATTCCAGGAATTGCTCCACCAACGAATAAACGTCCGACTGAAGTTTCTGTTAAACCGCCATAAAGGATAAAAGGGACACTTGGTGGGATAATGGGTCCTATACAGGCTGAAACGGCTGTTATACTCGCCGCCGTTGCGGGGCGGTATCCTGCCTTAGTCATCATAGGGATTTCCACTCTCCCTAATCCGGCCACATCCGATGTTGTTGTTCCTGACATTCCTGAGAAGATCATACTTGCAACAATATTGACATGTCCCAACCCTCCGGGGAGGTGACCCACCAATGCAATCGCAATATTCATAAGCCGAATGGTAATTCCTCCTGTACTCATAATCACTCCGACCAGTACAAACAAGGGAACGGCAATCAGGATGAATGAGTCTATGCCCTGAATGATCATATTAGGGATAATGCTGGCATTGATATTGGGATCCAAAAAAATGAAAACAATAGAAGCCCCCAATATTGCAAAAGCGATTGGCATTTCGAGTAAAAGTAAGAAGACTGACAGGCCTACTAAAAGAATTAACATAACATTAGTTCCTTTCGTGTTTCACTTTAACGAAGAAGTTTACCCGAAGGTGCTCAAGCATAAAGATGGTGATTAAAACAGTGCTAATGACGATTGGCATATTCATCCAGATTTTTGAAATTTGAAGTCCAGGATAGATCTGTATCTGTGCTATCTTCAGCGAACCCCAGCCTACAACCATAATAAATATCGCCATCGAAATAACCATCATACTGATGACAAAATCTAATTTCCTCCTCGTGGATTCTTTAAGATAACTCGTAAAGAAGGAGACTGCGAAATGCAGCCTCTTGTGAGTTCCGGAAGATGCCCCCAAAAGAGAGGTCCAGACAAAGAAGATTCGTGCAAGCTCATCGGCCCAGGGAGCGGAAAGACTTGCATAACGCGCAAATATCAGTATTCCAACCATGATGACCAGAATTCCCAGGCAGATTCCTGCCAAAATTCTAATCACAGCAGCCAATTGATTTATCATCCTACTCATAGAGACGCACCTCATTTTAGGGGTAATCGGCCTTCTTTCTCTACCCGCTCTCCGATCCGGACCAATCGCTCAAAGACGGCGTCCGTTGGGACCGCATCCGCCACTCCGAGGATCAAACGCTTACCCGGTGTGACAGACTCAAAGAGATGGTCCATGTAGGCTTCAAACTCATCCTCTGAGGTCATTTCTTCGAGCAATATATCAGAGGGGATTCCTCCGAACAGCGTTAATCGATTGCTCCATTGCTGGTAATATTCCTCGAACTTGACTTTCGTCATCGGGTAGGGGCAGATGGATTCTGCCATATGCATTCCGGAGTCCCGAATAAAATCCATGAGCCCAAGGTTTTCACCGTCACAATGGCAGGCAACGATTTTTCCCTTCCGGCCTAAGAAGTCAGATGCCTTTGTGATCCAGGGGACAATTTCTTTTTTAAAATAGGGCGGGTAGGTTAGCATGGCATCGAAATTGCCACCCCATAGAACAGCTTCAGCCGGGGACGCTGAGATTATTTTTAAAGCCTGGTTGAAAAAATTGTCGATCCGTTCTGCCAATCCCATCATTTCCTTTGGATAATCGTGATAATGATAATAAAAGGTTGTAGCATCGATAAGATCTCTTTGAATGTAATGGATGGGGGAGGCGCCTCCTGCCACCATCGTGACAGCCAGTCCGTCCTCCCCGATCTGATTCTGCCATTGGATAAAATCCTCAAATTTGGGCAGTAGTTCCAAGTTTTCAAAGAGATATCCCACCAGCCGATAATCCTCCGGTTTTTTAATAGCATGTTCTTTGATCCAGCTTAGAGAGGTGCCGGATTTTTTCATCTCGTCGGTAAAAGAGGTCGTGGTGCTCACGATACCCATCGGGGTATGATATTCTACATGGGTGTCCCCTGCTTGACGTTTTACCTTGATATCAATGTTTTTAGAGAAATGGGTCTTAAAAACAAACTCCTTCAAAGAATAGAGTCCTAAAGCCCGGTGAAGGTCTTCCTCGGGATTCTGTGGTTTATCATATTCAGGGACAACCTTATGTAACGCCCATCCTTCTGCACGAGCAATCTCATCCCTTGCCCGTCCTCGATGTTTTCGGGGAAGGGTGTCCGCCATTGAATTGGCGTTATACCAAAGATCAAGCCGGGGGGCAAAAGGAATTCTGTCAACCATTTCCCCCCGGGCAGCCATCAACATTCTCTTTTTATTTGTCATCATCATCCTTCTCCGAATGGGTTCTCACACAAAGAACCGTCAAATGGATAAAAAGCATCGAAGGTATCTCGTAAGTGCAGGACAAACGGCCCGATTATTTCTCGTAAGCCTGGATCAGCTTAACCTGTGCAGGGGGCGCCTTTTCTTTGAATTTTTCGTATACACTCCTGCTCTTTTCAATGAAGGGGCCTCTTTCCGGATCGATAATGGTCATCCCTTTTTTCTTGAATTCATCATAAACACCCAATTCCTGTTTAATTCTTTCTGCTCTGTTGACCATTGCGGCCTCATGGCCTGCTGCAAGGATCGCCATTTGAATGTCTTTGGGATACTTTTTCAAGCTTTTCTCAGAGGCGGTGTAGAGATGAAAATAGATAAGGTGGTTGGTCCGGATGAGATATTTCGCTACTTCAAAATGCTTCTTATCAAAGGATGGGCCGGGTGCTGTTTCTATTCCGTCAGCCACTCCCTGCGAAAGAGCCAGATAAACTTCGGTCCAAGGAATGGTTGTGGGATTTGCCCCCCATGCTTTAATGATTTCAGAGTAGAGGGGGTTGGCAGGAACACGGACCTTGAGGCCTTTCATGTCTGCAAGGGTTTTGATGGGCTTAGACTTGAAGATCATGCAACGGGTTCCAGCAAAAGCCCAACCCAATACCCTGATCCCCTTTTCCCTGGCTTCATCGCCGAGGTATTGGCCTATGGGTCCATCGAGAACACGCCAGGCATGTTCAATACTGGACAGTCCATAAGGTAAATCCAGAATCGAAAGACCGGGGACAGCGGTTGCTAAAACCGTATTGCTCACGACGTTGATATCAATGTTTCCAGCCAGGGTATTTTCGAGTGTGTTTTCCTCTGAACCCAGAGCCCCGCGAAAAAATACCCTCGCTTCTACTCTATTATCCGTCAGCTCGGCAATTCTCTTCTGAAAAAAGAGGCATCCAATTCCAATCGGATCCTCTTCACCGGCCGGCGCGTTGACTTTAATGATTATTTTATCCTGGGCGAAGCACAACCCGGATATCGAAAAGATACCTATTAATACAACCATTACAAACAGCCGTAATACTTTCTTTTCCATTTTTATTCCCTCCTTTGGTCTTATTATTTCGTCACCCATGCTAAAGCCTACTCTTTCATGATGCTAACCGACCCAAAGAAACCTCTGACTAAAATCACCTCCTTCTGTCAGGATAGGCCCTGTTATGATTTGATGCCCATTGCACCTTTCATCTTCATGACTCCATCTACGGCATCCTTGCCAAAAAGGTCTGCCCCTATTTTTTCTGCAAACTGTTCAGTCACCGGGGCTCCGCCAACGATGACTTTTATCTTGTCTTTAACATCTTTCTCTTTGATAAGGCCTACCGTCTTCTTCATTTCAAGCATTGTGGTGGTCAAGAGAGCGGATAGGCCCACAAACTCTGGCTTATAGGTTTGGATCGCCTCCAAGAACTTTTCAGATGGGATATCGATACCAATATCCACGACCTTAAAACCCGAGGCTTCTGCGATCATCCCCACCAGGTTCTTTCCGATATCGTGGAGATCACCTTTCACTGTGCCGAGGACGATGGTCCCGAGAGTTTGCTCACGGTCGAATTTAAAGCTTGATTTTAGCCATTCTAAACATTCTTTCATAATCTTTCCAGAGAAAATCAACTCTGGAATGTAAAGTTTTCCTTGGCTGAATTGTTCTCCAATCCTATCCAATGCCGGAACCAATCCTTTTTTGATTATATCAAATGGCTCCTCCCCTTCCGATAGATTTCTCTGAAGGGTTTCCATGATGCGATCTTTAGGTTTGCCCTCATCAAGGAATGACTTAAAATATTCGTAGGGATCTATCATTGCGCATCTCCCCTTAACCAACCTGACCTTTCATAACCTAATTGGATAATGACCAAATTCGAAAACGGCCTCGATCATGGCTTTAAAATTCTCTATCGGAACATAGCTGGTAATGGAATTACTCGACGAGACTAAGTATCCCCCACCCGGGGCGATCTCTTTAATCCTTATTCTAACTTCTTCCCTGACATCCTCTGGTGTACCGAGTGATAAAGGGAATTCCAAATTTATATTTCCTAACAATGTCAGCTTTTTCCCGTATTTCTCCTTGATTTCTTTTATATCCATCACATTAGGCTGGATCGGGTGGATTCCGTTGAACCCCAATTCTATTAATTCATCCAGGATATCTGTCATTTTTCCGTCGGAGTGGCAGACGTAAGGGATTCTCTTGTCCCGGCAGATATCGCCTATTTTCTTGTACCACGGGAAAACATGTTTTCGCAGGAAATCGGGTTTAACAAAAAGGCCGGCGTTGTGAGCAATATCGTCTGAACTCAGGACAGCTCTCACATCACAACTTTCTAAGATTCTCTCGTAGATGGCAAATTGAAGGCGTCCGATCCTATCCAGCAACTTTTCAACCAATGGTGATTTTTGTCTTACAGCCATAAAGAAAGTTTCCGCTCCCATGAGCATCCAAGCGGGCGTATAGATTTTTCCCATGGTTACGCACAATTTCATGCCTTTGGGAAGAAGGCTCTGTACCTCCTTGTATTTATCAAGGGGATAATCTTCGGGGGAGGGCCAATTGAATCTTTCAAACTCGGCGTCGGTTGTAATTAATCCCTTTTTTTCATCCGCCCATTCGCGGACTCCTCCTTCCTTATCCTCGTCTTTACTAAAAGCTGTTTTCCCAATGCTTTTAGCAGGTTCCAGTATACCCGCAAACATAGGAACAAAGTCAAATCCTGCCTTATACCAAAATTCTACTTCGGTTTGAAGATCGTTTACCGGTTTCCCAAGGAACTCCTCTTTTTTCTCTTTGTCCACCGCAAAATCACCAAGAGGAACACGGTCAGGCTCTTCATGATTAAAAGTTGCAATTACACGATTAAAATCAGGGTTGAGTCTCATAGGTTCCCTTCCTTGAGTGTCTATTTTACCCAAAATTTTTTCTCAATGGTTTCGCTCAGAAATGGACCTTTTTTCATTCTTCTCCCTGGCTCAAAACCTTGCCAGCCTTTACGTCGAGGCGTTGTCCCTCTTTTACCACAATCTGACCGTTGAGAATAACGGTTTTAATACCATCCGGATAGCGCTGCGGATCCGCAAATGTGCTGTTTTCTCTGAGGGCCTCGTAATCCATGATCACCAGATCTGCTCGTTTGCCCTCATCGATGATGCCCCTTTTTTCTAATCCATAAAACTTTGCTGTCCGACCGGTCATCTTGGCTACCGCCTCCTCAAGAGGGAGGATCTTCCTGTCACGGACATAATGGGCCAATATACGGACAAATGTTCCGTAGAGACGCGGATGCGGCTTGCCTTCGCAAGGGACACCATCACTTCCGATGATTTGGGCCCCATGTTTCATAATCTCTACGATATTTTCGTCCGACATCGTATGGGCCACCATCATCCCTCCGCCTCGCATCTCGATCAACAGGTCTGAAAGAACATCGCCCGGGGATTTTCCTGTCATTTCGGCAATCTCAGCAAAAGTTCTTCCCTCATACTCTGGTCCCCACGGGACTGTGCAAGCGACAACACCTGACCAGCCTCCTGCATCCATTGCGAAGTTTTCCCAGGACCCGTCATCTACATGTTCTATTGCATGGATAATTTCAGCACGGCCATCCCTGCTTTGCAGCCTCTTAAGAAGTTGAGGCATCCCTCCCTCATGCGCCCAAGGAGGCACAAGGGCATTCAAAAAAGTGCTACAAGCCGTGTAAGGGTAATGGTCGAAGATGACTGGTTGACCAGCGCTCCGGGCATCTTCTACCTTTCGCAGCATCCCGCCAACTTTACCCCAATTGCGCCTGCCCATTGCCTTGAGATGTGAAATGATGAGGGGAACCCCGGCATTACGGGCTGTGGAGATGGCTTCAGCAATAGCCTCTTCCACAGCATAGCTCTCACTCCGGATATGCGTGGAGTAGAACCCATTCGTCTCAGCGACCGGTTCAAGGAGAGCCAGCAACTCATCTTTTGTGGCATAGGTTCCAGGAGGGTAGACTAAACCGCTTGAGAAACCTCGTGCTCCTGCCTGCATCGATTCGCGCACCATGGTCACCATGCGATTTAACTCGACTGGGTTTGGTGGTCGACGATCAAAACCCATGACAGCCATGCGAATGGTTCCGTGTCCGACAAGCGGCACTACGTTCATGGGCAATGGGGACTGTTTCATCAAGGCAATGTATTCGGCGAAACTTTTCCACTCATAACCTACGGTGTGGCCTGCAGCAATGGCGGAAAGGTAACGATCAAACAAGGGCAAGGTGGTCGGATCAACAGGTGCCAAGCTAAAGCCACAAATACCGATAACGTCCGTTGTTACTCCCTGCATGATCTTTGCATCATACTCAGGATCTCTCAGGACCACAACATCAGAGTGGCAATGAGAATCAATAAAACCAGGGGTCACAATGAGTCCCCGAGCATCGATCAACGTTGCTGCAGCCGGCTTGTTGGAGGCAGACCCGTGATGCACCCAGACGATGTGTTCGTCCTTGATGCCAATGTCGGCCTGAAAGGCAGGCCTTCCCGTTCCGTCAACGACGTTTCCCCCGGAAATTAACAGGTTCAGTTCCACAATAGGGATCCTTTTTTAAGAGATATGGATTTTTAAAAATATATTTATGTAATGGATTTATTCGGGAAGTAGAGATTTAACCAAATCCACGGCTGAGGCCGCATCCGGAGCGTAACCATCCGCGCCGATCTCTTTAGCAAACCTCTCCGTCAAGGGCGCCCCTCCTACAATCGTTTTCACCCGATCCTTAAGACCAGCCTGTTCAATGGTTTGAATCGTATTCTTCATCTCTCTCATGGTCGTCGTCAATAATGCCGACATTCCAACCACCTGTGGCTGGTAGGTCCTGATGGCCTCTACGAATTTATCGGCAGGGACATCAATACCTAGATCAACTACTTCAAACCCTCCACCTTCCAGTAACATGACTACTAGATTCTTCCCAATGTCATGAAGATCTCCCTTAACCGTTCCAACAATAATCTTGGCGGCCAGGGTGCTGGTTGTTTTCGATAGGATCGGTTTTAGGATTGCCATGCCTGCATGCATGGCTCGGGCTGCGATGAGCACTTCTGGAATATAGACCTCGCCATTTTTAAATTTGACACCCACCCGATCCATGGATTGAATGAGGCCATCTTTCAAAGTTACCTCTGGTGACTCCCCTCTATCCAGGGCTTCCTGAGTCAACCTCTTCACTTCATCCATCTTTCCCTGCGAAAGGGCTGTATGAAACTTTTCTTTATCAATCATTTCTTTCTCCTTTAGATAATTTCACTATGTTAATTAGTCTTTTTCAAGCCGAATGTCTTGTTTATTTCTGCTCATTTTTGGTAAAATACTGCTATTTCTATTCTTCTTGACGTTCTTCTTTTTTTAAATTAATATTTAGCATCAGCAGAAGACAAGTCATCCGATTCAAGACTCCTAAATTAAAGTGAAGAACGAAAGAAGACTACTGATCTTGGCTTGTTCAGTGATGGAACAAGAGCTCCTCCGGTTCCAGAATGGACAGACAGAATTTAAATTTTTTGACTATGGATTGCATCGCACCCCGGAGAATATGACCAAGGCCCTTCAGGTAGAGATCGATCAAGTCCAAGAAGAGGATTACGATGGAATCGTTTTGGGTTACGGCCTCTGTAGCAATGGCATTGTAGGTCTCCATTCCTCGAAACACTCATTGATCATCCCCCGAATCCATGACTGCATTAGCCTTTTTCTCGGTTCTCCTGAAGCCTATAGAGAACAGTCCGCAGAACACCCCGGGACCTACTACTTGACCCCTGGATGGATTGAAAGGGGTCAAACGCCGATTTCCAAATACGAATCCTATGCCCGATCTTATGATGAAGAGACGGCGAGGTGGGTTCTTCATGAGGAGATGAAGCACTATACCCGGATCGCCCTCATTGACACAGGCGTCTATCCCATCGAGCTTTATCGCGAGGGGGCGAAGGAGAACGCCAAATTCCTTGGGGTTGCCTACAAAGAGCTTCGAGGATCTCCTCAGCTCTTTAGAGAATTGATCTGCGGCCCCTGGGAGCAGAATTTTCTCATTGTGGAAAAGGGGCATTCTGTTCAACAGGAGATGTTTCTCGATCTATAATCCCCTTA
>Ga0315295_10004404_pt1 | contig 12024 bp, 26 predicted proteins | sample YL17G14_0_MG_FD_204453 | JGI IMG/M metagenome (GOLD analysis project Ga0315295, IMG submission 204453) | Sediment microbial communities from Yellowstone Lake, YNP, Wyoming, USA - YL17G14_0 | ecosystem: Environmental > Aquatic > Freshwater > Lake > Sediment | place: USA: Wyoming | collected... | reverse complement strand
GTTTTTGTAATTGAAAGTTAGGAGGTGATATTATGGAATTTATGGAAATGTTGTTGCAAGTAATAGACATACCTGCAGTTGTTTTGGCAGTTGTGCTAACACAGTTGTTCAGGTATTTGCTTCCAACACCCAAAGGTGGAGCAAAATTTGATGTTAACCCCAAATTATACAGATGGTTGCCTATTCTTCCTTTGATTATAGCAACAGTAACGGTAATAGTCAAGGATGGGGTTTGGACACCGACGATGAAACTTGATGATTCGATTGTAAAAGGTATCGTTTCAGGTGCAGCTTCGTCTTATCTTTTCAGAACTGCAAAAGTTATATTGTTTGGGAAAAATGGAAACGGAAATGGGAATGGTACAACGGCAGGCACAACCTCGGGAACTTCTGGGACTTGTTGCAAGTAGGAGGGAAAAATGTTTTTTAAAATTTGGAAATATGCTAAATGGATAGGGGGAGCAATAATTGCTCTTGGAATTTTGGCTCTTATTGTCTACCAGATGTGGGGTAAGAATAAAAAGAAGGGCGAAATTGATCAGAAGATTAAGGAGATAGAGAGGATTGAGAATAAGACTGCCGAAGATAGGCAGGAGCTGGATCGTTTGACAAAAGAATCGGACGAGATTAAAAAAGATATTGACGATACGGCAAAAAGGTATGCAGAAAAGCTCAAGGATTTACAAAAACCAAAACCTCCGAATCAACCTGCTGGTGATGGTGGAAAAGCGGGGGATGGTTTGAATCAGATTTGGTAAAATATCGTTTGATTAAGGGAGGTGAATCATGAAGAAACTATTGATGCTACTGTTGTTGGTCACTTTTATTTTGATTGGTTGCGCAACAGAACCTATCAAATATGAAAAACAGTCGTTTACTCCACCACCAAAGCAGGAAGAATATAAACTTCCGGCAGATCCATTTGCTAATGTTCCTGCACCTGTTTTTATTTATTTGAAAAAAGACACAGACGGGAGATATATTGTGTCTTCAAAAGAAGAGGTGGAAGTTTACGCGTTTACACCAACCGAACTTCAAAAGATAACGTTGCGCATTTCGTATTTGAAGGAAGTTAATACGCAATTGGTTGACCTTGTGAATATCCAGATTCGCAGAGGGAACGTGCTTATTGATTTGTTTGTTGACCAGCAGATTGCAAAAGAATTATATCGTGAAATCAATGTGGATTTGCAGAACCAAATGAAGCATGATAAGGCATGGAATACCGTTGAGAAGGGTGGTTTATGGGCCATAATAATCGGGTTGATAATAGAACTTGGTATAGCGCTTTAAAAAGTATTTTTCATTGGATTGGGAAGATATACAGGCTAATCATTTTTATTATCAAAATGAAATCAAGGGCACGGTTGATTGTCCACAAAAGACGGCAGCAGGCTGAGTTGCGCCGGGAGATTATTTTTTTGAACCATCGTGGAAAGTCTGTAAAAATACAACAGCAACAAGTTCTTGAATTGGAAAATGAAATCTTGAAAATTACAAAAAGTCTTGCTAAAGTGGTGATCTGATTGTTTGAACTACAAATTGCGAATTTGTATACAAGGGTTAACAAAAAAAGAATAACCAAAGAAGAAGCTGATGCTCTTTCTACGCTTTTAAGTGTGCGCGTGCCGGGATATTTCTTTTCAAAAGCGTATAAAATGGGGCGATGGGATGGTTTTACAAGGTTTTACAATAGAGGCACGGGACAATTTTATACTGGTTTGCTTGGTTATGTAAAGTCACATTTAACTGATGCTGAATTTGAAGAGATAGATGTACGTCAAAAGGTATCAAGCTGTAGCAACATACTTTTCCTAAAGGGGATCACTCCAAGGCCATATCAGGAACAAATGATAGCGGCCGCTGTAGAAAAAGAGAGGGGGATAATTTGTGCCCCACCAAATGCGGGTAAAACAGAAGTGGCAGCCGGAATTATTCAGGTACTTGGACATCCGGCTAACTTTTTTACACATCGTTTAACCCTCCTGCACCAAACAAAAGAGAGATTTGAAGACAGACTTGGGATTAAAGTTGGGATTGTTGGTCGTGGAGAAGTCCAACTCGAGGATGTAAATATTCTTTCCGTTGCGTCGGTTGCAAAAAAATTAGAAGATCCGTTAATAAAGGATATCCTTAAAAACTTTCCGGTGGTATTTTCCGATGAATGCCACCATATTTCTGCACTAACTTGGGCAAAATGCTTGAAAGAATCTGGTGCATATTACAGGTACGGACTTTCGGCAACACCTCTTTTGCGAGACGACATTTCCAACATGACTGTTCGTGGATTATTGGGGGAAGAAATAGCCTCGGTAACGAATGAAGAACTAATGGATTTGGGCATTTCTGCTACACCTTCTGTTTACCTTTTCGAAATAAACTTTCCAACGTTTCCCCGTCATTATCCGTATGATAAAGTATATGAGGAGTCTATTGTCTTCGGAGAGAAAAGAAATGGCTTAATTGTTTCTTCTGCAAAAAGGTTTGTTGATCAACATAAATCGGTTTTTATAATTGTCTTCCGTATTCAGCACGGACAGTTTTTAACGGAGATGCTTCAGAAAGCTGGTGTAGAGGCCGAATTTATTAGCGGGGAAGGTTCTACACCAGAAAGAAATCATCAAGTATTAAAGATGTTTGCAGAAAAAAAGATACATTGCGTGGTCAGTACGTCAATTTCTGATGAAGGTTTAGACATACCGGCGATGGATGTTCTGATTATAGGTGTTGGAGATAAGTCAGCCCTAAAAGCGGTCCAGCGAGTTGGAAGAGGTTTACGTAAGAAAAAACAAGGCGAGAACATTGTTACGGTTATTGATTTTGTTGACGTAAACAATTCACATTTGCAAAAACATTCTCAATCGAGGTTGACGGTTTATGTGAATCTGGGAATGAAGATTTATGAAGTTCGCAACCATAATTGGGATAACGTGGTCAAGGTATGAATAGAATAGCAAAAAGAGTACCCGTGTTGTCACAGAAGAATCCCGGTTTGGATATGGACGAAAAAGTCGTCCCGATTTTTCTTCGCGCAATTGATGAGTTTAGAAAGAGAAGAAGGTTTCATCGTTTTGTAAAAGTGAAACCATTTATTGAATATCTTTCGTCGGTTGCCAGAAAGAAAGATTTTTATAAATTTTGTGAAGAACTTGAGGATTTTCGGTGCAATGTGTTAGGGATGAATGAAACCCGGTTTTATAAACTGGTTGCAGAATTCCTATTGGTCCCTAATGGCAGAGCATATTACAATCCTAATCATTTATTTGGTTGTCAAGGAAGCTATGAGGCGGAGGAGTTTAGAACCCGTATTTTCGAAACAATGGCCTTTATTTCGTTTTCTGTTAGTTTAGACGATAATGAGGCAGAGATTTTGGAGTTTATTGATGAACTGACAGCTTTGCGTGGAAGCGTCGATGCAAGCAATGTTTCATATAAATCGAAGGATTGGTTTTGCGTAGAATCAATTAGAAGCACAATACTTAATAAGGGATGGATAATAGAAGAGGGACTGCAAAAAATAAAAACATATTACAGGATGCGGATTAAAAAGGTTTATCCTGAGATGCTGTTAAATGATTTAACAAAGGGAGAATTTGACCATCTAAATGGGAAAAAACTTGAGAAGAAGGGGAAAACAACTATAAACGAAATTATTCAAAATGAAAAATGGGAATAGCATGGAGCAACTGAATTACTATCATACACAGAATTTGCGGTATATCCCTACAGTATACCATGGCTGTTCTTTACAGAGCTTTGACTTTGCTGGCAACCGTCATCTAATTGAAATAATTAAAAAATTTGTAGAAGGTGAAATTTCTGGACTTTATCTACAAGGTGGGTTTGGTGTTGGAAAAACACATCTTGCCGTATCTTTATATCGTATTTTAGTTGCCAAACTCGATGATAGCACTACGCAAGAGATCTTTTTTACTTCCTGGAACCAGCTAATTGAAGATATTAAAAGCGGGGATGATTATATTGTTGATCTTTTGATTGATTGCGGAATATTATTTTTAGACGATATTTCAACTTGTCAGCCAAAGGATTCAGAACTTTTGAGAAGGATTATAAGCGGGAGATATGAAAGACATGGTCGTTTGGTTGTTACTTCTAATGTGAGGATAGATAGTTTAAGTTTAAAAGATGGTATTGGTTTGCACCTACATGCTGTTAGCCGGCTTCACGCAATGTGTACCGTTGTAGAGGTAAAGGGTTCTGATCGAAGGAGAAAAAATTGATAGAAACTTTTAATTTTGACGAACAGTTTGAAGCAAAACTGATTGCCGTTTTATTGCGGGATATTGTCTTTTTTCTAAAGAATGGCAATTTTGTGGAACCTAAGTACTTCAAAACCATTTTCCACAAAGATTTGTACCGCCTTGCCAAGCCTATAATGGAGAAGTTTGGTGAGCCGATAAAGGTAGAAATCCTTCGAAACGAGGTCACTAAAATGTATAAGGACCGTAAGAAGGATGATGTTAGAATTGATGAATATTTTGAAACTATTGATGCCCTTTTTGCTATTGATATTTCATCTACGGGGTACGCTGAAGAAGTCGTCCTTTCCTTTGTAAGAAAGAAAGAAATGGAGAATGTTCTTACTGATGGGATGAAAAGGGTTATTGGTGGGCAAGATTTAGCACCTATTCTCCCAAATGTAACAAAGGCTTTAAATGTTGGGAATAAAATGCAGATGGGTTACGATTACTTTGGAGAAACAATCGTAAGAACAACCCTTGATTATGGGGATATGCGCCAGAATAAGGTACCAACCGGTTTTAAACGATTGGATAGATTTCTTGATGGTGGGCTTGCGGGTTCTGAACTTGGTATTGTTGTGGCACCAACAAACCGTGGAAAAACAGCTTTGCTGTGCAATTTTGCGTATGGTGCTATTAAGAATAAAAAAAGTGTTATTTATATTGTACTTGAGGGAAAGATAGAAGATGTTGCTTTTAGATTGGATAAACTGATTTGCCAAGCAGACAAAGATATTTTACGTGGCGGAGTTTTGGGTTCTACCCCAACAGAGAAGAGTTTTGCAATCTCACCAGCAGATCATATTATGTTGATTAGTAAATTATTTAAGTCAAAAATCATTTTAAAAATGTTTCCTGCAGAAAGTGTAACCGTATCTGATTTGGATTCATATATTTCACATGAACAAGCGATTCGTGGGTTTGAGGCAGATTTGATAATTGTTGATTATCTTGCCCTTTGTAAAAGGACGAATATGAGGGATGAGACTTGGATGGGAACTACCTACCGAGAGGGGAAAGCAATTGCGCAAAGAAGAAATAGACCTTTATGGTCTGCGGTGCAGGCTAAAGCAGATGAGGCATTGAAAACAAAGCGGATACGTCCGGGACATATAGCTGAGGGTACAAATAGAATTCAGTCAGATTCAGACGTTATTATTGGGCTTTGCCAGACTGATGAAGAAGAGGAATCAAAGACTGAACCTTCTAACATGAGACTATGGTTGGGAAAAAACAGAAATGAGGTATCGAAACGAGAAATTGAGGCACAATTTAATAGGAAAGAGATGTGGATGCGTGAGGTTAGCCTTGTTGAGGAGCATGGGAAGTAATGGATTATCTACCCCAAATTGATGTTTTTATTCAAAAATTTGTTGCTGAAGTTGGGACGTTACCAGAATATATTTGTATTAATCAAGAAACCCTCACAGCAATTCAAAAAGAAGCATCGGCTATGGAGAGATGGAGCGCAAATCCCTCAAATTTTCCTCCCGGGTACCTTCTTGCTACAATAGATGGTATTAGTATACATTTGTTAAAAACAATTTTACCCGATACAGTAATGCTGTGCAAGGGTCCAAAAATGTGGTTATGTGCTTTCAAAAGTTTTCCGAAACCTCCAGAACCCAAAGAACCAGAACCAAGTAAATTTCGTTTAATAGAGGTTGGTGATGGATCCTAATAGATTATACCGGCTGCTACGAGAGGTTTTTGGAGAAGAGTATTCAACAAGAAAAAAGCAGTTTAAAATAAATTGTTTCCAAGATGGTTGTGGGGACACCAGTGGGAATTTAGAAGTAAATTTAGAGCAAGGTGTTTTTCATTGTTGGCGATGTGATTATAGTGGAAATGTTAGAAAACTATTACGTGATTACCTTGGTTACGTACCTGAAGAACTTGATGAAGAATTCCTTAGCTTTGATGATCTTACATCATTGCAGCCGGATTATGAACCAGAGATACAGAAAGATGTGAAATATGTCCAGCTGCCCAAAGAGTTTTGTCCGTTGTGGATTGAAAAGAAATTGTCTTTAATAGGACAAAAAGCTCTTGAATACGCAACGAGCAGATTATCAATGGATGAGATTAGAAACTATCGTGTTGGTTATTGCGGTTTAGGAGACTATAGGTGGAGAATAATAATCCCTTCATTTGAGAATGGCAAGGTTGTTTACTTTATTGGCCGGGATTTTATGGGGCAGAAACTGAGGTATAAGAACCCAATAAAATCTGAGCTGGGGGTTGGTTCCGACGATGTTGTTTTCAATATCGATAAAGCAAGAGAATTGGGCCGGGCTGTGATTTGTGAGGGTGTATTTGATGCAATAAGAGTTGGAGAAGATGGTGTTGCTTTATTTGGAAGCGATTTATCTGACCACCAGATGTTGAAATTAGCGGATATTCAGAAGATTTACGTGCTTTTGGATAGAGATATGATAAAAAAAGCGGCCGTAATTGCCGAGAGATTTGATGAATTGAATCGATCTGTTCATCTTGTAGTAATGCCAAAGATAACCGTAAACCCCGTAACAAAAAAGAAGATGAAAGACCCAGCCGATTGGCCGAGAGAAGAAGTCAGAAAGTGGATCTTATCTTCAAAACCTTATAATTCCTTTGAACAAAAATTTGAACAGCTATTGAATTTATCAGAAAATTAGAAACTTTTAAAAAGTATTATAAATTTTTCGTTTAATATTGTAAACATGGATGAGAAGTGTTTAGAACTTGAACATTATATCAGAAGGTACATTCCTAAGATTTGGAGGGAACCGATTGGGATGGTGTGTTTTGTTCCTTCTGTTATGGAGGATGACTATGAAAAATTAAGAAAGGGTGAAATTCCAGACAGATTTAATAAATGGTATTTTATAGAAGCGGTCAACTGTTTCTTTTTACTCCATGGCCGGACTTGATTTTCCGGACGAATCCTTTATACTGTAATAAAGGAGAGTAGCAATGGAAGCATTTTTAGACATTTTCCAGAAATTAGTTATTTGTTTTGGTGCATCTATTTTTTCGATGATTGGAATGTTTTTCTACGTGCTGATTCAGATAAACAGAGGGAACTAATGAAATTAGCTTGGATCAAATGGGCCGGGGGGATTGAGACTCGAGATGATGGATACGTGATTTATCACGACCCACGGTTTGCAATGTTAAAGCGACCTGGTTCGGATAAGCTCGAAAAGTTCAGGACCGCCGAACTGGCGAAAAAAGCAGTAGAGGAGACGAAATGAGCCATAGAACACGTAAGTCAGCGTATGAAGAAGCAGAAGACAGGGGAGAGGTTTTTTGTCTGGATTGTGAAGAAGTAGTAAAATTAGGAGTGCAAGATAACTCTTTCAGCCATGCTTTTGGAACGGAGTTTCAATACGATGTTTGCTGTCCAAAATGCGGTGGTTACAATTGGGCTGATAGAGGCCCTTGTAAATTTGCGGTTAAACTTCCTTCTGGTAGATATGCTTGTGATTTGAAAGAAGAAGACATTTGTGAGTGCGACGTAAAGACCAGAGATGATTGTTATGCTTGGGAAGATAAGAATGAAGATAAGAATCCCACGAGTAAAAATTCCAAAAAATAAGGTTGTGCCTTCTAAAAAGGTTTACAACAGAAAGAAGGAACAGTTTAAGGCTGTTTTTGGGTCTCACCATCCTTGCTGGGTGTAAATGGACAAAAGAGAAGTTACCAAAGGGCTATCTGTAGACCGAAAGCATTACAAAAAATATGAAAGGGTTCGTATCAACCGAACTGTTAGACGGAAAGATAAGACTAATCTTGACAAATGGTTTGAAATTATAACCGGAAAGAAATTATGAAAATTCTAATCTGTGGCGACCGCAATTGGTCAAATAAAAAGAAAATAATGGAAGAACTTATCAAAGTAGCAAAGGAAAACACTGCTTTGGTTATCCATGGTGCTGCCAGAGGAGCAGATACATTGTCTGGAGAAGTAGCAAAAGAATTAGGAATGAGGGTGGCAACTTTTCCTGCTCAATGGGAAAAATTTGGAAAAGCTGCTGGTGTTTTGAGAAACATTGAAATGCTTGATGAAAAACCGGATTTGGTGCTTGCTTTTCATAACGATTTGAGCAAAAGTAAAGGCACGGCGCATACCGTAAAAACAGCACAGAAAAGAGGAATACTGGTCAAAATTATTTCCGAGAAGGGGGAAAATTGAGAACAAAAATAGTTGTTTGGAGATGGAAAGCCAACATTTTAAATTATGTTGGAAGAGATGATGTAATTGGTATTTGGATTCCAACTGTTTTGAAAAACGATGACCCATCTCTTTCCGGTAGAGATGGCTATGTGGGTTTTAAAGTAGAGATGATAAAAGAGGAGGGGAAGGATGCTATTTTGCTATGATTGTTATCTTAAAGATGGTGGGGATCCTAAAAAATGGGAAAGAATCAATTTCGATCCAAAAACCACAAGAGAATGTGAGAGATGCCATGCGAAAGGCCCTTATATTAAGGGTGTGCTACCACCTGTAAAAAAGACCCGTGTACCATCCCTGACGGGTTGGGAACCTGAATGTGGAAAAAGGGATCGTCCAGAACACATTTGGAGAAGGTTGATGGAGCATGGATACTAAAGATAAAGTAGAACCCGGTAGGTACAAATTTACAATGGTATTTAATCATCCAGTTGGTATGTACCAAGGTTTACGTACCGGAGACGTGGTCGAAGTTGTTGGTTTGTGCGAGTGCGTAAACCAAGGTAACAGTAAGTCTTTTCCTGAATGTAGAATTTGTACTGGGAAGATTCGTTATAAGAATACAAAGGATAGTATTGGTAATGGCTGTTTTGTATTTAAAGGTAAAAGAGAGTTAGAATTTGTGGAAAATTTTATACAAGAACCAGAGAAACCACAAATGAGATTAATAGAATTAGATGATTGCGCTTGATTTTTCCAGAAAAATGGCTATACTGTAGTTAACTGTAAAGGGAAAGGGGAAGGGACGGGGCTTTTAAAACAGATGTAGAAATAGTTGCTGAATGTATTAAGCAACATGGATATTTGGAAACTATAAATTTGATTATGCACCTTCCTAAAGGGTTGCAAGATGGACTTTTACCTCTTTTGCCCGCAGCTGAAACGGCTGTAGTTTTTAGCAAAACGTTTTCATACAAGGTTGTTTATTTGTACGAAGAGAACGGAGCACCAATATTTGATGGTAAAAAGCAGGCAGCTATTACACAGCGGTTGATAGATGGGGCTATAATGAGACCAAATGGGAAATGGTTGAAAAGAGAAGAATTTTCGACTACCCCAGAGTCTGTTTTGATTAGAGAATTCCCTTTTTTGGTTAACAAAAAGATTCAACTTTTTTAAGGAGATAAAATGGAGATAAAAAGGGTTGCAAAAAGCGAAGAGAATTACGCAGCCGTAGTTGCTTTAAAAGAGGAACTACCGGTTAGTTATCTTTTTTGCATGTCGGATAAGCGTCAGAGCGGGCAAAGAATATCTGTAAAAGTTTGTGAAAAGAAAGAATGCCCCCACTTACGTAAGGACGATAATGGTAGAATACGATGTGGTGGACCAACATCTATTTATTACATAGGTGCGATGAAGAGGCTGAGCAAAGAAGAACTTGCACAGGTTAAGAAAGAAATCAAAGAGGGAAAGTCTGAGGTTTGAGGACTAAATGGAATTACCAGAAGAAGTAAGAAAAGCATTTTCAGAAGCACTAAAGTATGCAAAGGTTGTTACAATAGAAAGTGCGCATGAAAAAACAATGTATATTGTTGCTGGGGATTCCCCTGAAGACACCAATATACGACTTAGCAAAGTAGTCAAAAAGGCTCTTTTTACAGAACACAGCGTGACTTTTTCTGATGGAACAACTCAATGGGTAGAAGATAACGTTATATTGGATTTTAATAAAGAAGGCATCGAAATGTATCAATGGGACAAAAGTGGGAACAAGGTGCTTTGTGAAAGGGTTTTATACACGAGACAGAAAGATGGTGAGGTAACAGAAAGGGTTTTGAAAAAAATTTACAGAGATTTTACAAAGGTGTGAAAGTGGGTCACATTTACGTACAGATAAATACCGTTCCAGTTTGGGTTCAGACAGCTTTTTGGTATGCGTTTTGGCTTGCATGTTTTTTCCGGTTTGCTTATGCTATTTTGAAGGGCTTTGTAAGACGAGGACGACCTCAGCCAGCGCCTAAAGAACCTAAAGTCAGATATCGGAAGGGGGTTTACATTTTTAAAGAGTTGTGATTGATTTTTTGGGAAAAATGGTTATACTGTATTTTGAGAGGTAAAAACCATGCCAAAGACAGATGAAGAACTGAATGATTATTTGAAATGGCTTGACCATATTGAAGCCAAAAACAACATCCAACAGATAATTGATAAAGAAGCCTCAGCTGCGATTGACGCTGAGGTTGAAGAGAGAGAATTACGCCGACATTTGATTATGCTCGACGTTAGAAACGAAAAAAACTAAACGGAGGTAATTATGGACAAGAACAAACCAAGGTGGACTGTCGAAGTTTCAGTGAATGGGATTACGGTAAAGATTGATGGGCCTTTGAACAAAGACGAAGCCTTACAGTTATCTCAATCTTTGGTGAATGCAACGAAGACTTTAGACAGAATTGGTTTTACCGAAGCGACTCAGAGTGAGCAAGAAAAAAGGATGCAAATGTTTAACAACGCACCAGCCCCGATATCAAGAAAGCCTAAGACAAAGACCGGGCCTTACATGTAAGATATGCTGGGTCAGCGAACGATGTTCGATAGGGAGAGAATAAATGGCAAGTTATTGGGTTAAAATGATAGTTGATGGAAAAAGAATTGATAGGGTACAAAAAAAGGTTCGTGAAGCTTTTCCTGACGCTACACCTACGGTAGAGAAAATAGAAAACAATAAATCTCGTGCAGACCGATTAGATGAAGCTAATGGTTTGGTACAAGATGCTTTATCAATTATTGAAGAACTGCAGAACGAGATGCAGGAATGGTATGACAATATGCCAGAAAATCTTCAAAACTCTTCAAAAGCTGACGAGGTGCAAGAGGCTGCTGATAATTTACAGCAACTGCATGATGATTTAGAAAATGTAGATTTTGGAAGCGTAGAATTTCCGGGAATGTTTTGAAAATTTAATTGAAGGGAGAACCAAAAATGTTACCAGACAAATGTGAAGGATGCCAGAACGCATCAAATACGTATTTTGTATTTAACGCTTTTTGCCGAAAGTTAGATGATCCCGATAAGAAAATCTTTCAATCTGATAAACAGCACACCCGCCTTGGTGGTTGCCATCTGAGAACACATAACAGGGATTTGAAGGAGGATGATAAGGGAATGGTTGACCCCTTAAAGGCGAGCAAAAGGGCCGCGAGGGGTACAAAGTGAAAACAAAAAGTAAAAAAGAGCTGGAACGGGAAGAACTGGAACGAATGGCCGATGCCATCTTAAAAGAAGATAGCAAGGATAGTAACAAAAGCGAAGACATTTTTGATCGATGCGAGAGAGTTGAATTAGATGGTGTTGAATATTATGACCCAGCTACCAAGACCAGACAACAAATTTATTTCAAGAAGTAGAGAAGGGGTATGCTTTACACATTAAAAAAGAAAATAGGGGTACAGCAGATACGACTTACGCAGCGTCTTCATCCAAAGTGGAATTTTGGGCATTATAACTGGGTTATTGAAGACGAAGAGGGGAACATATTGTTAGCCGGCTTTTCTTCGGGTGGGGTAAAAGATAAAGTAACCGAAAAGGACTTGGATGACATCTTT
>Ga0315295_10004401_pt1 | contig 12027 bp, 11 predicted proteins | sample YL17G14_0_MG_FD_204453 | JGI IMG/M metagenome (GOLD analysis project Ga0315295, IMG submission 204453) | Sediment microbial communities from Yellowstone Lake, YNP, Wyoming, USA - YL17G14_0 | ecosystem: Environmental > Aquatic > Freshwater > Lake > Sediment | place: USA: Wyoming | collected... | reverse complement strand
GCATCCCATTAAGAAAGAGGAACCTGTCGACGTCGATTCCTTCGAGCGCATCCCGTGTCATGATGGGACCTGCATCGGTATCGTCAACGAAAAGGGAGTCTGTAATATTTGCGGAAAGCCGTATACTGGAAACTCGGCGTAATTTCCCACACCATCGTCCTAAATTTGTAAAATCTATAAAAATCAATAGAATGGATCATTTGACACTCCCATGGGGAATGATTATGTTATGGGATGAAGAGGTTCCAATATAGAGGAGGTTTTATATGATTTTTCTGCCCAGAGGTGGTGCCGATAAAGAAAACAAGAGAGGGGAAGAGAAGATTGTGGTCCCGAATGAGATCCCCATTCTACCCCTGAGAGGGACCGTGCTATTTCCGGACCTCATTTTACCTATTATGGTGGGCCGGAAGAGGTCTGTCCGACTGATAGATGAGGCCATGGATTCGGATCGGATCATCGGGGTGATCACTCAGAAACGGTCTGAGATTGAGGATCCCAAGGAAGGCGATCTCTATACCGTGGGTGTGGCGGCCCTGATCCTGAGGATGATTCGTGAACTGGATGGAAGCCAGAGGGTGATTGTTCAAGGGGTTTCGCGAATCAAGGTCAGGGAGTATCTTCAGAAGGATCCTTATTACAAGGCGAGGGTGGATAGCATCGATGAAACGGCTGTGGAAGGGATAGAGATTGAAGCCCTCATGATGAACCTGAAAAATCTGTTCGAAAGGGCCGTGGAGCTGGCTCCCTATCTTACGGTCGAACTCGGAGCCATGGTTAAGAGCATCAAATCAGCGAATATCCTTGCCGATCTCATTGCCTCAAACCTGAATATTTCGACGAGTGAGAAACAGGGGATTCTCGAAACCTATGACATCCGGGAGCGTCTGACCAAGGTTCATCTCTACCTGAACAAAGAGGTCCAGGTTTTGGAATTAGGGAACAAGATCCAATCCCAGGTGAAGGAAGATATCGATAAGACCCAGAGGGAATACTACCTGCGGGAACAACTGAAGGCCATCAAAAAAGAGCTGGGAGAGTTGGATGACCATTCTGCGGAGATCAAAGAACTGAAGGAGAGGATCAAGAAGGCCAAGATGCCTCCGGAGGCCCTGACGGCAGCAGAGAAGGAGTTGGAGCGGTTGGCAAAGATTCCGCCTGCCTCGGCTGAATATACCGTGGCAAGGACCTATTTGGACTGGCTGGTGGAACTTCCCTGGTCTGAGACCACAGCAGATAATTTGGATATCCACAATGCCCAGAAAACTCTGGACGAGGATCATTATGACCTGGAAAAGGTCAAGAAACGGATTTTGGAATACCTTGCCGTCCGGAAACTGAAGGCGGATATGAAAGGTCCGATCCTCTGTTTTGTGGGGCCTCCAGGCGTGGGAAAGACCTCTCTCGGAAAATCGATCGCCCGAACCATGGGACGAAAGTTTATTCGCCTTTCCCTCGGGGGTGTTCGGGATGAGGCAGAAATCCGTGGCCACCGGAGAACCTATGTCGGTGCGCTGCCGGGCCGGATCATTCAGGGGATCAAGAAATCAGGATCGAATAACCCCGTCTTCATGCTCGACGAGGTGGATAAGATCGGGACGGATTTCCGTGGGGATCCCTCGTCGGCCCTCCTCGAAGTCTTGGATCCGGAACAGAACTATTCCTTCTCGGATCATTACATCGACGTTTCCTTCGATCTCTCAAAAGTGATGTTTATCACGACGGCGAATGTCCTGGATACGATCCCGCCTGCCCTCAGGGACCGGATGGAAGTCCTTGAGCTTCCCGGTTACAGTGAAGACCAGAAGATGATGATTGCCAAGGAGTTTCTGATTCGAAAACAGATCGAGGAACATGGATTGACCTCTGAATTCATCCAATTTCAGGATGATGCGCTTCAGGTCATCATCAGTTCCTATACCCGGGAGGCGGGAGTTCGAAACCTGGAACGAGAGATCGCTGCCACTTGCCGGAGTATCGCCAAGGACGTGGCAGGAGGGTCAACAGAGAAGGTCGTCGTGGCCCCCGGTAATTTACATAAGTTATTAGGTCCCGTTAAATTCTTCCTCGAAGTCGCAGAAAGGACCTCTGAGCCAGGGGTAGCAACGGGGCTCGCCTGGACACCCACTGGAGGAGACATCATCTTTGTGGAAGCGACACGGATGAGGGGTGAAAAGGGCCTGACCTTAACAGGACAGCTTGGAGATGTGATGAAGGAGTCCGCTCAAGCCGCACTGGCCTACGTCCGGTCAAAGACAAAGGAACTCGGCATCGAGGAAGACTTCTTTGCCAAAACTGATATTCACATCCATGTGCCCGCCGGTGCGATTCCAAAGGACGGACCTTCAGCCGGGGTCACCATGTTCATTGCGTTAACCTCCCTTTTGACCAATAGACCGGTCCGAAGTGATATCGCCATGACCGGAGAGATTACATTAAGAGGTCTTGTCTTACCGGTCGGAGGCATCAAGGAGAAGGTTTTGGCTGGGATGAGGGCGGGGATCAGAACGATCATTCTACCCCAGAAGAATGAAAAAGACCTGGAAGAGATTCCTGAACATATTCGGAAGCAGATGAATTTTAAGTTCATTCACAGAATGGATGAAGCCATTGGGTTGGCATTGAAACACACAGAACCGCGCAACGCAGAACGAGAGACGGTTAGCGCTGCGGTTAGTTAAGAACCCAAAATTTTACTTCCCCCCTTCTGGAGCTTGCCTGGTTTCGCGGTTTAAATCTGAGGCAATCTGTGGATTATCCCAGACTCAGAAATGTTAATATCTTCCCGGTTCAGCGCGAGGGCCAAACCCTGCTCTGCCTTCAGGACCCGCAGAATATCAGTGAAAGGGCCCTCTTCTTGCCCCCTCAGACCTATTTCATCGTTTCTCTCTTTGACGGCCAGCATTCCATCCTGGATATCCAGGCCGAATACATGAGGCAGTTCGGCGAGTTCCTTTACAGTGAGAAATTGCAGGAGATCATTGATCAGCTTGATGAACACCTCTTCCTCGAGAGCGGGAGGTTTCATGAGGCCTTGATACAGGTGGAAGACCGGTTTAAGAAAGCCTCTGTGCGGGAGGCAGCATTTTCTGGAAAGAGCTATGAGGCCCGTCCCGATGGATTGAGGACTCAACTGGAAGGGTATTTTTTTGATCCGAACGGCCCGGGGTCCCTCGGAGAGAGGGCTGCCGTCAATGGATTAAAGGGGGTTGTCGCTCCTCACATCGACTATCAGAGAGGGGGGTTTTGTTATGCCTTTGCCCATCGGGAGATCTGGGAGAAGAATACGTCCCATTGCTTCATCATCTTTGGGATAGCCCATACGGGGATGAAACATCCCTTTTCCCTTACCCGAAAAGATTTTGTAACTCCTCTGGGAACCTTAGAGGCGGATCGAGAGCTGGTCGATGCCATCCAATCCCGCTGCCCCTATGATTTATTCCATGATGAGGGCGTCCATCGAAGCGAACATTCTCTGGAGTTTCAATGCCTGTTCCTCCGATTCCTCTATCCAGAGCCCTCTTCGTTAAAGATCGTTCCCATCCTATGCGGTTCTTTCCATGAGGCGATCGAGCAGGGGATTTCGCCGATGGAGCTCCGTCCTTATCGTCAGTTTGTCGATGCCCTTACCGAGTCTGTTTCCAAAAAAGGGGGGAAGGTCTGTCATATTGCCAGTGCCGATCTATCCCACATGGGCCTTCAATTCGGAGATCGGAAAGGCATGGGGGAATATGACTTAAGAATTCTGGAAGAATCAGATCGGGAAGTGCTTGGTTATGCAGAGAGGATGGATGGAGAGGGTTTTTATTCCTCCATTTTAAGAGAGAGGGATCAGAGAAAGATCTGCGGGCTTCCCGCCATTTACACCCTGCTTAAAATTCTTGAAGCCAAAGAAGGGAAACTCCTCAAATATGGCCAGGCCTTCACCCCGGAGACCCAATCCGTGGTCTCTTTTGCCAGCTTGGGGTTCTACTGATTCGTTAAAGGCTGGAGGAGCGTCCTGAAGGTCTTGAGGAGCGCTCCCTACGGGTGCTTGAGGCTCAAGGCTTCGGGTTAAAGATTTTGCCTGTATCCTTTAAGCCTCAAGTCTCACGCCTGCGTGACGAAACGCCACACTTTGACGTGCAGGCACGAAGTGAGACGGTCCTCAAACGAAGTGCTCTTTTTTAGGAGGGTTTCTGTTTGATTCTATTAATGGCGGGATAGAGTTCCAAGAGTTTTTTCTCCACGTCCTGGGGAACGTCGACCTGAAGGCTAAGAACCTTTTCCCTAAGCAAGGCCAGGGTCCCCAATCTTTCACTGATCTCACGGGGAGTGACTCGACTCAACCGTTTGGAAACGTCTTTGACTTCCTCGTTAAGAAATTCCACCAATTTTAAAACTTCAGCAATCCTTTTTTGCGCCATTCCCGTTCTTCTCCTAATGAACTTGTGACGGCCAGACTGATTTGTAATCCGTTCTAAGCAAGAGATACACCAATGAGGAGTGAAAGTCAATCCTTCGGCACGAGTTCAGTCAAACGTTTTACCCCTCAGAATTTCCTCCCTGTCGAAATTGGAAAGGCTTTGTCCCCCCGTCTCTTCGAATCGCCTGATCCAGCGATTGACTCGGTCTTCGCCATAGATCTTGCTCCAGGCTTCTATAATGCGATTGACAGGGATATCTGCCTCGATTCCATGAAATTCCACGTACTCCATGAATTTCCTGTTTTCCCGGTTGTACGCCTGGAACAGGGAATCCTCACGGCCATTGAATTCGAGGGGAGGAACATTGTGCCTCTGGCAGAGTTCAAGGTTGAAGGCCGGGGTTACTTTCACCCATTTTTCTTCAAGGTAGAATTCGACAAAGCCGTGATAGACGAAAAGGTCGGTTCCAATGAAGTCAATGAGCTGCCTTGTGGCGAGGTGATTTCGGACGGTTGCAAAGCCGACGCGTGAGGGAATTCCACAGGCCCGACCCAGGGCGCAGAGCAGAGAGGCTTTGGGCACACAGAATCCCCGTCCGCGCTTCAGCACCTTGCTGGCCTGGTAGTGCTCAGGCAAATAAAAAGGGGTATACGGATCATAGCGTATGCCATCCCGCACAGCGAGGTAGAGTTTTATGGCTTTATCAACGGGATCCATACTTTTGCCAATAATGTTGCGAGCATAGTCCCGGATGCTATGATGATCGCTGTCAATAATGCCTGTGGGAGTCAGGTAGCGAAGAAATTGCGGTTCTCTCTTTTTCCTTTTCCTCATCTTTTAACTTCCTAACTTATCACGACCTTATTTTCCCCCTCACCCTGCCCCTCTCCCGCCGGGGGAGAGGGGAGTTTACTTGCAGTTTGGAAACTACAAACGGCCCGGGAGGATTGCGCCGAGATGGAGACTCAGTCTGAGATAAAGTAATATCATGAGAATAATTGTAAGCAAGACAAGGACAGCATAATCGATACGGTGCATACGAGGTTCATAATACAGGGTTCGTTTCGATTCGGGGCTGAATCCCCTGGACTCTAAGGCCATCGCCAGGAAATTGGTATGGCGGATGGCATAAATGAACAGAGGGACCGCCAGAGGTATGAACTTGCCGGCACGCTTTAAAAGATTTCCTGATTCTAAATCGAGCCCTCTCGAAACCTGGGCCTGGACAATGGTTGCTCCGGCTCCTGCAAAGGTCGGGACCAGCCGGAGGGCAGTGGAGAGGGCAAAGGCGATTGGATAGGGTAACCCCAGCCGAATCAGGCCATTGGTCAATTCTTCATTTCGGGTCGTTGAAAGGAAAATAAGACCCATTGCTACAAAAGTGGCCAGACGGAGCCCCATGGCCATTCCGTAAAGGAGCGATTCCCTGCTTACGTTTAAAGGACCCCAGGACCATAAGGATGTTGGCCCTTTTGCAAAAAAGGGCCATAGGACCCCGCTGAAAAAGACGAGTAAGAGAAGGATAAAACGGAGCCTCCAGAAATTGGGGAGAGTCTTTGCTGAAAGAGCGGTCGCCAGGGCGGCCAAGCTGATCGCAGCCGTATAAAGAGGATGATTAAAACAAAGGCAGATCCCAAAACCGATAAGGACACCGATGATCTTGGTCCGGGGATCGAGCCGGTGGATCCATGTGTCTCTGTCAAGGTATAGAAAGAGATTCATATGAAATCGTCAATACAAAATAGAAATTGCAAAATAAAAAAAGGTCACGTTTCAGGTTGCGAGCAATGATTTCCTGACCGAAGTTCCTTTACCATCTGCTGGACGGTCAGCGCCTCTGCTCCCAACCAGTTGCTCAATCTCACAAGAGAGGGGGGATGGAGGGAAGTCTCCGCCAGTCGCGCTTCATCCCTAAAAACCGAACGGGTTGGCCCGTCCAATAAGATGGAGCCGTCCTTCATGACAATGGTGCGGGCTGCGTATTCGGCTGCTACCCACATCGAATGGGTAATGATGATGACCGTGTGCCCCGCACGGTTTAATCGTTTTAACATCTCCATCATGCTGCGCTGATGGCGGTAATCGAGGCCGGTCGTTGGCTCGTCAAGGATGATGACTTGGGGCTGCGTTGCGAGCACGGAGGCGGCAGCGACTTGCTGCCGCTCGCCCTTCGTTAAGGCGAAAGGGACCTTGTCTTCATAGCCTTTTAAGCCTACCTGCTCCAGAGCCTCGGCAACACGACTTTCAATCCTTTTGGGAGATTCCCCTAAAACCTTCAAGCCAAACCCGACCTCTTCCAAGACAGTCCTGGCAAAGATTTGGTGGTCGGGATTCTGGAACACATACCCCACAATCCGTGCCATTTCTTTGTGACGGTATTCTGTCACTGCCCTATTTTTAACCAACATCTGGCCGGATGTCGGTTTCAGCAAACCATTGAAGTGTTTTGCAAGGGTGGTCTTACCCGAACCATTCTGGCCGAGAAGGGCGATAAACTCACCTTCGTGAATGGTCAAATCAATCCCCTGTAATGCCTCAACAGCGTGGGTTGGATAGGAGTACCTCAACCCGGCAGCGTTTAAGAGGGGTTGGCCTTTCAAGGTGCGATCGAGGGGCGGGGAAACTTTAAGTTCCTGCCGTTGAATCCGTTGATTCTTCCCCATCAGGGCAATAGCGGATTCGACGGTCAACGGGCTGCCCGGCCAGTTCATGGAACGAAAGAGTTCCACCAGAGGGTGGGGCTTCACTCCGCAGGACTCCATCCGTGATACATCCATCAGAATCTCAGAGGGAGGCCCCTGTGAAATGACCTGTCCCTCCTTCATGAGCCAGACCTGCCGAGCATTGGCGGCTGCCTCCGGTTCATGATCAACGACAAGGAGCGTCTGCCCTTTTTCTTTTAAGTGATCCGCCAAGGAGAGAACCTCTTCTCGACCTTTTGGATCGAGGTCGGTGGTAGGCTCATCCATGGCGAGGATCTCAGGTTCCAGCGTCAGCACCGAGCCAATGGCCAGGCGTTGTTTCTGTCCGCCTGAAAGCGTGGCGGGTTCTCGACGCCGTAGCTTTTCAAGGCCTACAAAGGAGAGATAGCGGTCGATCCGGCGTTTAATCTCCGGCCGGGTCAAACAATGGTTTTCAGGTCCAAAGGCCATCTCCAGCTCCACATTGGTCGAAAAGAGCTGGGCCTCGAAGTCCTGAAGGACAAGTCCGACGAGACGGGCCATGTCAGCGACCTTTTTCCGAGCAACCTCCTGTCCTTTTACCAGGACTCGACCCTGATAGGCCCCCCTAAAAAAGTTTGGCACAAGACCGTTGAGGCAGCAGCACAGGGTTGACTTGCCTGAACCTCCATGTCCCATCACCATGATAAAGGTTCCGTCTTCAACGTGACCCTGCACCTTCCTGAGGGCAGGTTTTTCCCCTCCCCGATAGGTAAAAGAGAGGTCTTCGATTGAAATGGCAATGCTCATCGAACCGTTTCCAATTTACAGCAGGAGGCTACCCATAATGATGGCAAAGGCACAGGCCCATCCGATAGTGGTTGACGGAAGGTGGGTCACCGCCCCGCCGATCAGTCCAACGATGGAAGCGCCTGTCACAATCCAGGCCCCGATCGGAGCCAGGGAAGAAGCACGGGTATCCTCCTCATCCATGATGTCGGCCCAGAAGAGACCGAGTTGCTGCCGGGTGGCACTGAAAACAGAGACGAGGAGGATGAGGCCGATGAAACTGGCAAAACTGTTGTTGATCGTTATGATTTTAGAGAGGATGCCATAGGGAACGATGCCCAGGGCGTCCACAGCGATGCTGATGACCACTGCGCAGGAAGCACTGGAGATACAGGCAATCAGGATGTAATTTACCCAGCTTCGCCAGTTCCCGGATTTCCATTCCCGTGATCCCCCCGAAAGGGGAAGAAGGGTCGTCCACAGGGTATAAGGGAGATAGCCCAGAAGGAAATTCCCCACGAAACCTGCGATCGACCCAGGTCCCAGGGTCCCACCGAAGAGATCACCGATGAGATTACCAAAGGCTGAACCCCATGCCCCTGCCGGGCCAAAGAGGAGACTGAATACCATGGGGAAAATATTTGCAATGCGGACTTCAGTAATACCTGGAATCAGGGGAATGGCGGTCTTGAAGGCAATGAGCGCTGAGGCGTAGATGGCTGAACAGACGGCCGCTAAAATGATCATTCGCGTATTATTCCACATCCTGAGCATCGCCCTCATGATCCCTCAGCTCTTCTCACTCCCATGTTGATTGGAATTTACACGATTGCAATTGGGGAGTCAATAGGATTGATTGAGATTCTTTTATGGATATGATATGAAAATACTCTATGATCAAGGTTATTATCGGAAGGAGTGGCGATTGAAATGATCCAGACATTTCAGGTGAGAAGTTCTGGAAAAACCGATCTCATAGACATCCCCCGCTCCGTGAGAACGATATGGACCTGAAGGATCTTTCCGAGAAAGTGGGAGGGCTCCTCGAAAAGGAGCCAAAGCTCATCCAACTTCCTTCTCGGGGGAAAGTGGTCTTTGTCGGGGATACCCATGGGGACCTGGATGCTACCGAAAGGGTTTTCTCCCGTTTTCTGAAAAAGACAAACACCCTCGTTTTTTTAGGAGATTATGTGGACCGAGGTGACTTTTCGAAAGAGAATATGGATTACCTCCTTCAAACGAAGTGTGACCATCCAGGGGAGCTCATTCTTTTGGCAGGGAATCATGAGGGGTACCTCCCGAAATCCTTCTCTCCCGCCAATTTTTGGGAGGCCCTTTCGGTTCAGGAGCAGGAACTCTATGGCACTCTCTTTGCGAAGTTTCCTCTGGCCGTGACTTCAGGTAATGGAATCCTGGCCCTCCATGGAGGACTGCCCGACCTGGGCGCCCTGGAGAGAATCAATCGGATTCAGTGGGGAGATGATCAGTGGGACCGGATCCTCTGGGGAGACTTTGTTGAGAGCGATGAGGAATTTCCGGGAAATTGGGGGGGAAGGCCTCAATTTGGACGGTTTTACTTTGAGCAAATGATGGATCGATACGAGAAACGAGTGCTCGTCCGTTCCCATCAACCCCGTGCACCTCTCTACATGTTCAATAAGAGATGCATTACGATATTCACCTCTTATGCCTACATGGAGGATCGCCAAGTTGCTATTGTGGACTTGGAGAAGGAGATCAGGACGGCGGAGGAGGTTACGCTTCAGGAAATTTAGAGGGAGACCATGGCCCCGATTATTTCTTTCGATATGGACGGAACATTGGTGGAGTCCGAGTATACGGACTGGGTGTGGAATCAGGGTATCCCGAAACTTTACGCAGCCAAGACTGGATTTTCCTTTGACGATGCCAAGGCCTTTGTCGAAAAGGAATACCGGAAGGTCGGAGAGGCTGCGGTCGAGTGGTATGACATCAAATACTGGTTCCAATTCTTCCAACTCGATCGGAGCTGGAGGGCTCTGATGGAACACTATGTAGACAAAATCAACGTCTATCCAGATGTTCATCATCTCCTGGACCGCTTAAGGGGCAAATTCAGAATTGTTCTTACTTCCAATGCCGGCAGAGAATTTATCGATGTCGAGATGGGAGCCACCGGACTTGACCGATATTTTGACCAGATCTTTTCAGCGACCTCAGACTTCCGAGAGGTGAAAAAGACTCCCCGTTTCTATCGGCGCGTTTGTGAAATGCTCAAGGTCTGTCCCGCAGATCTGGTCCATGTGGGAGACCACTATGAATTCGATTATCTCGTTCCGAGGGCTATGGGGATTCAGGCCTTCTATCTCGATCGGTCAGCCCGGCGGGAAGGGGAATTTATCCTTCCGGATTTGAGAGGTCTCGAGAAGAGGCTTCACCCCAAAAAGGTTTGACCTATTTATGGTTTGACACAGGGAATGGAAATCCTGTCCGAACAAAGCAGATTGAAAGAACGCTATGCTTTGTGGTACGATGGACTGTATTTAATGAGAAGTAAGGGAGAAGCAGAAGTGGCCAACCCAAGGATTTTAGTCGTTGATGACGAATTGATTGTTTGTGAGAGTTGCCAACGTATCCTCGATGAGGAGGGGTATGAGGTCGAGGTCGCCCTGAGCGGGCAGGAGGCCTTTGAGAAGATGAAAGAAAGCGTATTTGATATTGTTATCACCGACCTCAAAATGCCCACCATCGATGGGATCGATGTCCTGAAGTATATCCGAAAGGAGTTTCCAGACACCATCGTCATCATGATTACAGGTTTTTCGACGGTGGAGACAGCGGTCGAAGCAATGAAATTGGGAGCCTTTGATTATATTCCAAAGCCCTTTACCCCTGATGAGGTTTCCGTTGTTGTGAAAAAGGCGCTGGAGAAGAGATCCCTTCAGCTCGAAAATATCTACCTCCGTCAGGAGTTACAGGAGAAGTATGGATTTCATAATATTGTCGGCAAAAGCAAGAAGATGCAGGAGATCTACCGGATTATCGCCAAAGTTGCTCCTACGGACAGTACGGTTCTGATCTACGGACAGAGCGGAACCGGAAAGGAATTGATTGCTCGGGCCATCCATTTTAACAGCCTGAGACGAGAGAAGCAGTTTGTCCCCGTGGATTGTGCTGTCCTTTCAGAGAATCTTCTTGAGAGCGAACTGTTTGGCCATATCCGGGGGTCCTTTACTGGAGCCGTCACTACCAAACCAGGACTTTTTGAGATCGCCGATGGGGGGACGGTTTTTCTGGATGAAGTGGGAAACATCAGTCTTTCCATTCAGGCAAAACTTTTGCGGGTATTGCAGGAAAGGGAATTCACTCCGGTGGGGGGGACCAAGATTAAAAAGGTCGATATACGGCTTGTTGCCGCCACCAACAAGACCCTGGAAAAGATGATCAAAGAGGAAACCTTCCGGGAAGATCTCTATTACCGCCTTAATATTGTCCCCATGTATCTCCCTTCCCTTAAAGAGCGGCAGGAAGACATCCCCATGCTGGCCATCCATTTTCTAAAGAAATATTCTGAGGAGATGGGGAAAACTGTAAAAGGATTTACTCCCGAGGCCATGGAGAGACTGATCCGATACCACTGGCCGGGAAATGTCCGGGAGCTTGAGAATGTGATTGAACGGAGTGTCGTGATGGTCGATGGAGAGATGGTTCAGCCGGAGCACCTCATCCTCCCCAAGGAACAGGAGCAAGGGGAGATCGAAATCCAGGTTCCTTTAACCAGTGATGGGCTCAAAGAGTTGAAGAAACATTTGCGGGAAAAGGCCGTTGAAGACGTTGAAAGGGCTTTTGTGACCAATGCCCTGGAAAGAAATAACGGGAATGTGACCAGGGCCTCAGAAGAAGTGGGGATGCTCCGACCCAACTTTCAGGCTCTCATGAGGAAATATAATCTTCGTGCCAAAGATGAATGACTTGTCCAATGGAATTGGCCGCCCCCTCCGCTTTAGACAGTGTAGAGAACGGGTGGGGAGTGGTTCTTAGGATTCGTTTGATATCTGAACTTTAGACATGTGGGTTTTTTCTTTCCGAAGGGGTTTCATTGTCAGACTTTTTTAAATGGCTCATTCTCGGTTGGTCCATGGTTGTTGTGGGGATCGCTGCCCTTGGCCTAATCCTCATCGTAAAGTATGGAG
>Ga0315295_10004400_pt1 | contig 12028 bp, 14 predicted proteins | sample YL17G14_0_MG_FD_204453 | JGI IMG/M metagenome (GOLD analysis project Ga0315295, IMG submission 204453) | Sediment microbial communities from Yellowstone Lake, YNP, Wyoming, USA - YL17G14_0 | ecosystem: Environmental > Aquatic > Freshwater > Lake > Sediment | place: USA: Wyoming | collected... | reverse complement strand
AATCAACGATTTACGACGAGAACCCTCGGCCTTTTCGATTATCCTTTTTTGACGTTTTTTGTTCGGGGTTGCTGGATGGTTGGTCATATTCTGGCCACATTTTTCAACTGCTTTTTTCACAGATTTGTATAATAGCCTCTACGATGCCACTTTTTTGCGCCTGGCGGTCCCTGGTTAAACGATCGACAGAGGGCAATCATATCATACCCCCCCGCCTTTTGGCAAGAAAAATCCCCTGGACCCGCCCCTCAAAAAAGGGGCCCCGGGGCGGCGCAAACCCCGGGGTTGGTGGATAGGCCAGGATAGGAGATCGTCAGGCCCCTCCCGGCCTTTGGGGGAGATTTCCTTACGTCTATTGCCCTTCTACTACCAAACCTTCGCCCGCCTGGGCTTTCTTCACGATCGGATCGCCGTATCCAAACGATGGAACGGTCTGATTCAGGGGGACCCGCCCGATATAGACATCCCGGATGAACGTGAGATTGCCCGATCCGTAAACGCATTTGATGTTCTCGCCCGTGACGAGCAGGTGCTTCTCAACGTACATACCGGCGCAGCCAGCCAGAAGCAGGGCTGCGATGAATCCGGCCATGATCTTGCGCAGTCCGGCTCCGCAGGTGCACTTGCCCACGGCCACGTTGCGCGGACCCTTCTTCGTCAGCTCCTTGGCGACCTTCACCTTGAGCATCTCGACCCGCTTGCGGCACCGGACGCACCAGGCCGTAATCCTGACATAACCTTTGTTTCCCATGCCACGCTCCTTTCCCTAGCCCTTTTGAACTCTACAAACATCCTTTCCTTCGACCTTGAGTATTTCCTCGATCGCGGCCTTCAAAGCAACCCACCGCACGCCCAGCTGGCCGGCCAACCCGGGAAACTGGTGGTAGAGATCGTGCATTGCCTGATCCACGTCCCGGATGAAACCGCACAACTTCTTGGCGGCATCCCCATCAATGTAGATCCTGGGCGCTTGTTTCTCCACGGCACACTCCCGGGCACCGGGGTGCCTCTATGTGGCTATGCTGAAAAACGGCGAACGTCCGGTGCCGGCATTTGTACACGGTGTACAGGATGCCGGTTATCCCGCAACGCTCCGGCCGCAGCCGGCACATGGGTTTTATCCCCTCTCCGCCAGGCACGGTTTCAATTCCAATTTCTGAATGAGTAATTTCAAAGATTCGTTCTGCGTCGTCAGGGAAGAGCACATCTCCTTATGTTCCTGGCGCACATATTGGGCAGCCTCCTCCGCACGCCGGCTTTCCTCCAACACAACCCGATTGTTGGTGTCAATGGAGGTTTTCAGGGCTGACGCCACCTCGAACCACTTGGCCGCCTCCTGGATTGAGCGGATCTCCTTTTTCTCCCATTGCCGCAACAACCAGGCAATCAACAAAAAAACCCCGATCAGGACGATCGCCAAAACGATGCCGGCCACTCCGTACTCGGATAGTTTTGAGATCTGAGAAGGTAATTGTTCTGTCATAAGGCTCCCTTCATGTTCCCATCGCCAACCAGGAGACCGATAGCGTTCCTTCATCGCCATCGTCATTGGAGATAGTGAACTGAGATCCGCTATTCTTGACGAATGTGGGAGAAATATTGATGTTCTTTCCGTCGGCGGCGCTATCCGTCAATTCGACGACATATGTGCTTGCTGAAGTAAACGGCAAATTGGTGATTGCCTGAGAACCGGCGGCCCCCACAGATACAGTGCCGTAACATACATGCAACGCTGACTGGTTTTTCGTTGTCGATGCTGAAGCGCTTGTGCCATAGTCAAGAATGCTTTCTATAAAAAAACTCGCAGCGTGGTATGAATCCACTTTATCAACATCCCCTGCGGCAATCTGATCAAGGGTAAATTTCCTGTTTGCCACCTGATAATCCGTCGTGGGCGCCGACGCGGGCGTCACGGGGAAAGACTCGAACGTCTTGACGCCGGTGATGTTCGACGCCGGGCCGCTCAGCACCGCGGTCCCCGAGGCGTCCGGGACCACGATCGTCCTGTTCGCGGTCGGGTCCGTGACGTCGAGAATCGCGTAATACGCGTTGGCTGTTGCGCCGCCCAGGATCAGCGGCTGCGCGCCCGACAGGTTCAGCTGCCCCGAGGTGCTGTTCCAGGTGCCGTTGCCCTGGATGAATTTCTTGTTCGTCGTGTCCCAGATGACGGGCTTGTCCGCGCCTATCAGCGCCAACGCGAGAAAGCAAAAGACAACGCCGGAAATCACTTTCTCCCACATGGTCAATTTTTTCATCACAGCCTCCTTTAAAAGATCGTCACGAAGCCGTAGAGCGGCCTCACGTCTTTGTAGATATACCCGTCCCCCGAGAAGGATGCCCTCTCCTCATAGTTGACCACCTGCGTCATGCCCACCTTGGTATAAACCAGGCAGATGGGGATTTTATCGCTGGGCGCCGCCGGCTCGGCCGGGGAAGATGCCTCCGTGCCGGTCGTCCACGCAAGCGCGCCCGTCGTCGGGTTGTAGCACAAAAGATCGATGCGCGGGTTCGCCGCCGGCGCCGTGATAGTCGGTGACGGCCCGCCGGCGAAGGCGATCCGGGTCTGGCCCGCGTAGACGTTCTCCCGGTAGGATCCGATCGTGGCCGCATCGATCGCGACCGCCATGCCGGCGAAAGCCTTCACGGTGTCAAACAGAAACGTCTTGGACGCCGGCAGGCTGGAAAATCCCCACTCCACGATGTCCGAAAGGTCCGCGTTGGTTCCGTTGTTGCTGCTCGGCGTTGCCAGCGTCAGGGTGTCCTGTTTCCACGTGTCCGTGGTCCCGTGGGACGTCAGGTCCCAATAAGAAATATTCCCATCGCCGTCCTTCAAATACAATTTGAAGGCCTGGGACGTAGCATTGACTCGATGCCAGACCTTGAGCGATGCGAATCCGGACAGGTTCAGCGTCTGTGTCGTGGCCGCGATCCGGTTCGCCGTCGCATCCGTAGCGCACGAAAGGCAATAGGATCCCTCCTGCTCAGCGGCCGAATTGGTGGCCACGGTGATCCCGGTCCCGGACCAGAATGTCTGCGCCGCCGTGTTATCCTGGTATTCCATGTCATCCAGGATCCACGTGGCGCGCGGCCGCAAAGGAAACAGGTCCCCCTGGTGCAACGCGCGCAGGGTGTTGCGCATGTTGGACAAAGACATCATCTTCCCGGGTTGGTTTCTATCGTAAACGCACAGTTCCATTTGTCTCTTCTCCCTTCTCGACCAGCTGCGCGAGCGCGGCGAGCCGTTTCGGGGTCCGGGCCCCCATGAAAACCTTCATCGGCACCCGGACGTTCCGGCGGACCTCCGCGAAGTCTTTTTCCCCGATCTTCTTGAATATCCGGCTGCAGCACACCGGGCATTTGGCCGTGTGCAAATAACTCCCGTTGGGCATCTTCTCGGTCGAGATGTCGATCATGCGCCGGGGGCGCTTGCAATTGGTGCAATACCCCTGCAGCGTCTGATTCTTGGCCATCGGTTGAATACGCGCGGTCAAAGCCATCAGGATCCTTTCGCGTCCCAGTCGATCTCGGCGGTGGAGATCGGCGTCGTCAGGGCCACGTCGGAATAGACGCGCGCCGTGAAGTCGTCGGCCGTCTTCGTGATCTTGATGAAACCCGCCACCCCGTTGACGATGCTCGCGACCACCCGGGGCGGCGACGTGAAATCGACGCCGAAGGGGATCGTCAGCCCCGGCAGGGGAATGGCGACGTCCCGGCCCCAATCCAGCTTGGAGACCGGCGCGTTGATGAAGACCGTGGCGCCGTAAAAGTACACCCCGAAATTCGTGTCGCTCGTGGTCAAATTGAATCTGAACTTAAGATACCGGGTCCGGTACACCTGGGTTGCGCTCACGTCCGCGAAGCCGCTCCAGCTGGCGCCGTCCTCGGATGTGTTCACCTGGGCCACGACGTTGCCGCCGGTGATGTTCTGGAAATCGATGTCCAGGATCAGGTTGAACTCAAAGATCGTGCCCAGGTCGATCGGCGTGACCATCTCGAAGGACCCCGAGGCCTCCACGGGGGAATCCAGCGTGAGCCCGGCCGCCTCCAGGGTTTCCCAGGACTGCCCCAGCGCCTCTTTCTCCTCCCAGGTCGTCGCCGTGTTGAGCGCGATCGCGCGCCGCCTGACCGCCGGATCGTAATCCGCGCGGTACACCAGCTCGCAATTCGTCAACGCGTACTCGATGTTTTGCGCGAAGAAGTCGTATTCATTCAGAAAGTTCATGTCCGGGGGCCGCGTCACGATGATGATGTCGTACGCCGGGTTCACGCTCCCGTTGCCGGACGTATCCACCGCCTTGATCATGTAGGTCTGGGTGCCGATCTGACCCACCGGGAACTGAAACTCCGTCGCATCGATCAGCTCCGCGATGATCTGCCCTGTCGGCCAACTCACCCCCTTCTTGATGACATACCGGGCCAGGTCCACATCGGTCACGGGGTCCCAGGAAAGAAGAAGCTGGCTGGCCTTCTGTGAAACCTCGAAATTCGCGATGTCGGACGGTGGTTCGGTTTTGCCGGTGATCGTGATCGAATCCTGGGGGCTGTCCGTGACCGCGTTCGCATTGCCGCCGGCGGTCACGCTGACTACCGCCACCGTGTAAGCTTGGCCTTCCAGGATGTTCCCCACGATCTCGAAATGAGTCGAGATGACCTCTCCTTTGTATTCCCAGCTGGCGCCGGCATTGTCGCTGAGATAGACGCGCGCTTTGGCGTACCGGCTCACGCAATAATCGCGCACGTCCGGTTTCTTGAACCACACGTCTATGACGTTCTCGATCGTGCCGTCCTGCAGCTTGACGATGCGCTCGGTCAAGGCCAGGGCTTCGACGTCCGGGATGTCGTCGGAGAGCGCCGAATAATTCGTGTCGGGGATGATGACGGTGGAATCATCGTAAGCGGATGCGTTGTATTCGACGGCTTCGATGTCCGTCTCGAAATTCCGCAGGCGCTTCAGGGAGGATATCCGGAACGGCTTGACGAACTTCGTCGACTCCCCGAAAGAATATTTGTCATTTTCCTGGGGGGCCGGAGAAAAGGGCGTGCTCCCGGAAACGGTCACCTGTGTGTACGTGCCGGGGGAATCCGTCACCGTCCGTTCTTCCATCTTTCCTTCGCCCTGATCGACCAGGATCTTATAGGATTTATCCTCCTCGATCGTGACGGACCGGTCCAGCTTGACGACGGTTGTCGTGGATCCCGTCTTGACCGTTCCCGAGAAACCATACTGGGGCACGTCGTGGGCCACGTCGATGACCTCGCCGCAGCGCCTCACGATGGCGCCGATCCCGGAGCGGAACTTGACGCCCTGGGACAGCTTGGCCGCCTTGATGATATTGCGGCCGTGCCGGATGGCGTAGGAGAGTTTTGTGCCGTAGTACCGCACGGATTTGCCGTTGCGGACCGTGCCCGCGGCTACGGCCACGGGGTCTTCAACCTCGATCGAATCCAGCTCGTAGTTCTTGTCCTGATCGTTGAATTGCACCTCGACGTGCGTCGGAATGTCCTGGCGGGATCCCCAGGTCCCTGAAAAGCTGGCCTTGGCAATGTTGCCCATGTTGAAGAGCTGCACCGGCGTATCCGGCTTATCGATGGCAATCCGGATCTTCCCCTGGTCCGTGTACGACGGCATGCCCCGAAAAATGGTGGCCAGCTGCATGATGAGCCTCAGGGCCTTCTGGGGGCTGTCGATGGCGATGTCCATGCGGAACCGCTTTTCCCAGCCGCCGGCGCCGTCCGGCACGCGCTCGTCGCAATATTGCGACTGCTCCACCAGGTGATCCAGATCGGCATCGGATAACACGATATGCCGCCCCAGGCCATAGCGTTTATTCGTCAAAAGGTCCGTGCTGCACCAGATGGGATTGGCGCTGTAGCGCGTGACGTACGTGGTGCCGTTCCAGGTGAGAATCGTGTCATCAGAAAGAATCCGGTAGGCCTCTTCGGTGGGATCCCAGTAATAATCATCCCAACCGACCTCCACAGCCCCGTTCATGACCTTGGGGACCATGACCTTCGTGCCGCGCACCAGGAATTCATAATCAGCGTTGTTGCCGTTGAGCTGTTCGATGGCCAGGGTCCGCACGCCGGCCAGGGCCGAGTTCGGATAGACCAGGTCGTCTGTGTTGATCTCATCCACGTAGTGCAGGTACGTGTCCCCGTTGTGGCTGAAGTCGCTGTTTTCGGACGTCTTCGTGATCCGGATATCGTATTGGCCGGCCGTCAATTCATCTATGCGCAAGACGCGTTCCAGCGTGGTCCGGGACTTGTCGGTGATCGTGAGCGTGCCGCCGGAAACGTAATCCTCGGCGCTGTGCAATTTGTATTCAATGGTAAGGGTCACCGCCCAGGAAAGGATCGTCCCCTTGGCGTTCTGCTGCCACAGCCCGGGCAGTTGGAAACGGAGCTCGAACGCTTCGGCGTCCGTGATCTCCGTGGTATAGACGTGCGGCGTGTTCTTGCTCAACAACACGCCGACCGCCTTCACATTATGCAGATCCCCAAAATGTTTGATGATGGTCTGGGTGTTGGTCCCCAGGCGCGTCGTGAGCGTGTAGTTGGAGTAGTTGGCGGCCGGGTTCTTGTTGATCCGCGCCAGCGTGATCGAATCCACCTCGCCCTCGCAGATCTCGACTAAGGAATTGAGATAATTCTTGTCCCTGCTCGTGGACACGTATTCGTTGATGACGTTGCCGCCGACCAGCATCGTGCCGTAAATGATGGGGATCGGCCGGCCCACGTCGGCCGTGGTGCGCGGGCCGTCCCAGGAATACGTGGGAGACCCTTCATCCAGGCCGTCGCCCAGGGTGCCGAAATCCGGCAGGCGCGCCCGCTGCGACAAGGCGGAAACGACGGAATACACCGTCGTGGCGACGCTGATGGCGATCATGGTGTACGTAAACCAATGAAGTATGAATTTCTCTGCCAGCCAGCCTATGACTGCGCCAATCGGCCCCTCAAGGGGCGCCGCGACCAGGATCTCATCCCCGGAGTCCAGCCGGCAGGACAAAGACTTGATAGGATTGCTGTTAACGGTTACCCGCATTCCCTTAAAATCAAAGCCGGACTTCTTCAGATACCGGCGGACGGTCCACGTGCGGTTATAGGGAAAAGAGGCCAGACGCCGGCCTTCGTCCGCCAGGATGTTGGGGATATAACGAACCGTGATGTCAGTCTTTTTTTTCCAGCCCATGTTTGTACCTGTAAAAACCGTTCAGCCGCCTTTTGTGCTGGGGCGCATTGTAGTATTCGATGCTGACCCCGCTCAGGCGGCTGCAGTGGATGAATTTGCCGTTGTCCAGGACCACCCCGCCATGCTCGACGACGCCGCGACGGTTCTGGAAAGCCACCACGTCGAAGCGCTGCGGCCGGTCCACCTTGACGAAAAGCTCGTGATACGCCTCAACGGAATAACCGTTTGGGTCATCTCCCTGGATATCGGGCAAAGGTACTTTAAGAAAGTCGCGGTAGATGATCAGGATCAGTCCCTTGCAGCTCGCGCCGTCGTATCCGCGGCCGCCGGGCTTATAAGGGATCCCCAGGAGGGTTGGGACAAATTCGGAGAATGTCACGAGAACGTTCTCCTGCCGGGAGCGGAAGGCCGGCCGTCAAAACGCGGACCGTTCCCGAGCTCTTTGCAGCGCTGCCGGGTTTTGTTACACTCGGTCGCCGATCCCGTGTAGCCGCATTCTCCCCCGGCGCCTTTGAATTCCGAGTTGCACCGGTTGCGCATGGCCGTCCGGCCGGGGATCGTGACGTTCAGGACGTCAAACTTGCTCATCAGATTAAAAACCACGTCTTTGACGTTCGATGTGTAGGAATCGATCGCGCTGGAGAACTCGATATAGCAATCCGGATCATCCAAAAGGTTGGCCCAGACCATCCGGATGGTGACCGTCTTGCCGCGCAGGTCGTACGTCTGCAGATAAAACTCAATCTGCCGCGAGATGTTGCTGATCTGGATCTTGATCGAGTCGATCTCGCCCTTGACGTTTTCGGTGATCGCGTCATGCGTGACGGGGAATTTCTCATAGGTGATGCTGTCAAAGACGACATTCGTGTCGTGGGCGGCGTAGCATTTATTGTTGCCGATGCCGTCGTAGTCAAAGATGGTATAAAGAAAGATCGGTTGGGTGGATCGCTTGCGGGACTCGGTCAGGAAGGCGGCATTGGTGTCCAGGGGGCACATCACGGCACCTCGCGGAACGTGAAGCCGTACTCGTGGACGTAGGGGGCCACGCGGACGGACCAGAAAGATCCTTTGTCCATCTTGCCGGTGACGGTCTCCCCGTCGATCTCCATCGAAAAGGCCGTCAGGTCTTCCTTATAAGTGTCAAAAAAGGTGTTGACGGCGGTCATCTCGGTGGGGGTCTTGGCGGAAAAGGTGAGGTTTTCCCACGTGCGCAGCTTCTTCGACGTGAGCAACCGGGTGTCCTCTTCCTCGTTCTCGTATTTGGTGGTTTCGGTGTTATACCGCGGCTTGCACCGCGCGCCGAAGTCGGGGGAATAAGGAAAGTCGGCCATAAAATATCACCCCTTCTCAACTGGTAATATTTCGTCTTTGCCTGTCTTGTATAGCAGCATGGATGCCTTCAGGATAACGCATGCACAACGCGACAAAAGATGCCGCATCGACTGCATAGATGTTATACGTCACATTGCTTCTCTCGGGCCCGCGTCCGGATACCATATCTTCATACTGCCTGTTTTGCCGGCGCGACAGGACCCGCTCGCCGCGCTGCGCGATGATCGGTACCTCGTCAACGGCAAGCCCGCTATGGGCACGGACGAATCCTCCGCGATGGTACGGAGACCAAGCCTGGGTGAATGTGTGGCCTCCCATCGATTGGGGACCCGTGCTGATCACGCTGCCCCCGACACCTCCGGTAATCGTGCCCCAGCCACTGATCACGTTGCCGATCCCCATGATGGCTTTGGCCATCACGTACTGCGCCACCATGTCGCTCAGATTCTTAAGGACTGCTTGACCGAAGTCGTTGAAGACACCCTTGAGACTTTTGATCTGACCCGTGATCGTATTATAAAAGACATTACTGAATGTCGACGTCATGGACCCGATCAAGGAAACAAAATTATCATGGAAAATGGCTGTCTCATTTTTCAGCCCCCAATAGTTCAGCTCGGCCTCTTTACGCATAGCCTCTTGACCGGCAACGAATTCCCGAACCATTTCTCCGTCGCTGCCGAATTGGCGCTTAAACTCCACCAGGGCGTTCTGCTGCTCGATCCGCATCGCCCCTAACGCATCGCCTTCTGATTTAAGACGTACTGCCACCAGATTTCCATAGGCCAGGGTGCGATCTTCTTCGATGCGCTTAATTGCTGCAGCTTCGTATTCTGCACGCCGCACAGAATCGACACCCTTAAGACGAGAGTTATTTAATTCTTCTTCTAGGGCCCATTTTTTGTAAGCTATTCCCGAGAGGGTTAGTTGTCTCTCTTTTAGAGAAAGTTCAATGTCCTTTTTCAGGGCGTCTTTGGTCCTGGATTGCAATCCACTACCAACCGCCTGCAACTCCTCCCCTCCCTTTTGCCAGGATTTTTTAAATATACCAAAACCATCTTTAAAACTCTGTAGTAAGCCTTTTTTCTTTATTTCATTCAGCATGACATCTTGGGCAGCTACCGCACGAGTCACGCTTCCAAGGGCTTCGGCCCCCTTGGCCAATACAAATTCCCCTAAAGCCCCCGCAGACAAACCAGCAGACAGAGCACCTGTCGTTCCAATCCGGGCATTTGTTGTAGCTATATTGAAGCCATAGAGCTTTTTTGAAAGTGCTTCCGTTGACGTGCCCATTTTCATGGCGGCGATATCTAAATCAGTTATTTCGTTTCGAAGTTTTACGAGCTCTTGTACGCCTTTTGCTGCTGCTCCAATAGTAACTGCAAAGGCAAGACTCGCCTTCATCCATGCTTGGCGTAAAAGCAAAATTGGTTGAAGGGAATCTTTTGTCGCCGAATTGAACTCCTTGATGTCTGCTCTGAAGCTTTTGATTTTCCTGGAAGCCTCATCTCGGAGCGTCAGGATAATTTCGATCTCTTTTCTGCTCAAATTCAAAGACATTGACAACCTCTAAACTATATGTTATTTTTATTCAATGAGCGCTTTTTTGATTGGTCTTGCTATTTTATCTGTTATTTTAGGTGTAATCAGTGCTTTTAACATGCAGGGCGATACCGTCTTCCAACAGATAGTTAGCCAGAATTATGTAACACACGGATTGCTTTTTGCTTTGTTATTCATCGGGTTAGCATTCTGTAATTGGAAATTAAAAGAACTACATAAAAAATAATCTCCTTCAAAAGAACCATTTATCACTTCTTCTGCTCCTCGTTCTCCAGCCCATCAATAAACATCACCGCTTCGATGAACTTCACTATCTGTCCTAATTTTTGCTTGTCGCCTTAGCTTTTCCGTGTTATTTTGGGTTTCATGGTTGAACCGCTAACCCAAAAACCTCGTTTTCTCTACTCAATAATTTCACGTCACAGTCTCTCTCACGGAGAGAACATCACCTACTACGGAATCACGCATTACCTTCTTACAAAACAGTTTCCATTCAGCCTGCCTGATCTCTATCTATCCTATGCCTTCGTCCTTGGCCTTGAAGGCGCAAATCTCAAAATATCAATCCACGTTCACGAAACCCAAAGAGAACTCATAGATCGCAACTCTGCAATACCTCCATCAAGGTCGCCAGCGATGGTCTACGCATGGTCAAACAGCCTGATATTTCCACCTTTTCGTGTTCATCGTCCTGTGCGGCTGGAGTGTATTTTTTCCGTCGACGGCCAAGAAGTTCACAGACACCCTTTGTGGATCGGCGAATCATCCAAGCCGGGTCCTGGTCTATAAGATGCGCCCCAAAAGGGGTTAGAAACAACTGTTTGGATTCGCCTATTTTAATCTCAAGAAATCCTTGCGTCATTTCTCTCTCTCCAAGCCCTCGTTCTCCAGCCCGTCAATAAACGCTACCGCTTCAATTAACTTCATCGGCTGTTTCGGCCACTCGCCAGGATTCGGCCAGCCTCTCCCTCGCTCAAGGTTGTTGTACGCCAGGATGTACTCGTAGCTCTGGCGTGTCACCACCTTCTTCGGGCACCGGCTGAATTTCCAACCGTCAACTTCCCACGTGTTCGGGATCAGACTGTCCTGGATACATCCCCGCTCCCGCTTTTGTGTCGGCGTGCAGCTGCGGCAGTCCAGCTTGAACTTCGGCATCTGGACTGCCAGCTTCAGTTTTTTGCTTCTTCCTCACTCAAGCCGTTGATTTTGCGGATCTCGTCGGCCAGCTCGGCGGTCCCGCCGCGCAGCTGGAACCCGCGGATCACCTCATCCGGCAAAGTCATGTATTCGCTGCCGTAGATCTTGACCGGCTCCGCATCGATGGTGACGGCCTTCTCCTGCTTGGGATCGAAATAGTTCTCGATCTTGCGCACGCCGAACTTGATCATCAAGAGGTTCCGGCGCGCATACTGAATCCGCACCCGGACCGTCGCCTCGCGTGGTTCGCCGGCTGGCGCCTCTTGGCTGATCTCGTTTTGAGGAGCGAAATCAAAGACGGTGCTCTCGTCCTCGATGTAGCCTGAGATTACCTGATCCAGCACCCCGATGTGAAACACCGTCGGGTTCGCCGGATCTGGATCGCTCTTCAAAACGATCTTCTTTGTTTCGTTGACGTTGATGCCTTTGAACATGACGCCTCCCCCTTTTCGGTGCAGCTTTACATCTGCACGATGACCATGTCGTTTTCCTTGTCCATGCTCCCGTTGGCCTGGTACGACAGCGATAGGTTCTGTATGCCATCCTTGTCCCCGGGCGTAACGCTTGTGATCTGCGCCTTGGGATAATACAGCCTGAAGCTCGGCGATGATCCCCACAACATGCTGACGACCATTGTCGTGCCGGCGTGGAATTTGCCCCGGAAGTCGTACGTGCCGGCCAGGACCCGCTCGACAACGATCGTACCCGTGATCTTGCGCCCGGAATGGGCAAACGAGAGAACACCCC